>Ga0302209_10000215_pt1 | contig 27869 bp, 10 predicted proteins | sample II_Fen_E3_1_FD_194574 | JGI IMG/M metagenome (GOLD analysis project Ga0302209, IMG submission 194574) | Peat permafrost microbial communities from Stordalen Mire near Abisko, Sweden - II_Fen_E3_1 | ecosystem: Environmental > Terrestrial > Soil > Wetlands > Permafrost | place: Sweden: Abisko...
TCGGACTTTCTTACGATCGGACTTTTGGATTGCATCATATTGCTGCCGATCTTAAATATATGCAATCAAGTCTTTCGACCGATGGTGACAACCCCGATTACAGAAATCAAGGTGGTTTTGGGCGGATATCGTATACTTATAATAACAGGTATACGGCTGAATTCGGGTTTGCATATAATGGATCCGAAGATTTTGCAAAAGGAAAACGTTTTGGTTTTTTTCCAACAATATCGGGTGCTTGGGTACTTTCAAATGAAGATTTCCTAAAGGAAAATGAATTCATGTCCTTTCTTAAATTACGCGGCTCTTATGGAAAAGTCGGCAATTCAAACATTGGCGCAGGTTCACGTTTTCCTTTTGAAGATAAGTACTACAGCGGCAATGGATACTATTTTGGCACTGCAGGAACCGATGGGTCGTACGAAGGCAGGATTTCAAATCCGAACCTGACATGGGAAGAATCTCTTAATGCCAACATTGGATTAGAAATTGGGTTATTAAAAAAACTGGATATAACTATTGATGTATTTAGTAACGATCGAACACAAATCATTACTGATTCTTATAATATACTTCCGGCATTTATTGGACAGGATTTACCTTATGTAAATGACGGTTCGGTCCTAAGTCGAGGATTTGAAATTTCAATGAAACACAATAATAAAATTGGTGATTTTAGCTATTCTGTTCAGGGGAATATTTCGTTTGTAAAAAACAAAATTACAGCGAAGCAAGAAGTAGCAGGGTTGAACGCATGGGAATACAGAACGGGACAAGCCGTGATGCAACAATGGGGTCTGCAGGTAGCACCTGAAAAATTCTTTAAAGATCAGGCTGATATCAACGGGTCTCCAAAATCCTCTTTTGGTGTAGTACAACCCGGAGATATCAAGTATGTCGATCAAAACAATGACGGAATCATAGATAATAAAGATTTTATCCCATTAGGCAACCCATCTGTTCCGGAAATTAATTACGGTCTTTCGCTGGGATGTGAATTCAAAGGTTTTGATTTCAATGTTTTGTTCACCGGTATTGCCAATCGCAGTTTATATGTAGGCAATAACGTTTTCCTGGGCTTGATGGATAACAATAACATTACAGCAGAAGTGGCGCAGAATTCCTGGGGAGTTAGTTCAAACCCTCTCTACCCTCGTTTGACCAATCAGATAAATCTTAATAATCTTCAGGCTTCGAGTCTTTGGATGAAAAATTTAGATTACCTGAGAATTCAAACCCTGGAAATAGGATATAGTTTACCCAAAAAATTATTGAGTAAAGCACGAATCAGCCAGGTAAGGTTTTTTGTAAACGGATACAACCTGTTTTCATTTGATGGCATGAGTAAATACAATCTGAGTGCCGAAATACCAAATGCCGGTGTGACACTTTACCCTGAAACCAGAGTGATTAACATTGGTACAAGCCTCAAATTTTAATTAATGATGAAAATTATGAAAAAACTTATTCTTATATTCATGACTCTTGGAACCGTTTTAATGACGCAGTCATGTTCCGATTATCTTAGCAAAGATACCAATGTAAACACGTCGTTGAGCTATCAGCAAATATTTTCAGATGTTCATTATGCACCGGGTTTTTTGAATAATATTTATAATAACATTCCGGATGGCTATTCCCGTTTTGGTGGCGCTATGCTCGCTGCAGGATGCGACGAGGCTGTATGTTCTGATATCGGATCAGCTATCCAGTTATTCAACAATAATGCAATTACTTCAACAATTAATCCTGATGATCAGTGGAGTAATATGTATCGCGGTATCCGTAAATGCAATATATTTTTAAAGGAACTTTCTCCCGGGGGCATTATTTCTCAAACAAACAGTATCCCTGTAAAAGAAACAGTTAACAATGTTGATGTAAATACACGTAATTATTATAAAGGACAGGCCTTATTCCTTCGGGCTTATTTCCACTTCGAATTATTAAAACGATATGGAAATATATTCTATGTCAGCAAGGTGCTTAATCCGTTCAACGAGGAAGAGCTGTTTTCAGGCACTCAGTTACCCTATAATCAAACGGTCGACTCCATTGCCAATGATTGCGATTCTGCGTCAAAATATATGCCTGCCACTTATCCTGACATTAGCTACAATGGACGGCCTATCAGTATGACTGCACTGGCTTTAAAATCCAGGTTGTTTTTGTATGCTGCAAGTCCGCTTAACAATACTTTAAATGACAAAACAAAATGGAAACGGGCAGTTGATGCCACAAAAGTGATTATTGATTCTAAAAAATACAGTTTGAACAGTAGTTTCAATACTATCTTTACAGGACTTTATAATTCAGAGATTATCTTTGCAACGAAAGCAATAAACAGGAATGATATTGAAAATTATAATTATCCGGTGAGTTATCAGGGTTCCGGTTTAATGAATCCAACCGAAGATTTGGTAGAAGCCTTTGGAATGGGTGCCACCACCTATAAAAACAGGTATTTAAATTATAATTCAAGTGATCCTTACAGTATCATTAACACTAAAAAAAGAGAAGACAGATTCAAATATACTGTATTCTATAATACGAGTCGTCTGATCAATCTGAGTAATACAAAAGATACAATTGTAGCAACTTATGTAGGCGGCAAGGATGGATTATTCTCCACTCCGACAGCCACCAAAACAGGATATTATATGAGTAAATTTATAAACGGATCTATCGATTTAAGCAAAGGGACTACCAGTTACAGGGCCTGGATCAATATGCGGTATTCCGAAATTTTACTTAATTATGCCGAAGCGCTGAATGAATATGATAATACTGGTGCCAACTTCACAGCAATTGTTACTTCAATTAATCTGATCAGAAACAGGGCGAATTTAAAACCGTTGGATACTGCTGATAAAGCATTACTTCAGGATCAGGCTGAAATGCGAACCTATATAAAATTGGAACGTCGTCTAGAACTTGCTTTCGAAGAACACCGATTCTGGGATCTTCGCCGGTGGAAAGATGCAGAAACTGTTTTAAACAAGCCTGTGCAAGGAATGCGTATCACGAGGGATGATTTGGGAAACTATGCTTACACGGTGTTTGCTGCCGATACACGTGTATTTGATGTTAAAATGTACTGGTATCCAATACCACGTACTGAAATTTTAAAATACAGAAGTGCAGGTAAAACGATTGTTCAAAATCCGGGTTGGGAATAATATCTAATTTATAATTAATAATTCATAATGCATATTCATGAATCTGAATTATGCAAATTAAAAGACAGATAAAATGAAAAAAGTAATTTATATCGTAACCATAATTATTGCTCTTGGGCTTGTTTCATGTGAGACAGCCGACCAGATCAGCAATGGACTCGATCATCAGGTGCCCGAATGTAAATCGCTAACACTTTCGGCAAACGGACAGACAGTAGCGATTAATGACAACATTTCTTCCCTTTTATTATGGGGGGTTGTGCCTCAGACAAACCTGGAAAGTATCACTCTGCCAACACTCACTGTTTCAAAAGGTGATTCAATCAGTGTCAGTGTAATTATCAGTGATGATATGGCACTCAAAACGGTTGATCTGGCTTATACCAACTGGCTGTTCGATAAATACATCAATTTTTCAAACCCAACAGGGGATATTCCAAAAACGCCTAAAAGTTATACTTTCACAGCCAAAGTTGGAGTGCCATTGGATGCTGTCACCACTCCATGGCTCGAAGATTTCTATTTTAACGATGGTTCATCGATGAAGATAACCCAGGTGTATCACAAAATGACGTTAACAGTTGTTGATATCAATATGAATAAGCGAATAATCCCGGTTTTTGTCAAAGTACAATAAGATTAAAAACAGTATATAAAAAGAGGGTTCTGAAGTTTCAGGACCCTTTTTCGTTTAATATAAGATGATATTTCCATGTCACACTTCTAACTTGTTTTAAAAAAAATGACTATCTGCAAATAAGCCTTATCAGAAAGACTATTTCACGGAATAAAATTCATACTTTTTATATTCAGATTTCAACTGCTTTTGGATTCTTCTTCACAAGAATATTGCTTCCAGCTCATTTTGCTATTATTCTTCAATTGGTTTTCGAACGGTTTTGGATTGGTTTTGTGTTCTATAATTCTTTCATTTATTTCCAAAATAAATGCCATATATCTTTATAGATATATGGCATTTATATGGATAATAAATGATTGTTAAGTGATTGATATATCGGAATAGCCTCGGATCCAAAACCAAACCAAAACCAAACCAAAACGATTCATTATCAGATATGTATTCAGCATACAAATATAATAATAAAATATAATAATCCGTTATTCTTCAAAAAACAAATCAAGTAAACCAACATAGAATAACAGAATTAATTTTTTGATGGTTTAAGAGCTTTTTCGGATAATCATTTAAAATATTTATTTCAATTAATAACCTCTCTCAACTATTTTAATAAAAGATAGAATCTGTATAGAATACCTTGCTTCTTCTTAACTGAAATACGTTGATGTTTTCACTGCATTGTTTTGAGTGAGTTCGATGCAGAATAGATAAGAACCAAATGGTATCAATATGATAACCGATCAGGGTTAAGTGTCTGAAGAAATACTATAAAAGCAACTCTTAATGCAGCAGGGTGATGCTCCGAAATCTAATCTTCTTCTGTCGTATTGTTCAATCCGTTGTTCGTGTTCCTGAGGTTTTTTACATATTCTCTGGGAGTCATTTTGAATGCTTCTGTAAAACAGGTTGTAAAATACGAAGGTGAATTAAATCCAACATCATAACAAACTTCAGAGATGTTTTTATCCTGGATGGTAAGAAATTCGCATGCTTTTTTAAGACGGATATTCCGGATAAATTCACCTGTGCTTTGTCCTGTGAGCGCTTTGATTTTACGGTGTAATCCCATACGGCTTATCCCTAATTCTATGGCCAGCGAATCGCCATTGAATTCGGTTTCCACCAGTTTGTCTAAAATTACTGAAATCATCTTTTGTAAAAACAGTTCATCCTGGGATGTCGATGCCGGATCGGGTTTGTTTAAATCGCCCAGTGATATTTTACGACTATACCGTTCTTTAAGCAGATCCCGGAGTTCAATAAGTTTAGTTACCCTAATCATAAGATGCTCAGGATGGAATGGTTTTGTAATGTAAGAATCGGCACCTATTTTTAAACCTTCAATTTTATTCTCAATATCCGATTTTGCAGTTAATATAATAATTGGAATATGATTCGTTTCAATGGATGATTTAAGTCGGGTACACAGTTCAATTCCATCCATTTCGGGCATCATTAAATCGCTAATGATCAAATCATAATCATTTAAAGCGATCATTTCAAAAGCAATCGCCCCATTTTCGGCTTCATCAATTGCATATTCCTGACCAAGAATACTATGAATATATGTACGTATATCTTCGTTATCTTCTACAATAAGAATCCTTTTTTTGTTCCGATTATTGAACTTATCGGCATCTGTTTTTAATGTTTCAGAAACACTCAGATCTACAGTCGATTCTGTTTTCTCCGGATTCTGATTTGCTTCGGAATCATCCATTAATTCTCTTTCCAGATAAGCACTTCTTTCAACGGGGAAAGTGATTTTAAATGATGTATTTAAGTTCGGTGTACTTTCCACGTCAATAGTACCGTGATGAAGTTCAATTAAATTTTTCACCAAATGCAATCCGATGCCAGAGCCTTGTTGTATGCTGCTTTGTTCCTTTCCCTGAAAGAACCGGTCGAAAATACTTTTGATTTCCGATTGCGGTATCCCTTTACCGTTGTCAGTAACGGTTATTTCAACTTTTTTAGCATCATATATATCTTTTTTTACATCGATTGAAATTGAAATGATACCATTATTATTCGTAAATTTAAATGAATTCGAAAGTAAGTTCATCAATGATTTGTTAATAAACTCAACATCAAACCAAGCCATTAATTTGTCCTGATCGTGAATAAAATTAAACTGAATATCCTTATGCCGCCTGAGTTCTTCAAACGAAAGCATTATTTCGGCGATTACCGGTATGATATCGTTTTCCTGTACTTTTAATTTCATTTGTCCACGTTCTGTTTTTCTAAAATCAAGTAATTGATTTACCATTCCTAACAGACGTTTTGCATTTCGTAACATCAACTTTAAATGAGTTTTCTTTTCATCTTCCGTTTCATCCTGTTGCATTTTTTCAAGTGGCCCGATGATCAAAGTCAATGGTGTTCTGAACTCATGCGAAATATTGGTAAAGAACTGCAATTTTTCCTGGTGAACTTCTTCGTCTTTTTCCCGTTTTGCCCGCTCAATTTTAAGATGATTGGCTGTGCGGATTCTGATTGTTAGAAATAGCCATACAAAATAAAATAACCCTGAAAGGATGATCATATAAATAAAATATGCCCAATAGGTCTTCCAGAAAGGAGGTCTGATAATTATTTCAATCGTAGCTATGTTACTGTCACTCCATACTGCATCGGGACTTGAAGCTTTCACTTTAAAAGTGTATTCACCCGGAGCCAGGTTTCGAAAGGTAACATTGTTTTGGGTACCTAAATGGTTCCATTTTTTATCCGATCCTTCCAGGAAATAGGCATATTGAATTTTTTGATTTGCATTGTAATTGATACCAATAAATTCGATGGTAAATACCGATTGATTGTAGTTTAATACAATTTTATCGGCAAGCGTAATGTTTTCTTTTAATGGGGAATTTTTATGTCTGTTTTCCGATGGTGTCATTACTTCGTTGTAAATCATAAGTCTGGTAAAGACTACCGGTGGACATTTATCATTTTTGGTTACATTCATTGGATTAAAAATATTTAACCCGATATAACCACCAAAAGCTAATAATCCGTTGGGCAATTCAGTGACGGATCTTTCTGAAAATTCACGACTCTGTATGCCATCCTGTGTACTGAAATTTTCAATTTCTTTAGTTTCGGGATTCAGTTTAGAAATTCCCTTGCTGGTAGCAATCCATATTTTACCGGTTTTGTCACGTGCTATTGATCTGATATAATTACTGTTTAAACCGTTTGATTCGGTATACCTTTTCCCTTTATTAGTGAGTTGATTGTATACATAGAGTCCTTCACCCTGAGTTCCTAACCAAACGATGTTATCATGCAACAAAATATCAACCACAACCCGGGGAGAATAGATTGTTGGTTTTAGATTTAATTTTTTAATGTTTGGATTATAGGTGATCACTCCGGAACCATAGGTGCCAATCCACAGGATGCCGTTTTTTGATTCTTTAATGCACCGTATCCCGGTTCTGTTGTTCAGGATGTTAACCCTGCCGATTGTTTTATTATCATTTGAAAACCTGGCTAATCCATTGCTTGTGCCTACCCATATTAAATGATCTTTTGATTCATAAATGCAACGGACATCATTATCCGGTAGTGAATTTGGGTCTAGATTGTCGAATGAATACCGGGTGTAATTTTTGCCGTTTTTATCCAATTTGAATAATCCCTTATTATAGGTGCCAAACCATAAATTGTTTTGAGAATCAAGAAAAATTGACTGATAAATTAATCCCGGGAATTTTTTATTGATTTCCAGTTCTTTGATGACTTCACTTTGAAGATTTATTTCGCAGACTCCTATTTTATCGGTCCCTAGTGTGCCTATGTATAAATTTCCTTTCCGGTCAGGGCAGATGGAAGTTATAGGAGAATTTGGCAATGAATTTCCTGCATCGGATTCATGTTTAAACAGTTTGAATTTTGTAGGTGTCCCTTTTAACATGTTAACACCACCCCAGGCTGTACCAATCCAAATGTTATTGTCCTGATCGGCAAATAATGAATTAATGGATGAACAACTAAGTTTCGATGAAGATTCACCCTGACCGATAATTTGATATGAAAATTTATCATTCACTCTAAATGATTTTACTGAGAAACTCATTAGAAATTGCTCTGTGCCAATCCATATTTTGCCGGCATGATCCTCTTTTATGGTGCCTATTGAGTTGCTTTGTAATTCTGAAGGATAGTTTACCAATTCTAACAGATTAGTTAATTCATTATAGAGATAACACCCTTTTGAGGTCCCAATCCATATTCTTCGATAACTATCCTGATAAATTGTGCGGATAAAAAGTGAATTTTCAGATAACGGATAGAAATGAATTCTATGTTCTTTGATATCATACCTGTAAAGTCCATTGTGTTGAGTTCCAATCCAAAGACGGTTTTTATCATCTTCAAGTAAACTCATGACAAATAAGGGGGGTGCAATGTTTTTTATTTTGGGAAGTCTTAAGTCATGGAATTTTCTCTCACGCCAATCAAAATAATTTATCCCATCACCATATGTCCCAATCCAGATTGTTGTTTTATCATTTCCTGATGTCAGATATGTTATATCGTTATAAATTAATTTAAGCGGGTTTGTATTTCTTCGGACTTTAATAATACTGTCCGATTTATAATCATATATATTTAACCCATCTGATGTCCCTGCCCAGATATTTCCATCGGGTGCAAGCAGCATAGTTTGAGTATGATTATTTGAAAGAGAATAACGTCCTGAATTTATCGAAAAATGAGTGAAGCTTTTCCCATCAAATTTATTCAAACCTTCCTCGGTAGCAATCCAGATAAATCCTTTCGAATCTTGAAGGATACTGTATATGGCATTGCTTGAAAGTCCTTCTTCACTGGAAAATTTAGTAATCAGATTTGACTCTGTTTTTTGGGATATTACCGGTAAATTACTATAAAAGAATAAAATCAGAATTGCTATTTTGATTTTGAAAAGAGATCGGTTTTTCATAGAATAAGATTAATTATACAAAGTAAAGACATTCGTCTTAATCTACCAATATAATTAGGTATAAAATATCCTATTTGTTTGTGCTTTGGCAAGATTGATTGCATGATTCAATTTGTTTCCGTTTCAGGTTATATTGAATTCCCGATTAATAATATACAGGTGCATTTAAACAATACAGTTCCATCGCTAATTATAATTTTAAGAAGGTATATTTTATAGAAAAGGAAACATAAAATAAAGTGAATAACACTATGAAAACTCCTGTAAATTTCAGAAAATAAATTACTGTATTGTATTATTAAATCAGTCCTGCACCCCGAATTGTTATTGTAAAGGTGAATTGTTACAATAACAAAAGTTTATTGTAAAATACAGAAAGTTGTAGAGTGGAATTTATACGATATTTGCATTTGTAAGTTAGAAAGATATACTCTAGAACAATTTCAATCCAACTGACAATATGAAAATGCATTGAATATTAAATCAATTTCAATACAGATCAATTTTTAAACAGAATGAATGAACTAAAATAATAAAATTAAAAATTATGAATCTTTTTTTCTCAAGATCAAGAAATGCAATAATAAACTATTCCTCTTTTAAAATGGGGATTTTACTGTTTTTTATCTTTACTTCATCAACTATTTTTGCAAACGAACCGGGTATGGGCAAGCATGCTCCTTCCAAACCTGAGGTTTGCAAATTTGTGGTGGAAAGTGCTATGAGATATCAAACCATTGATAATTTTAGTGCTTCTGATGGATGGAGTATGCAGTTTATTGGATTATGGCCGAAAGAGAAACAAATTAAAATGGCAGACTGGTTATTTAGTACCAAAAATGATGCAAATGGAAATCCAACAGGTATTGGTTTATCATTATGGCGTTTCAATATTGGTGCCGGGAGTGCCGAACAAGGTGATTCGAGCCAAATTGACAATGTGTGGACACGTACCACCTGTTTTTTACTCAAGGATGGTACGTATGATTGGAATAAACAGGAAGGTCAACGAAATTTTATGAAACTGGCTAAAGAACGTGGCGTGAATCAGTTCCTTGGATTTATACTGTCTGCACCGGTTTACTGGACACAAAATGGTTTGGCAACCAATTTAGGACGTGGTGCCACTTTCAACATAAAGAAAGATCGTTATGATGATTTTGCCCGATTTATTTCTAAGGTTGTTATTGGTGTGGAAAAAAAGGATGGTATCAAACTAAATTATATTTGTCCTTTTAATGAACCGGATGGTCATTGGAACTGGGTTGGCCGGGGTCAGGAAGGAACAGCGGCTACAAACTATGAAATTGCAAAAACTGTCCGATTGATTGGAAATGAATTTAAATCACAAAAACTTGACACTAAAATTCTCGTTTCCGAATCATTCGATTATAATTGTCTGTTCAGGGTTCATCCAATGGTTCATGCAGACCGCGGTTATCAGATTCAATCGTTCTTCAGACCGGACAGTGTTTCAACGTATATTGGAAATGTACCAAATGTTCCACGTTTGATGGCAGCACACAGTTACTGGACAAATACACCTCTTCCCGATCTGCGTACTATAAGGCAGAAATTGGGGGATGAACTAAAAAATAACAATGTAAGATACTGGCAAACTGAACTTTGTATCATGGGTAATGACAATGAAATAGGAGGAGGTGGTGGAAAAGATCTGACTATGAAAACGGCTCTCTACATAGCGCGTGTCATACATCACGATCTGGTATATGCTAACGCTTCTGCCTGGCAATGGTGGAGATCGGTAGGGACGGGCGATTATAAAGATGGGTTGATTTATGCCAACCCTGATAAATCGCTTTTGAATGGAACCTTTACCGATTCTAAATTAATGTGGACACTCGGCAATTATAGTCGGTTTATTCGTCCGGGGGCTACACGTTTAGGAGTTTCAGGCTACAACCGGAAAAATGAAATGGTTGCTGAAGGTGATACTGATCCATATTCACTTATGGTTTCGGCTTTCCAAAACAGTGATGGAACACCTGTTGTGGTAGTGGTTAATTATCAGGATGAAGATAAGGAATTTAATCTGGAGTGGAATGGTACAAAATTAAAGAAATGGAAATCTTTTCTCACTTCAGACGCTCCAAACTGTAATTTAGCACTTCAACAGCCCGTTAATTATGGAGATAAAACAAGTATTCCGGCACGTTCGGTTATTACATTTGTAGGAATCGATTAACGCTCAAATTTTGAAAACTAAACTGTAAAATTTAAATTATAAACTTAACAAATTATATAAGCATGAAATTGAAATTAATTTATGGACTTACACTTTTAATCCTTGCTGTGAGTTCTGTAAACGCCAAACCTCAATTTGGGAAAACACAACTATTCAACGATAACTGGAAATTTACTCTGACTGATGTAAAGGATGGAGCAAACCCTTCACTGGATGATTCAAAGTGGCGGTCCCTTGATCTTCCGCACGACTGGAGTGTCGAAGGTGTTTACAGTCCTGATAAAGCAAGCTGTACAGGTTATCTCCCCGGTGGGATAGGATGGTATCGCAAGACTTTTATTGTCCCTGCATCAGAAAAAGGGAATAAAATATTTATTTATTTTGAAGGGGTTTATAATAACAGTGAAGTTTTTATTAACGGAAACTCTGTTGGTAAACGTCCGAATGGTTATATTTCCTTTATGTATGATCTGACTCCGTTTCTTAAATTCGGGAAAGAAAATACTATGGCTATCCGGGTTGATCATTCACTCGAAAGAGACTCAAGATGGTATTCAGGTTCAGGAATCTATCGCGACACCTATCTTGTCAGTGCTTCGCCTGTACATTTGGATATGTGGGGAGTCTACTTTAAAGCTAACCGGATTAATAAAAAAAAGGCAGAAGTTTCCGTTGAAACAACTATAAATAATAGTTTGGAGAAAATCGCAACTGTCAGAATACTGAATGAAATTATCGATCCAAAAACAGGGAAAGTGGTGGCAACCAGTGCTAAAATTCTGAAGATAGATCCGAAAATAAAAGCGAGCTCTCAACAGAATTTAAATGTGCCTTTTCCAAAAATGTGGTCAGTTGAAACCCCTGTATTGTATACTCTTCGTACAGTTGTATCCATGGATAATTTAATTATTGACAGGAATGAACAGGAAATAGGACTGCGTTCCCTGAAATTTGATCCCAATAAAGGTTTTGCGTTAAATGGAGTTTGGACTAAATTAAAAGGCGTATGTATACATCATGATGCGGGTTGTTTGGGTACAGCTGTTCCGAGGGAAGTGTGGAAAAGACGATTGAGCAATCTAAAAGAAATGGGTTGTAATGCGATCCGGATGAGTCATAATCCTCAGGCAACTGATGTCTATGAATTGTGCGACGAACTTGGATTACTGGTTATGGACGAAGCATTTGATGAATGGGTATATCCTAAACGGAAATGGATTACAGGTTGGAATAACGGAACACCGGAATTTCAGGGATCTTTCTCTTTTTTCAAAGAATGGGGTGACAGAGACCTGGCAGATATGATCCTGCGTGACCGGAATCATGCATCCATTATCATGTGGAGCATTGGTAATGAAGTGGATTATCCGAATGATCCGTATTCACATCCGGTATTGGATCATGCCAATATAAATCAACCAGTTTTAGGTGGATATTTACCTGAACATCCTAAAGCTGAAGAATTAGGAGTAATTGCCAAAAGACTGGCAGGAATAGTTCGCGGTCTTGATACATCCCGTCCGGTTACAGCCGCTCTGGCAGGGGTAGTGATGTCCAATGAAACGGATTATCCCTTTGCCGTTGATATTACGGGCTACAATTACACCGAAGACAGGTATGCAATGGATCACGCTAAATATCCTAAACGTGTTATTTATGGCAGTGAAAATGGTAACAGCATGGAGTCGTGGAAAGCAGTAAGAGATAATGATTATATTTTTGGGCAGTTTATCTGGACAGGGATTGATTATCTGGGCGAATCAGGTCAATGGCCTTCCCGTGGTTTTTATTCAGGATTCCTTGATTTTGGAGGGTTTATGAAACCACGTGGCCATTTCCGTCAGTCTTTATGGAGTTCAACTCCAGTCACATATATTGGCACCTATCCACAACCAGCTGATAAAAAACAATTATCTACTGATGCATGGCCAATATGGAATTACACGGAGGGTGAACAGATTCGTGTGGTTTGTTATACCAATGCCCCTAAATCAAAATTGATGTTGAACAATAAACAGATAGGTGAGATAAAGAATTTAGATGACAATACCGGTGTGATTTACTGGGATATCCCATATCAGGAAGGCAAATTAGAAGTTGTTGGAATGGATAATAATCAACAAAAACTGTGTCAGTATGAGTTACAGTCATCCGGCAGTCCATATGCCATCACGGCACTTTCTGACTTGAAATCGATTCGAAAAAACAAGGGATTAGCTCAGGTTGTTGTTCAGGTTATCGATAAAGATGGCATTCCTGTGATGATTTCAGAAAATGAAATTACCTGTACCATTGAAGGACCTGCCAGACTACTTGGACTCGAAGACAGCAATAATTCCGATATGGGCGATTACACAGATAATGTTCAGAGGGTTTTTAACGGGCGATTAATTGCATATATACAATCAACAGGAAAAGCCGGTAAGGTAAACGTAAAATTCACTGCTCCCTGGTTAAAAGATGGTGATGTTATTATTGAATCGGTTGAATAATCTGTACAAATTAAATGACTTGAAATTCGAAATGAATTTAAACTTATCATAAGTTAATAAAATAGAAAAGCCTGCAAAACAAACGTTTTGCAGGCTTTTCTATTTGCGTCAATACTCTTTCTCCGGTAAGGTGTAAGTCCCTGCATATATGCTTTGACAGAAGAAATTCCTGAATAATAAGACTGCTCTTTACGAAAAAGCAACTAAATGAATGCCATCGTTAAATGTATCATTCTGGCTGACCAAAATCTGGTATAAAGCAGCCGATTGATGGTCTGACAAGAAGACGAAAAAATGGCCGTAGCATGTCGGATAAGGTGGATTTCATTTAAAATTCCGGTGGTGAAACAATAGCAATTAAATGAATGCCAATTCTATTTGTCCGATACAAATTATAGTCTGATTAAAAATATTTTTTTAATCAGACTATAAAATTTTTAAGCTAATATTCTCTACCTATTTCCCGGAATTCAGACTCATTTTTACACCTTTTGAATTCGTTTCGAAAAGGTAATCTTTTTTACCATGCCTTACATTTGTCAGCTTTCCATCAAAACAACGATCCGAATCAGCCATATAAGGCTTCAATGCCCCACTAATGGCCGGTTTGTAGCCCATTAATCCATCAATTATCGTGTTGGCATAATCCGAACCGGAGAGAATAAATGAGGCTCCTGCTCGTGCGCCAATGCGGTTCACATGTTCTGTTGAACCAACCGGAACTAAAAACTCGATTGCTTGTCCCATTCCTGATTCAACAAATGCATTTCTGAAGTTACTCAGAATGGTTTTGGCTTTTTCAAACTGTCCCAAATCGGCTATTGCCTGAACAGTCAGAGCCGGCCACCCTATATATGAACCAACCGGACCATGATCAGAACGATCTGAATTCAAAGCTCCCTGGTCTTTCAGCGACATGGCACGCATAAAATCTGTCTGAGTCAATAATTCAGATTCAACAAACCGTATCATTTCACTTTTCATTTGTGGAGAAAGATCATCTTTCATAGTCATTCCGATGGTAAGAAAATCATAACTGTGCCTGCTGACTACTGATTTTCCGTCGGGGTATTTTACTTTCCAGACTCCTTCGCCCGGGACATAGAGCGATTTTACTCCTTTTGCCAGTAAATTTGCTTTTTCAAGCAGACTCTTAGAATTTTTACCTTTCCCGTATAGCTTGTCGTATTCGGCCATACTTCTAAGCATCCATACATTTTGTGCATTCATAGCCGGAACAAAATGAATATAATCAGGTATAGCTTCAAAAAACGACCATGGATCTTTCCCATAATCAGCTAATCCATACTCTTTGTTGAAACTTTTTTCCCATTTTGTAGCACAAATGTATAACTGTTCATAGATCGTTTTCCCATTGTATTTGGTTTTCAGAAAATCAAAATCTTTATTAATCCGGATATAACTGTCAATGGTTTTGAAAAGGGCATAATCATTCACTGCATACCAGTGGTTTACAATTTTTCCATTATTATAGTCAATAGCATTCCCTTTATCGATATTGACATTCATGCACATCTGAATAAAAGTCTTCATGCCTTTTGGTTCAAGTAACGCATACATATCTGAAAACTGAGATATTTCCCAGAAATATGCCTGATTTATTGCCCATTCGTTGTTCGAACCAAAAGCAATGTCCAGGGTGGGGTAGACTTTGTTTTGTTGTGTTTCGAGAAAACTGACGATAGACAGATAATACAGTTCATACAGATTTTTATCAGTAGTTGTAAAGGTTGGCAGAAAGCCCGAATAACTTCCATTCCCGGGAGTAAAGACATCTTTCCAACGTGCTTCCCACAATGATTTCGCCTCAAAATATGTTTTTTTGAAATCATTGCTCCATTCTTTCGCATTAGAGTTTGCAGTGTTCGCATCCTTGTCGATACTTAACACATAAGAGATTGTCTTTTTTTCTCCGGGTTTTAATGAGATATTCCAGCATGCCATGGAGTTCTTATCTCTGCTTTGAAAGCTGTCCGGTTTGTCGGTAAACGAATAACTGTAATTGTTGCCAGCGTAATTTAGGGATATTTGATCTGATAATTCTTTTGATTGATTTAAGACCTGACCTTTTACAAGTTCTATTGAAGCAGGAAGAATGATGGGATTTGCTGTTGAATTTTCAAATTCTATATGCATGAGCACGGCTTTTTTCTCAAAAACCAAACGCATGGTACTTGTGAGATTAACTCCGTTACAAAGAGCGTAATTTACAATTTGGTATGGATACCATTTCATTTTTTGACTGAATATCTCTTTCCCGTTTATATTTAAAGTTCCGGCCGGATTTTCTAATTTATTGCCGAACAAAAATTGTGTTTCAAATGCTCCTAACCGTTTTGATGATCGAACACTGCCGTGAAAATTTCCGATTGCCGGATAGCAGGCTAAAGTTTTTGTGTCGATCAATTGACCCGATAATTCATCAAGTGTTGGAACTCCTGTATAATTTATTTCTTTACAAATGACAACATTGACATCATCAATGAGAAATCCTTCAATCATGTCGCGATTATCTCCCTGTTTATCGACAACAACTTTGCAGGATGCCTCTGAAAATTCAATGGTGTGATTTCCTGATTCTAAAGTAAGTGAAGGAATTTTCACCTTCAGCCATTTCATATGATCGGTCAGTCTTGTTTCCGAAGGAATCCAGTAATCAGTGTAATCCTTAGATATTATTTCATGACCGTCAATATTCACTTTGAGTTTTCCACTTTCCATACGGGAAGCTGCAAAAGCAAATGAAATATCAACTTTTCCTTTCTTTTCAATGCTGAAAATCTGACGTATCGACGATTTGTGATCGGACTTTGCCGGTAACAACAAACACTGAAAATTTGAGTATGGGAATAGCCGGGTATGATTAATCAATGTAACCGGAAATTCGAATTTCCACTCAGGCATTTTGTTCTGTTGATCAATAGTTAAGCTTAATTCATCAGTTGTCGGGGTTTCAAAGTCTCCGTTTTTTATCAGGTTTTGAGAAAGACAAATTGTACTGCTAAACATGAAAAGTAAGAAAAGGCTCGTAGTAAGAACTGAATTATTTCTCATTATATTTTGATTTGTTATTTGATTGATTCGTTTGCTAAGTTAATCTTATCCAATCAGAGTGAGGTTAACTGTATATTTATTTCATCTGCTTTATCACTGGTTTATATAGAAACCAATTGGACATTCCAAAATTGTATTCAATATCAGTAAAGTTGTGAAATTATGGAATCGTTCCTCCTTTTTCAGCTGAAATACTTAATCCATGATTCAAGTTTAATAGTAACACTTTCCAAAATAAATCATATTCTTCATCTTTTTTTTTTACATAATGACATCGTTATTATACTGGTTTTAATTTCTGATTTTTGTCACAATATCTACACCATTATCGATGTGTCCAAAAATTGTAATTTGGGGTACTGCCCATTTTCAATACTAACCGACCACCACCAACTAATGCATTGAATGGAATCCGGGGCTCATTAAGTGGTTGTCCGTTAAGAGTCGCTGATTGGATATAACGGTTTTTATCCGAATTGTTCAACGCTTCGATTACAAAAGTAGCTCCGGGATAATATTTCCCATTAAGTTGAATGGTGATTTTGTTAAACAACGGGCTTGTTATTTCCAGCTTTGAATTGGGAGTAACCCCACCATTCATTTCGAAAAAACCAATTGCACTCATCACATACCAGGCACCCATTTGTCCTTCATCTTCGTCGCCTTCCCAACCATGATAAGGTGTTGAACCGTAAAAGACATCAAGAACTTCACGGGTATACTTTTGACAAAGCCATGGTTTATGAAGGTAATTGAAAATAAATGCTCCACTCATGTTTACTTCATTTCCCTGGTTGATATAGAATTCAGCACTTTGCCCCATTGTGCGGTCAAAAACATGAGCCGCAAACATCGATTTACGTGATTTCTCAAAACCATTTTCCAGTCTTTCAGCTGCAACGGACTCGCCACCTATTGCTTCAATCATGCCTTTCGTATCGTGAGGAACGTACCATGAATATTGCCAGGAGTTTCCTTCGATAAAGCCTTTATTTGAAAATTTATCAAAATTTGGATCCCATTTCCCTGAACTATCCCGTTGGACAATATAGTTGGATTCAGGGTTAAATACATTTTTGTAATTTTGAGAACGTGCCAGTAAATACTCTGCATCCTTCTTCTTTTTTAAAGTTTTAGCCAATTGGCCTACGCAGAAATCATCGTACGCATAATCCAGAGTTTTTGAAACGACTCCAATTTCACTTGGCATATACCCGAATTTTGTGTAATATGACAGGTTGTGTTGTCCAACCCCTCCTCCACAGGGATGAGTAGTACCCTCAGTTGTTACCATTTTATGTGCTGCGGTGTAAATTGCTTCCCCATCTTTTCTTATTCCTTTTTGATAGGCCGAAACCATTAATGCAAGTTCATGCGATCCTTCCATTATATCCGAATATTCCAACCCGGTAGGACCTTTGCTTGTCCATCCTGTGTGCTTAAACATTTCGAGCTGTGTGGTAACCCAATTATCCACAATTTCAGGCGTGATAATCGACCATAATCCGTTTAGATTCCAGTAACTATTCCAAAAAGCATCTCCTCCGTACATAGCTTTAGAAGGATCTATTGTTTGTATGTCTTCGCAGGCATCCCGGTAACGTCCATCAACGTCACTCCAAGTTTGTTTTCCGCTATACGATCTGTATAGATTGGTATAAAATTTTACTTTATTTTCTTCACTTCCACCTTCCACTTTGATTTTTCCAAGCAGGTTGTTCCATATTGTGGCAGCATTTTCTACACACTTATCGAAATCCCAGTTAAACGGCTTCATTTCAACATCCATATTCTTTCTCGCACCATCCATGTCAACTAATGATAAAGATGTTTGAACCATAATCACTTCGTTGGCCTTCGTATTAAAAACAGCATAGGCTCCAATATCACCTTTGCCTTCAATAAATTTTATATCAGGAACCTGCTCCCCATCTTTTATTCCGTGTAGCTGAGTGAAAGCACGACTAAATTTAATTACAAAATGGAGTTTGTAGTTATTCCACGAACTCCAACTTCCTGAACGGCAGTCGGCATAACCTTCCAGTCTTGAGCTGTCAACCTGTTTGATTTGAGCATCCAGTACCTTGAATCCGTAATCCCATTCTGTTGGAAACTGTAATTTGATTAATACGCGGCTTTCTTTACATTCAGGAAAAGTGTATTTTTGAAATCCGCAATGTGTAGTAGCCGTTAATTCTACTTTTACGTTATGGTCATATAATTCAACAGAATAATACCCCGGTCTGGCATGTTCGGTCTCTTTCAGAATCCGTGAATGAAATCCCGCATTTGCACCTTTGTAGGGAGAATCCGGCCCTGGATTTGTCAAAGCCAGATCGGCGGTAGTGGGCATCAACATTAATCCACCCATCGTCCAGGCGTGTATGTGGCTAAACCCTGAAATCGAATTTATAGCATATTCATACCCCCCCATCCATTTATCACCTTGATTGTCGGGACCTAATTGTACCATCCCTAATGGTAATTGCGCACTTGGACCTAACATCCAACGGGAGTTCGATGTCCCGATAAAGCAATTTACATAATCTACCGGTTTTTTTTCCTGAGCGAATGTTCCAACTGATAACAACATGACCAAAACGGAAAATAAAAGTTTTCTTTTCATACTTGATTTTTTACTGATACTTTAATTTTTAAAGGTATTCAAAATAAGAGTTAATTCTGCGTTATTTTAAATAATCCGGGTTCGTTTTAAGATTCTTTGAATTCACATTCTAATGAGCTCAATTTTATCGGTTGCAAAGTTCACTATAAAAAAGAAAACTCACTTTCTGTATGTGATAAAATCCTTTTATTATTGTAACACTTTATTGCTATTTTCTCAAATCCGCAATTTATTAAGTTTAATTATTTGCAGTTTGCGGCTAATTGGTTTTCTTTGTAGTATCTAATTATATATGCATGAAAACACAAATAAAGCCTATCTACAAATGGATATTTTTAATCCTGATGTTCCTGTTAAACTGTAGTATTGATTTATTCTCTCAAAAAAGTGAAACGAATTTAATAAATAAATATACCACTGAACAGGGCTTATCTTCGAATGCTGTTTACTCTATTTTGCAAGATAAAAAAGGCCTGATTTGGGTCGCTACCGAAGAGGGTCTCAATAAATTTGATGGGAAAAGTTTTACAGTGTTTTCTGTAAATAAAGGCCGCTATTCATTATCACATAATCGAACCCAAACTCTTTATTTAGCTCCGGATGGTAATATATGGACAGGTACTTCCAATGGACTGAATATCTATAATTATAAATCAGACAGTATTATTCAGGTTACAACCAAAACATCTCCATTAAAACTGGTTTATAACGACATTACTTTTATCGCTTCAAGTTTTGATAAAACTAAAACCTGGATAGGGACATACGGAAATGGCGTTAATTTTTTCGATTGGTCTAAAGAACGGTTCCATACTTTACTTCTACCCAAAATTCGCAATGTCGTGCCTCCCAAAAATGTGATGTCATTACTTGAGGATGATAATAAAAGACTTTGGATAGGAACACGTCATAACGGACTTTACAGATACGATCTTCAAAGTAAAAAACTTGAAATATATGACCTGCCCGATAATAGTCAATTTATTCGTGTGATTTATCAGGATAGCTATCGCAGGATTTGGATTGGCACATCAAAAGGTTGTTACTTATATAACGAAACAACTAATCAGTTGGAGATAATTAATTATCCGGCTGAATTGAAAACTACGTTTATTGGTGTAATTAAGGAAGACAGAAATGGTAAAATATGGATTGGTACAGAATTGTGTCTTATGAACTTTTCTGTCAGATCCTTTTCGCTGACCGAAAAATTTATGTATCAGGTTATTAATCATGGCGAATCGGTTTCCCGTTTGAATTGCGGCTCAATTAATGCATTATATGCAGATGTCGATAATAATATCTGGATTGGAACTGCCTGGGGCGGGGTGAATATGTTAAAGACGACTCCGACCAAGTTTAAACTTATAAGACATGATTCTGAGGTTAAATACTCATTACCAAATTCTCCTATCAATGCTTTATGTCCGGATAAACATGGTAACCTGTTTGTTGCTACCGAGGGAACTGATAAGATTGGGGTAGGTCTTCTTAATTTGCAAAATTCAGAATTTAAAGAGCTGAATATAAATAAAAGATTCCCAAACGTTGTTTATCAATGCATGTATTACGATTCACACGATAACCTGTGGCTTGGAACTTATAATAATGGGTTGATTAAAACCAACAAAGAGGGGACGGTTTATAATCAGTACTTTTCAGATAAACAGAATCTGAATACAATACCTGGAAACGATATCCGATGTATCTTTGAAGCAAAAGATGGCACAATCTGGATTGGCACAAGTAATGGTTTTGCGAAATTTAAAAGTGACAATCAGCAGTTTGAACGGATCAATCTTCATGTTGATATGCTTGGAATCCGCTGTATAAGAGAAACTAATGATGGAACGCTTTGGTTAGGTAGTTACGGTGAAGGTCTGATTACCTATAACTATCGAACAAAAAAATTAAATCTGAATCCTGTGCCTTTTAAAGTTGATATCATATATGATGTATTGATACACAACGATAATATATGGATTGCAACTCAAGGAGAGGGCCTTGTTGTATTTAACAGAAAAAGCAGAAAGTTCCGCTTTTATAAAGAGACTGATGGATTGCCTACCAACTATTTAAAAACATTAAGCAGAGATAATAATGGTCGCATATGGATTGCTTCTACCAGAGGCCTTACAAAGCTTGAACCTAAAACGAATGAAATAGAAAATTTTAATAGTCAGGATGGCTTACAAAATAGAGAATTCTCCGAACGATCATTTGCAACTTTACCTAACGGCCTTTTTGCTTTTGGGGGTTTTGGCGGATTGAATATCTTTAATCCATTAGATGTTACAAAAAATGATAAGTGTCCTCCGGTGGTATTTACAAAACTTTTAATATATAACGAAATAATAACTCCTACTGAAAACCGTCACAACTATTCACCAATTAAAGAAAATATTACTCTTACAGATAAAATCGAATTAAAATACAACCAGTCCGTGTTTACCATCGAATTTATGGGTATCGACTATAATGCAACCCAAAAAATTCAATATGCTTATATCCTTGAGGGATCTGATAAGAAGTGGAATCATTTGGGAACTCAAAACAGTGTAACACTTCGAAATTTACTTCCCGGTAAATATATTTTTAAAGTTAAAGCTTCTAGTCCTGATGCAGTGTGGAATGATGCGAATATTGCCTCAATTATTATTATCGTAAAGCCTCCTTTTTGGCTGACAGGTTGGGCTTATCTGTTTTATTTAATTATATTCACTACGTTATTATATTTTATTTGGTCATTTCTGACAATACGAATTCATACAGCCAACCATCTTAAAATTGAACGTGCTAAACACGAAAAAGAAGAAGAGTTACATCAAGAGAAACTTCAGTTCTTTACGAATATTTCACACGAATTCAGAACACCATTAACTCTGATCATAGGACCACTGGAAAAAATGCAGATGGAAGAAACCGAAAATGATAAAAAGAATCAGGTAAAACTAATGCTTCGTAATGCTAAAAGGTTACTAAGTATGGTAAATCAATTACTTGATTTCCGGAAAGCAGAAAAAGGTCAAATGAAACTGAAGGTGCGCAAGCAGGATCTGATAAAAGTAGTTAATGATACAGTGTGTTTATTCGATGAATTAAAGAATCAGAAAAATATTAACTTTGATTTCATTCATGATGATGAACAACTTTTCGCCTGGTTCGATGCCGAATTTCTAAATAAATCGTTATTTAATTTACTCTCAAATGCGTTTAAATTTACAGCCGATGGAGGACGTATTTTTATCAGGTTGGAAGTGATAAAGGATCTGTTAGATAATAACAATGTCGAGATCTCATGTACTGATAACGGTAAAGGAATTCACCCCAATGATATTCAATTCGTTTTTGACCGGTTTTTTCTTGGGAAAGAACAAAGTAGCTTGCAACAAGGATCAGGGATTGGATTACACTTTGCTAAAAATCTGATTGAACTTCACCATGGAACTATTGAAGTAATAAGTACACCAAATGTAGAAACTACTTTTAAAATAACTATTCCGATAGAAAGTAGTGCATACCTGAAAGATGAGTTCAAAGATGAAACAGAGTTATTTACAATGGCATCACTGAATATACCTGAAGATAATTTCGCCATCGATATAGACAAGAAATTGACTTTAAAGAAAGATACAAGAAAAAGAATTTTAATTGTAGAGGACAACAGTGATATTCGTAATTACATTGAAAGTATTCTTAGTGTTGACTATATTGTGGAAGATGCTGAAAATGGAGTAGTAGCTCTCGAAATGTTGGAAATGAATGATTTTGACTTGATTGTAAGTGACCTGATGATGCCGGAAATGGATGGAATAGAGTTGTGTAAGCGTTTAAAGAGTTCAATTGAAACTGATCATATCCCTTTTATTATGTTAACTGCAAAAGCGGATATTGAAAATCGCATAGAAGGTTTAAGTATTGGAGCCGATTCGTACATTACCAAACCGTTTCATCCAAAACACCTGACTGTTCGTGTCGCAAAACTGATAGAATTGCGGGATTTGCTAAAAGAACGTTACAGTCGAAAAATTTCATTGGGAGAATTAAGTATCACTGAAAATAATACAACTTCGCCGGATGAACTATTTATGCAAAAAACTATCTCCATTATACTTTCTAAAATGATTGAAACTGATTTCAATGGTGACTCTCTCTCCAACGATTTAGGAATAAGCAGAATGGGATTACACCGTAAAATAAAGGCCCTTACCGATCAAAGTACCGGAGAGTTCATTCGTAATATCCGACTAAAAAAAGCCTGTGAATTGCTCAGTATTCCAAGTAAAAATATCTCAGAAGTTAGTTACGAAGTCGGATTTAATTCACCTTCGTACTTTACGACCTGTTTTACGGAAACGTTTAAAGTAACACCAAGTGAATATGCAAAAAACATGAGAAACACAATTAGCTGAGTTCTTAAGTTGTTTCTTGTTTCTATTTATGATTATCCACTATGGGTCCTGATTCATCAACACTGAATCAGGACTCATAGTGGATATTCTTTTTTTTATCATTTCTTTATTTGAATATTCGATTGATTACCGTCTAGATCCTCAGAGAATGATTCAGGTATTTATACTTAATATTCAAATCCACACAGTATGAATTTGTGACATTCATTTTTTAAAATCAGGTTCAAAGAATATTTGATTTTGCTGTCTGTTTGCTCCATGTCTCCTTCGTATCCGGTTTGGTGGTAATTAGTAAATAATCAGTAAATAATCAGTATATAATCAGTATATAAACTGTATTTATTTATAAACTGATTATATACCGGTTACATAGTAAGTACAAATTGTTGATTGTTAATTTAAAAGCAAACCGGATACGAACATAAGGTGGAGCTAAGGTAAAGGTAATTCAGAGTCAATTATTGGCGATCCCAATCAAAAATAACGATTTTTTAATAGCAAAAAAAGCAAAGTCAAAATTCATAAAAAGGACTCAAACCTGAAAGTATTCTTTTTTGTAGTGATTCCAGCTCCGAAAAACGGATTCGGACATTTTGCGGATAATCATTATCTTAATACCCGTTTAATTCAATAAAACTTGAATTAAACGGGTATTATCGAACTTTGTATTAGGGAAAACTTGTTTATAAGCCCAACAATTTGGTAAGCTTCTATAATCTGTTCTTAATAACCTGATTTAAAATGTAATCTATTCCTTAATTCTTAAGCTTAAATAGCATTTGATACAAGTTCAATAGCATCTGATACAATAATTAATAGGCTGTATTCTATAAATATATAGATTTGCAGCATGTTTTTTACTCACAGTGAATTGTGATTTGTTTTTAATGTTTTAATAGCAAAAGAGAAAAGCTAAATTTACCATAAAGATTATTTTACAATTCATGTACCCTTTTTTTATTTTAGAATCTGTATATCGTCTTTATTCTGAACCTATAAGTGAATAATGAGAACTCTTAAAAACACATGAAAGTATCAGTGTGTACTATCTGGTAAAAAGAATATCAATATCTGATTCTGATTTGTAATTTGAATTTTAAAATGCCTTATTAATATTATACTAGTTACTAACTTTTTTAAAAAGATTTTATGAAAAAATTAATTCCAACTTCTTTTGTATTTCTAATCACATTAATTTTGTGGGTAATGCCTTTAAGTGGGTATTCTCAGACTGTTATTAACGATCCTCTTTTTGCTTCATTTGAGGATGGTGCCATCAACCCTTTTGATCTCTCTGTTACTGATATGAATGGCGTCTTAGAGGTTGCTGTGAATCCTCTAACCACAGGTGTTAATAGAACCTCTAAATGTTTGAAATATACTTCCGCTGCCGGTGGTGCCTGGTATGGAAAAATGTTCATGGTTGCCAATTCGGCTTATACTATTCAGCAGAGTACAACTTCACACAGGTATCTGCATTTTTTTGCATTTACTACCAATTCGACCAGAACAGCTGAAATTCAAATAAAGGATGCATCAGGTAATGTCATCATTCAACCACAATATACACTCAGTAAAGCAAATGTATGGGAAGAAGTCAGCATTGACCTGGGAAGTAGTTTCACAGGAACCATCGGTACCATTTATATTGCTCCTTGCCTTGATTGGGGCGGCGGTTTAGGTGCCGGAGATGTTTATATGGTCGATCAGTTTACGTTATCCAACAGTGCCGGTACTTTATATAACGATCCTCTTATAGGTTCATTTGAGACCAGTGCCACTCCACTTTTCTCCTACACACTTGATAGTATGGATGGAACTGTTATTGAAGGAACAAATCCTGATATCGCGGGTATAAATACAACTCCCGGCTGTTTAATCTATTCTTCATCCGCTTCAGACCAAAACTGGTGGGGAAAATTCTTTGTAAACATAAAATCAACATATGTCGTTCAACAAAATACAACAAGTCATTGCTATCTGCGTTTCTATGCCCGCACAACAAGTAGTGGTTTAAGAGGCGAATTGGGGATAAAAGATCCTGCCGGGAACTCACTCTGTCAACCAACTTTTACACTTAAGCAGGCCAATACATGGGAAGAAGTGGTTATTGATTTAGGTACTACTCTATCTGGAAAAAATATAGGGAGTATTTATTTTGCTCCAGACCTCGATGGTTTTGATGCCAATGCAACTTACATGGTAGACGAAATCAGATTATCGAATGTTCCATTCGATAATGTAATTACGGCTGCTACTACAGTTGCAGATTTTGAAACAGCAGGAATTACTCCGGTTTTTGCAAATAGTGGAAATGCCTGTCAAACATTATCTGTTGTTGATAATCCAAATACGACCGGACTAAATACGAGTGCAAAAGCGATTAAAGCTTCTGTTGTAAACGGTTCAGGTGAATGGTGGGGTGGTATTGAACTTACTTACAATAGCCCTGTGCAGATAAACAACGATACACGTTATCTTCATGTTATGATTTATACAGATAATATGACTAAACTGGAATTTGATAATTTCCCTTACAAAAGTGTTGTTGGCGAACAATGGATGGGATCTTTCGACCCTTCTCCTAAAAATACATGGTATGATTATGTAATGGATTTAAACAGTTTAAACGGAAGGGCATTTTACTTATTGCGTGCTTGCCTTCGCCCTAATGAAAATACCACCAGTGATATTTACCTTGATCAGATTGTATTTAATGCCGATCCAACTCCTCGAACAAGTGTTACCACCAAATTAGAAAATGGATCAATTAATTGCAAAATATATTCAGAAAATAGCAGCATTAAAATTGAAAACATAGCGGGTAATGTATTTGTATATAATTCAACCGGAAGTCATATTCGTAGCATTCGTTCAACAGGGAGTTGTTCTGTGGAAAATTTAATTGCCGGGCTTTATATCGTATCCGTAAACGGAAATAAAACAAAGGTCGTTGTGAAATAATTGATATAAAATAAATTGTAAAATTGTTTTGATCCATCTTGATCCCGAGTAAATTGTGACAATAAAACAGCTTTCTGCTGTTTTATTGTCGCAATTGTTATTCTTGGACCATATAAATTTATTGTTTTAACAGTATCTATATCAGTACTACGATTCTCTTTAGGACAAGGAAGTATTGATTTATAGAAGAAAAGATGTGACTCGAATGCTTTCCAACAGACTTTGATTCGAGAGTAGTTTTTTCAGCGAAAAAATAGAAACTGATTATATAGCACTAAAATGACTTATGTTTTATGTCAGCTTTGATATCAAGTATATAGTTTATTATCTTTGCAGTAAAACTATAATATTATCCGATATTAAAATAAGCTAAGTTAAACAGAAGTTGGGATTTATAAAACATCAACAAAGAAAGTCAAATTACTCAATCTTTTAGAGCAGTATTCTTTAAACTGTGACAAAAGTAAAATTTCAGAAAGCACGAAAAAATAAAGTGAAGAAATATGTGAAATAAAGAAGCTTGGATAAAAACTAAAAATAATATGTTCTTAAATTCAGGACCAACTTATTGCTTTAATTAAATAATTATTCCCTATGCAATCTAATATTAATTTTACCATGAAGACATTAAAATTATTGACGTTTATTTTGTTCTTTTTGTGTTTCAAGACAATGAATGCGCAAGAATTTAAAAACACTCAGAAATTATCCGATTTACAACAAAAGTTTGTAAATTTAAGATTTGGAATGTTCATTCATTTCAATATTCCAACATATGTGAATGAAGACTGGCCCGATCCTGATACCCCGGCCAGCATTTTTAATCCCACAAAACTAGATTGTGATCAATGGGCGAAAGCTGCAATATCGGCTCATATGACATATGGTTGCCTGACTACAAAACATCATAGTGGTTTTTGTATCTGGAATACCAAAACAACCGACTACAATGTAATGAATAGTCCTTTTAAATGCGACGTTGTAAAAGAATTTGTTACAGCATTCAGAAAAAACAATCTGAAAGTGATGCTTTATTTTTCCATTCTCGATACGCACCATCGGCTTCGTCCCATGCTAATTACAAAAAAACATGTTGAGATGATAAAAGCTCAGCTTACTGAATTATTAACAAACTACGGACCGATTAGTGCATTAATTATCGATGGTTGGGATGCACCTTGGTCCAGAATATCGTATGATGATGTACCCTTTGAAGAAATCTATATGCTGATTAAATCCCTGCAACCGGATTGTCTGGTGATGGATCTGAATTCTGCAAAATATCCTGGAGCTCTTTTCTACACCGATATCAAGTCGTACG
>Ga0302209_10000216_pt1 | contig 27708 bp, 47 predicted proteins | sample II_Fen_E3_1_FD_194574 | JGI IMG/M metagenome (GOLD analysis project Ga0302209, IMG submission 194574) | Peat permafrost microbial communities from Stordalen Mire near Abisko, Sweden - II_Fen_E3_1 | ecosystem: Environmental > Terrestrial > Soil > Wetlands > Permafrost | place: Sweden: Abisko...
ATTATCCAACTCAATATCTTCAAAAAAATAGCGATAACAGAGCTGGAAATAATGACTATAATTTACAGGTAGGTACAACTGCACCAACATTGACACCAACCGAAATCGTCGGAGGTGGAGGAGCGCATAACAACTTACCACCATATCAAGCAATGACCCCGATAATTAAAATACAATATGTTTAATGTTAATACATCAAGTTTAAACCGATTAACCGTAGAGCTTAAAAACTTACATAAGGCAGCTTTGCCAAATACGGTTCGATTTACTCTTAATGATTTGGCGTTTGACGTAAAAAAAAATACACTTATAAAAGGTCTTCATGACACCGATATGAAGATAAAAAGTGATTCATTTTTCAAAAAATATTCGGGCGTAGAAAAGGCTACTGGATATGACGTTGATAAAATGTATTCACAGGTTGGTATGATGCCATCCTTAGGTTCTGGGAAAGCAGATAGGACTATTCAAAGAATGAAAGAACAGGACGAAGGAGGTTCATTAAAACACTCGTCTATAGCTTTAGATTCAGCGAGGGGAACGCTTAAAAAAGGAAACTCACGAGCGAGAAAAGGGAATGAAAAAAGAGTCCGTGAGGATGCGATGCGGAAAAACCTTTATTTTTGGGGAAAACCTTTACAATTTGGCGATAATCAAGGATTAATCAAGGCTGTAACAAAATCGAAAATAACAACTGGTGGAGGTGGAAAAGGGAACGTAATTTTATACGGAAAATATATTTATGAAATAATAGGATTTGACCACATAGGAGAAGGAAAAAGGCATGAAAAGATTAAAATACATCTTCAAAGACTGTATTCTTTTAAACAAAATAGACAAGTTCACTTAAAACCTAAACATTTCACACAAAAATCTGGGCTTTTGACGATGAAAAAAGCGGAGGAGATTTTCAGATTGAACGCTTCTAAACAATTAGCAAAATGGCAATGAATTGGCAAAATAAACTAAATAACGTAAAATTTCAAATTATAACCTACGGGAATATTTCGTGGTATCCGTTTCTTATAACTAAATTTGAAAAAAATATTGAGTTTAACGGGACTCAATATGACTACATAGGTAAGCCCGGTTCATTCTTTGTCCGTAAGCAGCCAAAAGGACGCTCTTTTCCTTTGGAATTTGCCTTTCAGGGAGAAGCAAATCAAGATGATGCCTACTTATTTGAGCAAGCATCGCGTAATAGTTCGTCTGCTTGGACAATTATACACCCTTTTTATGGTAAAATATTATGTCATCCACTTTCCTTGATGATGGATAGTTCAGGGCTTAATTCCACCGTAATAAAATGTCAAGTAATTGAAACAACTGTACCAACTAATCAAAAGTACAATGTACCATCAAGGGTAAAGGTTGAAAATTTAGCTTTATTGGTGAATAAAAACGCACTTGCTTTACTTAAGACATCGCCTATAAATCTGCACATAAATGCTAAAGACTTACAAAAAGCGGTAAAACAGACTACAATAGTTGGAAACATCGTTTCTACAGTTACTAAGCTGGATTCTGAATATAAGAGCTATAAAAAGTTTATTTCAGTAGCGACAAACGAGCTAAATAACTATAGTGCAATAACTGAAACTTACCTGACATCTATTCAAAGCTTAATCTCCTTACCATCTATAGTAGCTTCAAATATAGGCAGTCGCATAAATTGCTTAGAAAGTTTGTTGACTTCAACTTATAACAGTATTTTAGGAGTCTCAAAACCAACGTATTTTCAAAATATATTTTACAATTTATTAGGCGTAATTTGTGTGTCGAAAATAGCAAGCTCTTTGACAGTTCAAAATGCAGGTGATTTTCAAACTCGGTCAGATGTTTTGTTTTATATCAATAAGTTACAGGCTGATTATGGTAGCTTTTTGACAGGATTAGCAGGATTAGAAGATGTGGATTATACACCAGATCACGATTTAATGTTTTCGCTTAACGAGCAAGTTAATAATACGTGTTTTTATCTGTATTCGATACTTTTTGAAGCAAAACAAGAGAGGACTTTTTATTGTGATAAAGACACAAATGTTATTTTATTGGCTCATAGGTTTTACGGGCTAGCATCAGAAGAAAATATTAAGACTATCAAAGAGAATAACAAAATCGGGATTTCCGAATTATTTAATATTAAAAAGAATAGAGCGATTCTATATTATGTATGATAGTTTATATCAACGGAATAAAAAAGACTGACTTCTTAACTCAAGAGGTGAATTTGAATTACGATTCAATTTGTGATACATTTTCATTTTCTATGCCTTATTTAGGAGAGTCAATTTTTGCACCATTAAACTATTATCCGGTTGATATTTTTGATGATTCAGGGAAACGAAAGCTTTTAACTGGAGTTATTTTAAATAGCCATTTTAAAAGTAACTCAAACGCCAACGAAATAACGATTTCGGGGTATTCTAAGACTGGAATTTTGGGTGATTGCCCAAATATACCGGATGGGGTTAAAACAGGAGAGCAAAATAGCGAAACACAAAACAATGACCCGCTAAATGTTGAATCAAACGGGGCAAGCTCAAATTTTGGGAATATCAGCTTACTAGAGTTAACAAAAACGCTAATTAAACCTTTTGGAATAAGCGTTACCGTTGATGACATTGTAAAAGATAAAGTTAATGAAGCCTACGAAAGTACAACAACAACTTTAGATGAGTCTGTTTCCGCTTATCTTTCTAAATTAGCCACATTAAAGAACGTAGTTTTAAGGGGAAATGCTTACGGAGAGATTATCTTCACACAGATAGATGATTCTGCAAATCCTGTAGTGAAATTTCAATCAGGTATTGATCCTTTAATTGAGATGTCGTTAGAAGTTAACGGACAACAGATGTTTAATCAGATTCATATATCTGGTAGAGCAAATTTAGACGCCGATGTTGATAAAGACAGCGTAATGAGTGGAGAGGGAGAATTAATCATTAACCCGCTTGTAAAACTGGCTACTCGTCAGACTTTAAAAGTACAAGGTACTGAAATAACACTGATAAAGGATGTTGCGAAAGCGGCTTTGGCGGATGAACTTAAAAACATAACTGTTAGCATTGAAATAGTAGGGCAGAAATTACAAAAAGAGGAAGATGATAACGGGAATATCATTTTAACCGAGCTTATTCCGGGTGATTTAGTCGATATTTATGCCCCTGATATTTTCATTAAAAAAAGCACTAAGTTCATGATACGGTCAATAGTTTTTAAGGAAAATGCAAAAGAAAGAACACAATCAATTAAGTGTGTTTTGCCTGAGACGATGACTGGTAATACTCCAAGTTTAATTTTTGGATAATGGATATAATACAAGTAAAATCAACAGCTTTAACGAATGCAATACGATTTATTAAGAATAAATTTTCGTTAGATGCTCACGATTCAGTACAGATTGCCCCATTTGGGGATGATTCTGTCCCACTTCCAAACATTAAAGGGATTAAGAGCAAGACAACAACCGATGCAATTCATGTTATACTTGGTTATTTTAATAGAAATTTAAAGGCCAATCCGGGAGAAAAAAGACTTTATTCATTAAAAGAAGATGGTACAGAAAGCGCTTATTTGTATCTTAAAAATAATAGTTCTTTTGAGTTGGGGTGTTCGGATGGGTTCTTGATGCAATACAACCCAGATGACAAAACTTTAAATATAAATTGTGATTTAATTGTGACTGGAAATATTAAAGCAACTGGCGAAGTTACAGCAATTAGTGAGACTTTACAAATTAATCTATCAACTCATAAACATACATCGCCAGCGGGTCCAACTGGTTCACCTATACCGACAACATGAGTGCATTAGATGATTTAAAAACAGCATTAAAGGCGGCATTTACTCGTGAGATTACTGAAACTAATCAAGAGGATGCTATAAATAACTTATCGACTGATATAGCTAACGCAATCGCTCCGTATGTTGCGAGTGGGTCGATAAGCAAAGACGTTAATAACCTGACTTATTATTATACTAAAACACAAAGCGACGCAAGGTATAGGATGAAGAAATTCCAAATTCCATCCGATGGAATCACAGATGACAACACAGGCATAATATCAGGGACTTCAACTTTCAATTTACCGACTGATTTTGACCCTGCTTCGGCTAATTTTGTACAAGATGGGAGTATGTTAGCTCAATACACAATAAATACAGGCGTTACACCCAAAACAATTACATTTAATTTAGTTCCTTTAGCAAATACATGTTTCTTATTTTATTATAGCTTATGAAAAAACTTATTCTATTATTATTCTTTCCTTTGTACGTAACCGCTCAAATTCAAATGAGCCAAGTATCGGGTTTAATTCCTAAATTAAACTCGAAACAGGACTCAATAACACGAGGCACAGGATTTTTGAAACGGACTGGTTTGGTCTGGAGTTATGACCCATCTACATACTTAACTACCGAAACAGATCCAACTATTTACTCTTGGGCAAAAGCATCAATTAAACCAAGTTATTCATGGTCTGAAATTGCAAGTCGTCCTACACTATTAAGTCAATTTACAAATGATTTAGGTAATTATGGCGGATGGATAACCGGAATTAATTCAAGTATGGTGACTTCTGCGTTAGGCTATACGCCTTATAGTAGCTCTAATCCATCAGGATATATTTCTTCGTATTCTGAAACAGACCCCATATTCGTTGCGAGCCAAGCACATAACATTACTTCTACAGATATAACACACTTATCTAATTTAAGCGGGAGTAACTCAGGAGACGAAACATTAACTACAATTAAAAGTAAATTAGGCATAACAACATTATCGGGCTCAAACACTGGTGACAATGCAGTTAACTCATTATACAGCGGATTAGTTTCAAATGCAACTCATACGGGAGACGTTACAGGCTCAACCGCTTTGACCCTTGCAACTGTGAACTCAAATATAGGTACTTATAATAATATCACTATTAACGCTAAGGGGTTGGCAACGGCAGGAAGCAATGTTAGTTATTTGACAGGAATTACGAGCGGACAAGTTACAACAGCACTAGGCTATACACCTTTAAGTAATGCTACTTCCTTCAGAACTGTTAACAGCGTTTCGGTAGTCGGTAGCGGTGATATTTCGATTAATCCTTTTCCGGGATTTGGGACAGGAAATGGTGCAGTGTGGGGATATTCTGCTCACCCTACTACTATTGTAGGATATGGAATAACTGATGCAGTTAACGGGTCTGGATTAACAACTAACTACATTCCTAAATGGAATGGGAGTAATTTTGTGAATAGTTTGATAAGTGATGATGGGACTAAAGCAGGAGTTGGTGTCGTGAGAACAGAGAATTTTAAATTTGCAGTAAAAACAGACTTAGACTTAGCTTTTAGTGGAATAGGAAAAAGGATAGGGATATTTACTGGCAATAATACTGATTTAAATGGAATACAACTTGGATACACCACAGATGGAGGAGGTATTATAGCCCCTGCAACAGAAAGTGGGGCTGTTAACTACCTGTCATTTTGGACTTATAATGGTGGATGGGGAGAAAGAGTAAAAATTTTAAAAACAGGAGAACTAAATATATTATCAACAACTGCCTCAACATCCCCGACTACTGGCGCATTGTTTGTTGGTGGTGGAGTTGGAGCAGATCACGTGAGAGCTAATAATTTTTACGGCTCAGCCTCAGGACTTACCAACCTCCCAATAAACCTAACAACCAATAATACATCGGGCGCAGCAACTTACACACAGGCAACTAATACGTTGAATGTACCGAATTATACATTTTCAGGAAGCGGGAAAATAACTGTTACAAATACAACTCAGGCTGACATGACAGGAACTACCGTTAACGATGGTAGTATTACCACTTTAGGCGGTTTAGCAGCAGCAAAAAATATAGAAGCAGGGGGGGATATAACAGCATATGGTAATATGTCAGCTACAAATCTTAGAGGAACTACATTCTCGACCACCACAAGTGGGCTGGTAGGCTGTAGCTCAGTTTCTATAACAAATGAAATGTTTACCCAAGTTGGTGAAATTAAAACATTTTCATTTAGAGCCTCTATAGTTGTAACGTCTTCATCTCTTGTATCTTTTTACATAAATTTACCAATAACGGCTACTACAACAACCTTTACGAGCACAAATAATTCAGCATACACGGGGATGACACAACATGTTAATTATTATTCATATACAGCAGCATTAATGCAGTACACGTTTGCATCAAACGGAACATATCCGATATTAGATTGTACTATCACTTATAAATAACCGCCATCACGGCACATAAAAACAAAAAAAAATGAAAAAAACAATTTTATTATTCGCTGTATTATTCACAGCAACATGTATTTCCGCACAAACAGACACAGCATCAGTAACAACGGTTACGACAATCGGCTCGGCAAGTATTTACGACATTCTTTGGAATTGGGTATCTTCTCACGCGTGGTATTCAATCGTAGTGACTATTGCAGTTATCGCTAATGAAATTATTCCTTTAATCCCTACAAAATGGATTCCTGGTAATAATATTTCGCAAGCCATTTGGGGTACTATTAAACGAATAGTTTCTCTTTTTGCAAGTAAACAAATAAAATAAAAACAAAAAGTTTTCTATTTTATTTATTAACTACTTGTAAATAAGTTATTTAGTTTTTGATAAAATAGAAAAAGTTTTCCAAAAATAAATTTATTAGAATTTAACTTTATAAAAAGTTTGCAAAATGAAAGAAGTAGACGAACCGAGAACAGGCGGTGGAAGCGCACCTCCTCCAGCCCCAAAACCGCAATAATATGCTAATCAAATTAGTAAAATACTATCCTGTCATTATGAACATATTTATATTGTTCGTGATGGTCGGGTGGATATTTAATTTTAAGTCTGTGCAAATTTATACATTCATAGGACAGAGCTTTTATTTAAACTTGATAATCCTTATTTTATCGTATAAATTTAAATTCTGCCTGTGGCATAGAATACTTATCTACTCTATGAGTTTCATTCTGTTGTTAGAAACATTGTCGTTGTGTGGTATTTACTTAAATTATTATTTATATATTTGTAGTTGTATATTAATTTTATCATTACTAACTTCGGCTATTCTATACTACAAAAATGGATGCTTCAATAAAGGAACTATCAAAAATATTAAGAAGCATTGCAAAATGGATTGATAAAGGTAACTGCAATGAAATTTCAATCGATGATTTTAAGGAGTTGACAAGAAACTTGTCTGAGATTGACAAAATAACAAAAAAATATGGATACTCAAACCGTAACACTTTTACAAATACTAGGCTCCGCAGTTGGTGGGGGTGGTTTATTTGCTCTCGTAAAAAAACTGTTTAGTTCTAATCAGGTTAAAGAACTCAGCGACATTATTAAGACAATGGGCGAAAGGATAGACGAACAAGACGTAAAGATATCCGAGCTTAGTAAAAAGGTCGATGAGTCCGATTCTGCACGTATTGAATTAAGCGATGAATTAAACAGATACAAATTTGCCCATACGTTTATGGGGCTATGTTCAGCTAAAGAAACATGCCCGATATCAATGGCATTAAATAAAAAATAACTATGACACTTGAGCAATTACAAAAAATAGCGGTCAATACTAAATTAGCACGTTTAGAGTTATTTTATCCATTTTTAATTAAGTATATGACACAGTACGAGATTGACTCAAAAGGCCGTATCTCTGCTTTTATAGCACAAGTATTACACGAGAGCGGAGGATTAAAATATACTGCTGAAATAGCATCGGGTAAAGCATATGAGAATCGTAAAGATTTAGGCAATGTAAAAGTTGGAGATGGTGTTAGATTCAAAGGTCGTGGGTTAATACAAATAACAGGACGTTCAAACTATGCGAAAATAAGTGTTTCTACTGGTATAGATTTTTTAAATCATCCTGAGCTATTAGAAACTATTGAAAACGCTACTATGTCGGCTTGTTGGTGGTGGAATTCGCGAGGGTTAAACAAATATGCAGACCTAGGAAAATTCAATGACATAACCAAAATAATCAACGGTGGTTATAACGGAATGGAAGAAAGACAAAAATATTACGATTTGGCAAGAAAGGTATTATAAAAAGCGATTCAAAATTAATTGAATCGCTTTAAAACGCAATAACTCTTGTAAAATCAAGGGAGATTAAATAAAAATTATACGGCGTTTATTTTTTTACCATTTTCTCATACCGTTTGCCCGTAGGACTTTTTAAATTAGTACTAATCTTTCTTAAGAAGTGACTGCAAAGTAAAGCAAAATATAAATACAAACCAAACAAATAAACATGTTTTAAAACATAAAACTCAACATTATGAATAAAATAATCGACTTTATTAAAAAAAACTACATTTTACTGTGTGTTATCGTAGTTCTTTCAGTAATTATAACCATCTTTGCAACTGTTTCCAAAAAGGAAATAGTTCAGAAGCAAGATACGGACGTTTTCTGGCACTCAAAATACGATTCTATACAAACGGCTGATTTAAACGAAAAGATAGAAGCTTCAAAGGCTCTGCAAGCGAGCGAGGAATATAACGCTAAACTTACAACTGAGAATAACAAGTTACTTAAACATAAATCTGATTCAACCGAAAACATCGCTCGCAAAGATTCAGATAAAAATTGCAATAAGGCTTTAGATGATAAAAATTCATTGATAGGTGGGTTGATTGGAATCATTAAGTCTGATTCTACTCAAATTAGTGAATGTCACAAAGAAGTAATTTTAAAAGACTCGGTAAATATTCTCAGCAAAGAAGATATTGTATTCTTAACCAATGCAAATTTAGAGGTTAATAATGCCAACACAATACTTCAAAAACAAGTTGGTCGAAGTTTTATCGAAAAGCACGGACTAGAGACTGGTTTTGTATGTGCTGTTGTTTTAGCTACATTTGCAAAGTTTGTTTTGTTCAAAAATTAGTTTTTCATAGTGTTTATTTTAAAAAATTCCTAACTGTGAAGTCGGGACTTTTTGTTTTAAGCATATAGTTATAAAGAAAAGTAAGACAAAAGGTGCTTATAGGATGATGTTATAGCCAAGCGAAAGAAAAACGACCCTTCGCTCAATTTACGAATGCTTCGTTGGTTAAGTTATAATAAACTATCCAACTGAAATTTGTATTTCTGATGAAATTTGTTTTAACGAGAACGTTTCTTTTCAACGTAGTAACATAAAAATCTTCTATCAAAAGAAGTTTGTAAACTTTTTCTTCTGCAAAAATGCAGTCTTCAATTTTTTGATTCATATAACCTTTTGCAAGCATTAATGAATTGCATTCGTAATCATAAAAAAGCGAATAGCCAGTTTTCAATTTATCTGACTTAATAAAAGCACCTTCTTTCATTTGCTTAATAGCCCAGCTATAAGTTCCTTGTATTGAAAGTAAATTTTTGATTTTAATAATTAGTTTTTTCATCTTGTTTTGTTTTATGTAAATAAATAATTTTAAATATTAAGAAATAGAAAAACTACACATAACACTTACCTATGGGCAGGTTCTTATTTAGCGTTTAGAAAGTGTGAGCAATCAGAATCTCGCACCAATGCCCATATCCGTTAATGTTATCATTCAGCTTAAAAACGGTGCTCGAACTGCGTGAGTTTAATCGAACATTCCGAATCTGTAAACTGGTCAAATTCGACAACAATAGGTTGCTCAAGTAATGATTCTAAAAATATCATTAACTTATACATTTGAATAGGATTGAAAGAATACGTTTCTAATTCTTGGACTCCTCTTTCTAAAATATGGATGTCGGATACGACAATTCCACTTAATCTACTAAATACGATTTCGCTTGTGTGTGGAATTAAATTAAACTGTTTGCAACCGTTTAAAATTGCTTCTTTAATGGTTGAAGCCAAATACTTTGTTGAAATAATAATTCTCATATAATTGATTTTTTATGTATGTTTTGAAGAAAGAAAAACCGAACAGCTAACACAAGTGTATGTGGGATTATCCACCCACGAAAATCAACGCTAAAACCCCACATACACCAGCCGTTATCCGCAAGGCTAAAAACTAACCTTTGTATAATCGAGTTTCTTTGCGAGCTTCTTTAGTTTTCTTTTATTTTTGAAGTTTCGCCACCATTTAAAAATGCCTTTTAATTCTGAAATTGGTTTTTTTTTCATGTTGTTTACAATTAGTTGATTAAGAAAGAAAAAACGAACGTTACGGCTCAAAATTACTGTTTAATAATTAAATACATATGCTAATTTATATGTTATACAACATATTTTTCAGTTATTTCATCACTCAATTTTCGATACTCCGAATAAGTCTCATAGCGATATTTAAACCGTTCTACAGAATCATAAATCGAAGTACTATACTTGTTAATCATTTCGCCAATTTTAGCGAAAGAGTACTTTTCAATCATTAGATTAACGAATATATCCCGTAAGTCGATTAAATACGTCAGTCTTGACCTTAAAAGTTCGTTTGTAAATATTACACCTGATGCTTGCTCGAATTTCAGAAGTTCGGGGTGTTTGTTGCTAATGTCAAAATGGGCAATCGCCCTCGGTATTCGGACTATTTGGTTCATAAAAATTTGAATTTGGTATTATGTTTGAGTGATTAAACTCTATATTCTCCTGTTTTTCTGCTTCTTTTATTATCCAATTTGAATCATCAATCAATGGTAATGAAACCATTGTTGCATCTTCGTTCTGATTTGAATAATCAATGTACCTACCGCTGTTTTTATTCCATCCCATCCAAATTTGAGCGTTATTTATTCCTAAATGAGAGAATTTCACCTTAAGAATTTTTATTTTAGTTAGATTATTTTCATAGTCCCTATGAACTAGAATTCCGTGCGGTGACATATCGTAAAATTCTCCACCTCCTTTTATATCGTAAAACGTTGGCTCGTATCCTTTACTTTCTCCTGCTCCCGGCTTCCGTGGGTGCGCAACTAAAATTATAAGAATATCGTTTTGTCGTGCAAATTCATCAATCGTAATAAGATAATCGTTTGTGTACTCGGTTATATTCTTATTCAAAGAGCGTCCTAACCTAACTTTGTTGTAGGGGTCAATTACAAGAACTTTTATGCCAAATTTTGTTATTAAACGCTTAGTTTTTAGTAACACATCGTCTAAATCAAAAGTATCTAAGTCAATAAACTTGAAATTATCATCAATAAATAGCTTAGCGTCTTTATGCCAAATTGTATTAATCTGCTCTTGTGACTTCACCCATTGACCACATAAACGAGCTTCTAATTTTCCGGCATGAATAACGTTTGGTTTATTTTCGGGTGAAGCAAAAGCCGTTTTCCATTCGTTCTCAAAATTATACCTTAAGCACATTTCGTCCACAAATTCAGACTTCCCGCTCGATGGTATCCCTGTCACTACGATGTATTGACTTGTATAGGTTGAGAAAACAGAATCAAAAGACTTTATCCCAGTCTTAAACCCTCCCTGCATTCCTTTGAGTAAATAAGAATCATAATCATCTTCCCAATCCATTACTGAACTAACTCCATCAATTGGTATTTCTTTTGCGTTTACTATAGCCTCGGATAGCTTTTCTTTTCCATACTTGATAAGATATTCATTTGCATCCTTACAGTCGCTTAAATCGGCTAAAAAACATCTATCTGCTCCAAGCCTACGAATTAGTTCTTTTGTGACATTCTTTCCTGCTTCGTCATTGTCAAGCGCAAGGATGATTTTTTCTTTATTGTCGAACCACTCAATGCAGTTGTCAAGGTATTCAAGGTTTACAGATTTTAATGTCGACCCGTTCGGAGTAGAAACTACTGTATGTACCCCAGCCTCCCAAACGGACAAAGCATCTATTTCTCCCTCAACAATTACACATTCTTTTGAAATAGAAATAGAATCAAGGTTGTAAAATACTAATTTAGCATCTTTAGATAATTTGAAATTCTTTTCACCATCTCGATACTTGATGTTAGTAATTTCTCCATTCTCGAAATAATTAAACTGAATTGTGTTTCTGTTTACCCATTGTCCATGAACTGGCATTGATTCAACACCTTCACTAACTTTCATCATTCTAAGCGTAAATTGAGAAATTCCACGGCACTCAAACCATTTAACTACATTATCGCTTAAATCTGTATGATTATATTTCTCAGGTTTTTTGTATACTTTTATTTCAGCTTTTTTCTTGTAAGTATGAAGTTGAAATGACTCTCCGCAATGAAAGCAAACGCCAAGACCAGTGTCCCAATGCAATGTAGCGCATTTTTCAGTTTTCTTTTTACGGCTTTCTGAGCATAAAGGGCATGTACTAGCCTTTACTTTGTCATTAAGTCCGTACTGATTATATTTTTCTACAACAAACCCGTTAATTTCCATTATTCAACTTCTTTAATAAAAAATACACGTTCTTTTCCGTAAATAGACAAATTTTCTTCGTAAGCCTTTCTTGTATGAGTCACTATCTCATTATCTATTTTATAGTTTACACGAGAAAATAACTTGGGTTGTGAAGTCTCTGAAAAATCAGGAAGATTGTTTAAAAACGTACTGAAATTTTTCATATAAATACTGCCTGATTTGCACTCAGAAATATATCTTTCAATTTTAGATTTTAAAATCTCTGACGATAAGGTTTTTAATAATGACTTAATCTTAACTTTATCTTTTGCACTTTTACCTGTGGAAGTATTTTTAACACAGCACTTACTAGGATATAAAGAGTATATTTCATCTATAATTTCATTTTCATTTTCATTTCCCATATGTAAATCATATGATTTTGGTGGTTTTTTATCCTCTTTAGTCTTGCCTTTCTTATTGTTAGCCCTACTTTCAGAGTATTTTTTTCTCTTTATTATTTCCATTTCAAGCCGTTCATTGTAATACAATCCATCTTCATCAATAATGAACTTTTTAAATATATCTTCATCATGTCCTTTACATATGAAAATCATGTGTTTTTCTTCTAAATGTCCAGTTTGATGCTGAGCACAAAGCAATCTTATGTATTTTCCAACCTGTTCGTCAGAAAAAAACATAGTACCCGTTAGAAAATTATCCGAGTAGAATAAAAATGATGGGTCTCTCATATCAAAAAGGTATTATGTCATTGTTTTTATTTAAATGCAATCTTTTTCTTAATTCAATTTCAATATCTAAAAGAGATACTCCCTCTTTTAGCATCCAAAATGTCATAAGAGCAATTATCTTTGGTAATGCTGCATGTGCGAATTGATGACAATTTTCGCAAAGCGTTACAAGTGATTCTTTGTCGTACTCCCAAGCCTTTAATTTAGGTTGGTAATAAATATGGTGTATATGTAGGAAAGTAGTTGTATCTCCACATATACGACATTTATACTTATCACGTTCTCTTATTTCTGATTGAACACGCTGCCAACGGGGGTCTTTTAATTGGTCTTGATATGTCATAATAAAAATGCCCTAAATCAATTAGAAGGTAGTAGGCTTCTGCTCGATAAAGGGCTTTTATAAAATTCTTATTCCGGCTACTACTCCGTTGCGAAATCCTCGCTTTATAAATACAAAGATACAAATAATTTTTTGAATAAACTATCTGTTTGAAAAAAAATAATTGAATAGGTATACTCGCGGTATACGTAACTGATTGAATCAGGTGCATCGCACCTATGCCGCTATTCAATTATTAAAGTAAAAATAAACCTTGCCATTGCATCTGATTAACGTCTGCATAAGAATTTCGGACTTTAGTTTTCTTCGGTTTATTTTCACTGCAAATATAGATGTTTATTTTGAATAAAAAGAGATTGTTTTTATGTTTAAGAACATGTTTTAAAATAATTTCATTTGGCGTTCGTACATATCAAAGCGTTTTAAGGCTTTCCCAAAATATTCACTATCTATCTCGCAAATATCTAAACTTAAACCTTCCATGTTGGCTGCTATAGCGCTATTCATAGAACCTCCATGTGTATCAATCATCTTATATTTTTCTCCCCCATATAGAGAAAATAATTTTCTGTATAATAATTTCGGTTTTGTTGTTGGGTGGAATTTTTCATCTTCCATTCCAATAAATCCACTCCACGGAACGACTATTTTCTTCAATGATTGATTAAATGAAGTCCAAGCTAACTCCCCGTCAGAGAAAGAGCATCCTGCAGCTACGCATTTATCCCAAAATATCCAACCTTGCGAGTTTATTTTTATCTTATCGATCATGTTGTTTGCGCCAAAAATTATTTGATTTTTAGACACCCTAAAAAGCTCATTAAAATATTCTTCATTTGGTGACTCATTATCCCATTTTTTTACAGTTCGCTTTTTAGATTTTGTATCCTTTTTTCTACCAGCATTCATATTTACAGATATTCCGTACGGAGGGTCTACTATAGCCAAATCATAAAATCCGTATTCTGTCGTTTTCATAAATTCGTTACAATCCATATTTAAGAATCGAATAGTTCTGTCGTTTGAAAAGTACTCTGTATCGCTAATTTTTATCATAGCCAAATTATTTGAAGTTTAAATATAATTTTTGCGAAGTAATATTCCACAACAGCACATTTTGAATCAACCCAGTTCTTTTGCATTGCTATGTGTGTGCATTTTTGTAATTCAAGTAAATCCGATACCATGTAACAGAACCATGATTTAACGCCTAAAAACGGGTGAATATCGAGCGGATTTATCCACTCACATCCAAATTTATGGTTTATAATATCTTGGCATTCAAAAAAATTGTATTTGTATTCTTTTTCGGATAGCCCCGATATTTTGCCTGAAATATATATTTTCATAATATTTAAAAAAGTGATGAATAATAGTCCATGTCTGATTGTTTTAAGTAATTATATAGCGGTTGTACTATCATGTTTCTTTGATTTTAATATTATATAAATGTAACATTAGTTTTTTCTTTATCTTGTAAACCTCTGTTTTAAACCCTTTACAATCTTCGACAACGAAACCTACTGCCCCGCTTGGAAAATGACTCCAGTAGGTAAAGTCGGCTATATACGAGCACTCTCTGATACATACTTTCTTATCGTTCACAAATTCGTATTGTTTAGGGATAAGAATGTATTTAACTTGTTCTTTTAATTCAGAGACAAAACCAGTTTGTTGTAATAACTTCAATTCAGATGCCCGTTTAGCTTCTTTTTTTGAATCATAACCGTTTGTTTTTACATTGTTGTATTTACTCATTTTCTTCAATCGCTCCTTTCGTTTGCGCCTTTAAAATAGTGTTTATGTGGTATTGCTTAAGTTCGTACTTTTTGCACGTATTAGCAACGATTAAATCGTTTTTACGCTTAAGTTCATCTTTTTGAATTTCGATAACACTTTTCTGAAATTCGTTTTCTTCTTTAAGTTTTTCGATTTGCTCTCGTTGATTTTTAATTATTTCATTCTTTTTCTTCGAGCGAACCCCCTCTGCTTTATATGCGCTTTTGTAAAATGAATTTTCTTTGATAAGATTAGAAATTTCAAAAGCACTAACAAAATCCATAATTTCACGCATTCGTTTGAGTTTTCTGTTGGTATTTTCAACTACAGTTTCAAAAGCCTTTGCGTGAATAGGCTTTGCGTAAACTCCGTTAATTCTTTGTGGCATCGTTTTCAGATTTAAATTGGTTCTACTGTTGATTTTGAAATATCAAATAGGTTTCTTCTGTTTAAAATTAAAGTTAGTTTTCTACCCTTTTTTACCTCATCTGATAATGTTTTAAGAGTATAAAATGTCATTATGTACTGCTTCAAATATTCGTGTTTCATTGTGTCGTCTGTAGGTTCAATATATGTTCTAAGATTACATGCGCCACTTTCGTATTGCATTGCAGAAAATCTTGTTCGTTCGGTTTCAATAGCCATCCAATCGTTTATACCGAGTCTTTTAAACTCTGAGTTTATAAATTCTGTAAATTGTTTTGTTGTCATATCTTTGTTTTTAAATCCGTTGTAACTTGATAGTTTTTGAATCTATCTATTATTTGATTTCTATTTAACTCTGCATCAACTTCGATAGTAAAATCAATATTTTTAATCGGAAGAATAAAATAGTCGCTTAGTTTTACTGATTTCTTATCATTTCCTTTTGACTTGATTTTAGCAAGCTGTTTCACTCCTCGTTTTCTGCTTGCTTCGCCTGAAATTTCTTGACGTAAATCAAGATTTGATAGGTTGGTTTTCTTTGGGTGTGACATAGTTACTTGTTTCTTAATATCCAATTTTTACCGTTTAAATGAGCACTTCTCTCCGTCAATGTAAAAATATTTCCACCAATATCAGATATAGTACTAAACGAATCTCCATCGAAATCCGTTACTGGATATTTTTTACCTCCTGTAATTGAGTTATAAGTTCCTTTTGGTGCAATTGCAAATTTTGGGTTTTTAGCGTTCATAATGTTTTTGTTTTTAATTTATAATTCTCAAAATTACTATATTTATTTCAATAAAAATGCGTTGTAAACATGTTTTAAAACAGCTATCATAGATAAATTATTATTATCAGGTGCAAATTTAAGGATGCCTTTACATCCAATTTAAGTTTTTAGTTTAAATTTCCCTGATAGCTGTTTGTTTAATGTCTTATAAACCGCTGATATTCGTTTTTAAATGAATCAAAGTTTTTGTCATCTTTAGTCGGAAGTGTTATTCCTTGTTGCGCTGCATCTGCTTGTATTTTATTTAGAAACTCTGCAAATTCATTCGTCTTTAAAGTAGATGTTTGACCTCGTTTGAAGTTGCCGATAATATCAAAAAGACAACGTTCAGGCAAAAAAGTTTTGCAGTAGTATTCGTAAAATTCGCTTGGTTCGCTCCCTGATTCTGATAAACAACCAAACCACATCCACATCAACGCATTTTGGTCTATATTACGTTCCAGTTTATCAAATACGAACGTATGTTGTCCATTTTTAAGAAGAAGTAACCCTTTTGCAACCTCGTTATAAAACCAGGGTTCGTTTGGGATTACTCCGTCTTTTTTTATAAATTTAATAGGTTTCATTTTGAAATCGTAACTACTACGCTTGTAGTCGATGTTTTGTAAGGCGGATTTACTTCGTACATTTCGCCAGTTTCCGTATCAACATGTTCATATGGTTTTTTTTGTGCCTGAATAAACTTTTCAAAAGCTTTCTTTTGTTTTGTTATTTCGTCAATTTGTTGGCAAATACGTTCGTATTGTTGATGATTGCAGTTTTCGTAATGCCATTTAGCACCAACCTCTTTAATCTGAAATTGGGCGTTATGTTCGTTAACGTTTTTTTGTCCAAATTTTTCAGCCTCTTTCAAAACAGCTTCTTTAAATTCAGGATTAGAACGAATGTCTTTTACCACCTTTTCCATGCACGCCAATTGAGCTTCGGTGTGAAGTGGGTTTACATATCCGTCTAAAGCGTTTTTAACCATCTTAGATACGAAAGATTCTATTTCGCTTTTTGTCTCGGGAAACATAGCAACTAGGCTACTTACTGTTTGTTCGTTATTCATAATGTTTATTTTTTTGGATATTTTAAACCTGCTTTACGTGCTGACTCTTTAAAGTTTGGGTCGTTTTGTAAACCGACATATTTACCCCAAATTATGCCCATATCGATTCTGTCTTTTGCATTATCCATCTCATCTATGGCTTTATTAACGTCAAGAAATGCAGGAACTTCTTTTTTTACCTCTGACTTTTTAGAATCTTTCGGATCTTTCATTGCTCCGCTAGCATCGTCATCCTCTGCGCCAATACATAGTAAGCTTTGAAGTCCATAACGTCTTGCATAAGTCACGCCACTTCCGTATGCCTGAGGGTCATTTTGAGACTTGCATAGTATCTTGGTGAATGATTCCATAGTTTCGCCAGATTCATGCAGTAGAATCGTTTTAATATACTCACTTCCATCGACTGTAACCATTGGCTGCAAGGCTATAATCCCATTTTCATTCAATAGTGGCATAACAGCTTCACGTACTGAATTTAAGTCAGCATACTTTGAGTGAAAGAAAGGGTTATTTGCACCCTTTATGGCGTTTCCCATTTCTTTTTGAGCCTTCAAAAGTGCTTTAATTATATTTTCCATTTTTGTTTATTTTATTCGGATAGCCAAATAGACTATCCGATGGTTTTGATTTACAATTTATTTATTTCAGAAATAGCCCATATTTTAAAAGATTCAAATTTAGAAAATATGTCATTAGCTACTTTAATTGAATCTTCACTCATATTTTCAGCACCAATTCCTTTTACTAGCATAGAATTAACCCACACAGTTAGCTTTTCTTTATCTGGAGCTTTTGCGGATTTTGCGGCTTCAATTTTCACTTGCCTTTCAGCTTCTTGTTTTGCTTTTAATTCTGCTGATTCTTTGTCTGCTTTTGCTTTCAATTCGGCTTCAAGTGCTTTTTTTTGTAAATTAAGCTCCTTTTCTTTTAATTCTAGTTCTTTGGCTGCTTTTTCAGCTTCAATACGCGCCTTTTCTTGTTGCGCTTTTAAAATAGCTTCTGAAGCTTCGCGTTCTTTCCGGGCTTTTTCTTCAATAGCCTTGCGTTCGTCTTCTGCTTTTGCCCTTGCGGCTTGTAATTCTTTTTCTTTGGCTTCGTTTTCAGATTGAATTCTAATTTGTTCTTTGCGTTCAAATTCCCATTGAAGCTCTGCGCCTTTTTTTATATCTGAAAATTCTTTTTTGTATTCATCTTCGGGCAAATTCAGTGTTTTTGAATAGTCACGAATAAAAACAATAAAAGGGCGAAGTTCTGTATTTCGTTTATAGTCACGGATTCTTTTTTCTTCTGCGTCTTTTAATAGTCGTGCATTTTCTTCTTTAATGCGTATTTGTTCCAATCTTTCGGCTTCAATAGCTGCCAATCTTTCGGCTTCCGCTTTGCATTCCGATTCAATCTTTGCTTCGTAAGCTACTTTCAATCCTTGGAGATAAGCAGAGTAAACTTGTTCCTCCATTTCACCAAGAGCACTTGCTGGGTGTTCGGTGTATTTGCTTACTTCAAGTAACCTTTCGGCTTGCAATTGTGCTTTCTTTGCCTTTTCAATATTGATATAATAGTTTTCAATTTCGAAAAGTTTTTCTTCCATTTGCTCAACGGGAGTTGTATGTTTGTTTTTAAGGGCATCGACATACAACCCACCAGCACGGTAAAAAGCCTTTTCTACTTTGTGAATATCCGAAATACCTGTCCGAACTTTTACAAGTTTTAATCTCAATTCACGTGCTTGCTTACATAACTCAGGCGTTATTTCGCTTGTAATCAATTGACCATATATGGTCGAAATTGCATCACGTTCTTGAATCTTTGGCAAAAATGATTTTTCAATTGTTTCTCCTTGCTTTACTTCTAACCCAAATTCTTTAGGGTCTACTTTTACTAATTCATTCATAATATTTAATTTATTTTGTTATTAATTTAATAGCTGTATTTAACTCGTTTTGCAAGTTCAGAATTTCAGTTATTAAATCCTGATTTGATTCTTTGAAATGGTCAGGAAAGAGCTTTCTGTACTCTAATCTGTTAACTGCCGAAACTAATCGGATTGATATGTCTTGAATTGTTTCCATAGATTATTTGTTATTTATTCTAATTAACGATTTGTCCACATTTTTCATAAATTCAGAATCTTCATCTGGATAATCCATTTCAAGCTCATCATATTGCTCTAATATAAATAATTCTTCATCACAATAGGTGCATTTTCCATTATACATTTTGCATCCACAATTTTCACATGTTTCCATAATTTAATAATTTGTCCACCAATCAGAAAATGAATCATCATCTCTAATTTGGTCGTCTGGTTGTACGTCGTAGTCGAATTCCATAATGCTGAATTGTTATTTAATACAGTCTAGAATATATCTTCTATTTGCTTCATATTGAGCTCTTACATTGCTGTCAGCCTTACCTTGGTTATACATTAGAATGTACAATCTATTATTATAAAGAAGGCCTTCTTTGCATCCGTTTTGTTTTGCAAATATAGCAACGTCCCTATTCACTTTTCCGTCGAACAATTTTGAAAACATGCACATACAATCATCATTAAATATAGATGATGTATTTCTAGTCGAATTGAAATCATTAATAATTTCGTTATCCCAGTGTTTTGAAAGTGCCATAGTGTTATATTTTATTTGTTTGTCTTATTGACGATGTAAAAATACTGCTTTTATTGCATATACGCAAACATTTAAGAAGTTATTTTCGTTAAAAGATTGAATTGTTTTTATATTTTACAACACGTTATTGCGTTCTTGTTGTTTATACATTTTATTCACATCGTCCTGTGCGTTCAATGGAGTTATGTTATCTTGATAATAACCTGTTCCATTGACTTTCTTCTCATATCCGCAAATAGGGCATTTAAACCATGTTTGACGATACTTTTTCCCTGATTATTTAGTTCCGATATATTTTGTTTGTTCCATCGGAGCTGTGCACATATCACAATATTGAGTTTCCATTATATAAGCCTTTGAAGTCCGACATATTCCATTAATTTAACTACAATACTATATGAAGGATTTTTTATTTCTCCTTTGTAATATCTACACAAAGTAGAGTGATTAATCCCAATTTCCTTGCACATTTTATGTTGGTTGATTTTAAGCTCAGCGCAAACTTTTTGTATTTTCTGTATTTCTGTCATGTTTATTTATTTTAATAACGTTCAATTTTAATTAACTTTAGTAATTCTTCTCTATCGCGGAGTTTTGAATTATCTACATAATCATATTTGTAAATGATATTTGTTACTCCTGATTGAATCAAATGTTTTAAACAATTATTACAAGGAGAATGGGTACAAAATAAAGTAGTATTTTCAAGAGAAATACCTTTTTTAGCAGCATATGAAATTACATTCATTTCTGCATGAACTTCAAAAGCCATTGACCATTTATGGTGTAGTTCTCTATTTTCTTCACTTGATAAATCTAAATCTTTGAATTTTTCAGAACAGTTTAAAAATCCTGAAATTGTACCATTATAACCTTGTAAAATTATCCTGTTATTTTTTACGATTATAGCACCAACTTTATATTTAACACAATTACTTTCAATAGCTGTTCTTTCTGCTATATCCATAAAAAGAGATGAATAATTTTTCATAATTTATCCTATTAAAGTTCTTACTAAAAAATAACTAACAATTAAAACCAAAGCCCGATTAATCCATTTTTGGTCGTTTCTTTCCATTTTTGCTATCCAAAATATAATAAACCAACATTTTATAGCGATTATCAGCTTTAAAATTCGTGATGGTTGCAATTTAATTGAGTTGATTAATTCCTGTTCAGGAAGCAATGCAATGTCGTTTAAATCCTCGATTGATATACTGTTGTCAAACCATTTAATTTGAGCTAAACAAGACACTCCATTTAATCCGATTAGTTCGATTATGCGACCTTGTTTATTTGTATTTTTATGACGTATTTTGTCTTTGACTTTCATGGTATTATTTATAAGGGTTAAAATCATCTGTTACGGGAATAAATGGCTCTGATTCATCCATTATGTTGAAATGCCATTCGATTAGTTTAAGGAATAAATCAATTTGATAACCAACGCTAAGGGGCTGCCTATATGGGTGGCTCATAACCTTTCCAAATCTTCTAAATTGCTCAGAATATGAAAATGTTATTATACCATCATCCATATTTGTATAGGGTTCTGTGTATTCGACATTATGCGTGCTGAACTTACCTGATTCATTGTAAGATACCCTAGTTACTTTCATACTTAACGTTGCATAGGTAAGTCCAAGCGACCGCTCCATTTCTAGCAATTTTATCATCGGCACAAACGTTTCACCATTATGAGTTATTGGCTTGGTTAGGTCGGAAAGAGGACGGAGAATAGGAGTAATATCATCTAATAACAGGTCGTATTCGTATTCGCCATCTGATATTGTTACTTCTTCATTGTGCCAAATCTCTATTTTACAAATATGTTCCGATTCTCTATTTGCATCAAAATGACATACTTTCAGTCCAGTGTGCAAACTTGCGCCTAAAAATTGTTGTTTGTTCATATTAATATCTTCTATTTTTCATGCGTTTTTTGTACTCTTTAAATTTTTCTCCTGCTAACTTTTCTTTTTTATAAGCTCGATGCTCTTGAATTTTTGGCGGAATAGCAAGTAATAAAATTGATGTAATTCCTAAAATGCTGAAAATTAAGTTTTCCATACTATTTACTATTAAAGTGTTTTTCTATTTAGTTATAATCTTCTTCGTCTATTTCAACGACGTAGTTTTCTTTTATCTTGTTCCATTCTGATTTTGATAAGCCCATTGTTTCAACAAGTCCAATAATATCAGAACGATTCCACTTTCCGTGCCTAAACCCTGTAAATTGATTACAGGCTAAATCTAGTTTGTTTGCCATAATTTTTTTATATATTTGGGAATATTTTTTTTATTTTGTCATTAAATCTTGATGCTTGGTCTGATATTTCGCATTCAAGTTGATATTGAATATCTTTTATTTCAGCAAGTGCGTCTTCCAAGTTGGTAGATTTAAATTCAAATCCACTCCAACTTTCAAATTGTTTCTTAAATTCATTTAATTTCTTGTTATTTGACATCCCATTTACTTTTTAAAATTATTAATAAAATTACTGAAAAAATAATTAACGAGATAAGACCTAAAATAAGGTGAGAACGTAATAAGCACAATCCGGTTATTCCGAATGTGGTTGCGAATATCTTTTTCATTGATTAATTGTATTTTATAGCCATTTCACGAGATATAAAGAAATGAATACCTGATGAGCATTCATTGAATCTATCATTATCGAAATCTAAAACCTCGCTAATTTCTCCAACTCTGTAAATGAACGAAATATCTCTATCACTATTTATCATATTTAAGTCTGATTTTGAACCATCAAAGTTTTGAATATCCAAACATAACGCTTTAGAACAACGACACTTTAACGTCGTTGCTGAACTTCTTTTAGCATCTTCACAAACTTGAAGCTTGACAATGTATTTACCACATTTTTTCCAAGCAATAAAAGATTCTTCGGATGGACATTGACCCAATAAGAATCCAGTACTTTCATTATAGTCTGCACCGCTCAGGTCTGCACGTCTCAGGTCTGCACTGCTCAGGTCTGCACGTCTCAGGTTTGCATCGCTCAGGTCTGCACCGCTCAGGTCTGCACGTCTCAGGTTTGCACCGCTCAGGTCTGCACGTCTCAGGTCTGCACGTCTCAGGTCTGCACCGCTCAGGTCTGCATCGCTCAGGTTTGCACCGCTCAGGTCTGCATCGCTCAGGTCTGCATGTCTTTTAGTAGCTTCTAGTAACGTGTTTTTAATAGAGTTATTTTCACAGTCTAGCTCAAATAATAAAGTTCCAAAAATTGATTTAATTGATAATTTTGTTTTCATAAGTATATTTATTAATATATTTTAGTAAAAAAGTTAAACATAGCGATTCCGATTAAAATAATTACAGGAGCAATCTTTGCTGCTGCGATAATGAAAGATAAGTCTTTTAGTGTTTTCATGTTTATTCCCCGTTGAGTCGATAGGACATCTGCTTAGTTAGTTATAATATTTTACCTAATGCGACGCCATGAAGAAACATTTTAAAAGCATTGTTTGCATTTCCATTGCAGTAGTATATTTGTCTGTTCCAATTTTCTTTATATTCTCTTTTTAATCCTTGGCTTCCCATTGAAACTAAACTTTTTGCGTTTTTCTCGAACATATCCATTATTTCGTAAAATTCTTTTGTGAATAACATAACTGTATATTTTAAATTGTTTATCTTTGTTTTTGATTACGATGTAAAAATACTGCTTTTATTGCATATACGCAAACAATTATCGTTAAAATATAAGTCGGTGTCAAAAGTTTAACACAATCAGACGAAAAATATATGTTTTATAGTAGATTATCCGAAAAAAAAGTATTTACTTTGCGGAGTATTAAAACATGTTCAACTGCACTTGGACAAAAGAAATTAGTGGGCAACCACGAAATAAGCGTTTAGAGGTTCCTCGTGCAGGGGGTCTTTTAAACGCTTTCTTTATTTTATGAATCATATAGAGAAAAGCATTTCTTTAATTCAAAAACTTGAAACAAAAGAAGTTTACAATTTAGGTTTTTCGGGTGGCAAAGATAGCGTTGTTTTATTAGATTTGACAAAAAAGGCAGGTGTAAAGTTTAATGCCATTTACGCTAATACTACAATTGATCCTAAAGGGACTATATCATTTATAAAGAAAAACTATCCTGAAGTTCAAATACTGCATCCCCCTAAATCATTTTACAAATTAGTCGAAGAGAAAGGTCTTCCATCTCGTAAAAGGCGTTGGTGCTGCGATGTTTTGAAAGAACGTTATGGAATTGGAAAAAGGAGTTTAGAGGGCATGCGAAAGGAAGAATCAAAGAACCGTGAAAATTACGACCCCGAGCAGTGCGATTCAAGAAAATCAATGAAAGGTGCAATACACGTATTACCTTTATTAAACTGGACAGATACTCAAATATGGGATTATATACACGAAAATAAACTACCTTATTCAAAATACTATGATAATCCGTATAATCTAAAACGACACGGGTGTATAGGCTGCCCTCTTAGTAGTAAAAATATAATGAGATACGAGTTCCAGTTATTCCCATCTCGTGCCTTAGCTCTCATTAGAACGATTAAAAAACATATGGATTTAAAGCCAAATAATTATATTTCTCGTAATTTTGAAAATGAATATGAAGCTTTTTATTTTTATGTTGTTGAAATATCTATGAATGATTTTAAGGAGTTAAAAAATAGTATGTTTCATCCTAATTTCAAAGAGTTTATTGGCGAATACTTGAAAATAAAATTAAAATAATATTATACAGTTTATTCATTTAATCTGTATAAGCTATTACGGAGCTTATATTAGCGATTTCTTTTATCAGTCAAGTGTACGTTCGAAGAAATTGTTTTAATTCCATAGAAGAAGCCAAACGAATGGAAAAGCCAAGGGATACCGGAAACGGTGAGCACATGCTTGTTTGGAATACGATAATTGTATTAACTGGCTCTACTTTCAAATAATTATCATAATTGAAAGATGTAACAGGGTGAAGTTTCGACCGACACAACGTTATGAAGAAAAATCCTAGCTTGAAATCAACAGTTTCTCGCTAGGGATTTTTATGCTCCTAGGCTCTTTTCTCTCTCTACAATGTTATACATTTTAAATATAAATATTATGAATAAAAACGAATTTTACATACTATCAAATAGATTTATTGAAAATTTCAAAAATTATTGACTTGAAACTGACAATATAAATGAAAAATACTTCACCGGTTTAAAGTGTCTATTTGCAATGCAAGACCGTTCAATGCAAAGCTACAAACTAAGAAATAAATTTGCATTTTATATTCAACATGGTAGTACTATAAATTTAAGGGAATTACTTTCCGAGTATTGTAATGAAGATGATCTGATTTATTTTAATGCCATGTGCTTAATTGATGATAGCCAAACAAAGTTTTTAATATAAATAATCATAAAATTTCTACAAAACATATTGTATATCAAAATAAATTAGTAAATTTGTGGATAAAATAAATGATTATGAAAACATCAAAGTTAAGACAAGGTAATATTGTTGACTACGAATGCACATATCATAAGATTACAATGATATTCAAACAAAGCGTTCAATCTTATTGGATTGGAGCTAAAGAGCATTATATAAATAATAATTATACGTGCTCTATTGACTCGATTAAACCTATTCCACTAACAGAAGAATTACTTTTGAAGTGTGGTTTTAAGCGTGATTCTGATTTAAAAAATTCTTTATGCAAGTTTGGAATTTGGTTTAATGTGAAAAACATGGAAGCTACATATTTATCACAAAAATTAATAAAAATAAATTACTTACACCAACTTCAAAATCTGTATTGGTGTTTAACTGGAGAAGAACTTGAAATAAATATGTAATGGAAGAAATTATACTCGCGTATCTAAAATCAGATAAACATAATTATCACGGCTACATAAAAATATGTATGCTATTTGGCAAGTGCTTTGATGTTTTTCTTAAGTTGGTTGAAGAAGGGAAAGTTAATAAAAGAGAAGGTTTAAACGACACTTTATTTAAAATAAAATGAGCAACAGAACCGATCTAATAAAAAAGGCTGATATTATATTTTCTCGATACATACGAGACTTATGTTCAAATGATCAAGGTTTTTGCAGTTGTATTACTTGTGGGGCTTACATGCCATCTACAGAGATTCAAAACGGGCACTACATAAAGCGTAGGCATATGGCAACAAGATTCAGTTTGATGAATTGCCATTGTCAATGTGAACAGTGTAATAATGATGAAGCGCGCACAGATTCTATCTACAGAGAAAAAATGATTGAGTTATACGGCTTAGAGGCTGTTGAAGGATTGGAGCGATTGAAAAACTTAGATGTTAAGTATTCTGAATCAGATTTGAAAGAAATTATTCAAAAATATAAACATTAAAATAAACATTATGAAATATACAACAGCATTTTTAATTAGTATTATTTTCGCTCTTTGTATTGCGATGGAAATAAACCACGAAACACACAAATAACTGCAAAAAGTACATATTGAGCTTGACAAATCGATTTATAAGGCTGGATATTTGGATGGCGTAAAAGCATATCAAGATAGCCTTAAATTTGATAAAACAAGGTTTAGTAATGATTCAACCGAATTTTTTAAATACTTAAAATAAATACCATGAATAAATAAACTTTTCAGATCCCGCCAAATTGCAAATTCATAACGCAGGAATTAGACGTTGAGAATAATAGAATTATAACTACTTTTGAGCCTGAGTTTAAGAGAGGGGATATAATTTATTGCGAATGGGCTACAACAACTAAAAACACAAATTCATGTATAGGAATATTTGACTACACGGGGGATGAATTTCATAATTTTATAGTCAAATATCTTGATAGAGATGATGAACTTTCTTTTCACGGATGCATATGCGAGGAACACGAAATTATTCACGCTAGTTCACATCAAAAAGAAAAACTGAATTTAAAGCTTAACGAATTTGGCAAACAATGGAATGCAAAAAAGTGTTGCATTGAGGATTTAAAAATAGTTCCTAAAGTTGGGGATTGCGTGAGATGCTATAATAAAGAAACTCCGAATGATTATTTATACTTTGTATGTGGAGGATTTGATGATGATGGCGACCCATACGAAAAGAATGGATATGCTGTTGTAAATAGTAAAATAGTAATTGGAAATTTTAATATTGGATATGTTGGCGAAGAGTATGCATTTGAAATAATATCTAAAGAACAATTCCAAAAAGAACTATCAGACCTTGGTTTTGAATACAACTTCGAGGATGACACGATTAGCGAGTTGAAATGGAAGCCAAAAGATGGAGATGATGTTTTTATATTAGGACTTCATAAAGGGGAATTAAGACCAATAAATGTTTTATTCTCTAAATACTATACATCGCATATAATTGCATTAAATGAAAACCGTATTTTTAAAACCGAGAATGAATGCGAAGAAGCTATTACTAAAATAAAAAACATATTGAAATGAACTGGTCACATGATTTCAATAACAACAGAGAGCTAACAGAAGTGCTTGTTATTTCTATTGAAGAGCTATCCGCTATAAGTCATATACTCGTATCTGAGCTATCAAAAAAGAAAGTAAGGTACATGAGATTATTTAATTCAAAAGGCATTGACAATGGACGCAAACACACGCTCAAAAAGC
>Ga0302209_10000217_pt1 | contig 27435 bp, 28 predicted proteins | sample II_Fen_E3_1_FD_194574 | JGI IMG/M metagenome (GOLD analysis project Ga0302209, IMG submission 194574) | Peat permafrost microbial communities from Stordalen Mire near Abisko, Sweden - II_Fen_E3_1 | ecosystem: Environmental > Terrestrial > Soil > Wetlands > Permafrost | place: Sweden: Abisko...
TTCAACCAGTGTCTGAAGAATGCTTTCGGCAAATCGGTCCTGTAACAGGGAATCGTTCGGATAAGTCATATACTGTTCCAGTACATGCGTGTATGCATCAGCCAGACCGTTGGCAATTTGCTTTTGGGGTATGGAGCTTACCACCTGCGGATCGAGGATAGAAAACAGCGGATACAAGGCAGGACCACCGGCTGCTAATTTTTCTTTTGTTTCTTTGCGTGTAAGCACAAAGCCTGAATTCATTTCCGATCCTGTTGCCGGCAGGGTAAGTACCGTTGCAAATGGCAACCCTTTTAATATAGGTTTTCCCGAAGTTAATAAGTTCCAGGGAGTTTCTTCTTCGTACAGGGCAGCAGCAGATAAAAACTTGGTACCATCAATAACAGATCCACCTCCTACAGCTAACAGGAATGTTATCTTCTGTGATTTAATGACCTGTAATGCCTTCAAAAGAATGGTGTATTCCGGATTTGAAGGGATTCCGCCATACTCAATTACCTCAAAGCCTGAAACTGCCTTCATCACTTGATCGTATACACCGTTACTTTTAATGCTTCCACTACCGTAAACCAGGAGGATTTTAGCATTTGCAGGAATCTCTTTTGATAGATTAGCGATGGTGTCTTTACCGAAAATAATCTTTGTCGGGTTTTTGAATTCAAAATTGTTCATAAAGCTTTCTTTAGTTAGATTGTTGTTTAATAATATTTTTATAGGAACACCGCCTGTTTTATAAATCAGAACATGGATATCATAAAATCCACAGTAATTCACCGGGGTATGAGTGCCCGGAAGTAATGGTTGTACGTATGGCTGATATTATTATTCTTTAGGATTGCAGATGCGAATAAGATTTTACTGTTTCTTATTGCACGAAACAGGCATTAGAGTTACTGAAAGAACGTTCATTCATTAACTTTTGTTCAAACAAGCTCATAAAAAAAGCATAGATAATATTTAGACTATCCATGCTTTTATGTTCAACTAAAAAGAAAAATCCAGGCTTTTATTTTAACCGGGTTTTAACCGCATTCTTATAATCATTGGTAAAACCTGTATGAGCCGTAAAGATAAATTCAGCCTTAGGTAGCATCGTTATCTTATCAAAAGACTGAATGGCTGTTTCCATATCGCCGGTAAAAAATTTATTGGGTCTTTCCACTTTCCCGTTCTTTAATCCAAAAGCATCACCAACAAACAAATAAGTGTCATTCACCAGATAGCTCATTGAGCCGGGAGTATGGCCAGGAGTCAGTATCCCTTTTATGTTGATGCCCCCAACCCGAATGGTTTGCTGATCATTCAACAGGATATACGCTTTTGTGTCAATCTTATTGTGGGAATTCATCATGCGGGCTGTCTTTCCATTAATCATTTGTTCTTCATCCCTGGATAGATAAACTTTCGCATTCTTAAATAGTTTCAGGCCGGCAACATGGTCCCCATCGGTATGAGTGAGCATAACTGCCATGACTTTATCCGGATCGATGTTGAGTTTCTTTAGTCCTGCAGTAATAGTCAACGGATCATTTCCGGCATCGATGGCTACATAGTAATCGCTGTCCTTCACCAGGAACATATTCACAAAGGTATCTTTGACTGCAAATACATTTGTTACAACTTCACGGGTTTCAATTACATTCATTTTCTTTATTTCCGATTTCATTTTCATCATAAAACCACCTGCTACCAATGCCAGAATAAGAACAAGAGTGACAGTACCAATTAAAATACGTTTGATTGTTTTGTTCATAAAGTAAATTTTTAAAGTTAACTATAACAATGAATTAAATATTTTTATTTAGAGGTTTATGCCTTTGTAAATCCTGATTGGCTATTCCCGTGTTTTCTTGATTTGAAAATAAGGGGAATGAATTTAGGCACGTGTTGTTTGTAATTTTTATAATCAGGATATTTATCCATACTAATGCGTTCGGTAAATTCCGAACTTCCTGCAAATAAAAGAATCAACAGAAAAAGTCCAGATACTGTCCAGTTTAAGAATTGACCGGAAGCAGCTACTCCAAAAAAATAGAAAGATACCCAGATAACCTGTTCGGCTACAAAATTAGGATGGCGAACATACTTCCATAATCCTTCGGACAAAAAACCGTTGTGCAGGGAAGTTTTGTATTTCCCGTTCAGAAAAAGCTTATTCCTTTTCAGGCTACGGAAACTATATAGTTGATTATCGGCTATGGTTTCAAGCAAAATAAAAAGGAGCATACTAATTGCTGCCAGGTAATCTAACCCTGACAGGCTTACTGTTGCATTTTCAGCTGCCAGCAGGAGTGGGGTGGAGAAAAGGAAGATCAGGAAATGTTGATAAAGTGAAATAAACAGCAGGTTAAACAACGTAACCCGAATCCCTTTTCGAAGTATCGGGTGTTGCCTTACTATACCCCAACGATAATCCTCTTCGCCTTTCCAGGGTATTTTGTTATATCCTCCTTTTCGGTAAAAATTATAACTTAACCGGAGTCCCCAGATGGTAACCAACAGTGTCATCAACCAAATACGGGGTGAAGAAGGAAATGCATATAACGTAATAATGCTGTACACAATGGGCATCAGGCTCCACACTTTATCGGTCTGGCTATAATTGTGTGATAACTCACCAACAACAAAACAAATAAAGGCAGTACACAGCATGATTACAACCCACAACCTGAGAAGTTGATCCACAGCCGTTTCACCGGATACCAGAGACAGAAAAAGAGCTGAAGGATGAATGAATAACTGTAAAATCATTGTCATTATGTTTTAAAAGGGAAGCTTATCTCTTATCCCTGAAACTTAAAATAAAACCCTATCTGTATGGCTTTTTATAGCTAGGTTTCGATTAAAACAACAATAACGGTAAAAAAGTTTAATATAAATATATATTTATAAAATAAATGGAATAAACATTTTGGTGTGTTTCATATATTCCACATATTTGTTCCCGAAAAAACGAATGCATTCCTGTTCATCATACCTGGATGTGAAATAAAGGAAGTTTGTTGAAAGCAGGGCTATAAAAAACAACGGAATGGTAGGTTGTTTAAGATAGATAGCCCAGGTAAGAAAGATCAACGATGCATAAAGCGGATGCCTGATCAGCTTAAAAACACCGGTATCAATTAACTCGGTGGTTTTCTCAAATCCGAATAAGTTCTTTTCGTCCCTTATTGGATTAGGTTTTCCTTTGAGTCTTATCAGCAGCATACCGGCAATAGCCAGATAAGAAGCATAAAGCAACAAAAGCCAGGAGAGTATTTGAAAGGGACTAAAAGGTTCGGTAAACCAGTACCTGTAGTTGGAGGCAAACAACCAGGCCATGCATTCCCAACTGAAGAACCTGTAAAAGCCATGACTCCTGATATTAAACAATGTCCGCCAGGATATAGCAATCACTAATACACTGAGGATTCCAAAAAGAATTAGGTTTGACATGATGGAAGGGTTTAAATTGAAAAAAGAATATCTTAAATCTGAAAACTCCTTTAAATCAGGTATTACATTTTCGCACTTCTTAGCCAGGCCATGTACATTTTTACTTCTGTATAGTCCAAAAAGGTACTCAACATGTCATAAATAGAGCCAGTATCTGATCCTTTCCGGATTAAATCAGACGCTTTTTCACGTTTTTCGGGAGTAATAAATTCATTGATGTCAAGTTCTCTGCTTACAATAAATTTTTCAAGGTGACTAATGATGGTTGTTTGACTTAAATTGCGGGTAAAGGCTATCTCGTCAATGCTTTTACCCAGGTTATACATGGTCAGGCTGGTTCGCATAGTTTCACCTACGGGTTTTTTTTCTCCCTTTTCCTTTTTGGCACTTACTTTTTCGTGCATCAACGACTGAAGATTATTTTCCTTGCAATAAGCCATAATCAAGTCCAGGAAGGCAGGACCATATTTCTCTACCTTTGCCGGTCCAAAGCCGTTTATCAGTAATAATTCCTTCACATTTTGAGGCAGGTAATCCGACATCTCATTCAACGTCTTGCTACCGGCTACCAGGTAGATTGGGATATCATGCGGCTCACACAGCTTGTTGCGAAGTTGCATCAATTCGTAATATAACTTTGGCTGTCGCGTTTCAAGCGGCTTGGTTGAAGCATTTCTGGCATAGGCATTTACCGTAAAATCAGGAACTGTAAACGTATTTTTCAGGACAAAAAAGTCCTCAACTGTAAACTTCTGTTTTAACCCCTTCATTAAGAAGCTTTTTTGGGCTATATTGGAAAATACCATCTTAATCCCGTCATTGTAATCGGAAGCATGAAGCTTGCTGTCGGTAGTAGCAGGCGATTGACGCAACGTCTCAAGCAGGTTATTCATCTTTATGCTGAAAAAGTCGATAGCAGCTGCCAGCCTTTCCTGTAAATACTCTTCCGATACAGGACGGTTTTCAAGAATATTCTGTATTTGATGCTGAAACTTTCCGGCAACATCATCCAATGACTGGGTTTGTACGAGGATATTCGTTAGAAAGGGCATCGTTTCTTCGTTAAACGATGATTTCACTTCTCCTGTTTCGTGTAAAAGACGGGATGCCTGGCCAACGACATTCTTAAAATCGAACAGTTGCAATAAGATAAAGTTACGATATAGATTCCGTGATTCATCCAGCTGCTGTTCAAGTGCTTCAATGGGTAATTTACCACGTTCATGCTCTACGATCTGACGATCGTTCTGTATGGTGGCAGGATTAATCTTACTCAACAGCACCATTCCTTCCAGCGAGCGGCAACGGCTTAAAGCAACATATACCTGTCCCGGAGCAAAAGCAGCACCTGCATCAATAACTGCCTTGTCAAAGGTCAGTCCCTGGCTCTTATGAATGGTAATGGCCCATGCCAGACGTAACGGAAATTGGATAAATTTACCCAGTTCCTCTTCTTCAATCTGTTTGGTGGTTGGATTGGTAGAATAGCGGATATTTTCCCATACCGCTTTACTCAGCTCAATGGTATTGTAGTCATCCGGACATTTAATGGTGATGGTTTCCTCTTCAACACTTTTTACCACACCAATCTTGCCATTAAAGAACCTGCGTGGAGTTTCGGTATCATTTTTCAGGAACATAACCTTTGCACCTATTTTCAACTCTAATGTTTTTTCAGTAGGATAACTCTTTTCAGGGTATTCACCTTGTATCTCAGCATCAAAAGAATAAATCTTTCCTTTTACCTTTGCCAGCTCTTCCGCATTTATCTGGTCGGCTTTATAATTATGGGTCGTGAGCGTAATATACGTATCATCGGCTGGTGGTACAAACAACGGGTTATAACGGCTTTGCAACAACTTCAATCCTGAATCGGACAGACAATTGTTCCGTACCTCGTTTAATACCCGGATAAACTCACCATTTGTCTGGCGAAAAATCTTATCCAGTTCAATATAAACAGGCTGCTGTTGCTGAATTGCATGGCTATGGAAGAAATACGGACTGGAATAATACTGCGAGAGCATCCGCCATTCTTCATCGGAAGCAACCGGTGAAAGCTGGAACATATCCCCGATAAATATCAGTTGAACGCCACCAAAGGGTTCATTATTCCGGTACCGAACATGCCGCAGGATGGTATCCACTGCATCGAGCACATCGGCCCGTACCATGCTAATTTCATCAATGACCAGCAATTCAAGTTCCTGAATTACTTTACGACGATTACCCTGCATTTTCATTTTATCAATCAGGTTCTTCCTTCCTTCGACGGTAGGAAAGAACGGATTAAAAGGCAACTGAAAAAACGAATGCATGGTAGTTCCACCGGCATTAATGGCTGCAACACCCGTAGGAGCCACTACAGCTATTTGCTTTTTAGTTTCTTTTTTTAGTTTATGCAGGAAGGTGGTTTTTCCTGTTCCCGCTTTCCCTGTAAGGAATATGCTCCGATTGGTAAACAAGGCAAAATCGTGAGCTAACTGGTAGTAAGGAGAGGTATTTTCCATAATAAATTCTGTTTAAGTTAGGTTTTGCAAAAATAGCTAAAACAAATTAGAATTAATTGCTTTTTCCGGCACAATATTTACGGTGGAATAACATCAAGTCATAAGATTCCATTACAGAATAAAATGGCTTAATCTGCAAAGTAATTTATGTATGGTTTTTAAATGAGAATAGAAATTTATTATTTTGAACAAGACAGGTATAAGAAAGTTCTATAAAATAAAACCTATAAACTTGAGTAACGGAATTAGTCTATAATGACAAATCTTTAAAATATATCAAACGTTGCTTTTCGTTCCTCTGCTTTTTTGTAGAATATCTCCGTGAATTCAGGTTTTGCACCGGACAGTAAAATTATCTTTGTTCCTTTTTCCCTTGCAAATGCATTCCCAACCGAATCAATGATTTTGTATGAGAAAAAAAGATGGATTATTTCTTTGTCGGGTTCTTTTCCAACCAACAATATATTTTTAATCAAAGTCAAACGTGGTAACCAGTAGATATAATCGGTATTGAAGGAATAAGCTTCGGGCATTTTACTCCTGTTATAGTAGTTCAATGCACCGACCTGCCCGTAATTATCACAAAAAACAAGTGTGTATTTCAATTCATCCACAGGTATCATCTTATATGCTTTTAATGATTTTAAAGCCATCTCTTTCCAACCTATCATATCGGCAAAATCCTGGGGTAAAGCATGATTTTGTCCATCTTCCCAACGTAGCATACCTAATTTTTCAAATTCCTTTGTATGTTGTATTATCTCCGAAGGGGAATAAATGGGATAAACAATTTTTACCGTCAGGATAAAAACCATCAGGTTAATCATGATTAGCGATGAAACAACGACAGGCTTCCAGTAGCGTTTGAAAATACGCTCAATATAGACACTTCCAAAAGCCAGAATTACAGGATATAACCCAATGGCATAATACCCTTTAGCTTTTAGAAATGCAAAAAGTACAATAACAAGCACGAAGGTTAAACCAACAAACCGGTAAGGTCGGAAAGGTCTGAAATAAATGAAAGCAACCATTGCAGACACAATGAGTAGGAGGGAGCCTGAGAAAAACAATACCTGATCTTTCAGAAATCCTGCGGATGTATTGTTATCAAGTTGACTTGACTTTAGGGCTTTCATGTGTTCCATAACCGGAAAATGGTGAATTACCTGCCAGATGATATTGGGAAGCAGTAAGATTACCAGTAGAAGTACGGCTTTCCAAAGAGAACTTTTGAGGAGAATATGCCGCTGTGAATTCAACAGGAGTCCTGCAGTCAATCCGATAAGCAAAAACGCCGGGTTGTATTTGTTATACATTCCAATGGCAATGACAATGGCCAGCAAATAAAGCCACTTTGGCTTTTCAGACTGGACATATTTCAACAGCAGGTAGAAAATCATTGTCCATGCCAGTATATCAAATGAATTGGGTTGGAAAAGCATATTGATACGCGCCATCGCAGAAAAAAGCAAAGCTGTTGATACCAATATCTTTGACAAAAGCTTACCTCCCAATGTTTCAACTATTAACCAGGCAAAGGCAATCGTCAATGCCCCGAAGAGAGCAGGAAAGAACTTTATCCAGAACATGCTGCCACCGAGCATGTAAATAAGTTTTGAGACCAATGACGTAAAAGGTGGAACTGATATAAAGCCAAATGACAGATGATTTGCCTGGTCAAGATGCAGGAATTCATCGCGATGAAGTTCGTAAACCGGGTTCACAACGACATATTGCAATATCATTTTCAGGACTATGATCAAAAGTAACATCCAATATTGACTGATAAAATCTTTACATGTTGTTTTCATAATCCTTATAATCTAATATTATTTATTATCCCGTGTTATTTGTATAGATGAGTGGATATTTTGAGGTTTAATTGACAGATCTTTAAAGGGAAACATTTTTGTTCCCGTTTTGTTTGTCCATACCTGTTCCCATTATGTAATGTAGTCGGGTATTCATTCTTTCAATCCCTGGAATATACTGCAATTTCATTACCCAAAATTACGTATTTAATTCTTAATATCCTATCAATTCATTAATTGTAAATGGCTTAAATTTGAACTATCATTACGAATGCCGTAAATCTAAAGTTGAATAACGTAAATCTGCAGTTGAGTCCTATCAACCAAAATATTATATTAAATCTCTATTAAAATAATAGATAACAATGATAACTATAATAAATTTACTTAATTTTGCAGTTGTGATTAAACCATCGCATAAGTAATGTATCTAAAGAAAATATGAAAGAGCCCGTAGAACGAATCATGGGAAAGATTAGCAAGATATCGCAGGATATTGTTCAGGGTAACTTGTCACATCTTGATATTGACCGTTCTTTTTACCCCTTATTACTAATTGAAGCCGGAAATGGAATTACACAACAGGAACTTGCCCGCGAATTATCGTGCGATAAAGTTCAGGTGGTGCGTATTATCGATTACCTGTCGTCAAACGGATATGTAGAACGTACTCCAAATAAAACAGACAAACGGAAATACGAATTATCGGTGACCGATAAAGCCAGAAAAGTTATACCTAATATTAAAAAAGCGTTTGACGAATTGTCTGCCGTAACGTTGAAGGGATTAACATTGAAACAAAAAAACGAATTATATGCCATGCTCACAATTATAGTATCAAATCTAATTACATTATAAAAAGCCATTTACCAAATGAAAAAAAAGTCAACTATCTGGATTGCCATTATCATCCTATTAATATTCGCCTTCTTTTTGAGAATGGCATTTACAAAACAAAAAGATAAGGCAAAAACCTCCGATTCAAAAGCAAATGCACAAATAAAAGTGGATGCATATATTGTAAAGCCATCATTGCTTATCAACGAAATATCAGTAACAGGTTCTTTACTTGCTTTTGAAGAAGTCACCCTTCAAAATGAAGTGGCAGGACGTGTGGTAAAACTAAATTTACCGGAAGGAAAATTTGTACGAAAAGGAACTTTGTTAGTGAAACTTTTTGACGATGATCTTCAGGCAACCCTGAAGAAACAGAAATCGCAATTAGCCATCCAGGAGCAAATCTTCAAAAGGCAATCCGAATTATTGAAAGCAAACGGGATTAGTCAGAATGACTACGACCAGACTATTTTGCTTGTTAATTCAATTAAAGCGGATATCGAAGTTCAGAAAACACTGATTCGAAAAACGGAAGTGCTGGCACCTTTCGATGGAGTTATAGGATTACGAAAAATAAGTGTGGGAGCAATTGTTACCCCGGCTACTCTTCTATCAACGATTCGCAGTGAAAATAAAATAAAACTCGACTTCAGTGTTCCTGAAAAATATGGTTCGGTTATCAAAAACGGTATGAAAGTGAAATTTACCATGTATAATGATGATTCACCATTTGAAGCGAACGTAATTGCAACCGAAGAAGGAATTGATGCCACTACCCGTAACCTCAAAGTAAGAGCCATTGTGAACGGTAAATCAAAACTTTTAATTCCAGGAGCATTTGCAAATGTTCAACTAAGACTGAGTGAAAATTCAAAAGCACTTTTAATCCCTACACAGGCTGTCATTCCTCAGGAACAGGACAAAAGCATTATTATCGCTAAAAACGGAAAAGCCCATTTTATTACCGTGATAACCGGCATTCGAAATGCTTCAAATATTGAAATTACCAAAGGCATACAACCCGGAGACACCATTATTACTTCCGGACTACTATTTCTGAAAGAAGGCGCAAAATTAAATTATTCTTCCCTAACAAATAAACTACAATGATTTCAGATACAGCACTTAAACGTCCGATAGGTTCCATTGTAGTGAGTCTGATTATTATTTTGATGGGAGCGGTAGGTTTCAGTTTCCTTGGTATTCGACTTTACCCGGCTATAGATCCACCGGTAATTTCGGTTCAAACCAGTTATACCGGAGCCAATGCTGAAATCATTGAATCTCAGATTACTGAACCGTTGGAAAAGAATATTAACGGGATAGAAGGAGTAAAATCTATTTCTTCTCAATCTTCAACAGGACAAAGTTCCATCACTGTAGAATTCAATCTGGGTGCCGATTTGGAAAAAGCGGCCAATGATGTTCGGGATAAGACTTCGCAGGCCATGAGAAGCCTGCCATTGGATATCGATTCTCCACCAACAGTTACGAAAGCAGATGCAAATGGTGATCCGATTATCATGTTGACAGCTCAAAGTTCATCCATGAGTGCTATTGAACTAAGTGATTATGCTGAAAATGTTTTATTAGAAAAACTGCAAACCATTCCTGGAGTCAGCTCTGTTTCAATTTACGGTCAACAAAAACCTGCTATGCGTCTTTGGCTTGATCCGGCTAAAATGACAGCTTATAATCTTACAGCAACTGATATTAATACCGCACTCGCCAAAGAAAATGTGGAAATGCCCGGTGGCAAGATCAGGGGTGGTGCAACAGAACTTACCGTGAAAACATCGGGTAGGCTGGAAACCGAAGAAGATTTCAATAACCTGATTATTAAACAAACCGAAAGCCAGGTTGTAAAGCTGAATGATATTGGTGAAGCTGTACTGGGACCAGAAAGTGAGGAATCAGGCTCTACCATTAATGGCAACAGCGGTGTGATGTTGGCTTTAATACCACTCCCCGGAGCCAACGATATACAAATTGCCGATGAATTTTATAAACGTCTGGATCAGATAAAACAAAATTTACCAAAAGGAATGGAATTAAATATCGGGCGTGATAAATCGATATTTGTACGTCAATCGGTAACAGATGTGTTGGAAACCTTACTAATTGCTATTTTTCTGGTTGTAGTCATTATCTTTTTATTTTTCAGAAACTGGATTATTGCTTTACGACCCCTTATTGATATTCCGGTATCACTTATAGGTACCTTTTTTGTCATGTATCTCTTTGGCTTCTCAGTCAATGTGCTTTCTCTCCTTGGTATTGTACTGGCGACAGGACTGGTGGTGGATGATGGGATTGTAGTGACCGAGAATATATTCAAACGTATTGAGAAAGGGATGGATAAATATCAGGCTGCCAAAGAAGGAACACGCGAAATATTCTTTGCGGTTGTTTCTACTTCACTCACGCTGGCCATCGTATTTATACCGGTTATCTTTTTACAAGGATTTACCGGACGTTTATTCCGCGAATTTGGAATTGTTGTAGCATCAGCCGTATTAATTTCGGCCTTTGTTTCACTTACACTAACACCCGTATTAAATGTGTTTCTTGGTGGTTCAGCAACGCATCATTCCAAATTTTACATTGCAACAGAACCATTCTTTTTGGCGGTAGAAAAAAAATACAGACGCTTTTTATCCTTTTTTATTATTAATAAATGGATTTCTTTCGCCATACTGGCTATATGTATATTGCTTATTGTCAGTATTTATTCTACAATAAAATCAGAGCTGGCTCCTGATGAGGACCATAGTTATATCCGAACAAGTATCACGGCACCTGAAGGAACTGAATACACCACAACTAAAGACATCATTGATAAAGTAGCTAAAATCAACAGTGACCTGGGAGCAGATGCAAAATTTACCCTTGCACGTTACGGTGGAGGTCACAGTTCAAGTGTTAATACCGGAAATGTCATGACTTTTCTTTCCGATCCGTCAGAACGTAAGACAACCCAAAAAGAGTTAGCTAAAAAGTTATCTAAAATTTATCAAAGTATCCCTGATGCCCGAATTACTGCTAGTCAGGAACCAACTATCACTACTTCTAACTCAAGGGGATTGCCTGTACAGTTTGTATTGCAGAATCTTGATTTTGATAAAATACAGAAAATATTACCTAAATTTATCGAGGAGGCACAAAATAATCCTGTATTTACGAATGTGGACGTTGATTTAAAATTCAACAAACCGGAGTTAAACATAAAAGTGAACAGATTAAAAGCCAATAGTCTTGGTGTAAACGAGAAAGACGTATCAGATGCCCTCGATTTAGCTTATAGTGGAAGCAGGTATGGTTATTTCTTACGGAATAACAGGCAATATTATGTAATAGGTCAGGTAGCACGCGAAGATAGAAATACTCCTGCAAATATTTCATCCTTATATGTTCGTGCGAGCACAGGGAATATGATTCAGCTGGATAATCTGGTTACGATGCAGGAAAACAGTAAACCTCCGATTTTATATCATTTCAACCGCTATAAATCAGCTACTGTATCAGCCAATCTTGCAGAAGGAAGAACATTAGGGGAAGGAATAGCAGAAATGCAAAAAATATCGGATAAATTACTGGATCCAACTTTTACGACTGCACTAGCTGGTCAATCAAGGGATTTTGCCGAAAGTAATTCAAATATATCGTTTGCGTTGATACTGGCATTGTTACTTATATATCTTATTCTGGCAGCACAGTTCGAAAGTTTCCGCGATCCGTTTATTATCATGCTTACTGTGCCAATGGCCATAGCAGGAGCCATGCTTTCACTCTGGATTTTCGGACAAACATTGAATATTTTTTCCGAAATTGGAATGATCTTATTGATAGGTATCGTTACAAAGAATGGTATTCTGATTGTAGAATTTGCAAATCAAAAACGAAAGATGGGTATGACTAAAAGAGTTGCTGCTTTTGAGTCGGCGGCAGCACGTTTCAGGCCGATCTTAATGACTTCACTGGCAACTATATTTGGGGCATTGCCTATTGCTTTAGCACTTGGTGCGGGTTCTACAAGCCGAATTCCATTGGGTATCGTCGTTGTGGGTGGATTGTTCTTTTCGTTAATACTTACTTTATTCGTTATTCCGGTAACATATATTGTATTGTCAAGTAAAACAAAAAAAATAGTATAAAGATGAATTATAAAAAGAGACAAAGAATCAGGAAGTTCTTATATATGCTGTTTTTACTGCCATTTTTCCCGGCTTTGCATGCACAGGAAAATTTATCGTTGGAAAAAGCTGTGAGTATTGCATTAAAAAACAACTTCGACATATTGGTTGCGAATAATAGTTCATCCATTTCCAAAGTAAATAATACTCCCGGAAATGCAGGAATGTTACCAACCGTAGCACTTGTCGGGACAGGGAACTACAGTTTAAATAACAGGTATCAAAAAAATACGGATGGTACTTCTGTGAACACAACATCGTTAAATACCACTTCTCTTTCTGGCGGTGCAGAACTTTCATGGACTTTGTTTGATGGTGGTAAAATGTTCGTAACCAAAAACAAATTGAATGAAATACAGTCTCTTGGTGAAATACAATACAAAGAGAAGGTCTTACAAACTATGTTTAACGTTATTGCTGCCTATTATGATGTCGTAAGACAAAATCAGCAATTGAAATCAATCAATGAGGCATTAAGCTATAATAAAGAACGGGTCAAAATTTCACAGGCAGGTTATAATTCTGGTTCGCTCATTAAAACTGATTTACTGCAAGCAAAAATTGATCTGAATGTTGCGATGGAAAGTTTGATTAATCAACAATTTATAATCGTTCAGGCGAATAAGACGCTGAACCAGTTATTAAGCATCTCTAAAGATGCTGACTTTTTAATAACTGATTCAATACAATTGAATTATTCACCAAACAAAAAGGAACTTATTCAAAAACTGAATGCATCAAATACCTCAATTTTATCTTTTCAGAAACAAATTGATATTGCTAATCTAACTGTAAATGAATTTAAAAGTGGTTATCTGCCTACTGTTGATTTTAATGCCGGATATTATTTTTCGCAATCAACAAATACCAATGCCTCTATTGCACAAAGTCGCTTAGTCGGACCACAGGTAGGAGGAACACTAGTCATCCCATTATTCAGTGCCGGTGAAAACAAACGAAAAATAACAGTAGCTAAGCTTGAATCGGAAAGTGCCTCGTATGATCTTCAAAACATCAAATTGCAGGTTAATACATTATTGGAAAACACCCTGACTGATTTCGAAAACCAGCAACGATTATTTGAAATTGAAACTGAAAATAATGAACTTGCACTTGAAAATATAAAAATAAGTCTTGAACGTCTTCGTCTTGGACAAACAACTTCACTGGAAGTCCATATTGCACAGGAAGATTTTGTTCAGTCAAATACCCGGCTTATCAATTTCCGTTATAATCTGAAACTTGCTGAGACTAAACTCAAACAACTGGTTTCAGGGTTATAAGCCTATTCGTTCTTAATTTTTATAGTGTAAAGGTGTCACTTAATTTGTGGTGCCTTTCTTTTTGTGTTCAAGACATATGATACGACATATGTGTGAAAGTTGTAAGATTTTTCAGAAATTATGTAACGAATTGTGGTTCAAAATCAGCGAACTTTGCAACGTGAAAATAAATTCACAAATAAAACTTATTAAAATGAGAAAGCTAAAGTTCTTTATAATGACCGCATTTTTAATGGTGTCATTTATTCCTTTTCAATTAAAAGCTGCAACTGCAATAAATGCAGCATCTACAGTTACTACCAGTAGCAATTCAACTGAAGCAAACAAATCAGCAATATCAACTGATGTAAATGCAGCTAATGTTGCAGAGGCTGCTGAAGTGACTGAATCGAACGCAAACATCGCCAGGCTGGAGGAAATCAGGGCTATGGATATGTCAGAATTAACTCCTGCAGAAAAAAAAGAATTGCGCGAAGAAGTTCACATGATTCAAAATGAGCAGGAAGTTATTGTCAGAGATCATAACCGTTATGATAATGACGGTCCAAGGCATCATCGCCATGGAGGAGGTGTTGTATTTCTAGGTGGAGGTGGTTTATTGCTGATTATCCTTATTCTATTATTGTTATAAAGAATCAGGCTGAAATAAAACGATATAAAAAAACCAACGAAAATTTCGTTGGTTTTTTTTTGTGTTTACTAAAAAGTATCATTTTTTTTATTCCAGTTCCAACAGGATGTCATCTTGCATAACGGCTTCTCCGGCATCAACCTTGAAAGCTTTGATAACACCATTTTTTTCAGACAGGATATTGTTTTCCATTTTCATCGATTCCATTACCAATAATAAATCGCCTTCTTTAACAGTATCGCCTACTTTCGCAACTATGCGAATAATGCTTCCCGGAAGTGGAGCTTTTATAGTATTTGCACTTGGCTTATTCGAAGGAGGTGTTGGTGCAGCTTTCCTTGCGATAACATTTTCTCCAGGTTTGGTCTGTACTTCTTTACGAACCAGAATCGGAGTTTTTAAGGTATTGACCTCTTGTTCCAATCCTACAGCGTATGATTTGCCATTTACGTCAATTTCAGCCTTGTTGCCTTCCACCGATTTGACATTCACACTGTATGAAACCCCATCTATTGTAAATTTGAATTTCTTCATATTATTTTATCTGATAATATTATTTATACCATAAATTTTTGAACTCCACGGCGAATAGCGTCTTTCGATACGTTTGATCGTAATAACATTACTTTCATCATCGTGAACCTCGTCGTAAAACAAATGCAAAGCCATTGCAATTGCTACAATATCGGCAGTTGGTATTTCTCCTTTATCCTTACCAATTGAAGCCGACCCGGTTTTTTTACCAAAAAGTTTTTCAAATATCATAGGACTGATTATAAAGGGATGTTACAATGTTTCTTAGGTGGATTTACCACTTTCTTTGTTTCAAGCGCCTGGAAGGCACGAATAACGCGGAAACGGGTATTTCGTGGTTCAATGATATCGTCAATATAACCAAAAGCTGCAGCCTGATATGGATTTGCAAACTTATCTTTATATTCATTTACTTTTTCACTGATAAATGCGGCCTTCCCTTCAGGATCAGTTATGGCTGAAATAGCACGTCCTTCCAATACTTCGATTGCTCCTGCAGCACCCATTACGGCAATTTCAGCAGTAGGCCATGCGTAGTTGAAGTCACCTCTCAATTGTTTACAACTCATTACGTCGTGGGCACCTCCATATGATTTACGGATGGTTACCGTTACTTTCGGAACAGTCGCTTCACCATACGCAAACATCAATTTAGCACCATGTGTAATAATACCAGCATATTCCTGACCTGAACCTGGTAAGAATCCCGGAACGTCAACCAATGTCAATACAGGTATATTGAATGCGTCGCAGAAGCGTACAAAGCGCGCTGCTTTACGCGAAGCATCACAATCAAGTACTCCGGCAAGGAAGTTAGGCTGATTGGCTACAATACCGGTAGGAGCTCCGTTAAAACGTGCAAAGCCTACAATGATGTTACGAGCATAATGACGGTGAACTTCCAGGAATTCATCATTGTCAACAATAGCGTGAATAACATCTTTCATATCATAAGGCATGTTGGGATTATCCGGAACAATGGAGTTCAGTTTATCGTCCAAACGAATGATAGGGTCGGTATTTTCAAACAATGGCGGTTCTTCAAGGTTGTTCTGTGGTAAATAGGAAAGTAATTTGCGGATAAGCATCATACCTTCTTCTTCATCTTCAGCCTTGAAGTGTGACACACCTGATTTACGCGAATGAACATCTGCACCACCAAGATCTTCGGTGGAGATATCTTCACCTGTAACCGATTTTACAACCTTTGGTCCTGTTACGAACATATAGCTGTTTTCCTTGGTCATTACCACGAAATCTGTGAGGGCAGGAGAGTATACAGCTCCACCGGCACAAGGACCAAATATCGCTGAAATCTGAGGAATAACCCCTGAAGCCAGGATATTACGTTCAAATATCTCTGCATACCCTGCAAGTGAAGTTACACCTTCCTGAATACGGGCACCACCCGAATCGTTGATACCAATGATAGGACAACCCATTTTCATGGCCATATCCATTACCTTACAAATCTTGAGAGCCATTGTTTCTGACAACGATCCCCCAAATACTGTAAAATCCTGTGCAAATACGTACACGGTACGACCATCAATAGTACCATGTCCGGTTATTACACCATCACCCAGGTACTTTTCGTTTTCCAATCCGAAATTGGTACAACGATGCGTCACAAACATGTCTAATTCTTCAAAACTTCCTTCATCCAACAGCATTTCCAGACGCTCACGTGCAGTGAACTTTCCTTTGGCATGTTGAGAGGCAATTCTTTTTGCTCCACCACCCAATTTAGCTTGTACGCGTAAATCGATGAGGTTTTTTACCTTTTCTTGATTTTCCATTTTTATTTATGTCTAACGTTATCGGCTGTTATTTATCAGTACAAAATCACGTGTAAGTACCAATCAGCCAATTAACCGATTAAATGATTATTTGTTTGGATCTTCGCAAAGTTCGGTTAACACACCAAAAGTTGATTTAGGATGCAGGAAAGCTATGTTTAACCCTTCAGCTCCTTTACGTGGTTGTTTGTCTATCAAAAGCACACCGCGTTCTGCTGCCAGATCCAGTTTTGCCTGTAAACCTTCCACTGCAAATGCAATGTGGTGAACTCCTTCACCTTTCTTTTCAAGGAACTTTCCAACTGGTCCTTCAGGATCGGTTGATTCAAGCAATTCAATCTTGGTTTGCCCAACTTTGAAGAATGCTGTCTTTACTTTTTGTTCCGGAACTTCTTCCACTGCGTAACATTTTAATCCTAATACTTTTTCGTAATAAGGAATAGCTGCTTCAAGGCTTTTTACTGCAATGCCTAAATGCTCGATATGAGTCGGTTTCATAAAAATAAATGTATAATAGTTTGATAATTCAGTTCAAAGAAATAAACTTTTGCAAATAACTTTTGAATAAGTTCTTAATATTACTAAATACAGAAATTTTTCCGTATTTTAATTTCCTGCAAAATTACATTAATTATTCTTCATTATCAACCAAATAGACAATAATTTTTCATCTTTTTTCTTTTTGTTGATTATCAGAAAGATAGGAATAATGTCCTAAAATCGTTTAAAAATGAAACATAAATCAGAAAAGGCTAACCCCTAAGTCAGCCTTTTCTATCAATCTTATATTTTTATCCAATACTATGTTTAAATCGGTAATTAAAGTGGTGGTTCTGACTTGTTTTTGTAAGCAAATTAATCCTCTGTCTCTTTCAAACTCTTCAAACCTTTCAAACCTTTCAAACTCTTCAAACCTCAAAGTGTACAAAGTACCTTTGAGTGTTTTCTTTAGAATTAATTGATTGCAAATAAACTATGGTCCATTTACCGGGGTAATTTTTATCATGGCTATATATTCCGTTTGATTGATAGGGTGCAAATATACCGGATAAGGTTTTAATTCTATCAACTTAATGTCATACCCTGAAATGATGGTATCATTTCTAAAGACTGTTGAAGTGTTTAATGAGAAACCGGATGGCCGGTTATTGGAGTTGAGAATAAACTTTGCCCTGGCATTCCCTGCCCAGATACATTCCACGTTAACCGGGCATCTGGATTCTTCCGTAACCGAATCGAGCTCTATGCTGATATTTTTTTCATAGTTCACATATGTTTTGCCGTAAACCAAATTGATGGTATCATTGAATAACAAATTGCTGCATTTCCGGATATAGGAAAGTCGAATGTTACGAACTTTAAAGTCCTCTATAATGGCATCAGTAGGCGTATTGGTATATACTACACTGCTATCGTTCAATAAATCGGCGCTGAATAGTACCAGGTAATTATCATCTTTAAAATCCTCCGGAAGGTTTACCGGATTAAACCGGTATGGAAACTGTTTATCAGGGTTTACTAACAGATACCGATATGCAGAAGGGCCACAAAAACATCTGTGTACTTCAATTACTCCAATCCGCGAATTCAAATCCCGAGGGGTATTATACGTTTCCATGATGCAACCAACTAGCATCGGAACAAACAGGATGCAAATTAATATTCTTTTCATCGTTCCTTTTTTTAAATAAGACGGATGATTTGTTTATTACGATGCATATGGTTGAAAATAAATCTGAACTTTCCCAAATTTTAGAACGTCAGAATAGTTAGTTAAAAACGAAAAAGCAGCATTCAACGTACTGTTGAATGCTGCTTTTTAATATAAATGCTCAGTTACATTTTCAATGGAACGTAGCCCACTTGAGTGACAATCTTCTGACCCTGGGCAGACAGAATATAATTAACCAAAGAGGCAACCTTAGGTTCATTCTTTTTATCATAATAGAAATACAGTGGCCGTACAATTGGATACGATTTATTTACTGCGTTAGCCAGGGATGGTGCAATAAATGTTTTACCATTAAATGAAACATGAATTGCTTTGACCGATTTATTTATATAAGCCAGTCCGACATATCCGATAGCACCCTTTGTCTGGCTCACCGATTGAATGATGGCTCCGGTTGCTGGCATGCTTAGGATTGAATTCATATAGTTTTTGTTCAACAATACGTGTTCTTTAAAAAACTCATAGGTACCTGAACTTGTTTCACGTGAGTAAGGAATAATTTTCAGGTTAGCACCACCTACCTGATTCCAGTTAGTGATTTTACCAGTAAATATGCCTTCCAGCTGTGCACGTGTTAGTTTCGATACTGCATTTGAAGGGTTTATTACTACTGCCAATGCATCATAAGCAATAATTTTTGTAACAAGCATTCTGCCTTTTCCCTGGAACTTCATTTTTTCATCTATTTTCATACTACGGGATGACATGGCTATATCTGTTGTTCCCTGAATAAGTGCTTCAATACCAACACCACTGCCACCACCAATAACACTTACAGATTGTTTGCTGTTCTTCATAAATATTTCAGCTTCTTTTTGAGCCAGTGGAAGAACGGTGTCACTACCTTTAATTTTTTGCGCATAGAATGATGGTGCCAACGCGCACAACATCATGACAGATAAAATAAGTTTTTTCATTTTAAATTGTTTTTAATAGTAATATTCATTGAATTGTTACCTTGCTTTTTCCATCCATTCGTCAGGAGACTCCTTATTTACGAAGGCTTTTCTATAAGGTCGATATGTGTCCTTAAATAGTCCCTGTAATGTACAACTATATATTTTGTAAATATTCATTTATTTATAATTGCTCCATACTTACCCACAATTGAATCAGTTTAAGTGATAATTTCCCGAATGATGTTTCATTTATATTACAAATTATTTAAATTCCCTACGCTCAACCAACATAGTACTAAAAGAAAATAAACATTCTTCCTGTAAAAACTGATTATTCTGTTTGCTAAGAACATGGGTTTTTATTACAATATTATTTAGCGTTTTAATCTTCAAACTTTCCCAACCTTCAAAAGGGTTTAAATATTTATTTATCGTTGAACTTTGATTCTAATAATCTGTTTTTATCAAAGTAGAATCTTAATCGAACATTGAAGGATTTAATATTAAGCACTTTAATTTAATCTGTATGAATAAACGATTTTTATTGCTGGCTGTAATTACCCTTTTGGCCTGCACATTGCACAGCCAGCCCGTCCGTCCGGTTTTGGGTCTTCGTGCGGGTTATGATGCCCAGGAGATCTCGTACCAACAGCCACTCAGTAATACCAGCAGGTTAGAAATGACATTTGGAGTAAACACCTTAGGTCGAACAGAGTTAGGGGTATTATGCAGGGGGTTCGTGCTTAACGGTCTTTACCAATGGGTATATGACCTGACTTCACTATCAAATGGACTGAAGTGGTATATGGGACTGGGGGCTGCCGTGCTCGATCATGGAAGCCTGAAAGTTGGCAAGTATGGCGCCGGAGTAACGGGGCAAGTGGGAGTGGAGATGAACTTTGTTTCCCCGTGGCAGCTTTCACTGGACTATCGCCCGGGATTCTACTGGCTTCCCGGTACCGGCAATATATACCGCATGTCATGGAATGCACCTTGCCTGGCATTACGGTACCGCTTATAATTCACCGAATGGATTAAAAACAGAAATGCAGGACTCATTTTGAATCCTGCATTTTTTATATTATTTATTTGGCCGGTGAGTGTATTGACTATACTTTCTTCACCCGTACGGCATTCATTCCTTTTAACCCGCGTTCGAGTTCAAAAGTAACGGTGTCGCCTTCTTTAATTTCATCAAGCAATCCGTTGACGTGAACAAAGTATTTCTCTTGCGTTCCAATCTCTTTAATGAAACCAAATCCTTTCTGATCATTGTAAAAATCAATCCTGCCCTTCCGGATAGCCGGTACATCATCTTCAGTTCTTTTGGAAACGCCTATCTGGATACTTTCCACATCGATCACCTTCTTCTTCGAAGGATCGGGTGGTGTACTGGTTAAGTTCCCGTTTTCATCTACGTAAGCAATCATGTTATCAAGACCGCCACCCTGTGAGTTTTTCTTACGTTCCTCACTTTTCAGCAACTTATCTTTTTGTTTCTTAAAACGTTTTGTTTCTTTTTCTTTTTTGTTAATACTTTCTTGCGATTTCGCCATTCTACTTAATTATTTTATGGTTGTTTTTTTTCGTTATTTTCGTTTAGGTGATCCTGGTAAGACCGGTAATAAAACCTTCACTTTTTTATTTATTTACAAAAGTACAACATTTTTACGTCAAATTATCATAACTTATTCGACGAATGAGGTATATACCAAAATAATCAGGTTTTTAACTAACCGTCAGGCACAAATTAACCGTGAGTAGGAGTGATGTCTGTTCATACATTCAACTTTCCATCATCCTGTTCAAAATACTTTCCACATGAATTACGGTTGTGTCCAGTATTTCCAGGTCGTCAAAGTCAGCCTGTTTTAGTATCAACGGCAATTCTGTTCCTCCCAGGATTATCCCTTCGATGGATTCTTTTTCCTGCAATTCCCTGATAATCCGGATCAATTGCTCCTTTGTTTCGGGCACAATATTATTAAAAAGCAACTCGGACATATATTTTGAATGGATATAGTCTTGCTGTTCTGTCGTGGGTATAACAATTTCTATCCCGTATCGTTCAGCCGTTTTTTGATAAAACCCCTTAGTCATGGTCGATTTGGTACCCAGCAGGCCTACTTTGTGCATCTTTTTATCCTTAATCACCATGCAGGTCTCATCCACAATACTGATAAGCGGTGTAAGTACCCTTTCTGTAATCCGGTCGAATACCATATGCGGCGTATTCGATGCAATCGCAATATAGTCAACCCCCGCCTTTTCCAGTCTGTCTATCTTATCCACCATAAAGTCTACCAACTTGTCCGGTTGGCTAGCAAAAACATACCCAAGTAGTTCAGTCAGATTGATGCTGCTGATCATGATATCCGGATAATCTGAGGTTTTCAGCTTTTTCCGATAACCATTTACCAATAGCCTGTAATACTCAATGGTCGACTCAGGCCCAATGCCCCCAATGATTCCGATTCTTTTCATGAAAATTCAGGTTTTTAATAGCTGGTAACAGTACTTCAACCACTTGTTGTATTACTTTGCTAATTTAAACTTCCCGAAAAATAAACGGGACAATAGTTTTAGTAAGTAAGTTATTATAAATGAAAGCAATTAAGCATATTATGATTATTTACCCAATAAAAAATTATTCATTTTTTGTTAAGCCCCATATGTAGTTGAAAATCATTTAATCAAGTCTTAAAAGCTTAATTAAATTTATATTCACTTGTTTTAGAGCATCGGCATCCAATCTGCCTATTCTTCCCAAAACAAGGTTTTTATCAATGGTTGCAATTTTGGAAAGTCGCACGAGTGATTCCTTTTTAAGTCCATTATTATTGGTAGGTTTCAACAAAATATCTGTCACTTCTTTCCAGGAAAGTTGAGTGGAAATAAAAGCTAATGTTACGTCCGATTCACAATCTATCAGCACCAATGCCGGTCTGTTCTTGCTTCCCTTTAAATCGGTAAATGGAAACGGGATAAGTAATATATCACCTTTCTCCATTAGTATTTTTCTATTATGTCATTTACAGTATATAAATCTTCTTCATCCTTTAAAAACTGAAATGCATCTGAATCACTCACTAACTGTTCAATCCCATATTGCAAAGTTTCTTCTTCGTACTTTTTAAACATATATTCCGTAAAGTCCGATACTTCTCTTACTTTATCGTTTGGCAGTTTTGACAGAGTCTTTATTGTTTTGTTTATAAGAGTCTTTCGTAACATAATAATTTAGTTTTAAATGTTTTCTGTTGCTTTAATCAGTTGCAAAAATACAAATTATTTCAGAAAATTGTTCTGCCGTTTCAGATACAAATGATGATGTCAAATTATATTATAGCTCTTACCTATTACTTAAGTTTGATAGATAATTCCAGGTGACCAACAAAGCCTACTTCAACAATTCGTTGAAGTGTCGAAATACGAGCTTGTTTCAGATTGTTTTCAATTTTAGAAATATACGATTTTATTGTTCCAGTTTTTGCTGCATCATTCCCCTTTCAATACGGGCATCTTGCATTAATGCACCTATCTTAAAGTTCTCATATCCTGCTTCAGGTTCATGCCGTTTTGGGATACCAGGTATGCCATAGTTTTTATCTTTGAACTCCTCAAGTGTCAGTATATTATTATTTTTCCATTCATATTCTGGTTTTATCTTCACTTAGTTTCGGTGTTTTTAAAACTTCTGAAAATAGTCTTTGTAAAAAATGACAGTCCGTTGTTTTTGTTGTTTTTTTACAGTACAAAAATACGAATAAGTTGCCTTTTAGTGAACCAATCCGGTGTATTATTTCTATTTAGCATTACCATTATCTGCCTTTATCGCATCGATTTTATCCTGCGGTAACAGATACGATTTAGCCAGAAAGTATTCTACCCGTTTATCCAGGTATCTTTTGAAACCATCATATATAACGGTCATCATTTCGGGTGTAAAACTTCGTTTATCTTCAGGAAGTTTGAAATTTTCGATATGACTGGTGAATTCTCCTCCCTGGTGGTAGTAATCAAGGGGTTTTAAGCTGGAAGTATGATATCCAAAGAAACTAATTGTAGAATAATACGAGAAATAGGATATCCTGCTGAAAACCCCACTCGTATTATTGCGCATCGGCCTGTAATTCTCCGCTAATTCCATGTTATCGATCACAATTACAAAATCATACAGATCTTTGCTGTTTTTTATCCATTGTTTGATTTTTTTAGTCCGTGCCTGGTTAAAGAATCCGTTTTTAGCCCTCAAAACAGAGTCGGGAAGTTGTACAACCTTTACGGAATAGCCGGGATTTAAATAAGCCTGCAATCTTTTCTCCAAATGATTGACAATGGAGAAATTAATGGGCAATGTGTCTGTAAAGTTCGTAAAAATAGTAAGCCCTACATGTTGATGAATGAAAGTAGTATCTGCAACCGATACAATGGCTATTTTATGTGTCTGTGCACGGGAATTAATCGTACATACAAACATTGTCAGATACAAAAACAGGCCGGTAAGTAAATGTGTTGGTTTCATTTTGTAGTGTTTGATGGAGTTAATGCCCAAAGATAAATATTTATATTTCATTATAAAAATAATCAGGCTAATATTGGATGTCTCCTTTAATCAACAGGTCAGAGTGCAAGAGTATGACTCCCTCTGACCCTTTTTGCACCAGACTTTTATTTTACTAACCGGATAGTTCTGAGCGAAGCAGAGAAAGGGACTGAAAACCAGGGCAGTTTTCAACTGATTCTTTAATTATAGTTATAAACTATTCGTGTTTCCGGCACAAGTTATCCAACGGTTGCAATTTATCAAACCAAGACAATCAGGTTATTTTAGCTTTACTTTATGTTGAGAACTTGCTTCAACCCTGGCATCTGAAGATTGGTTGAAGAAATTTATCTCAATTTTATAAAGAATTATTCTAATTGCACATATCTTCATGTACTCAGGATTTGGAGTTAATTCTCTTATAGTCAATCTTGCGGCTTACCGTTTGAAAAAGTTTCTCATTCACTGCTTTATCTCCGTCTTTTCTAAGCTTATATACATTCTTTTCAACCCAATTTCCTGACTCATCATACGTATAGTCTACACGATAATATATTTTATTAAATTGAGCCAGTTGCCTGGCGGTTTCAAATCCAATTCCTTTGTTTGCACCGGTGATTAGTACTGTTTTCATATAATGTCTTTTTGATTAGTGCTTCTTTTTGAATTTATTTCTCGGTGTTATGGTGATAGTCTATTTCCAGAATTGCTTCCGATAATTATATCAATATGTATCCTAATTAAAAGATTGCCTAAATACTAAAGGCGAAAGAGTAGTTTTATTTTTAAAAAGTTTGCTGAATGACTGTGAATGTTCAAACCCCAATTCGTAAGCAATTTCACTGACTGATAAATTTGTTGTAGATAATTTTTCTTTGGCTTTTTCAATCAACCTGGCATGTATGTGCTGTTGTGTGCTTTGTCCTGTCTCCGCTTTTAATAGACTGCTCAAATATTTTTGTGATATGTTTAGTGTTTCAGCAACATATTGAACTGTCGGTAAACCTTTTGAAATCAAATCATCAGCGTTAAAGTAGTCAGTCAATATTTTTTCCATACGTTCCAAAACCTGATGATTGGATTTTTCTCTTGTGATAAATTGACGATTGTAAAAACGTTCCGAATAATTAAGGAAACTTTCAATTTGTGAAATAATAATCTGTTTACTAAATCGATCAATATTAGCGTGATATTCTTGTTTAATGTTCTCTATAATATCATTGAGTGTTTTTTCTTCTTTTTCAGATAAAAACAAGGCTTCGTTTACGGAATAATCAAAAAACTCATATTGCTTAATGGTTTTTGCGAACGGTGTATTCCAAAAGAAATCGGGGTGAATGAGTAATATCCAACCTGAACGTTTTGTAGTAGGATTGGGTCCGGGTTCAATTCTAAAAACCTGATTGGGTGAAGCGAAAAACACAACACCGTCATCAAAATCGTATTCCTGTTGTCCGTATTTCATTTTGGCATTCATTCCTCTTTTTATAGAAATCTGGTAGAAATCAAATACCCAATTTGTCTCACTAATATCAACAGGTCGTTGAATTTCAGCATAATTTACAACGCTGATAAGCGGATGTTCAGGCTGTGATAAACCCCTTAACTGATGAAATTCGCTGATTGTTTTTATTCTGTTTGTCTGCCGTTGTTCCATAATACAAATTTTAAAATTTTTTTCTTCGCTCTTAATGCAGAATCCCTTTGATTTTATGTAACCGCTGTCAGGTTAATCGCTCCCAGTTAGCAAATGCAAATTTCTCTTTATCTTCTTTGCTTAATTCTGTTGCTTCTAAAAAGTTGCGGGCATCCCTTCCTTGTCGGTATTGATAAGGATAGTCGGCAGAAAAAAGTATGCGGTCTATTCCGATGATTTCAACAGAACGTTGCAGGTAAGAATGACTGAACATTCCGCTAGCTGTTACATACAAATTTTGACGAACATAATCAATAAACGGTTTGTCAAGTTTTGCGGCTCTGCTTAATGAAGCCAACCTTTCAGCATAGAATAAAATCACTTCGCCCCAATGTCCGAGAATAATTTGAAGATTTGGAAAACGGTCAAAAACTTTGGCAAGTACTAACCGTACAAATTGTATTCCCGCTTCGTAATGCCACCCAAGTCCAAAGGTTGAAAAAGCAAGATCAGTTAACTCATCAAAACCTGAATAATAGATATCCCTAATTGCTTTTTGCGGAATTTGCGGGTGGATAAATAGCGGAACACCAAGTGCTTCCGCACATTCAAATAATTCCCAAAAATCTTTATGGTCTAAATTTTTCTCGCGGGTTCTCCCACATAACATTGCACCTTTCAAACCAAGATTTTTTACAGAACGTTCCAATTCTTTAGTAGCTTCTTTTGATGCGAACATTGGCAACGCTGCAAATCCCTGAAACCTGTCGGGTGTTTTCTTTACAATTTCAGCCACATAATCGTTCGTTTGAATTGCAAGATTAATGCTTTCCCTCCCTAAATTGTGAAGACTTGGACTTGTGAGCGAAAGAACCTGTACATCTATGCCCGTTTCGTCCATAAGTTGTATTCGCGAATTTCCAATATCTTCCAAACGATCTTCAATTTCGCCAAAATGCAACTTTAGAGTTGGGTCATCGTTGTCTGAATATTTATTCCATGCATCTTTGACTTCCTTTGTCAGAAAATGTTCTTCTATTGCGATTAGTTTCATTTTATGTGTTGTTTTTTGTTTATGCAAAATTATGCACAATTAAAAAAGCAGATGTATCCAAATGTCAGGTTGTTGTAGTCAAAAAATAAGTGTAAATTATTGGGAGCATTTATTTGTGCGTTGTAATTTTTACTTGTTCTGAGCAAAGCTAAGAACCAGACTCAAAACCAGAGCTGTATTCAACTGATTTTTAATTTATAGTTACAAACTATTCGTGCTTCAGGCACAAGTTATCCACGAGCTGCAATTTATCAAACCCTGACAATTAGGGTTGTCTGGCTATGTTCAATTCAATTCATTTTATTTCTTTTATTATTTTAACTTCCCGATCATCATACTTTCATCCCACAGCCTTGATGCAACTGATGTATCTAAATTTATTTTTTCTTTTGTTGCCGGCTTTGCAACAGTTGGATAAAAGTAGCCCGATTGGTTGGAGTTTGTTTTAACAAGCTCCATTATATTGACAATTGCTTCATCAGAACTATTACCAATTAATAGCTCAACAACGCTCATAAGAAATTTCACGGTG
>Ga0302209_10000219_pt1 | contig 27199 bp, 20 predicted proteins | sample II_Fen_E3_1_FD_194574 | JGI IMG/M metagenome (GOLD analysis project Ga0302209, IMG submission 194574) | Peat permafrost microbial communities from Stordalen Mire near Abisko, Sweden - II_Fen_E3_1 | ecosystem: Environmental > Terrestrial > Soil > Wetlands > Permafrost | place: Sweden: Abisko...
ATGATTGAGTAACCGATCTAACTTTTTATCCGTCAAATCGAGTTTATCGAAAAGCTTTTCAACTATTACTTCTAAATTTTCTTTATTGATTTCCATAATGATGAATATGAAATTTGATTGAATGTATGTGCCTGTAATTCTTTATTTTGTACCCTTGTTAACTCTTCTTCTTTCGGCAGACTGCTTATGGTTAGTAATTAAATCCTGTAAGCATTCTTCATTACTTCGGATTATATGTTGATTAAGCATTCGTTTTACTTCAGAGATAGTGTAATAAGACTTACCAGAAATAACAGAGTATGATATTGATCCTTTAGAACGTAGTCGTTGTAAAGTGCGCTCGCTTATTTTCAAGAATGAACATACATCATAGTTATCAACCCACGTCTCATCTGGGTTCTCTGTTGTAGAAGATTGTTGCTCGTTTACAAACTTGGCAATTAAATTGATTTTTGCCTCTAACTTTAGAAATGCTGTAGATTCGATTGTGATGACGTCCATAACGATAATTTTTGATTACAAAGGTCTGGCATTTAAAAACATGAACTTCACAACTTGGGTAAATTAATTGTAAATAAAATCTGAGAAGCCTTGTGGAGCGGACTATATTGAGAGGTTATCTTCAACTAAAAAAACTGACAACTTGGGAGTTGTCAGTTTTCGATAAATTAGTATCACAATCAATATGTAAAGTGCTATTATTTTGGCAAAATAATTATAAGTTTAATGTGAAATATTGGGTAACACTTGGGTGTTTATCAAAATATTAATAAGCTTTCAATGCTTAACTTAAACATTATCAGATTCATCCATTCGAGCGATTAATTTTTTTCGAAATTCATCCAAACATTGAACGCGATTACCTTTACGACTACGAATTTCAAGAAAAGTACGGTAAATATCACCTAAATGAATGTTGAATAGATCTTCAACATATGAAGTCATTCTTTTTAAATCACTTGTTCCGTTGTTGATACATCCAGAGGTCTGAAATGCATATATAAGTTCTATAAGAGCTACTTTAGAACCAGTCCACGTTGCTTTTACTTTCCGATAGTTCGTATTATCATACTGGTGGGCAATTGGTTTGTCTCCTTTGATCAGTTCTGCCTTCAAGTATTCGCTTAACATATCATTTGCCAAAATTTTTGCAACCTTCAAATCAAATCCTGTCGAAAACTTCGGATCCCTCTCGAAGTAAAAACTATCAAAATACAGTTCGATATCAGGTTTGCACCGCAAAAAGAAATGTTTATCAAGATCAGTTCTTTGTGCACGATAATACCTGTAAAAATCAATATTACTATCAAAGTAATCCTTCAGCATGTCTAACTGTTGAAGTGTGAATGCTTTTTGCACATTATCACTGCCTATTGGACGACTTGTTTCGAATTTACATATGCCATTATAGTACAATAATTGACTAGATATTTGCGGTTTCGTTTCCTTGAAAAATTGAATTTCTTCAGTTTCATTTTTGAAGGAGTATTCTGAAATATAAAATTTAAGTTCGTTAAAATAGTTTTCTATCAACAAAATTATCTTTGCAGATTTATTGTAAATAGTATCCTCTTCCAAATCTATGATTTGAATGTCGTTTTTTATTTTATCGAGAAGATTCAACGTGTACTGTATCATATGATTCATTTTAAATATAAAGGTTTATAATTAATTTTGAATCTGATAGTATGGTTACTTCAGTAGTTTTTAGTTAAAAAAGCATTGACTTTATTCTTAAACGATCAATCTTAACAATTAGTTTTTTCTCAGTGTGTAAAATGCCATAAATTACTGATAAAGAAGATTTTTAAACACAACGACTATCCATATTTTATTCAAATTTTGTAAAATGAGATTATTTTTGAATACATAAAATATAGACCATTAGAGTGATACAAACTATGGACTTGTTTATCAAACTGCAAATGAATGAGTAATTGCCGATCGAATCTTAACATTGTTTTGGGATTCATTTTTCAAATCATCTTCTTCCGTTTTATTTTCACCTTGTTCTATAGGTTTAAGAGACAGTTGAATCTTACGATCCAAAGCAAGGAATTCCGTTTTGAGTACTTTTAGTTCATCTTCCTTTCGCCAGCTTCCATTGACAATGTCATGCAATACCGGAACATCTTTTGATATTTTGGCTATTTCAAGTTCATATTTCTCAATCAATTTTGGAATACGATCTAGTGCATTAAGAAAATTAAAGGCTGCCAGTTTAGGCTCGGAAGCTAAATGCCCATAGTTATAATTGTATTTTATATTTCCTTCGCCCTCAACAAAAAATCGATTCTCTCTCAAATCCAAACCTTCACATTGGCTGATTTCTGTTTTTACTAACAAGTTAAATTCATAAAGCGTCCCTATCTTGAAGTATTCGCCGTTTGTCCCGGCATTGTCACTTATTTCATTCAGCTTAGTTCCAATGATCTTAGGGTCGGTACTTTGAAGATTGTCCAATCGTACAGGATTAAGATTATTCCCGTCCTTATCTGTCTTTAATCTAGCACTCAAGCTCTTCATGTCTTTTCTCATTCTGACAATCATATCTTGACTGCTATCGATTGTCCGGGTCATTTCTGTCAGCTTAAAAACAGAACTGGATTTACTCCGGTTAAAGGCATGCCGTTCACTCTCCAGGAAGCTAATCTTTTTCTCCAGTTTAGCTTTTTCCAATAAATCGGTATTTCCGGAAAGAATAGCCACATACTCAGAAAAATTCATACCTGACTTTTCATCCAGACTTCCCTCATCAATAGTGCGACTACCCATATTGTTGTTCTTAAGCTGCTGAATAAAGAGTTGTTTGTTGTAAAGTAAATTGAATTTATAGGAATCCAGACTTTTCTCAACTGCATAGATAATCACATCTACTTTATTATCGGCATAGAACTTGGCTATCTCGTTTCCTTTCCTTACGGCACGGCCATCACGTTGAACCAAATCACTGGGTCGCCAGGGCGTATCTAAATGGTGAACGGCAACGGCTCGTTTTTGCGCATTGACGCCAGTTCCCAACATTTCTGTTGAACCAAACAATACACGGATCCTTCCGGCATTCATGCTATCAATAAAGGATTTCCTAACCTTGTCGTTTTTGGCTTCCTGTATAAATCGAATTTCGTGAGCTGGTATACCATAATCTTCTACCAGTTTACGTTTAATCTCACTGCATGGATTCCATTCTCCGGGTTTATAGGTTCCTAAATCAGTGAACACGAATTGAGTTCCTTTTTGTGCATTGTAGGTATGGTAGTATTTGGCAATTTTGGCGGCACAATGGGAGGCTTTATTATCTACATGGTCTTCATACTCTGGACTAATCATACGCATGTCTAGCGACATCTTACGTGCATAATCCGTTGCAATCAACATTTTGGCTTTTTGCTCACTATCCGATAGAGGTGCTCTACCCAACAACTCGGCATTACCGGTTTGAGCAAACTGGACCAACTTCTCAATAAATTCTTCCTGCTGGGGTGTGGGTGGGATATTGTGCATGATTTCATTCTTTTCGGGTCGGTCTATACCTATTCCTCTAGCCGTTCGAAAATCAGTTATCTCAGAATAAAATGCAGCGAGTTCCGGAACTTTGATAAAGTAACGGAAACGTTCCTTTTGTACAATCTGGTTTGTAACAGAAAACTCATAATCAATGGTTTTTTTTGCAAAGATAGCCGCCCATGCATCGAATGTATTGATATTCTGGCGTTCCAATTCTTTTGGTCTCAGATATTTGAATATTAAATATAGCTCCGTGAGCGAATTTGAAATTGTTGTTCCGGAAAGAAAGGTGGCACCTAAGTCTTTTCCTGTTCGCTCCTGAATGGTTCTAATAGCAAAGAGCATATTCAGTGCCCGTTGACTGCCGTCGGAGTTACCAAGACCTGCTACGCGGTCGTGGCGGGTACTAAACATCAGGTTCTTGAACCGGTGACTTTCGTCTATAAATAAATGATCGATTCCCATCATTTTAAAATCAACAACCTTATCAGTTCTTTCAGCAATATCCGAAGCAATTATTTTTAGTTTCACTTCCAGATTCTGTTGACGCTTTATTACTCCTTTAAGCATACCTCTTGAAATCTCTCTTCCTTGCTGTTTGAGTACTTCCAGATTTTCTTCTACACTATCCAATTCTGCCTGTAAGATTTTTTGTTGCATCTCGGCTGATTGAGGAATCATGCCAAACTGGTCATGAGTCAAAATAACTGCATCCCAAGAATTATTCTTTATGTCGTTGAAAATTTTCAACCGTTTGTCGGGTGTAAAATCTTCTTTGCCAGGATAAAGAATACGGGCATTCGGATATGCAGTACGAAAGGTTTGTGCTATTTCCTGTACATTGGACTTCAGTCCGATAATCATGGGCTTATTGGCCAATCCCAGGCGTTTCATTTCGTATGCTCCACAACACATGATGAGTGTCTTCCCGGCTCCCACTTCGTGGTCACAAATGCCCCCACCATTTTGTTTCAACATCCACACAGCATCTTTCTGACTCCCGTAAAGATCGTCAATGCCTAAATTCTTTAGGTTAAGTTGAGGAAAGGTTTGGTGAGAGCCATTATAGTCCGGTCGCACAAAGCAGTTGAATTTCCGGTTATACAGATTGGACAACCTGTCTTTAAATTCCGGAGATTGCTGACTAAGCCAATCAGAAAAGCCCTTACGTATCTCATCGATTTTCGCGTTAGCCATTTGAATGGCTTCACTATCGCGGACTTTGACTTCGGTATCTCCCACTATGATACTCTTGGTAATATCAGGAGAGGTATTTACCAATGCATGTTTCATCAAGGATAATCCATTAAAGGTTCTGCTTTGGGATTTTACAGCATATTTATCGTTGATATTGGCATTGAGGTTGGTAGCATTCACAGAGAACTCATCAGCAACGGCTGAATAGTGAATGGTGGTATTGGTATCAAACAAATAGGATGCGTATTTACTGTACATTCCGGTTGGTATCCACCTTTCTCCAAAATTGAAATCCAGCTCATCAAAAGAAATAGGACGAGGAATGGCTTGTTGTAATACAGCAAGGGATTGTTGTGAGAGAGCATCGGCGGGGTGTTCGGTTAGATACTGCTCAATGGATTCTGCTTTTTCAACTACGTTACCGGCTATAAATTTCTCTTTAATCTCATAATTTTCTACCAATGGATTGTAATAAACACGCCCATGGAGTTCTTGCAAAAAATCTTCTTTGTTTTTTTCAAGCATGAGCGATGCCATATACTCGATATTGACTTCTCCGAATTTATTGAGTGAAGCGGACAAGGCTTCTTCTGACGTATCAACTTGTGTTAGTTCGTTGGCATTGAAAGAAACCGGCTGGTTGAAAATGTCGGCTTTGACCATTTGACCATCCAGCGAACGTTCAAGATACAGGATATCATTTCCCCCACTGTCCATTTTGATTAAGTCCAGGTTCTTCGGATTTGAAAGTTGCCCGTATCTTTTGACAAATTCATCATAAAGCGTGTTCAATTCCAACCGAAACGGTTTGTGTTCTTCCCGATTTTCTGCTTCATAGGTATAAAGCCGTTGGTAGACATCACGCAAATCAATATAAAGTAATCCCTTTTCTTTTTGAAGCGAATTTAGTTTTAACGGCGTAAAAGTCGCTCCATTATTGTACACTTCGGATAAATAACCTACTTGAGATTCAATCTTTACCAAAGAGCCAACCTGATGATGCGGTTCACGTATTCCGGTATATGGATAAGGCTCCATAGAAATCTCCGGTTCAATTATTGTGGGTGTTGAATTTAGTATAGGTTTTGAATCCGTTTTAATTTCAGTCGTTTCAAAAGGTATATCGAAAAGGGATGGCTGACGGATTTGAATTCGCTTTGGACCGTTATGCTTGGTTTTGACTATAATCTGAGAACGTTCTAATACATTCATTTCGAAAAGGTCATAGAGAGTCAGTAAAGGTGCTTCTATTGTTTTTTTTACAACTTGGGGCTGGAAAACAGTAGAGGTGGCATAGGATGAGATTGGGTTAGTTTGTGAAGATGCATGAAGTTGGTTTTCTTCAAAAAGTTCTATATTTAATCTGTTTGAGAAATCATCGGCTAGCATGATACGTAGGTCATTTGCCATTCCGGTTACGCCTCCATCATGCAGGAAAACCATAGCATGTTTTCCATATTGGTCGGTATCGAGACTACCTTTGGTATGAACTATCCGTTGGGTATTTTTGAAATAACTATTGGTCACAACACCGCTACTTAGAAACGAACTCTTTACAAACAGTTTTTCATCTTCAGTCAATTCTGTTTTTGCGGAGTTCTTTTGAAGGATAATCAAATCGCTTCCTACTTCGGTATTAGCACTATCTACAAAAAGATTATTGGGGAGTCGAACAGCTGAAACAAAATTGGTATTATCCATCAACCATTGGCGGATCACTTCATTTTGTGGTGAATTCATCACCCCTTGCGATGTAATAAATGCCAGAATACCGCCTTCACGCAAGGCATCAATTCCCTTAATAAAAAAGTAGTTGTGAATGGCCCGGGTGGATTGTTGCTTTGCTTTTTCTTTGCTCTTGGTGAAAGCAAAATCAAAGGCAGAAACATCTCCAAATGGGATATTGGACGACACCACATCAAAGTAATTATTATACCTTGATTCAATTTCTTCAAAGCCATTGATGCTAACAGTACTCGTTGGATACAACTGCGAAAGGAGTTTGCCTGTCAGTAAGTCTTTCTCAAAGCTCATGATTGTGCTATCATCCGGTGCAGTTTGCTTAAAAGCTGATATAAACTCTCCCATACCAGCTGAAGGATCAAGAAAGCGGGATGGGGTTATTCCGCTTTTTTGCAAGGTTTCTGAAAGGGTTAGAACTATTTCCGAGGGCGTATAGAAAGAAGTCAGGATGGAATTTTTCAAACTTCCCCAATACCGTTTATACTGTTCTTCTGAGTTGCAATTCTCGCGAATCATAGCCTGCAATTCTGCTACCAGAGGAAAGAGATCCATTTCGGATTTTGACCAGTAAGTTTCATCCCCCAAGGTTTGGGTGGGATTGAGAATACACTTTAGTCCCCCAAACCCGGAATAACGCTGAATAGTTTCTCTTTCTACTGCAGTGGGTTGACGGTGCTCTTTTTCAAGGGCAAACGCCAATCTTATGGCTTGAATATTGCCACTTAGATGTGTCTTTTTATTAAAGCTCATGTTCTTCCATCCAAATGACAATAGTTCCTGTCAATTCCGTGTAAAGCTGATTAAATTCCGGCTCATAAGCGAATTCATCCGAGATGGGATATTTTGCAAAAACATCTTCACAGAAAGCGAGTAGTATTTGAGCCATATTCTTGGCCGAACCTTGCGGTACCTCCAGATTAAACTCATTCCATAGCACATTGACAATGGTATCATGCTTTGAGAAGTAAAGACCTTTATAAAGTACTTCACTGGCCAACGCTTCAGCTTGGTCAAGGGAATGCCCGTCTAATATGGCTTGAGAGTATGTTTGTGTAGCCAGGTCGCCACGGCTCGCAATAAATTCATCATCATCGGCTAGTTCAGGATGACTTTCACTTAGGAAAGATTGAAGTGTGAGTCGATAATAGGACAACTCAAGTGTTTCGATATTTTTGTTCATGATTGTTGGATTTTTTATTTTTATTCTTATTCTTTCAGCCCTCTTTTTGACTGATTTGTCTCTTTTCGAAATTTAAAAAAAATTACATTTCCATTATGCAGTAAAAATGCTGCATAATGGAAATGATTCGTGCCAGCAACTTATTTCGCTCGTGCACTTTTATTTTGGGCAAATTCAAATACTACCTTATACTGCTCATCAAATGCCAGAGCGGCATCAAATAATTTTCCATTCTTGCTTTTAAATCCTTTGATAACAGTTGTTTTTTTATTTATGATAAGGTCCGTAACTTGTTTGTAGGTTAGCTGTTTTTCGCTTTTATTGCGGAAAATGATAAAGATGCAATCAGGATTACTGCATTTTACTACTTTGTCGAAGAAAATCATTTGTCCGGTTTTACATTTCGGACATGCGCACTCTTTTGCTCCAACGATAGTAACTGACTTTTCAAGTAACTCTTTGGTAATTTGAGTTGCATGAGCTTCGATGTCCTTTTGAAATGTTTCTGAGGTAATCTCACCAGTTTCGATCTTGGAAAGTGCATTTTCCCACATTCCAGTCATTTGGACATTGGCAATCTGTTTGTCTTTTACGATTTCATAGACGCTTAGTCCTTTCTCAGTTGGAACAAGCGATTTCTTTTCTCGTCGGATATAATCACGGGTAAAGAGCGTTTCAATAATGGCTGCCCGGGTAGCAGGTGTTCCAATACCCGATTCTTTCATGGCCAATCGTTCCTCATCGTTTTCCAGTTCTTTGCCGGCACTTTCCATAGCAGAAAGCAAAGTGGCTTCTGTGTGCAAAGGTTTTGGCTTGGTTTGTTTCTCCTGTAATTCAATACCTTTGAGCGGCAAAGTCTCACCATTTACTAAAATTGGGAGTATGATGGTCTCATCTTCTTCCTGAGCATCATACACCGCTCTCCAACCTGAGTATTTGATAACTGCTCCTTTAACTGAAAATAGTACCTCATCACAATTCAAGATAATACTTGTAACTCCTTTGATACATTTATCAGAAAAGGTTTCTAACATTCTTCCGGCAATCATCTCGTAAATCAAATTTTCATCCTCTGACAATTTGGTTGGACTATTTTCGTTAATCAATAGTGCATGATGATCGGTTACTTTTTTTGCATCCACACAATGTTGGTTGAGATGAGATTTACTATTTAACAGATTGGCTGCAAATGTTCCAAAACGAGGATGCGATTTGAGTGATTCGATTAATTCCGGAATAATTTCAAAAACATCTTCCGAAATATAGCGACTGCCTGTTCTTGGATATGTGATAAGTTTAGCCTCATACAGTTTTTGGGCAATAGTGAGCGTTTTATCAGCAGAGAAACCGTGCTTGCTGTTACCTTCCTTTTGCAAAGCGGTAAGATCATAGAGTAGTGGTGAATCCTGTTTTACTTCCTTACATTCTACCGATTGAACTGTTACCTGAGTTTGTTTTTGTAACCTTGCCAAAGAAACACTACCAATTTCCAGTGAATCAAACTTATCCAATGCATTGGCAGAAAAAGACTTTTCATCTTTCTCAGTTTGCAGCCTCAACTGCCAATACTTTGAGGATAAGAAATTTTTGTTTTCGAGATAACGACTACAAATCATGGAGAGTGTCGGAGTTTGTACCCGGCCTAAGGAAAATGTTCCACTTCCTGCCGATATGCTCAATGCCTGACTTGCATTGATACCGACTAACCAATCGGCTTCACTTCGTGCTTTAGCAGCTATGTACAAATAATCAAACTCACTACCTGATTTGAGTTTCTGAAGTCCTTCACTGATAGCTTTATCCGTAAGACTACTTATCCAAAGACGGTCGAAGGGTTTTTTACAATCCAAATAACTATAGATGTATCGAAAAATTAATTCGCCTTCACGTCCTGCATCGGTAGCTACAATTATTTTATCACAATCCTCAAAAACCTTTTTAATGATTTTCAATTGTTTTAATGCCCCGGAATCTGGTTTATATCCCTTATCTACTTTTACTTGTCGAACTTTGAGAATAAATGGATGTGGTAGAATAGGTAATTGTTCTGCTTTGAAACCACTTATTCCATATTCGGCTGGCATTGCAAGTCCAATTAGGTGACCAAAAGCCCAGGTAACCAAATAGTCGTTTCCTTGCAAGAATCCATCCCGTTTATCAGTTGCACCAACAATCCGGGCTATTTCACGAGCCACACCGGGCTTTTCAGCTATTATTGCTATTTTCATTTGTGCCATTTTTAGTTTTTGCTTTTATTTGATGCGAATTCGTGGTTTAGAAATTTTCTGTTCGTCTTTTTTCTTTTCCTGTACCTCTGTTGGTTTGGTTTGTCCTTGTTTCAAAGGTGCTTCTATTTTCTTAGTGGCTTCATTGGTTTTGCCTTCGGAATTAACTGCAACCTGGGTTTTACTTGCATTATCAGGGGTAACTTCTTTTGCATTTGATTTGTCAGGATTCCAGCGGTAGAAATTAAGTTTATTTTCTTCCGGATTTACTTTTACATACGCATTGTACTCTTGACCTTCGCGGTCTTTCATGCCATAAATGTAGATAGTTTCACCTGCTTTAAGTTGGTTACGGACATCTTCACTCAATTCGATACCACCCAATTTATTCGGAATAGCAAATTCTTGTTTGCCTGATTCTGAATTCGGTTGTTTCTGAGTTTGCTTATGGTCATTGTCAAAACTAAATTCAATACCACGTTTGTCGGCATTGATTTGAACAGTAGCATTAAATAATTTGCCGCTTTTGGACATCATATCTTCCAGATAAATGGCTTTGCCTTCTTTCAAACTTTGCATCTGTTTGTCGTCCAGAGATACACCTTTAATATCATTTGGAATATGAATCTTATCGGCTCTGACAGCCACCAAATCATTGGTCAATTTATCGATTGAAATATAAGCAGGGATCGGGGTTTGTCCGGAATATTCTACATTAAGTATACTTCCGGCATTTCCATTTTTGAGCAAACTCTTTTTTTCATCATCCGTAAAATGAATGCCAAAGAAAGGCCTATCCAAGTCGGGTGATTTACGCACAGCATGAATAGCAATGGTTAACTTCCCATCTATTTCCCGAAATGATAATCGAGCATCTGTACGAAGAGTTACGTTATCGAACTTGGGTGCAATAGGAATTAATACTGGTGATTTACCCCAGTTAAGCATGGCATCCAAGCTACCGGTTTTTTCCAGTGTTTCACGCGTTACACCCAGTCGTTCCAACTGCTTCCAGTCGATACGGCTCTCATCAATGGGTTGATAGGTCTGTTTTGTTGAAATTTCATCTGAAGAAACACGATGTTTATCAAGCGTTTCCTTGTTCAATGGATTTTCTGGTTGTTTCAGCATTTCTTGTAAAAGAGCTGACATGCCTTCAACCAGATTGACCGGCACTTTGAAGAATTGGAAGTGGGTAGGATCTTTGTATTGTCGGTGAAAGTTGGAGAAAAAATTGTCCAACACATTGCCCTGCTTGTCAAGTTTCAGAAAGAGGGCTTCGTTTTTCTTATTTGGGCTTTGAGTCTTTAATTTTCCATCTTTGCCCATTCCTTCGACAACCTTTAATTTGTTGTCCTTCTTGTCTGCGACCAATAACACATCCTGGTCATTTACATTCTCGTTCATAACTATTGCTTTTAATGGTGAATACTTTATTCAACGGCAAAGTTATGTTTGTAAATCAACCTATTATCATCTAATGTATGTGCTGTCGTCATTTGGCAGGGGGTTGCGTTGATTGGCTTGAGAAAACATTTACTCATTTTTTAATTGTAGCATCCGATTGTGAACTTTAGAAACAAATTCATATCTTTGCAATTCATTGAAATACCTCATCAATTGTAACGACAATTGTATTACATATTATCAAAAGCGTTAGCTTTTATTTTTGCCTTTTAAAACCGCCAATTTTTAAATTACTCGCAAAATAATAAGTGATACGCCTGCGCCTCTGGCGTGGGCTATTCTTATTTGTGAGTAGGGTGCTTGGCGGTACCTAAAAGGCAAGGAAGTTTAGTTCCACGCCTTTTTTTGTAACCCAAAATGAAACTTGATCATAAGCACTTATACTCATAAGATGAAATTAAAAAACACTGAAATAAAAGATTTGATATCCGCAATTGGATTTAAACCTCAGGACGGAGACAAAGACATTTATTTTAAAAGTTATTCTAATCATAATGATTATGTTCTCAAAATCAATTTTGAACAAGAAAAAATTGAATACGGAACAAAAATCAGTTTAGGAGATTTGACAACTTGCAATTTCGAGAATAGCGAAAACTTTGTTGTATTAGAATGTATAGACAGATCCTTATCAAAGGGATATTCTCCTGATAGACTCTCGTTGGAGTATAAGTGGCCAATGGGTCGAAAAGAAAAAGGGAAATTAGACATTCTTATCACCGACAAAGACGAAAATGCCTATTTGATGATTGAATGTAAAACTTGGGGTGAAGAATACAAGAAAGAGAAAAATAAAATGCAACGTGATGGTGGACAGTTATTTTCGTACTTCCAACAAGACAAAGCTACCCAATACTTATGCCTTTACGCCTCAAGAATAATCAAAGGACAAATTGAATATATTAATGACATTGTAACTGTTGACGAACAATGGAAAGAGCTAAACAATCAAAAAGAGATATTTGAACATTGGAACAAGAACTTTAAAGATAACGGGATTTTTGAAGATTGGGCAAATGCTTATGATATTGAGATAAAAGCACTCACAGGGAGTAGATTAAAAGAATTAAACAGCGATGATAGTGGCCGTATTTTCAATCGATTTGCCGAGATACTTCGTCATAATGTAGTTTCTGACAAGCCTAATGCTTTCAACAAAATTTTAAACCTCTTTATTTGTAAAATTATAGATGAAGATAGAAATGAAAATGAAGAAGTTTATTTCCAGTGGTTTGAAGAAGATACACACGAAAAACTTCAAACCCGACTGAACGACTTGTATAAGGACGGTATGAAACGTTTTCTTGATATAGAAGTTACAGACTATACGGATTTACAACTTGAGAATAAGCTTTACAACATAAATGAACCAGAAGTTAAAAAACAAATTCAAGAAATGTTTCAACATTTGCGACTTCAAAAGAACCCTGAGTTTGCTTTTAAAGAAGTTTACAATGAAAAATCATTTTATGATAATGCCCATGTTGTAAAAGAAGTCGTTGAATTACTCCAACCTTTTCGTTTCAGATACGGTCATAAACAACAATTTTTAGGTGATTTTTTTGAATTGTTGTTGAGCACAAGTATCAAACAAGAAGCAGGTCAGTTTTTTACACCTGTTCCTATTGCAAAATTCATAGTTTCATGTTTTCCAATTCGTGAATTTATCAATCAGAAAATTCAAAACAACGAAGCTGATATATTGCCCACTGCAATTGATTATGCTACAGGGAGCGGACATTTCCTGACTGAATGGATGGACGAGCTTCAACATATAATTAATGAGATAGAAACTGAAAAAATTAGACCTACTGCACAGAGACGAATCAATGGTTGGAAGTTAAATCAGTTTGAATGGGCAAAAGATTACGTTTATGGTATTGAAGCCGATTATAGGCTTGTAAAAACAACTAAAGTAAGTTCTTTTTTAAACGGAGATGGTGAAGCTATAATCATTAGAGCAGATGGTTTGGATAACTTTAAGAAAAGTACTGATTATAAAGGCAAATTAAAAGAAACGAGCAATGAAAACAGACAGGATAATGCACAGTTCGATATTCTAATTGCAAATCCACCTTATTCTGTTTCGGCATTCAAAAATACATTGAAGTTTGGCGAAGAATCATTCGAGCTTTATAATCGGCTTACAGACGACAGTTCAGAAATAGAATGTTTGTTTATTGAACGTACCAAACAACTTTTGAAAATTGGCGGCTGGGCAGGCATTATTTTACCAAGTTCAATTTTAAGTAATTCAGGTATATACTCTGATGCAAGAGAAATTATTCTAAAGTACTTCGACCTGAAAGCTATAGCCGAATTTGGTTCAAGTACCTTTATGGCAACAGGCACAAACACTGTTACACTATTTTTGGAACGCAGATCTAACAATGAATGGAAGAAAATTGAAGCTGCCATTAAGAACTTCTTTGACAAACCCAAGGAAGCAACAGTAAACGGTATTAAAAATGCGTTTAGTAAATATGTCACTGAAGTCTTTGATAATTTGGAACTTACTGACTACATCACATTTGCAAATAAAGAACCAAACAACGTTATACTATTACAAGAAATTTTTAACGATTACAAAACATGGTTTAATTCTCTAACAGAGATAAAGCAACTCAAAGAAAAGAAAGCTTTTAAAGACAAAACTGAAAGCGAGAAAAATACCGAGATTGATAAAATCTTTCATGAAAAGGTCATTGTCCGTGAACAAGAAAAAATGTTATATTTCTTTTTAGCATTACCCCAACAAACAGTTTTAATTAAAGTTGGCGAAAAACAAGCCGAAAAAGATTTTATCGGTTATGAGTTTAGCAGTCGCAGAGGACACGAAGGTATAAAGTTATATCGTGATGAAAATGGAAGTCCAACAACAAAGCTCTTTGATGAACAAGATTCGAAAAATCCCAAAAAGGCAAATAACTATGTTTATCGTTCATTTTTAAATGAAAAATTCAGCATTGACAAGTCATTGCAAGAGAATATTACTTTATTTGATACAATTAGATTAATAGATTTTAAGAAAATTAATTTTGATAAATCTATTTCGTTGAGCATCAAAAAAAAAGTTCTAACACAAAACAATAGCAAATGGGATTTGATTAAAGTTCAATCATTATGTAATTTGGGTCGTGGAAGAGTCATCAATAAAGAGTTTATAAAGAATAATCAAGGTGAATTTCCTGTTTATTCTTCACAAACTTCTGATGAAGGGATATTTGGTTATATAAATACATTCGATTTCGATGGCGAATACGCAACGTGGACTACTGATGGTGCTAATGCAGGTACAGTTTTTTATCGAAATGGAAAATTCAATTGCACAAATGTTTGTGGAACAATTAAAGCCAAAGATAAGAATATAAATCTTCAATATTTGACTCTAATACTGAACAAGATTGCAAAGAACTATGTGAATTACGTAGGTAATCCAAAGTTAATGAATGAAGATATGGGCGAAATTTCTATTCCCCTTCCACCAAAAGAATTGCAAGAGAAAATCATTCTAGAAATAAGTGTCCTTGAACAAAGAGAAAAAATAGGTAGAGAGAAATCTGAGAAATTCAAAAAACAAATGGCAAATTTTTACAACGAAATCAAGCCGACATATCCTGTTGGTAAAATAACTAATCATATTCAAATTATTGGAGGCGGAACACCAAGCACTAAAGAAATGACATATTGGAATGGTCATATTCCATGGCTCTCAGTTGTTGACTTTAATAATGAACATAGATTTGTTAATGAATCGCAAAAGAAAATTACTGAAAAAGGTTTAAAAAATAGCAGTACAAAATATTTAAACTCTGGTGATATAATTATCTCTGCTCGTGGAACAGTCGGTGCAATAGCACAACTTTCAATTCCAATGACTTTTAATCAATCTTGTTATGGTTTGCGAGGTATTAATGGTTTTGACAATGGTTTTTTATATTATGTTTTGAAATACGAAATACAGCAACTCAAGGACAATGCATCCGGAGCAATTTTTGATGCAATTACAACCAAAACATTTGAATCGATTTTTATTCCAATACCAAAATCTGATGAACAAAAAAGTATTGTCTCCGAATTTGAGAAATTAGAGCACGAAATTTCATCTATAAAAAAAGAATTAGATAAGATTTACATCGAGAAAGAAAAAGTATTGAAAAAGTATTTGGAATAACCATCTAACTTGAAAATATTCTCAACAAAAAAGCTCTCCTATTAAGGGAAAGCTTTTTACATTAAAAAGAAAACAGCAATTACTTCTTTGAAGCTGCCAATGATGCTTTTCTGAACTCTTTCAATAGTTTTTCCAGTTCCAGAGAACTTTTACGAGCACGAGTACCAGCAGCTTTATTGCTTTTCTCAATTTGCAGATTTGCATCTGAAGCCAAAGATTCAAATTCGACTTTGATTTTGTTTACTAATTCTTCCATTTTTTGAAATGTGTTTAGTTTATAATTGGCTGTTTGTATACATAAGGTATATTTTCCTTGCAAATATAATCATTTAAGTATAATTCCAAATAATATATTCACATTTCAATGTCAAATGTAAATAAGTTATAAATTTTTTTTATTATTTTTGTTCTGAACCTAGATAATACCATATGGCTGCTCAAATAGGTGATAAAATACTATACAATGGACATAATTACTTATTGCTTCTGAAACGTTATCACCATATTTGTACACTTACAAAATTGAAAAACTGTTTCCAGAAATTAGTTCAGCTTGCTACTGGGGGATATTGTGCAACTTGGGAAATAGAAAATAAGAATATCTACCTATTAAATGTAAAATTACCCTTCTCGTTAAAAAGAAGAAGTTCGGATAAAACAGAGATAAGTTCACTATCACTACTAAAACCAAAAAAAGTTATAGTTCCTGACAATTAACATAATTATAGGGACTTATTCTTAAAAATCCAATATTAGAACTGAATGGTTTGCGTTTTTTGTTGCTTCAAGGACACGGAATACAAATCAGTGCCAGCAGGTTGGGTTTCTACATCTGATATTAATTATTCTGTAATAACACGGATCATAGACCCAAGTTAGATGGGTGGAAATGCACATAAAAATTCCCTTTCTAATTGTATTAGAAAGGGAATTAATGAAGGATACTGTCAAAAGAGTTATTTTTTAAAATATTCTCTAACTCTAGATGCAGAAACACCTACAGTATTAACTGCAGCAATTAATTGTGCTTTTGTACACCCAAATTCGCCACACCACCAATTTACTTCATAATCTTCATGTACATTAACACGACTTGAATCTTGAGGTCTCCTTTTTAATAGATTATCAGGCATAATAATTAATAGTTTTATCCGATATATTACCAGTTCGGAACATTCCTGTCTGCATTGCATATTGCAAATTTCTTTCCAGCGCGCAGTTGCTGGACGGATAAACCTTTACAAACTTGAATCTATTGTAATATAAAAATATAATATTACTTTTGTTGAACTTAAAGCAGATATTTATTTGTTAGGTTAGGTTTTTACCGTCGTATTAACCTTTTTAGAAGCAATAGTTGCAAGCTATTGCTTTTTTCTTTTTCAAACATTATTCCAATGTAAAAAATTGCGATCAAATATAAATAAATGTCGGATATTGTCATTATTTATTGATTAAATAAGCATTAAACCTGCCAAGCTGTCTATTTGTCAGTTGTTTGTAATTATCACATTATTAATCTTGGTATGATTTAAAGTAAAATTTCAGTTATTTACCCTTCCTCTTTTTTTTACTTATCTTCTTAAAATTACTTTCAATTATATTTAGTTTAAAGTATTCATCAACCCACTTTCTGACAAATCTAACACTATTGTTTGTAATAAAATAATGTGAACTACAAGATAAATTCCAACTTCCGATGGATGGGCTTAGTGAAACACTTTCACCATCAAAACTCAATTTCCAGCCTTTCCTTGAAATGGGTGTTACAACTTCATTGCCACATCCACACACACATTTATGTATAGCCGTACAAAATGGAATTGAAATATATAAAACCCCTTCTTCAATTTCATCGGGAATATATTCGACAAACTTATGAGTCAGTATCATCGTTAGTTAGTTGAGAAACATTAATTGAGTAAGTGGTATTATGCTCCTTTTTTAAATCCTGATAAAAACCGGTTAGTTTTTTCCATTTAATAACAGCCAGCACTGCATTCAGCGAATTCAAATCTGCAATCTGAATATTGGTTGCATATTCATTATTCACATCGTCACCATAAGATATTCGATTTCCTAAATGGTCATGCTTACTGTTTGTTCCTGTGGTTACTCTTAAAGTTCCTACCAAACAATCATCTACAGTATTTACCCCAAGACCAACTTCAAAAAATGAAATTTCATGCGAAAGCAAAAAGTCAATAATCGTCTTTTTAACTGCTTCCTTATCAATCGCCAAAAACACATACGAAGCTTGAGCTATTTCTGAAATATTCGCTTCATCAATATAATACGGATGTGAGTAAATATGCTTATGCATATTCGAATAAATCGTTTTATAATAATCAGTCTTTGCAATACCCTTTTCCAAATCTTCAATAGATGCTGCACCGGGTGAACGAAAAGCGTTATGCACAAGAAAACTGTCACCATCATACAGGTGAATTTCAGCAACAGGAGTCTTAGCTACCAAATCCAGAATATACGCACCGGTTCCACCCAATCCAATAATTACAATTTTCTGACCCTCAAACTTTGCGCTTATCATATTGATATTTGCTCTGCTCGAATTTGTATCTAAGTATTGAAAGACACTTTGTTCTTCTTCATCAATGATTGGTCGAAATGTTTTGGCTGTAACTCCTTTATCTAACGAAATTGCAGGAGCTGATATCATCTCTGCATATCTTGAAACTTTTTGATAATAGTTTGCATACCCTTCATTAGGTTTATTTGAAAAAGAATGTTGAATAACAATATCATTTGCAAATGTCTGTATGTTTGATGCATATTGAATTCCAGTCATTTTTCTACCTGCATTTTCACATGGATGTTCACCAATAAAATGGATTACATGAGTTTCAGGCTTAACTATCGTTGAACCACTCATATTCAATGTAGAAACCAAAGTACCAAATTTTACTTCCTTTGAAGAATTTACATAAGGTATATGGTGGATAAGTAAATATCCACCTTTTACCTCAATTTCGAAACCTTCATCCCTGAGTTGCTTCAAATCAGGACTATGAACGATTAGTTGGTGTGACATTGAATATCATTTGATTTTTTACAAATACAACATCTCCCTTAACCATTGAGCTTTCTTCATTTCGCTTAGGACCGTTAGTGTAAGTAACTGTATAAACAATAGCCTCATTCTCTATATAGTTTGGGAAAGCAAGCTTTACCACCTGTTCGTAGCTGATTTTTCTTTCTGACCAAGTCTTAGGCCTTCCATTTACAATAATTGTGACAGGCATGAATTCATCCACATCTTTAGAATAAAATTTTTCAATGCCAGGCCTTGCTAAATCCACTTTGGTATCATCCGAAATCGGTTCATCTTCCCACGGGCGTTTTATCGCTAGAAAAAGTTTTTCACTGTGAGGAATATTCCCCAGTTGTTTTAACTGAGTTCCAGTAATGTACTGATGCTCCCATTTGTAACTTGTTTCATTTACAATCAAGCGAAGAACATGATTTTCGTATTCTTCCGTTTCTTGTTTTTTTAAATCTTCTGATTCCATAAAAAACTAATTTTAAAAATTTATTTATCCCTCATGTTAACTATCAAATAAGATGTCTGAGGAAAACATTTTATTTGTTTTGTAATATATAATTGACCATCAAATAAAAACAATTATTAGTCCTTTCAAATATATATGCTAATTAATTATATATTTTCGCCGTTAATGGCAAATTATTTTAGTATTTTAGCATCTTAATTTGAAAACCCCTAAATATGAATGTATATGAAGAGTTTAATAAATGTGATTTAGATCCTGTTATTGATCGAATGGTATCTTATGCGTCTTATCGATTAAACTCTGAGGATGTTAAAGATTTCGATGGAAAAGACCCATTAGATTTTGTAAGTGATATTTTCTTAAAAGTTTTGGAAAATAAAAGGGACTGGAACAATGCTAAATGTCCTTTTGTTGAATTTCTTTTCGGTTGTTTAAAAAGTGAAATCAGTAATTACTTTAAAACTAACAAAAGAAAAATTGATGATGTCGAAATTGAGGACATACCTGATAACAATTTCGAATCTAATGAAGAACAGAAAAATTTAATTATACATATGCTTAAAGAAGAAAAAGCAGATGATGACGAGTTAATCATATTTGATTATTGGATAGATGGCATGACAAAAGCCAATTTAATTGCAAAAGATCTTGGCATATCTGAGAAAGAAGTCTATAACATTACTCGCAGACTTGAAAGAAAACTTAAAAAAATTCAACCAAAAGCAATTAAAGTATTATGAGCGCAAGAATAAACAAAAATATTGATGATGCCTTGTTTGATTTCTATTTAAATGCAGATCAGGAAACAATTAATGATCTTGTTAAAGATACCGTTCAAAATTTTGAACGGTATGCAAAAAAAAAGAAACAATTAGCATTCATGACTAAAGCAATTGCTAAGCAAAAACATAATAAAGAATTACTAGAATTGGCAAACCAGTTGAAAGATGCTATTAATAAAAATATTGAAAAGCCTGTTTCATATTTAAAGCAGAATTTTCAGAATAATTTTTCTCCTATGTTTTTTAGGAGTCTTGAATCTCTTTCAAAAGATGATATTATATCGATGATTAAAGATAATAATCTTATCGAATTATTAGAAAAATTAGAAAAAGATGGCAAGATTGACTAATGGACATGTTCATGCTCAAAAATTATTATCAGATTTAGGATTTGATGATATTATAGATATTCCTATTGATATATTTGCATCCGGGTTATATGAAGTAACTGGCTTAGATGTTATTGTTATTGAAGAGTTTTTGAAAAATTGTGATGGGAAAATTATATTTGGAAAAAGCAAAGTCATCATAAAGGTTAATTCAAACATACAATTTGAAGGAAGAAAGCGATTTGTAATTGCACATGAAATTGGTCATTTAATTATGCATCGACATCTTCAAATAACAGATGATTCATCTTCTAACTTTGACATCTTTTCTGGGATGGAAAAAGCTTTGAAAATGGGCAGTCAAGAGATGGAAGCTAATGAATTTGCAAGTGAATTGCTTATGCCTCAAAAAGTTTTTATTTCAGAAGCAAGTATAAAGAAGTTCTCACCATTAATGATAAAGAAACTTGCAGAAAAATTTAAAACAAGTATTACTGCTACTACTTTCAAATATATTGATGCCAATTTACATCCGATTTGTGTTGTTTTTATTGAAAATGATAGAGTTAAGTATTGGAAGAAATCATCTGATATGAAAGTAAAACTGGGAAATTATGTTCATCTATTCCCACCAAAAGATTCTGTTGCTGCTGAGCATATTGAAAATAATTATGATTATATATATTCTTTTGAAGATAAACCACAAGAGATTTATAAATCAACTTGGTTTGAACTTAATGAATATGATAATGAAGATTCTACTTTCTATGAATTTTGTATTCCAACTAAAAGTTTCAAAACCGTTTTGAGTATTATCTGGGAAAGTTAATCTCGAGAATCTACCTATCTCCCATTCGTTTGTAATGAGAAACAATTAGTTATTTACTTATATCAAATGAAACAACAATCGAGAGGATTTTAAAGTTCTGGTTTATCGTCTCAAATACTCAACCATTAAGAGAATTCCCTACTTTACAAACCTGCAAAATATTCGGACAGTATTTTTTACCTGTCAACTTTCTGAATACAGCGTAAAAGCTTTCTTTACTTCCGAAGCCGCTTCCATGCCTATGGCTTAGAGTTTCAGTTTTTTATTATAGCCATTTTGTAATTCCCTGCAAACATGTTATCTTTATTATACTCTAAAATAATATAGTATTGTATATGAGTTATACATTTCACAAATATCGACTACTTTTGTGAAATAATAATTCAATAATATATTTACAATCAGAACATTAAACAGCTACAAATTCTTTTCAATTTAATTATCAAATTCGTTACATTTAAATCCGCTACCAAATGATATTTTCATTAACACTTATGAAAAAAAAACGAATATTATACTTTTCGCGGAATTAAAATCTGTTCAATCCCATCGAGTTCATTTACTCTATCAAAACGAATTCTCATCCACAAAAAGGAAGAAGAGTATTAAAGCAACTTCTTTAACAATGCAATCTGTTCTTGAAATTTATCTGGATTAGTTCTTTTCAAGTTATCAATATTCATTGATTTCCATTTAATTGAAGGATACAAACTATAGTTGACTTTTCCCCAAGTAGGCTCTCCATTTACAAAAGTCATTAAGAACTCTTTGTCATCTTTAGTTAAGCTCTTATGAATAGTGTCTATTAATAGAGTTCTAACTGCCTCATATTCTTTATAAGTGAAAGGTTGATCTGTCATCCCCTTAAACTGACTACTAAACACAGCTTCATGATTAATCAGTTGTGGGTTTAACAACTCATGTATGGGTCTTTTACTACACAACAAGAAAAATATGAATCCAGATTTTATATCTTCAGTAAAGCCAGTTACCGTTAATAAGTTATTTATGTCAAATAAATCCCTGGGGTGTTGTCTATCCAATGCTGCAACAACTTTTCCTCCCCATAACTGTTTAGCAGAAACAACTGACATCTCACAAAAACTATCAAATTCGGCTTGTGCATTTTCACATAATGGCATAAGTCTTGATTCTCCTATCAATCCTCTGTTTATTTGATTTACCTCTATCTTTACTGTAGCTTCACTTGTTGAGCATATTAACTTTAAGTTTTCGGATGCAACAACCGGATTTGAAAAACGAATGGCCGGTATTCTCTTTTGAATTCGTGTCTTTAAATTCTCTAACAATAAACGAATTGTTTTTAAATCTTGAGTCCTATCACCAAAAGTAGTATAGGTTAGATCAACATCAACAGACAAGCGTGGCAAATTTAGCTCAAACAAATTAATTGCAGTACCACCATGTAAAGCAAATTTTTTCTCTACAGATACCTCTGGTAATATTCTCAACAACAACGCAACTTGTTTCTTATATGCTTCATTCATACATTGTGGCTCTTAAAATAGTTTGCATCATTTTTATTCATATTTAAATTAGCTCCTTGGGAACAACTAACTGATATTTAGAAACTAAAACCCCATCTTTAGCCAGACTCCGATTGCCGGATCCTAAATCTATTTTTTTTATATCAATATATTTAAACCAACTATGCCCTACCTTTTCTGCAAAAAAAAGAAATAGCCGTTTTACTTTGATTGATTTACAATTTTCTAATAGTTCTTGAGCTTGTAGAGGTCTTAGAGTCGTTAATCCATCCATTAACTCATATGCTTCATTAAATGGAAATTGGTTTGGAGTCAACGATAAACATTCCATTATTGCTCTTGCAGCACCTGAAATCTTCATCTTTAATTCTCCATCCATGTAATCAACCATACCAATTTCTTTACTCTTAAACAGTGACGTACAATATAATTTGGCTTCCATATCCCATTTATTATTCTTAAACCATAATGGCCATGTGAATCGTCCTTCAGCAAATAGAGTTAACTCACTTGAATTGACTTGAAGATAATGCGCTAAACCCAATTGTTCTAAGGCAGATCGCCCTCCAACGTGAACACTTGCTTTTGCCTGAGTTTGAAGAGTTGTAATAGCACCTGATAAACTTAGTTCATCTCCTGTCCTAATCATAGCTCCTTTTCCTATTGACTTTAACCAGCCACTCTTCCGGTAACGTTGTTGAAGTTCATATGAATATCCTTCTGCAGACAACCACGGAGAAAGTAAGATAAGCCCTTTGGGTAGTTTCTGAACTAATATGTTTATTTTCGACTCTTTTATCATACTATTAGTATAGTTTAGAGCACAAAAATAAACTAAATTCATAAAACAAACAAGATATATAGCTTTTTTATTAATAGAATCTTACCAGAATTCTATATCAATAGTTTATGTCATTAGTTTATGTCATACTAATAGTATGATATAAACTACTAAAATAAACAAATAATGGGCAATTATGATTTCACTTCGCAATTGAATATGAAACATAATCATATAAACTTCTATTTCTTCACCAAATGGCTCAATTCTGGATTATTTCTAATTCGTTCCATCTCGTCTACGATAATTTGGGCAACTTCTTGTTTAATTCGATTATAGTTTTTGTCAATTTCTAGTTTCATGTTATCGTTACCATCTCTATCAATAAAGGAAGCAATTTCTGGTATCATTTTATAGGCTTTTGTTTCCGCTGCTACTTTGGCATTATCTACCACTATTTCTGCATGAAAAATCTTTTGCTCAATGCGTTCCTCAAAATTGTCGGAGACAGCTCCCACAAAAACACCTTGGGTCAGGTTACTTATCTTTGAAGCTGGAATAAGACTATCCAACTGAGTACTTATGGAAGTAGATTTATCCTGACGGTTGATGGTCATGGATTGGCGCAGTTGAAGAACTTTACCAAAACGATCAGATAGGTTTTTAGCTGTTTCGCCTACCACTTGTCCGCTGAATATATTCCCAACCGTATTCTGAATTACTTTCGCTTCTTTGTCTCCATAATCTCGGTTCAATTGACTGTAGTCCTGAAATCCCAAACATACTGCCACTTTATTACTACGGGCGGTGGCAATCAAGTTATCCAACCCACGAAAATAAATCGTCGGTAGCTCATCAATAATTACGGAACTTTTAAGTTGTCCTTTCTTATTGATAAGCTTTACAATACGGCTGTTGTATAATCCTAGTGCTGCCGAATAAATACTTTGCCGGTCGGGGTTATTACCCACGCAAAGAATTTTGGGTGCTTCGGGGTTATTGATATCCAGGGTAAAATCATCACCGGTCATCACCCAATAGAGTTGTGGTGAAATCATACGGGAAAGTGGAATCTTGGCTGATGCAATTTGTCCTTGTAATTGATCTTGCGCACCTCCCTCCCAGGCATCCATAAATGGTGAAAGGTAATTTTCAAGATCGGTATAAGAAGTAAGAATCGTAAAAGTATCGGAATATTTCTTATTCAGAAATTCAATGGCATGGGGAAAGGTGCAATATTTTCCGTCCTTATAGATTTTCAAATACCAAATTATAGCAGCCAACAGAATAATCGGAGATTCGACAAAGAAATCTCCTTGTTTTTGTATCCAACTGCGATTAAGGTTAAGCATAATCGTGTAAGCACTTTCGTAAGCATCGCTGATGTCTGTCATAAACGTTGGGTTAATTGGATTACAGCGGTGACTTTTTCTCGGATTATCGAAATTAATGACATAAAACTTGGGAGCCACTTTATACTTGTCACGATGTTTTAGCAAATGGTTGTAAGCAATAGTCGATAAATCGTCGAACTTAAAATCATAGATATACATTGCAAAGCCTTTCTCAATTTGTTGCTTGATAAAATTATTGACTACAGCATACGATTTACCACTACCGGGCGTTCCCAACACGATGGTGGCACGAAAAGGATTGACGATGTTAATCCAACCATCCCACTGTTTCTTCTTATACCAAAATTTAGTAGGCAGGTTGATGGAATACTCATTTTCCATTAGCCGGGTTTCCTGCATAAAGCTTTCATTCTCGTTGTTGAACACATCATCCATCAGGCTATTCTTCAATAATCGACTCATATACAACCCGGCCATCATCATACAAATATACCCAATGGTCAAGGTGGAAATATAAAAAGCCACATTTGCCAATATTGGTAGAGGCAAAGATAGTATCCACCAATTAAGGAAAAACAACTGACTTCCAATAATCAGGAGAATTGTGATTTTTGTCCATGAAATTTTCTCTTCTTTTACGCCTTTGGTGCCCAGGCATGACAACCCCAGAAAAACCACTGCGAACAACTTTGTCCACAGGATAGAGGAGAATAATCCTGACGTTCGTTGAAAGCCCAATAGGATTTTGTTCAATGTTTCAATAGTCAGGTTCCACTGTTGGAAAGCTTCATAACAGTACCAATAGATATTTATCAGTACGAAAATTATACTGATGGCTCGCATAAATTCCATGACTTTTGCTAAGCCTCTTAAATCATCTTCTTGTTGCATAATGGTTGTTTTTTAGTTTGAATTCGTTTGTTTATAATTCCGTTGTTTGTTATATTACTAGTTTATTTTTGTTGCTTTTCTATTGTTTGCATTTTATCAAGTTCGTTTCTTCCGCTTTTTCTTCTTTTTCATCCGACGGATAAAAGCTTCTTCCTCCGAATCAATACCTCCGTTGGTCTCCATACTGAATAAATTGAGAGAGTCATTGGAATTTTCGGTATCATGTTGAGACTTGAAATCAGGCTCGTTAGTATGTTCCACATTATTATTAGTATGTTGCTTCGATTGCTTGTCGCTATTCTCATTAGATGACGTGAAGAGCTCATTAAAGACATTCGCCGAGAACTCCTTACCCAGACGGGAACCGTTGAGCACACATTTATTTTGTTGGTCGATAAATGTAACTCCATAGATACGTCCTGCATCGTTATATCGGAACACTACATTAATATTATTAGCGGATAGTTGTTTCTCAAAGTCAGCTCTATTTAGAGGTAATTTCATTGCTTTGGTAACTACAGCTCTTGTTCTTTCTTTCAATTGTTTTTGCTTAATAATTTCTCCTGATTGAGCCATTCGTTGTTGCAAAGCTTCATATCCAACCGACTTACCAAATAGAGATGATTTGAAAGCCTTGCCTATACGTTCTCCTTTGTCATCGATGGCAGAATATACCAAGCCGTTAAACATCTTATCTGCTGTAACACCTTTGATTTCTTCGACCGTAATGTGATACAATGACAATAAGGCTTTGTATTCTCCCATGGTCTGAAAATAATAGGATTTCACCAACGGACGAATGACACCCCCTATCTGATTTTTTAAATTTTCCTCGCCATATTGAATCCCTTTGATTGGAGTCTCAGGTTGTTTTTCTTTCTTATCAGCCGGTATCAAATGATACTTTTGTTCGATATTACGGCATATCTCCATGGATTTCCGGTATTCAAAATTGTGATCCAGTTTCTTTCCATTTTCGTCTACCCGAACTGATACGATGTGGAGGTGATGGCGGTTAATGTCCTCGTGCTTGTAAACAATAAAAGGTTGGTTGCCATAACCCAATTTATCCATATACTCCTGTGCTATTTCTGAGAGTTGTTCATCGGAAAGAACATCTTTCGGATCGGGATTTAGTGATATATGCAAAATAGGGCTTTCCGTCTTTTGATTTGCTGCCAGATAGGGTTCAAACGAACGCATACTGACTCCTACCGTATAGTTCCCATTCCGGGGTTCTATCATCCGATTGGTAAGAATTACCTTCGCTTTTTGCTCATCTACCTTTGTTTGATTGTAGGCTAAAGCTCCAAAAATAGAATTCCCTGAACTTATTTTAGCGACCATTCTTGATTATCATTTCTGTATTCTGTTATCAATTAATGATGGTTCTGTATCCTCTGAACCGTATATTCTGATTTCAAATTCCTGTGTCAGGTCAATAATCTGACGGTTCAATACGACCAGTTCAAGGGTTGCCTTCTCCAATCTTGCCAAATAGTAAAGGGCTTTTTTCTCTTCAAAAGCAAATTTTATGGATTTCACCGCCTGATTATAATTGACCCCAATGGCACGAAATTGTGAGTGAAAAGTTGTCAATCGCATATAATAATCCATCACTGCTTTATCCAATTTGACTATCCGAATCGTTTTATTGAAGATGCAAGCGGTGATAAAATGCGCTTTTACCTTCATTCCGGA
>Ga0302209_10000228_pt1 | contig 26940 bp, 12 predicted proteins | sample II_Fen_E3_1_FD_194574 | JGI IMG/M metagenome (GOLD analysis project Ga0302209, IMG submission 194574) | Peat permafrost microbial communities from Stordalen Mire near Abisko, Sweden - II_Fen_E3_1 | ecosystem: Environmental > Terrestrial > Soil > Wetlands > Permafrost | place: Sweden: Abisko...
GGATTGGCTATTTCCGTATTAAATTTAATATTCAGTTCACCATCTTTATAATCGATCGGATTGGGATAAATCAGAACCTCATCTTCACTCAACAGACCTGGCTGTTGAAGCGCGGTTAAATCAGTAATATCATTTGTCCAATCGTACCATTTCAGATAAATATCGGCAGTTCTATCAACCCCTACTCCTGGTTTAAGCCGATAGTCAAAATGCGCCTTCCGGGTTTCTTCACCATTATACATATAATCGGTATTACAGATAACTGCAAAGACAACACCATTTGCAGGGGTCTTATCAATTCTGAGAGTACAATCACCCCCATAGACCAACTGACTGTATACGATTTCCCCATCTTTTGTCCGGTAACAAAGCTGACAAGTCATATTCGAACCAATGGGCTGAAAATTAACAGTTACGCTGTTTCCGGTAACATGCAGGGGTATTTGGTTTGCACCCGACCAACCCGGTGTTGTACGGGATTCAGGAATTAGTACACCATTACTGTCTTTAGTTGTTTTCACATAAGGAGTTGCTATCCATGAATCTGGTGTTAACCACGAAGGTTGCCATTCCGCTCCGATTGACATTTTAAAATCGTCATCTAAAAGTTTCTTGACAGCCCCTGTCCAGACACCAAAATCAATCACAGCCTGTTTTGCACGATATTCAGCAATCAAACGGCGAGCCTGAGCATCTCCCAATGAGTCGGCAATTCCTTCAAGCACCCTTGATTCACAATGTCTCCAAACCCAGGGTACGCTTCCTTTTCCAAGGGAGGTTCCCAAAAAGACAGGAAAGGTATTTCCATATTGTGTTCCACCTAAGAATTTCCGCCATGTACAGACCTGGTTGCCGGCATCATTTGTCATATTAACACCTTCTGCCGATGGACCACCAAAACTGCCGTCCTGAAGCCAACCGCTATAACACTCGATAGGCATAAAGGGCGCTATAAAAGCACATCCATTCAAAAATCCCATGGATGAATAATCACCCGATTGTGTTGCTGCTGCTTCCTGTTGAAGCCAGGTATTTCCACCTTCCTGAAACCAGGCAGAATTTTTAGCCCCGGGTAGATCAGCCAATACAGCATGAATTCCTTCGTGAACCATTGCTCCCATTTGTGACTCTTTATCAGTATAAGTACAGGCTGGATCAAAACTGTAAATCGGATAATACGAAGCAAGTATGCAAGGGTAGGCTCCTATTGCACTTTGCCAGCCTCCTAATTCTGTTGAGTCGGCATTATCAATGCATTTAAGACCGGAGCCGAAAAGATAAACAGCACTACGATACCCTTCTTTGGCACGCTTATCAGGTGGCCAGCCCATAACATCGCGAAAATATGCGAAATCTTTATTCAGCCGGGCAAGTAATGGAGTTATGGCAGCACTTGTTACCAGTTTTTTAGCTTTAGGGCCCCATTTAAAAGTCCACCAACCTGATGATTGTGTCCCTACAACATCAGAGCAATCGTCGAGATCTTTTGTTGGTGCTGCCAGATTCGGGAACTCCTGTTTGAAATTATAATTCAATGTAGGTGTGTATGCCGGCCAGGAATATGTGTCTCCGTTATTATTCGCCAAAACAGTTACAGGGAATGTCTGCACAGATGTTTCACCACACGAATTTATAAACGTTACTGTATAAGCACCTGCCTGATCAGACTGAATATTGGTCAGTGTTACTTCAACTGTTGAAGCTGTGAATCCTTTTGGACCAGTCCATACCCATCTTCCTGTATCTTTGGAAACCACACTTAAATGTAAGGTCTGGCTAATTAACACATTTGCAAAATTTGACTGAACCAACGGGTTCGTATCAACCTGAACATAAGGAGTTAATGGAGTTGGATTGCAGGGAGGACCCTGAACCCCCAGTACCTGCCATTGTAAAATACCGGTTGATGTCAGACTCACCATATTTATCCTGATTTTTTTTGTGAGGAAATTGAGCTGGATCGTATTGTATTTATCCAACTCTGTACCTATAGTTCCAGCCTTTACCCACTCAACACCATCCCAATAAGAAATATAAGCATCGGTTGGTTGAGAAATTCCACCCCCGTCACTCCACCAGTAAATGTTGGTGGAAGAGATTTGTTGCGCCGTGGTCCATTCGTATTGTACCCAATTATAAGTATTATAGTTTTCTTCCCCATTCCAGTTACCATAAGCAGTTTGATCTTTGGTTGACGATGTGGGTTGAATGTTGTTATTCACAGCTTCCAACGTTTCCCAGGACGAAACATATGATGTAGTAACAACTGCGGTTAAAGCAATATTTTGGTCTGCTTCTTTAACCGACCGGATCATTGACTGTTCCAAACTTGCTTTTGATAGGTTTTCTAAAGCAAATGAACTTTGTTGGGCACTGAATAAGACCAACATTAAAAACAAAGTAAAAAAATTGTAAGGATACTTCATAATAAATTGATTTAATTTGGTGAATAAACTGTTTTTTATTGAAAGGACTTGCTAAATTAAAATCAGGAATAGAACAGATATATTTAATACAAAATAGTTAATAGTAGATAGTTACACATATTAAATACTATTAAATAAGAATGTGACAATCCAACCATCAGATGAAACAGGCTCATATGATGACATTAAATTATAAATAAAAGTCAGATGATTATTCCACTTCCCATTCGTAAATGCCGGATGCATTTTTTTCAGGAAGCTTCACTTCTAATTTTAGTGCTTTAGTAATTACGGATTTAAAAACGACTTCATTTCCTATACCTTTTTCTACACCATAAGGTGATACATTTTCAACAGGTTTCCACTCACCTGCATGATCTTTATAATAGATTGTCCAGCTTTGAGGTACCCGGCATCCACCCCACGGTGAATCATCAAACCAATAAACGGTAGTGTGACTGACGGTTTTTTCAGTTGAAAAATCATAGGATATCCATTCTGTAGTTCCTTCTTTGGGCCACCAATGATAATATGGAAGAGTCCGGTCATTTTCATCTTTCGGAAGAAGTCCATCATTGATAGCAGAAATTGATTTTACAGTGTGCGATGCATTCACTTTGCTTTCTGAAGCGATTGTTGGAGACATAGTAGGTCGGGTTGCACTCAAATCCACCGGAAGCCAGACTGCCATATTACCGCTTCCTCTGTGTGCCCATGCATAATATGGAATCATATTCAGTTTTACATCTTTTATTACCAGTTTACCTTGCATATCATAACTCATCGTTTGTGCATCGGTTTGAATGGTATTGATGCCATAAAGCAAATCAGGTTTGTTTTCTATTTTGAATTCAGGTTTTTTATTCATTATAATACTAAAAATGTTGAAATCGTTATCAGGCCACTCGGCACAATATACAATGGGTCCACGTTCAACAGCTATCTTGCCACGATCGGCTTCTACCACTGCATTTGCTTTAACAGTCCGTGCTTCCATATCGAAATGAACTTCAACATTGTCACCTTTTTTCCAGGCACGTTGAATACTGAAATAACCTTTTTCAATGGTACTTGCCACTTCTTTTCCGTTTACTTTTACAGTGTAAGCCAATGTCTTTTTATCGGTATAACTATAAAGATTTCCCGGAACTACATTTCCGGTTACCCAACCCGGCACACGGATTTTGAGCGTAAAATTCTGTTTGCTTTTAGGTGATATTTCCAGATTCACATTGCCTGTCCACGGATAATTGGTGGTTTGTTTCAACTCAACGGATTTGCCATTCACTTTCAGGTCGGAATGATTTGCAATAAACAAATTCACATACACATCGCTGTTGTTAACCGCATAAATATACCCGGGAACAGAAGGTATAAACCTGCAAATATTTGATGGGCAGCAAGCACAACCAAACCATGGCTGACGTTGGTGTTGACCGATTGATTCCAAAGGATTGGGATAGAAGAATCCACCGCCATCCAATGAAACACCCGAAATTAATCCATTGTACAGGGTACGTTCTAGGACATCAAAGTATTTGGAATCACCATGCAATAAGAATAATCTGAAATTCATATATACATTTCCAATCGCGGCACATGTTTCGCAATAGGCAGACATATTGGGCAATTCATAATTTTTACCAAATGCCTCTCCATTTCCGTTAGCACCAATTCCTCCTGTTATATACAGTTTTTTATTTACTATATTACTCCAGATACGATCGATAGCATTTATGTAGGATGTATCACCTGTTAGTGCCGCCACATCAGCCATACCGGTATACATATATGCAGCTCTTACTGCATGACCCACCGCCTCATCCTGCTCAATAACCGGTTTATGTGACTGGCTGTATTCTTCTTTCCGTTGGGTATATCCACGTTTATCCAATAGAAATTTAGCCAGATCCAGATAGCGCTTTTGCCCTGTAAGCACATACAATTTGCAAAGAGCCATTTCAGCAATCTGGTGACCGGAAACAATAGTTAACTGTCCGGGTTTATTACCTATGGCACGTGTAGCACAGTCGGCATATTTAATGGCGATATCTAAAAAGTTACGTTTGCCTGTGGACTGATAATGTGCAATGGCACCTTCAATCATATGTCCCAGATCGTACAATTCATGGCTGAGATCTTCTTCTTTTTCCCAACGTTTTGTTCCGGACCACTCGTGTGGATGTGCAGGGTTCATGGTACGGGCTGTATAAAGATACCCGTCAGGTTCCTGAGCTGCAGCGACAAGAACTAAAACACTGTCAATGTATTTATCCAACTCTTTATTCGGAAAAGTTTGCATAGAGTAGCTTGCACCTTCTATGGTTTTGTAAACATCGGTATCGTCAAAAGAAAACCCTTCCACTTTATATAATTCACTTGGATGTGCTGCTTTTACAAAATTCTGGTATCGTCCGGTTTCTTCGCATTTGCTAAATGCCAGTGGAATAGTCACTTCACGACTTGCTTTAAGCCGTTGTCCCCAAAACGCATCAGTTATTTTTACATCAGTAAAAGACACAGGGGTTATCGGATAACCGGCACTTTTTTTAACTTGTGCCTGCAAACACAGACTTAAACTTACAAAGAATATGATAACTAATTTTTTCATGGTATTTTTAATATAGAGTATTATGAGTGTTTTTTTGATTCATCCTGTTTTTCAGACTTCAAATGTACTGTTTTCTATTATATTGTCAAATGAAAATTTTAATAATATGTTACTATCCTGTATTGTAAAATAGTTGATCCTAATTTAGTGTACCAGCTTTACAGGTCGGGTGGAATTCATTAACTTCACCACTTCATCCTGTGTCATTGACCTATCGTACAACTGAGCACTGGCAATGTATCCGGTAAGATTTTCTGAAGGTTCTCCGGAAGCGCCAATCAAAATATCACCTTTTTCAACAAAAAGAGAAATTGGTGTTTGTGTATTCAACTTTCCATCAACATACACATTTTCTAAAGCTCCGTCAAAAGTAACCAGAATATGATGCCACTGAGCTTTTACCGGAATTTCTTTGTAGGGCAAATCCACTGCTCCATCTCCATGAGCCATTGCACCATAATTACCCGATCCGTACATCAATGCAGCATAGGAAGATTGCAACATATTCTCCCGCGAATTCCACGAAATCAGACATTCTCCCATTTCTATATTAGGATTATAAACCCATGCAGATGCTGTAAAAGAAGAATTCCATTCAAGACTTGCAGGAGCTTTCCCCGATAGTTTCAGGTAACTTTTCCCATCCATATATGCAGCTTTAACACCATCAATCAGAGCAATAACAGGAGTTCCAATTGCTTCAAAGTTTCCGCCTAGTTTACCTTTATTTAGAATGGTAACTGTTGTTGCACCCACTTTAAGCAATTCAACGTTGAAATCGACCAACATGCTTTTAGTACTTATGACTCCCGGTCCTTGCATTGATTCTGTGTTTTGGAAATCAGGTATTTCAAACAAGTCACCATATACTTTCAGGTTCCATATAGCGGGAATCATACCCGTTTTCTCTGTTCCGGTAATGGTGAGTCTGACATATCGGACCATAACGTCATTATCATCAATCATAGGACTGCCACAACGTCGATTGGCAGTTTTATTACTGAATATGACCCAATGAATGCTATCGACTGAAGTCTCCAGTTTATATTGATAATAAAAGATCGGATATTCAAACTGAGTCATAATACGTTTTATCAGCTGAACATGGCCCAAATCAACAGTCAACAGTTGAGGCAAGTCACTGCTTGCAGCTTTCCAAAGCGTTCCGTTGTCATCGTCCAATGCATTTTCCGGAAGATAACTGTAATTATAACCTGTTTTACAGTATGGTGTCGGTTCTGAAATAAGATGATAACTGGAACTTGCACTCACCTTCGTTTTAAAGGCCAGGTTTGGTATCGTGATTTGATTCTTTACCGGTAAAACAATTCCGGAGTGAGTTGGCACTACTTTTTCAATGGTCACACTATCCGAAAAAATCATTTTATCAACGCATATCTGTCTAAATTCTCCATTCGTACTATGTGGATTATCGTGACGGTGATATACAATGTAGTAATCGTCTCCTTCTTTCAAAATAGAATGATGGCCCGGACCATCAATCGTTCCATCTATGTTAGTAACAAGTATCGGGCTGTTTTTTCCGGGAATAAAGGGTCCTTCGGGTTTATTGCCTACTGAGTAATGAACGGCGTAAGAACTCAACCGGCAATCGCCTGATGAATACATCAAAAAATATTTTCCGTTTCTTTTAATCGGATAAGCAGCTTCGAATGCTTTTGGAATCTGGGTAATAGGAATAAAACCTGTTTTCAGGATAGTGTGCATATCGTTCGGATCAAGTTGTACAAATCCCATTCCACCAAATGAAGTACACCAGGTACCAAAATAGGAATATACCGACCCATCATCATCAACAAGAAATTGTGCATCCAGTGCAGGGAAATCTTTCTTTGCAGTTCCGGCCGGTATAACAGCTTTCCCATTATGAATAGGTTCAAATGGACCCATGGGGGAATCGGACACATAGCCATAGATATTACAGCCCATTTCACAGTTTCCCATGTAATAATAGTATTTCCCATCCGGGGCATGAATTACATCCGGAGCCCAGCAGTTATTCAGTCCATCCGGAATATTTAAGTTCAATTTATAATTGTACCAGTTCTGAAAATCCTTGCTTATCCACACAGTTGGTTCACCGGAAGCGAGTTTGACACCATCAGAGGTAGAATAGATATAGTATGTGTCACCAAACTTTTTTATGGTTGGGTCGGCAAAGTATCCCGCAACAAGAGGATTTCTTATGTCAGTTGTAGTTGTCGGTTGTGGATGAACCGCTTCTGTAAACAATACTAATAAAAAGTATACCCAAATGAATCTCTTCATATCCTGCTTTTTTTATTTGTTGAATTAAAATACATCTGACGGTTCAGTCACCGTCAGATGTTTCACTGGTGAAATTACCTCAAAAAAATAACACCGATTGATAACCGAATTATTAAACGCAAAAAAGATAATTGATTATTTTGTTTCATGTTTAAAGAATAAGCTTTAGGTCGCCAAAATTAACTAATTGAGAATATTGATTTTATGAATTGAAGCATCTCTCTAAAAGGAACTCTCCTTTAAACATTACCATTTATTGCTAATTATTTTCAATAGACTCCAACTTTAGCTGGAGGATCATTATGTTTATATTATGGCTTTAGCCGAATGTGTTATTTCTCAAAACATTTAATATCAACCATTCTCAATTTTGCTAAAGACAATATTGCTATTAAAATTTCAATTCCTCCAGCTAAAGCTGGAGTCTATTAATGAAATAAATAATGTATAAATATAATTCTGAAAAATTGAAAACCTGGTTTTTTTATTGTAAATTTATAAAACTGAATCTTATAAAATTACCCCTTTACATTATCGTTACATGAAAAACAAACGTCACCTGATACTGCTTTCCGCTCTTCGTATAAACGAGTGCATCCTTAATGGTGCAGGTATCTCCGGCTTTACATTTACCCGGATACTGTCCTATCGTAAATTCAAAATTACCCGAAGATAATTCGGAAAAGAACTTACTGTCGTTGTCCTTACCCCATACAATCACATTCCCAGGGGTATCATACCAAAAACCATACCCATTACCGGTGGTATTGTAGTTGAGCGAGCCATTCGATTCAACCGCAGCATAGGCTATTTTACCTTCCAACGGAGTAGCTTTTGCATTAAGTAAGGATGCTGATATGGCTGAAGGCTGCATCACGAAAGCCTGTGCTATTTTAGAGATATCACCATTGGTATTCAAATTAACCGATGTACCGGAATACGCAGTAGCATCCGCAGCAAACGAAACAAAATAATCTAACGTGATATTTTTTGGAGTATCGGTCGGATTTATCGTAATATTCCCCAACAAATCGGTATTTGTAAATTTCACTGTATAGGGCCACTGGTCATCGTTACTCTCCTTTTCATCCCAGGCATTGGCAGTGTAAGTCGATGGTGCTCCCAGTACAACAAACCATAGTTTTGTACAACCAGTTGGGACTGTAAACGGTACATTTGCTGAAGAATTCCTGTTCATTTCTCCATACACCCGCTGTCCATTGCTGAGCAAGGCAACATAACCGTACCGCCATCCGGCTCGCATTTGCGAACTGTTATTGTAGGTTGTAGCAGTCAGCTTCTTACCTTCATCAGAGTATTGTCCCGGATCACCGGGTGCTAGTGGTGAACCGGCATTCATTCCCGAAAACAGGGTAGTTACCACTGTCCCGGCTGCAGGCACATTCAAAGGAATGACATTATATCCGGTGGTACCCGGGCAACGGCTATATGCCACCTGATAACTACCGTCCGGCAGTTGATAAAACTTATAGGTAAGCTTTCCGATATAATTATTTCCTGTTGCACGAATAGCATCCAGATCCCAGGTTACGAATTTGCCGGCAGCATCATATAACTCCGCATTCAACTGGTCAACTGTCAGATTATTCATTCGCATATAAGCCTGAATAGGGTCTTCCGGACTCCTGGCTTCACGCCAGAGTTTACCAATAAAATCAATGCCATGCTTGTCAGCCCAGTAATAATGAATAAAGTAACTGGCATACCGTTGAAATTCATGGCATATATGCCGGTGATAATTTTCGGCGTACACTCCAAAATCATACGACTGAAAAGCTTCCAACGGGTACGATTGATAAGATTGCCATTGGGCGGTTTGCTCCCAGAAGCCATTTCCACCATTACCTCCAAAGCCGTAACGAAAACCACGCATAAAATCATTTGCACTTGCTCCGGACGCCACTAAATCAGCATACACCTGGTATTGAAAACAATGGCCAATTTCATGGGCGATGACAGAGCCAACTGGTTTACATGTACCCGGGTTGACCCATAATGCACCCACGACATCATCGTATCCACTACCAGTTGCAAGCCATTCAGATTGATACAACAGATAGATTTCCATCTTATAAGTATCGAGGTTGGATTTTCCATTACCTACCTCTGCAAATTTCAGTTTTGTTACGTTTATAGTGTAAAATTCCTCTGCCTTTTTCAATAAATCATCCACATCGACCCGCATTGCATCAGAAACACCTACTGCATTTGGATCCTTGCCAAAAGCTGCCTCCCAGAACACAATGAAGTGAGTGGATTGCCTGCTACGAACAAACGACCATTTACTGTCGCTTCGAAGCATGTTCATATCCTTAAAATCATTCGGCTTGTAGTATTTTGCATAGTCAGGTATGTCAGTCGACTTGAGTATAACTACTGAAGACGAATCCTTTAATACAGAATCTTTTTGTGCCGTAATATCTTTATCCGTCCCACATGCCACTAAAGTCATGGATGTAGCTCCCAGAATTGTAAAAAAAAGAATGAAAGTAAAGCATAAGCCAGTTAATCGATACTTTTCCAACTTGAAACAGGTTTTAATTATGTTCATGATTTATACTGTATGAACTTAAATAATCAACATTAAATATTGATGCGTTTGTTATTTATTGTATAACTATTTTTACATTTATTTGATTCTTTATCCTCAATCACCAAAAAGGAGTCTAAGAGTTCATTTTTCAGTTGTAATTTACTTTTAGGAATCTTTCAAATATTGATAATTAAACCCTCTTTGAGGGTATCTAAATCATCCTTTATTTATGGTCACATTTAACTAAATAATCTGTGTAAATCTGTGTAATCTGTGGACAATCTTTCTTTAATCTGTTGAAATCAGCCTCAACTTGACAGCATACAGATAATCATTAGTTTATTAAATCCTTGAAATTACTTAAAATAATACAGGAGGTTGGTCCATAAAAATATTATCATGTTCCATCCTCCTGTATTTTGAGATTTTAGAGTAATGTGACCGTAATAATGAACCGGAAAAAGTTACTTACCTTGTTCTTGTCTTTATAACCTATACTGATCGTATACTTGGTTCCGGCTGTCAGTGCCGGTGCCCGACCGATATATAACATCTGATCTTTTATATTTGTATCAGCATAAAGACTAAAACCGGTTGCTCCCCAATTACAAACCGCGCCCTGATCATTTATCCAATATCCCGGAGCATCTGCTGTATAGGTGCTGGTATTGTCCCATACACTCGTTGTTTGATTTACAACATACATGTGTGTCGTTCCGGTAGTCGGACTACCGTCAGCACTGTCATAATCCAGATTGGCCAGAAAATCCTTCACACTTACACCCATGCAGGTTTGTATGGTCGATGCATACAGTTTGAAGTCGATACCAAAAGTTGCATAATCGCCCGCAGGGATTGAAATACTGGTCAGCACTATGGTTGGATCGGTCACTGAAACATTGCATGTAAAACGTACATACTTATCGTAATCAGGTCCTTTTACAGCAAATCCGACATTAAAGGACATAACCGTTCCCGCTTTGGCTGTGTCGTTAATATTGACCAGGAGTGTCTTTGCACTTGTATCAATATCAAGGCTTGCTGTTCGAGCCGGGTCATTAACAGTACAAACTCCTCCGGCTGTATTATAATACCATCCGGTGGTTCCCTTCGTCGTGGCAGCCTTATTCCAATTGTTTTTTGTTGGACTGATATTATAGAAAACGACAGTTCCATCTTTTAAACCATTTATTACCTGATCTACAGTCATATTCATATTCTTTTGGAACATATCGGAATAATCGGACAATTTTATGGTCTGAGATGTAAAATGTCCCACCGCAAATCCGAGATCTTTTGTAACGACAGCACCGGTATCTACTCTTAAATACGGACTTTCACTATCACTGTAAACATGTTTACTTGATGCATCTGAAATACTGTCATTACAGGCAGTAAGAGAGAGCAAGCAGCAGCCTAATAAGGCAACTATTAGATTTTTATTCATATGAGTTAATTTTTAATCAGAATTAAATATATTTTGTTCTACTTTGTATAGCCCGGATTCTGTACCAGTTTAGGATTTCCATCCATAAAGGCCTTAGGAATAGGGAAAATATCGCAATGATTATCCGTAGCATTTATAGTTGCATCTTTGCAGAACCAGGACTTTCCATTGTATACATTCTGGTTTTTACCCGGAATACGGAAACGTATCAAATCCTGGCGACGGTGATGTTCGGCAACAAATTCCCAGGCTAAATCATCCAACAGGCCTCCCAGTTCAATATCCGATCCACCTTCAGTAGTTGTAATCCAAATATCTGATTCACCCATTTTTCCACGGTTTTCACGATGTCCGTAATTGTAGACACTACCACCTTTCAGTTGTTCAACGGTACGTACAGCTTTTTCCGGGTTATTTTTAAATGCACGTTGGCGCACCTGGGTTACCAGATTTGCTGCATCCTGTTCCGTTTCACCTTTATAACCTCCCAGACGGAGTAAACATTCTGCTTTTATCATCATGGCATCGGCTAAGCGGAAAAATGGAACATCATCATAGGAAGTACCAAAATCTCCCGGAAGGATCTGGTATTTAATCAGTCGACCTCCTTCATACGGATAACAACCCGGATTATCTATACTGTGTATTTCTTTTGTATAGATCACCGGTACACCATCTGCAACAATTGCTGCACCACTGTTTATATCATATTGTTGTCCCAGCGTCCAGCAAGAAGTATAACGTGTGTCCTGTGGATCATAGGTATCGAGGAACTGTGGCATAACAAGACTACCACCTGTTGCCCAACCATTAAAGTTAAAAGCAGCTCTACCTGCTGTAGCTATCCATTTGTTGGCATAATAGTTTCCTCCTGCATATTTTTCGGCAAAAGGAATACCGAATATAATTTCCTTGGAGGTTGAGATGTCTTCCTTAAAATTGTCGGAGTAATTGGGAGCTAATGAGAATTTTGAACTCTTAATAATTTCGTTTATTTCATCAATAGCCTTACCATACCATGAATTATCTGTAAAATTATTAAACCATGCATTGTGGTTCAGATACATCTTTGCCAACAACATATTGACGGTATAATCGTTAATCTGACCCATGCCGTTGTCCGGTCCGCATTTCCCTTTTATAGCGTTCAGCTCATTAATAGTGAAATCCCATGTCTTTTGAGGAACAGCCTGTTCGGGTGTCCATCCTTTCGGGTGGATAAAAGTTGTATCCAATGGGATATTACGGAATATGTCGAATAAAACATAATAGTACAACGCACGATATCCTCTCAACTGGGCAACTGCGGTTGGAACGCTTTGTACACCGGTGTTTGCCAATAATTTATTGCAGGCATTTATTCCGGAATAGGCTCCGTTCCACTCCGTCCAGATATGTCCGATTTGCGAATGAAATTCATGTTTATGCATGGATACATACAGGTCTCCCCAGCCAATACCAATCCGGTATGGGGTACACCATAAGTCCGACGATTCGTCCTGAATATCGCAATAACCGTTCCACCCCCAATAGACGTCGCGTAAACTGCTGTAAACCGGAGCAAACAGACTGGCAGCATCTTTTGCAGAAAAAGTGTATTTTTCGGCTGCAATTGTATCGTAAGTCGTTTCTTCCAGGTTCGTACAGCAATTAAAAAAAAGTATAGTTGCTCCCAGAATGAAAGGCAATATAAAATGATATTTTCTTGTTTTCATGTTTTTTGTAGTTTTAGAAAGTAACATTAACACCGAATGTAAATGAACGAATGACTGGATATTTGTCACGACGGTCAATACCTGCCGTTAGGGCATCGCTGTTTGAAAGTTCAGGATCCAGGCCACTGTAACCGGTAATGCAGAATAAGTTGTCGCCTGAAATATAAGCACGGATTCCATTTACATATTTGTTGGCCTTCAGTGGAACTGTATATCCAACCGACAGGTTAGACATTTTGACGAAATCGCCGTTCTCCAGGTAATAGCTTACTAAAGTCTGCTTTTGGGCAGTTGAAAGCGTATATTGACCTCCGTATGGTGCATTTTTAACTGATCTTAACCGGTTGTAAACAACCGTATTGTTTTCATAAAACGCACGTGGTTCATTCAGTATTTTAAACCCTAACTGACTGGTCAGTTGAAAACTCAGATCAAATTTTTTGTAACGAAACGTATTATTCCAGCCCAGGTAAACGGAAGGTAAGCCATTGCCAAGATATTGGCGGTAGGTGTCACTGGTCAGCATATTGTCTGTAATTTCTTCTGCTGCTCCTGTTTTAGGATTTTCGATTAACCATAATCCGTTTTTAGAAACTCCTACAGATTTCAAACCAAAATAGTTGCCAACAGACTTTCCGACTTCAAGGCGATGAGTGGACATACTGATAGGTTCGCCTAATCCTCCCAAATCAAGTTGGTTGGTTGTTTGGTATAAATCATTTGACAAACTTAATAGCTTATTAGTATTTGTTGATCCCGTAATAGTTGTTTTCCATTCAAAATCCTTTGTGCGTAATGGAGTTGCATTAATAGCAACTTCTAAACCCTGGTTACGCATTTGGCCTACGTTAGCCAACGTATTGGGGTACAAATTCGGAGGAACCGGAACGACATAATCCCATAACATATCAGAGGTTGTCTTTGAGTAAACGTCAATCGAGGCACCCAACCGATCTTTTAAAACACTTAAGTCCAATCCTATATTATATTCTTTTGAAGTCTCCCATTTTAAATCAGGATTCGGATTTGAAGCTACCACTAATCCAGGTTTCCAGGTTCCATGATCGTAATAATAGGTACTGCCTAACGCATAACGTGTCAGGGACTGGTACGGATCATTTGGTATTACACCGGTTACCCCATAACCTGCACGGAGTTTCAGATTGTTCAGCCAGTTAAAACCTTTCATAAATGTTTCGTTGCTGATAGTCCAACCAAGAGAAGCTGAAGGGAAAGTACCCCATTTCCTGTTTTCTCCGAATTTAGAAGATCCTTCGCGACGAACACTAATCAGGGCATTGTATTTATTGGCATACCCGTAACTGACACGTCCGAAAAAACCTGCAAGTTTACTGTCAGTCTTGTAACTGCCCATTCCTGCTTTTCCTTCTTTTAAGGCCGAACCTACCCCAAGGTTATTATACAGGAAAAAGTCAGTCTGATAATTGTAGTTATTTGCATTGAAACCTTCATTTTCATTGTATTGATAACTATACCCAACTAAAGCTTCAAGACGTTGATTCGTGAGTTTTGCATTATATTTTGAAGTTACTTCCAGATTATCCGTATGACTGTCACCTTCCGACTGATAGGCATACCCCGTATGATTATTCATTTTCTGATCATAATAATTCGAGGTATAATATCCTTTATCATGACTATTGGACGTGTTTTTTGCCAACATAAGGTTAGTTTGCCAACCTTTAAAGGGTTCTAAGGTAATATTACCTGTCATTCGGGTATATTCTGACTTGTATTCTCCCTCACGCTCTTTAATCATTCCTACCGGATTATAGTAATAAAGCACTTGAAAGTTTTCATAGTAACTCCCATCAGGATTGTAGATGGGCTCAGTCGGGTTACGAAGTATTGCTTGCCGGTAAATGTTAGATTCTCCATCATTGTTAGCATTGGTGGCACTGTTCTGGTGTAACCCTTTTACCATATTAAACTCCACTTTTAACATATCGTTCAGCATCCAGTGAGAGACATCAAAGTTCATTTTTGTTTCTTCATTATACGTATCAATAATGACTCCTTCCTCCTTTCGATAGGTAAAGTCAGCTGAATACGTTGTTTTTTCCGAACCTCCCCTGATATTGAAATTGTGGTTTTGTGTCATGGCATTGCGGGTGATGGCATCCAGCCAATTGGTATCATATCCTTTATCCGTATAGCTAGTCAGTCCCTGGCGTACTTCGCTTGCACTCATAAAATCAAGAGTCTTTCCGAATTGAGATAAAGAAGTATAACCCGAATAACTGGCTACCGTATTGGATCCACGTTTACCGGATTTTGTTGTGATCAGGATAACACCATTGGCACCGCGTGTTCCGTAAATGGCAGCAGAAGAAGCATCTTTCAGTACATCAATGGAGGCAATGTTTTCAGGAGCAACAGTTCCTAACCCACCTTCAATTCCATCGATTAAAACCAACGGACTCGAGCCTCCCTTTAGAGAGATCACGCCACGCAATCGTATGGTAGATTCGGCATTGGGATCTCCCGTTCCCTTGGCAATCGTTAGACCGGCAATCTTCCCTTTAATAAGTTCAGAGGCATCTCCGATTTTACCGATCGTAAAATCTTCGGCTTTTACGCTTGTGATTGCACTTGTGACATCGCCCTTGCGCTGGGTTCCATAACCAATCACCACCACTTCATCGACGAGTTTAGCATCTTCTTTCATTATTATCTGAAGATTCTTACTATTTCCGACAGCTATTTCCTGAGTCGCATAACCTATGTAAGAAAAAAGTAAAACCGGCTTCGAACTTTTAAGATTCAATGAAAAAGTTCCATCCAGATTCGTAATTGTCCCATTAGTGGATCCTTTTTCCTTGATATTTACACCGACAAGTTTTTCGCCATTTTCGTCGACAACCTGACCTTTTACAGTTGCAGGGACTTGAGGAGCAGCCAGTAGATTACCATGACTGATTCCAATCGTCAGGAACGTACAAATCGCGAATTTCAGCATGCTTTTCCTGAAAAAGCAATTACTTTTTTGATTTACATTCATGTTGTTTAAATTTAAGATTAGATATTATTTAAGGTATATAATTTTACTCTTTACTTTACTTTCCATTCAATGACTCCTCCCGACTGACCTTTCTGCAGGCTGGCTACAATTTTTAACCCCTGCGTTTTTACCGGTTTAAAATTAAGACTGTTGTAGGTATCTTTCTTTACAGTGTACCCTTCATTAGTTTCCACTTCTTTCCAGTCTTCACCGTCTTTATAATACAACTTCCAGCTTTCGGGTACCCTGAAATTCGAATCATAATGATCCAATTCCAACCAGTAAACTTCTACGTTTGAAACAGTTTCCGGTTTTTCGAATGCATATTCCACATTTTCGTCTGTTCCTGTTTTTAACCACCAGTACAAATAGGGCTTTGATATATCAGCCGAACTGGTTGGCTCCCATTGGTCATTTAGCCCAAATCCATTGACACTGGTAGCTTTTGAAGCGATAGTCGGTTCGGGAGTTGGTCTTGCAACCGATGCGGAAGAAGGTATCCAAACGGCCATTTCACCTGCACCCCGGTTATTCCAGGTAGAATATGGAACCGCAACAAACGGAACATCCTTTTCTACAACTTTATCTCCATCTTCACGGTCTAGTTCACGGGCAGTACCTTGCAACGTTACCACGCCATTGAGCAGATCTTTCTGAAAAGTAGTTGTAATGTTCGCATTTTCCGGAATGTATTTATTGAAAATATGTTTGTCGCCCTGATCGGTACCTTCAATGCAATATACGATCGGTCCACGTTGAATAGCCAGTTTGCCACGATCATCCGTTACCTGGTTGTTTGCCTGAATACGGCGAACATACATTGGCAGGTTCATTTCAACAACATCTCCTTTTTCCCAAGTGCGGTTGATGGTGATATATCCTTTATCATTCGATACATCCACTTTCTTTCCATTGACAAATACATCATATTCTTTGTCTGCAGCTTTAGTGAATTTGTACAGGTCGGTAGGTACCGGTTTGTTTTCAACCCAGCCCGGTATGCGAAGCTTTACAGAGAATGATCCCCTTGTTGCCGGATCCACGGTTATCCGGATGTTTCCATCCCATGGATATTGCGAAGTCTGATTCAGTTTCACTTTCTTTTCACCAACCTGAATTGTAGCATTGCTCTGAGTATATAAATTCACATACACAGCGTTTCCCTGAACGGCATACATATAGGTAGGTACTGAAGCCATGAATCGGGTTATGTTTCCCGGACAACAGGCACATCCAAACCAGGCCTGGCGTTCATGTTGCCCCATTGATTCAAGCGGATTGTCATAGAAAAATTTATTTCCACTCAACGATACCCCCGAAATAACACCATTATAGAGTGCACGTTCCAGTACATCAATGTATTTGGCATCACCTGTTGCCAGAAACATTCGTTGGTTCCAGTACACATTGGCAATAGCTGCACAAGTTTCACAATAGGCTGTATGATTATTCAATTCGTAATTTGGTCCAAAGCCCTCACCCTGTGCCCTGGAACCAATTCCACCTGTGATAAACAATTTCTTTCCGGCCATATTATCCCAAATACGTGTCAGGGCATGGAAATAGGCGGTATCATTGGTCAGAGAAGCCACATCAGCAACTCCCGAATACAAATAACCTGCCCGAACGGCATGTCCTTTTATTTCATCCTGTTTCAGGATAGGCATATGATCCTGGCTATATTCATTCAGCCGATGACCATCGGTACCCCGCCCCGTTTCTTCAACAAAATACTTTGCCAGATCCAGATACTTTTTAGTACCGGTGGTTTTGTACAACTTGACCAAAGCCATTTCCACAATTGGGTGACCCGATGGGCGGTGTATCTGATTTGGAGCAGGTCCAAAGACAGTACAAATCAAATCCGCATTTTTGATAGCCACATTCAACAACGTTCTTTTGCCTGTCGCCTGGAAATGAGCAACTGCTGCTTCGTACAAATGACCGGAATTATAGAGTTCATGGCTGTTGATTTTTTCCCAGCGGGCTTTTCCCCACCATCCTGAAAGACGTGTACATTTGTTGGTAACACAGGTTGTCAGATAACCATCAGGTTCTTGTGCAGCAGTGATCAGATGAATGACACTATCCAGATAAGCATCGAGTTTTTTATCGTACTTTACAGCTAAAGAATATGACGCCCCTTCTATAATTTTATAGGGATCGGTATCATCAAAGGGGAAATCACCTTTATGCTCGCCTTTAATTAATTTGCCAGCTAATGCAAAATTGTCAAAGCGTCCGTTTTTCTCACATTCTTTAAATGCCGACGGTATGGATATGGTACGATTTGTTTCTATGCGTGGAGCCCAAAAATTATCCGTAAAATGTACGTGGGTAAAAGAGACTTGCTCTATTGGTGGTTCCTGATGTTTATTTTGTGCATTGCCCATTGAAATAACTGTTGCAGCAATACTGAAAAACAGTGTGCGGATTGAAATTTTCATGAAAATATTTTTTTTATTAGATTATGAATGCAAATTAATGCAATATTTTTTAAAGTCAATAGTACAATAATCTATTTTACTAGTAAAATAGTCTATTCTTTATTCTTTTATTCGATTTATCTACATAATTATCAGCTAATTGAATTTATATACGAATATAATTAGTGATTAACGATTAGTGATTCAATGTCGTTTAGTTAGTGAATCCCTTAGTGAAACTTTGTGACTTAGAGTCTTTGTGGCAAGAAAAGAATAGGCACAAAAACACAAAGTTTCACTAAGTGTGTTTCTAATCAAAATCACTAACTAAACGATGTTGATATATAATTATCAATTTGTTTATTTTTAAAGCATTGATATTAATATCAATGTAAATTATTAATTATCAATTATTAATTGCATATAATGCTGACTGTTTATTCAACGACTTTAAAATGATTATAAAATAGAAATAAAAAGATTCCCTGGATGATTATGATAGATTAATTGCTTACTTTTGTTCACAGGTTTTATTTTCGCTACCCCTTTTACTCCGGTTTTATACCCCTTTTACTCCGGTTTTGGAACATTAGTTCCACAAAACTTTCCTAATACTCAGATAATATATTCTTATACATATCTATATAGATATGAACATCTAAGTTTTTACTATGTTTTACATATGCTTTATGTAAGTTTTACCTTATAACGGGTGTAAAACCGGAGTATAACAGCAAGTGAATGGGAACTGGATTTTTCAATAAAGAGAATTGACTTAATATGCGGGATTTAGAATAACCTGCAGATTCTGATGACAAGTATGAAAATTTAGATACTACTAAGTCATTCATATTCTGAATAAAAATAAAGCCTGTTTTTCTGTTAATTATCTGTTTTCACAATCTCAAAATAACTTGTCGTTTGTATTGAATAAATTAGGCACAAAGTATGACATTCTGTTTTTACCGGTAGTTAAAATTCATATGGTAATTAATAAACTTATTTCTGAACCGACAACCGGACCATTAATACTCCGTGAGCCGGAATTGTTTGTTTTGTGTTTGAAGCTGTTGTCCCTATTACCTTATGTTTCCACAAATCCTGTATTGCATATACCTTTTTATTGACATTCACATTGGTCGCAAAATACATGGTATTTTTCTGCCAGTTATAATCCAATACCCATTCTTTGTCCGTTCTGTTCATGAAACAGACAGCTATTTCTCCTTTTGATAATGGTTTTGCCCATATTTCATGGTCACCCATATCCATAAACCGTATGGCTTGTTGGCCTAGACTGTCCTGATCGACTGCAATCACTTCTTTGTTGGTCAGTATTTCCTTCGTTTCTTTATTCATTGAACGCAAATCATTTCCGGCCATCAAAGGTGCAGCAAGCATTGCCCACATAGAGAAATGGGTCACATATTCATCATATGTCATTCCGCCATTACCAATTTCAAGCATTTCGGCATCATTCCAGTGGCCGGGACCAGCATAAGAATAGAGATTTGCAAGCGAATCAATGATATTCACTACCCCTACTCCACCCCAGTCGAACTTGCATTCATAGCAATCGCGGATATCCGGAGTGGTGCGCCATAAATGTCCTATGCCCTTGCCCCATTTCCAGGGTTGGTTTTCACCCCATTCACAAATGCTGAACACGATAGGACGTCCGCAAATTTTAAGGGCATCGCTCATGGTTTTATATGCTGCCTCAGCTTTTTGTCCCTCATTCGAGCACCAGTCATATTTCAGATAATCTATCCCCCACCGGGCATATTGCCGGGCATCCTGAAACTGATAACCGCGACTTCCGGGTCTGCCCTGACAGGTCAATGAACCGGCACATGAATAAATTCCGAGTTTAAGGCCTTTGTCGTGGATATAATCTGCTAAAGCTTTTATGCCATTCGGGAAGCTGACAGGATCGGCTACAATATTCCCTGTACTATCCCTGTCCACCTGCCAACAATCATCTATGACTATATATTGGTATCCGGCATCTTTCATCCCCGAACTGACCATTGCATCGGCAACTTCCTTCAGTAACTTCTCATTTATTTTGCATCCAAATTTGTTCCAGCTGTTCCATCCCATTGGAGGTGTTGCAGCTAACGAGTTGAAAACCGAATCCTGTATACTTTTTTGTTTGTCGCTGTAAGTTTCTGCATGGATAGATATAACCAACAGAAAAAGGAATACCGGGGTTAAAATATATTTCATTTTTTTCTTTGAAATTAAATTGATTTATTACCTGATTTATTCTTTTGCAAATAAATACAATCTCGTCCTGTCAAAGGTGAAAAATAGTCTAGAATGTTAGTAATATCATCCAAATGCTGTTTCATTGCTTAAAACTTTATAAATACTGTTTAAGCAGGCATTCTGTTGAGTTTGTTGGACGATTTTTCCATATTCATGGATGATTTTTTCGACAATGCTAAATAATTGTAGTAATATTGCGTCATCTTTAACTAAGATAAAGAATTACCTGAACATGAAAACAAATCACCTCGTTATTCTAACTTTACTTTTATTCTTTTTACCCTCCATTTTACGTGCAGATACTTTTAGCTTTCGCCATTATAAGGCAGAAGATGGGTTGACGTCCAATACTGTCAGCAGTATTATTCAGGATCGTCAGGGATTTATCTGGATGGGAACAGAGGGCAGCCTGAATCGTTTTGATGGACATTCGTTCAAAGAGTTCAGTAATTCAAAAAATGGAAAAGTAATGCTTTGGGGAAATTATATAACTTCATTACTCGAAGTAAAGAATGGCGATATCTGGATAGGTGCCGATGATGGCATCTATATTTATCACCCGAATACGGAAATGATCACCAGATTTGCAATCAAGGCGGATAATGTAGGCATTACTTCTTACATCTATAATATGGTGGAAGATGCTTTCGGGAGTATCTGGATAGCAACTTACGGGCAAGGAGTTTTTCAATACCACTCTCATACAAACAAACTGGAACAATACCGGATTTTAGTGAACGGGACATCCTCAAAGACATACGATAATGTTAATTATGTGTATGTTGATCGTTCCAATCAGGTGTGGGTAGCACCCAAACCACCACTCAATGCACTAATAACATTCGATCGTTCAAAAAATTGTTTTCATAATTTTGAATTTAAAGAAAGTAAAATAATAACAGTATATAAAATATTCGAAGATTCACAACGGAACATGTGGTTGGGAACCTGGGACAAAGGAATATGCCGGTTGGATAGAAAAAGTAAAAACATCACTAAATTTCTTTCACCGGAAAGTAGCGGTGGCATTCTTCATATACATGAAATAAGTGAATACAGACCGAATATTTTGCTCATTGGATCAGACGATGGGTTAAGTCTGTTTAATACCATCACCGGTACACATCAATTATTCACTTCCAGTGAATTAGATCCTTCTTCGATTTCCGATAAATTTGTTTATCCTATTCTGAAAGACCGGGAAGGTGGTATATGGATAGGAACTTATTTCGGCGGGATCAACTACGTAACCCCAAACAGCAGTTTGTTCGAACGTTACACGCATTCGCGTTATGTGAATTCTATAAACGGAAATGTGGTAGGTGGTTTTACTGAAGATAAAAAAGGGAATATCTGGATGGCATCCGATGATGGCGGTCTAAATTGTTTAAACCCCAAAACGCGACATTTTACTTCCTATATGCCTCAGGTAGGGAAAAACAGCCTTTCTTACCATAACGTACATGCCCTATGTTGGGATGATGATAATCTGTGGATCGGAACATATACCGGTGGGCTAAACGTTTTAAATATCAAAACTGGTAAATTTAAGCTTTATAATTCAATTGAATCGAATCCCAGGACTATTGACAGGGGAAGCATTTATTCCATATTCAAAGACAGGAATAACCGTATCTGGGTTGGAAGCATGCAGGGTGTAAACCTTTACAACCGGCTAACAGATGATTTTACCAGGGTAAAGGAATTTTACGCCACAACTATTGATATAAAGCAGGACCAAAAGGGATATATATGGTTTGCTACCCAGGGCAAGGGAATGTTCCGTCTTAATCCGCAAACAAATCAATGGCGTAATTTCACCTGTATACCCGGCAAAGAAGGTTCGCTTCCTTCCAATCAATTGAACTGCATTTCAATTGATCTTAAAGGACAACTCTGGATTGGTACTACAAACGGACTTTGTCGCTATGATTATGCCAAAGAAAAATTTATTACACAAACCCTGAAAATCCCGAATAATAATATCTGCGGGATTATACAGGACAATACAAACCTCTGGCTCACCACTTCAAAAGGATTAGTACGGTATAATACACTGAAAAATGATTGTCAGGTATTTACACGTAGCGATGGTTTATTATGCGATATTTTCCTGACAAATTCATGTTTTAAAAGTTCAACCGGGGAAATCTACATTGGTACTGCTAACGGGTTCAACACATTCTGCCCAAAAAATCTGGTAACAAACAAATATATTCCTCCGGTAACATTAACCGGTCTCGATATATTCAACAAAGAGGTTGAAATTGGACCGAATAGTCCCTTAACTCAATCGATTGGTTCAATGAAACAGATTGATTTAACTTATAAACAGAATGTTTTTAGTTTGGGCTATGCTGCCTTGAGTTATATTACTCCGGAAAAGAACATGTACGCGTATAAACTCGAAGGTTTTGATAAAAACTGGAACTACGTAAAACAACATAAGGCAACCTACACAAACTTACCTGCCGGAGAATATGTATTTCGGGTCAAAGCATCGAATAATGATGGGCTTTGGAATAATCAGGGGACATCAATTAGAATAGTTATTCATCCACCTTTTTGGTTAACCATAGGTTTCAAGATGATTTATTTGCTGCTGGCTATTTCTGGACTCTTTTTATTAATTAGAAACACCAGGTTACGTGCCGAACGACGACACAATGAAGAACTGAAAGAACTAAGTCAACAAAAAGAAAAAGAAGTGTATAATGCCAAAATACAGTTCTTTACAATGATAGCCCATGAAATACGTACACCGGTATCGCTCATTATTGGTCCGTTGGAAAAAATCATGACTGCATTAGTAAGCTTCCCTGACTTCATTCGCCATGATTTGAACATCATTGACCGAAACAGTCAGCGGTTGCTTCAACTGGTGAATCAGCTACTCGATTTCAGGAAAGTAGAACAGGGAGCATTGGTATTGAATTTCAGCAGGCAGAATATATACCAGCTTCTTTGTAGCATTTCCGACCGGTTTAAACCTATGATGGACCAAAACCAGATCAGTTTCACCTTCGATTGTCCCGATAAGGATTTTGAAGCCATAATAGACGTAGAAGCGATTACAAAAGTCGTGAGTAATCTGCTGACAAATGCCATAAAATTCACCAACAATAAAATAGAGGTAAGGTGCAACGTCCATTCGGAATCAGAGACGTTTGAAATACAGGTTCAGGATAATGGAAAAGGGATTTCTGACTTTGAAAAAGAGAATATCTTTACTCCTTTTTATCAAATAGCCTCTGAGAACAAACAGGGAACGGGAATCGGACTGTCATTGGTCAAAAGCATAACCGAAGCTCATAATGGCAGTGTGAAGGTAACCGACTCCCCGGTAAGTGGAGCTACATTCAGCATTAACATACCACTGAAATCTTCTAAAGCATCCGTGAATGAGAATATTTCAATAGACATTCAGGTAGTGTTGCCTGATTTTACCAACGAGACAACTCCAATGGACAATTCCATTAAGAAGAATAAAACGGGCAAGCCTGTATTGCTTATTGTGGAAGACAATGCTGACATGCGTAGTTTCCTGTCTACTAACTTTAATACCGATTATGAGGTACTGACAGCCAACGATGGAATTGAAGGTTTGGAACAGATAAAGAAGAACGAAGTCAATCTGATCATCAGTGATTTAATGATGCCACGTCTGGACGGATTAGAATTTTGTAAAGCTATCCGGTCGAATATTCTGTTCAGCCATATCCCGTTCGTTTTGCTTACTGCCAAAACAGATTTGGATACCAAAATCGATGGATTAAATTTAGGAGCCGATTCATATATCGAAAAACCATTTTCTATTCATCATTTGAAAGCACAAATCAATAACCTGATCGAATCAAGACGATTGTTACGAAAAAAATACTCCGAAATGCCATTCGTACCCATAACTACCATCGCGGGTAATTCGGCGGATGAACAGTTCCTGATAAAAGTAAAGGATATTATTGAACAGAATATATCAAATGAGAATTTCTCCATCGACCTGCTTGCTGAAGCACTTTTTATCAGTCGTTCCGGATTATTTGCCAAAATAAAAACTCTGGCCGATATTACTCCCAATGAACTGATTCAGTTGATCCGGTTGAAGAAAGCGGCAGAGTATCTGAATCAAAAGGAATACAGAATCAATGAAATAGCTTATATGGTTGGATTTAATAACCCGTCTTATTTCAGCAAGTGTTTTCAAAAACAGTTTGGGGTACGCCCTATGGATTTTGTTGATAAAATCGAATAAAACAATCAGTTAATTCATCATTATAAATAGAGGAAAGTGCGTATCTCCTTCTATTCGAAAATTCAAAGTGAAGAAAGAGAATAACCGGTTGATCCTAAACGAACTTCTTATCAGGTTCCAAAAGTTAAACGTCATGTTCAAATTCTGTGACCTGATAAGAAGTTCGTTATTGGTTATAAGGTTCACTCGCCTAATAAGTAATCGATATTAAATAATGTTGAATTTGTTAAAATTAAGCACTTGAATTCTTACATTTAGTATATTCCCGACCCCCAAACCCCCAAAGGGGGATTTAAGACGCAGTATTTGAAAAATTACAAGTAGTAAATTTAATATGACAATGCCCCTTTTTAAGCTATCATTTGTGGCTTGAGATCATGATTCAAAATAGTTCATTATTCACTCGCCTTATAAGTAATCGATATTAAATAATGTTGAATTTGTTAAAATTAAGCACTTGAATTCTTACATTTAGTATATTCCCGACCCCCAAACCCCCAAAGGGGGATTTAAGACGCAGTATTTGAAAAATGACAAGTAGTAAATTTAATATGACAATGCCCTTTTTTAAGCTATCATTTGTGGCTTAGGATCATGATTCAAAATAGTTTATTATTCACTCGCCTTATAAGTAATCGATATTAAATAAAATGACTATCGGCTTTTGCACCCATAGTTCGCTTTTTTGTCTTTTTGTAATGTTCTGATTAAAGAATCATTATTGGAATTGACTTTTTATCGGGAATTACTCCGTAGGAGTATACTGTACATATGGGACATTCCGATTCATCGGAACCCCCAGTTGAGCCTGCGAAACTGGGGGTAATAAATGAAATAAAGTACAAAACTCTGAAGGAGTTCACCAACATTATCAAGGCTTTAAGTGTTCTATTCAGTCAACTCCTCTGGAGTTGGGTTGTTTCTATATTCTATTTCCCCCAGTTCCGCAGGCTACACTGGGGGTTATTTAAAGATTACACCTACAGTGTAATTTGTCTCTTTAAATTTGTTTTAACTTCCAATATAGAGATGAATTTACAAGTAATTAAAAGTTGGGAGCTAAAGCCGATAGTCATTTTAAATAATGATGCATTTATTAAAATCAAACACTTAAATTCTTGCATTTAGTATATTCCCGACCCCCAAACCCCCAAAGGGGGATTTAAGACGCAGTATTTGAATAATTACAAGTAGTAAATTTAATATGACAATGCCCCTTTTTAAGCTATCATTTGTGGCTTAGGATCATGATTCAAAATAGTTCATTATTCACTCGCCTTATAAGTAATCGATATTAAATAATGATGCACTTGTTAAAATTAAACACTTGAATTCTTGCATTTAGTATATTCCCGACCCCCAAACCCCCAAAGGGGGATTTAAGACGCAGTATTTGAAAAATTACAAGTAGTAAATTTAATATGATAATGCCCTTTTTTAAGTTATCATTTGTGGCTTGGGATAATGATTCAAAATAGTTAATTAAATACTTTGAATTACATATCAGTTTGCTCATCCGATTATTTCACATTGAAAACCACTCTGAGTTCGTCAATTTCTTTATCTCCCATAGGACAAAGCGGTCCGATGGAGGAAGCCATAATCAATGAATTCGCACTAAATTCGGCCACTTCCAGATAATCGAATGTATTCAGGAGTTTATCTCCGGTTACGATAACACAATCGTTTTCAACCAGAATAACGCGGTTGCTGTTAAACAGTCTAGCCACTTTATCGGTATCTTCGTACAAGGTTTCGAATGGAATTGAAGGTACATCCTGCAAAAATATCCAGCTTTCGGGGATGGTGCGTACATCGAATTTAGTACCACTTACGGCATGTGCCATCAGGTTGGTTGACTGAGTAGAAATAATGGAATTGATATGAGGATTCAATTCATAGATGCGTTGATGCAGAGCTACCGAGC
>Ga0302209_10000230_pt1 | contig 26916 bp, 18 predicted proteins | sample II_Fen_E3_1_FD_194574 | JGI IMG/M metagenome (GOLD analysis project Ga0302209, IMG submission 194574) | Peat permafrost microbial communities from Stordalen Mire near Abisko, Sweden - II_Fen_E3_1 | ecosystem: Environmental > Terrestrial > Soil > Wetlands > Permafrost | place: Sweden: Abisko...
TCTGATGTAATTAGCAAATAAAAAACCACCAACCGCTTCTTATCCAGATAGCTATCTCGGGGGGGGGGGGGGCTTGGGGCAGTTAGGTTCATGAGAATATAAATGCAAATAAAGTTTGTGGTTGTGGGTGATGAATTTTCTACTACGGTTTAATAAACACCGAAAATAAGGTTTTTAAAGAAGTAAACCTTTTTTTATTATGAGATTTTATATTTCATTCTTTGTGAATCTTAGTGACTTCGTGGCTCGTGGCAGAATTAATTTGCTTCATGAGAGTCTCACAAATTAAAACATTATGAAACATAGTGAAAAAACCCTGGTGAAACTAGGTGTAACTTAAAACCATACAAGGTTCAACACAAGGTCTCCCAAAGAGGCTTGGGGTAATAGGTAAAATCAGAAACGATGAAAGGATGGAAGAAATACTAAGAGCAATAAAAAAACCGGATTAATACCAGCAGTTCTTGCATTGAAAAACCTTATCCAACCGGTAGGTCAGCATCAGTTCGTGTGTTCCGAATGAGGAATTGCTGATGCCGCTAAAGTTATAATCGTAGCTGTAGGAAGCTCTTAAATTGTGGGTTAAATCGAGGCCGAAGAGCAGGCCAACTTCACTCCAGGTTCGATAGACCAGCCCGATCTGGAAAGGATTGGTGGTTGGTGTAGCCTTGAAATATCCCGTCACGTTAAACTCCATTTGTACCAGGTTCGAATACTGAATGCCGCAAACCCCATATCCAAGGTTAAAAAAATCATGGTTGGAGTCGCGATACGTAGCATATATAAAATTTGTATTGGGAAACAGTTTGTTGATGTTGGAAAACAAGGAGAATACATTTTGACTGGCAAACCCCAGGCGGTAAAATTTATTGGTGAATTCAAACCCTAAATCGGAGTTGACATTGTTTTCATTCAACAACCTGTTTATCACTGTAGGATCGGAAGAAGTGGGGGATTGCACTTCGGATACATCGTAGCCCAGACTCTGAAAGCTTAATCCCAGGCCCAGGTTTAATTTCCAGGTCTCGTTGAACCGCATGGCATAGGCATAGGTCAGGTCGACATCGGTGGTAGAAGTGAAACCAACCTTGTCCTGCATGACTTTCAGTCCGAACTGGGTATATAATTCATCGATATACAGGGTGCCGGATGCAAAAAGGGTTCTGGGTGCCCCCTCAAAGCCAAGCCATTGCTGACGTGCAGCCATACTAAATTCGGCAAGATACTGGTCGGATATGGAGGCCGGGTTTATGATATAGGTTTTGTTCCAGTCGTTATTCAACCGGATATTTGATTGTGCAACCGACATGATTGCCGGTAAACAAAGAAACAAAAGGAGTACAGTCTTTTTCATTCTTTTTAGGTTAACGAACAACTGTTACAAATCCTGTTTTCGTCTTTATCCCCGATTCACCCGAAAGATAGATGACATAAAAATACGTATCATTGCTCACAGGGGTTCCTTTATAGTTGCCATCCCACCCACCGGAACCATCGTACAATAAAAATCCATTCCGGTTGTACAATTGGATGTGAAAACCTTTCAGAAATACACCATCGTAACCGGGAGAGAATACATTGCCCATTGAAGCATCTGTAATCCAGATTCTCTTAGTAGCATATTCCATACACCCGTTTGGATTTTTTACTTTTAGCTTAATATCATAATATCCATCTTTTAAAATAGTATACGTGTGAAGTTGATTATTTCCTTTATCCTGAATGCTATCGCCAAAGTCCCAGAAATAATCTGAATAGGAGATGCTTTCACTCCATAACTGCAAGGTGGAATTTTGGGTCGTAACTTCATTTCTATCCGACTGAATCGTGTAGTTGAAGGGTTCAAAGTTGGTTGATGTAAAACGAAGGGTGGAAGTGCAGCCTTGTTTCGAAGTGCCTGTAACTAAATAATCACCTGCCTGTTTTATCAGGAAACTGTCGCCGGCAGAACCATCACTCCAACGATAGGTTTCTGCACCGGAGACATGTACTGACAAGGAATCACCGGTACAGAAAACAGGCAATTTATCAAGCACCAGAACAGGAGCCGACTCGACCTGTATAGTTACGTTGTAAACACTGGAACATGCTGCATTTTTCAAAATAAGGCTCACTTTATAAGTTCCCGGAGTATCGTAAGTATGTAAAGGGTTTTGTACGTTATCGGTCTTACCATCACCAAAGTCCCATGAATAGGTATAATCACCATCCAGACCGGTTGGGATAATGGCTGTAAAGCCAATAACATGTGCATCACAGTTTAATATCCGCGATTGGATACCCGGTACAGGCACACTCAGATTAAACGTATAACTAGCCGGACAACCCCGGCTATCGGTCACTCCAAGAATGACAATTCCGGATTGGGTTGTTTCCATGAACTCATTGCTCAATCCTGTTGTTGTTCCGTTCGACCAGTTAAACTGATAAGGAGGTATGCCACCTAATGCCGCAGCAGTACAAACTTCTTTTACTACATGTGTCAGGCAATCAAAACCAGGCACTGTTTTCACAGATAACGTAATTGGCAGAGGCCTGATAATTTCAATAAGGGTATCAGCTGAACAACCATTAGCATCCGTTACAGTGACTCCATATTTACCTCCCTGAATGGCTGACAAATCTTTTGATGTTTTCCCGTTTGTCCACAGGCAACTATAAGGTTCTGTTCCACCTGTTACGGTCAGGTTAATGGCACCGCTATTCGGATTGTTGCAATCGAACGCATTGGTGATACCGGCCGATAATTTAAGTTTAGGCGGTTCTATAATGGTAAACGATTTTGTAATAATACAGGCTGATGCATCGGTGATGACAACTGTATACGTACCCGGTCCTAACTGATTCCGGATAGTGCCGGCAGTTGGATTGTCGGACCAGGTTAGTTTAAGTGGTTTGATGCCACCCCGGATATTCAGGATAATACTCCCGTTATGCACCCCAAAACAGGTTATTTGTTTTACCGTTGGCTGAATGGAGAATGCCGCTTCATCAATCACAATATCGTTGGACAGATAGCAACCGGTTGAGTCGGTGACCTGAACCGTATACGTACCCGGTGACAGATTATCCTGGAACGTTCCTTTTCCAAGATTGCTCCATTCGATCTGATAAGGCGGATACCCACCCGTTATATTCAATTTTATGGACGCATTGTTTTCACCATAACAGGTTACCGGCGTAATGACCTGATTTAACTTCAGCTCATCCGGTTGCGTAATGGTTGCAGAGAAATTCACAGTACAACCCGTATTATCGGTTACTATCAGGTGATAGTTTCCCGCAACCAAATTTATAAGGTCTTTAGCTGAACTTACAAACCCATTAGGACCTGTCCAGGAATAGGTATAAACGAACACACCGGGTGTGCTTTCCACAGGCACTCCTCCAGTAATGCCGACAGATAATGATCCTGTTGAATAACCAAAACAGGTTACATTTACCTTCTTATCTATCGTTACAACAATCTCTGTTGGTTGTGTGATATCGAAGGAAGCTGTTTTTGGCCCACACAAATTTTTATCGCTAACGGTTACAGTGTACATGCCGGGACCTAAGTTTGTAAGGCTTTTAGTACCTGCAAACGGAACAGCATCTTTCAACCAGTTGTAGACATAGGGTTGTGTTCCACCTGTTACTTCAATTGCAATTTCACCATTGGAAGCACCAAAACAGGATATATTTTTATTCGTTATTGTTTGTATTGTTATATCGGCGGGCTCGGTAATGGTATATTTATTTGTAAATACCATGCCAACAGAGTCTGTAATAGAAAGGTTATAATTCCCGGACTTTAAGTTTTCAATGGGATTGACTGCCGATGAAAAACCATTAGGACCAGTCCATGATACTGTATATGGATTTCCTGTTTTAAAAGGAACACCTCCCTGGATAGCAGTTTTTATACTTCCATCATTCATTCCAAAACAAGATATGTTTTTAATAGTAATATTGGGATTAAGCGGTGGATTGACTGTTACGATTACATTGAAGTTCGCCCCTTTACATGTGCTTGAATTTGGGGTTGCTGTATAAGTTACTGTTGCAATACTTGTTGTCACGTTGGTTAAAGTTTGACTTATTATCGTCTGAGGTATTAACTGAGAAGATGCTCCGCCAATAGATCCAACGGGGCTTATTCCCTGTATCGTCCAGGTATATATTGTACCAACAGGGACTATATCTCCATTCAAATTATCGGGTTTAACAGAAAAAGTCTCGCCGCTGTTTATTACATCTGAATAGTTTGATATAACCGGATTGGCATTGACTGTCACCTGAGCTATATTCGACGTTATGCCTGAACATCCCACAGATGCAAACCCGGCAACACAATAATAATACATTGTTCCAATTGTTCCTGAAGGGGCAATATACGAAGAGCCGGTTGCGCCCGGGATGGCAATACCACCAGCTAAAGAATCCTTCGAATTGGAATACCATTGGTATGTAGGTGTACCTGTGCCATTGACGGTTATTACACTTAAAACGTCAGGCAAAACTCCCAAACAAACCGTACTTGATGCAGGATGTTTCTGGAAGGATGGAGCTGTAGTTACAATGATTTCGGAAGTATTGCTTGTTACTACACATCCCGGTCCGTTAGGTTGAGATACTACACAGTAGAAATAGGTTGTTCCAACTGTGGTTGTGGGTGGAGTAAAGGCACTGTTTACAGCATTGGTTATTTTTGTACCGGTAGTGGTGTTGTTTATTAAATTTGAATACCATTGGTATGAGAATACCTCTATGCCACCAGATGCGACAACTGACAATCCTGCAGGAACTGTATTTTGACAAAGTGTTTGAGTACTCAACGGATGCATGGTTACTATTGGATCAGCTATTACCACAATTTTAGCAGTATCAGTCAAAATTAATCCGCAACCACTTCCCCTAAATGAAATTTCTGCATAATAGTAATAAGTCCCGGGAGTTGTGAAGGCAGGCGGCGAGTAATTCTTGTTTGTAGCTCCCGGAATTATAGCACCACCGGTTGTAATATTTGCTGAAGTTGAATACCATTGAAAGGAGACCACCCCGGCACCACCTGTATATACAAAAGATAATGGAAAAGCAGTAGTTCCTCCTACACAAACCATCTGTGAAGGAATAGGCTGTGTCTTGATAACCGGCATCGCATTTACACCGACACTGGCAGTATTTGTAATCAGATTCGAACACCCACCACCGGAAAAAGTAATTGCACAATAATAATACATTGTATCAACAGTTGCCGTTGGTGGATTGAATGTAGCATTTATTTCACCCGGTATTGCAGTTCCGGAGGTCGTATCATTTACCATATTCTTATACCATTGATATGATGGGGTACCTAACCCTGTAAATCCAATCGTCAAAAGTGAAGCTGTTCCACCCTGGCATACCTGGCTTGACTGAGGCTGAAGGGTGATAGTTGGGGATGGATTGACTGTTACAACATAATTAACGACATTCCCTACGCATCCGTTTAAAGTGGGGGTTATTGAATAAGTAACCATTCCTGGCGAATTCGTTAAATTTAATAACGTCATAGCAGGCAATGTTCCGGTTGTACCTGATCCAATAAAACCAGTAATCCCTGTTGATGAGGTAGCGGTCCATGAAAATGTGACATTTGACAGATCAGCAACTAATGTTACTAAATCTGTTATATGTCCTGAACAGATTGTTTGAGATAAAACTGTATTTGTAATTACAGGAACAGATTTTACATTAAAAGTTTTTGTGGCAGTTATTGGGATTCCACAATCATTTGTCACAACAAGTGAGACAGTATATGTACCTGTAACATTGTAAGTGATTGTTCCGGGATTTAAGCTGGTCGAATTTGACGGACTTCCTCCGGGAAAGCTCCATGCATAAGTCAATGTGCCTGTTATAGGTGCACAGCTATTTACAGCAGCCACCGGAATAAAAGATGCTGCTCCGCATTTATCAGTTATTGGGTTTATCGTTACTGTTGGAGGTTTAGTTACAGTTACAGTTTGTACTGTTGTATTTGTTCCGCAATTATTTGTCACGGCTAACTGAATTTTGTAGACACCAGGATTGGTAAATTGGAAAGACGGACTGATAGAAGAAAAGCTTGTTCCGCCGGTATAGGTATATCCGGGAGTTACTCCGCAATAATTTGCGATGTAACTCACTGACCATCTATATACTGAAGGATTACAGGGATTTGCAGGAAGAACCGTATTATTCGTAGTTATTACATTTAATGGAATGCAACCCTGGGTTGCGTCTACAGTAAATTGAGGAACTATGGGCGCCTCTATACAGATCGTTTTTATTTTTTCAACCACATCACAACGATTCCATGCTTTCATTGTTATCGTATAGGTACCAGGATTAGTAAAAACAGGACAGATATTATCGTCTCCTGTTGTCCAGGTACCTGGATCAGCAGATCCAAAATCATTGCCAAAGTTTCCGTTACCTATCGTAATTCCAGCTGAAGGTGAAATTGACCAGATTACCTTTGCTTTTGTTGAACAGATGCCATTGCTAATTTCATTCGCATTAGTCGAAGCATTTGATAAACAAATTGGCGTATCGGTACACCCGGTGGTGGCTGCCATAGTAAAATCAGCAACCGGCGGGGTAGACACGTAAATGGGCACTACTGATACTGCAGAAGTACCACATGGATTCGTAGCAACTATTTTAGCATAGAAAGAATTTGGATAATTTGTTGAACCATCAGAACTTTGAGAACCACAAGATGACTTTAAAAAAGTATGGGATACCTGATTTGGTGCAGGATGATTATACACAATCGGTGCAGAACCATCATTAAATGTGATTGTATAAATAGTTCCACTAGGATTATTGTTTGTTCCTGTAATCGGGAAAGTTAAGGATTGAGAGATGCAAACATCAGTATTTCCGGGGCTACCCATTGAAACGGCAGGATTTGATCCAACAAATACAATATACGGTTTGATATTCTTGCAAGAATTAGTGCCTTCTACAGTATAAGTAAGATTCCATAAACCAATTTGATAAGAATGGGATGTAGTTGTAAAGGATGTGTTGTCAAAATCAGGTGTGCCATCTCCCCAATTAATTATGTAATGAAGATTTGATGACGATGTCGAGGACCCATTCGTAAAATTAAATACGGAAGGACTATTGTTGCAAATTCTAAATGCTGGTATATCGTTGAATGTAACTCCTGAACCAGTTCCATTTAATGTAGCATCAGGAAGCTTATTTATCAACATGCTTTTTGTGATTGAATCCTGGCAAGATGTTGAATTGTCAGTTATTATCAGTTTTACAGAACAAGATTTAGTCCCTGTTCCGTAGACACTAAACACATGTTTTGGATTGATTTCTGAAGAAGTTATGCCATCTCCAAAATCCCATAAATATGAATAATTTCCTGTTAAAGTTGGGGCAAAAAGAACCCCTGTTCCTAAACATTGATTGTCAATAAACGAAAAGTCAAAAGCAGGGATTGTCTTTACTAAAACTTTTACTGTTCCAGATTGAACTTGCCGTTTATTCGCGGAGTCAATGACACTGTCAAGTTCAAAAGTATAAACATTTACATTGGTTGTATTAATAGGCAGTAAAACCCATGATTTTGCCCCTGTAGTTTTTATAGATTGAGAAATTCCATCTAATTTATAAATAAAAGTGTACGGCAAGCTACCGTTGTAGCCAGTGAAAGTAATATTCTGGTTGAGTGAATTTAAGCAAACCGATGTGGGACCAGTCATGGTAGCTGAAATCGCTGCAGGGGCTTGTTCATTTAGAGGATTCGTGTAGTCAGAGATGGAGCATTCGGGATTATAACCGCTATAGTCATTTGCTTTCAAGACATTCGCAATGCTGGCAAACAACAGGAAGATGATAAAAAATGAAATACGCGTCTTCAATGGATTCATGGATTTTCTAAATAGAGGTCATTTAACTTATCCAGAAAAAGAAATACAGGGAAAGCCAGATCGAGACTATAGTAGGTATATATTCGCAAAATTACAAAAAGAATTCTATTAGCATCTTACTATCTTCAATAACATTTATTAAAAACAGAAATATATTTTAATAAAAACGCCCAATGGGGAACAATTATACTAATATTAATTAAATCCTTGAATTTATGGAATATAGTTCGTGTTCCGTGTTCTGTGTTCTGTGTTCTGTGTTCCGTGTTCTGTATTCTGTATTCTGTGTTCCGTGTTCCGTGTTCCGTGTTCTGTGTTCTGTATTCTGTGTTCCATGTTCCGTGTTCTGTGTTCTGTATTCCGTGTTCCGGAGCAAACTTCAACGTGTACGAAGTATGTCGAGTGTTTCGTAAATTGACATTAGGGTGTTTTTCGTTATTGACCATAGGGTATTTTTTTATTGACCGTCGAGTGTTTTTTTCTATATGAAAACAACGTTCAATGTGTAAATTTACATAAATATGATAATTACAAAATCATAATAGTTGATTTTATCAACCTTTAATATTATCTTTGCACCGAAATAAATAATAAGTTATGAATAATCAAAATGCACCTTTTGGAATGACCGTCGCAGGAATGATGCGTGAAGTGATACGTTTAATCAAAAAATGTACGGCCGAACATGCAGAAATCAAACTTACCATGGAACAACTTGGACTATTGCTGATTATTTTCAGCAGTGAAAGCGAAGTAATCCAGCAGGATCTTGCCTGCTCCATGGGGAAAGACAAATCAGCCATACTAAGGACTATTGATATGCTTGAAGCAAAAGAGTTGGTAAAAAGAGTATCGGATACCACTGACAGACGGAAAAAATACCTGATGATCACAAAAAAGGGAGAACGGATAGTTGCCCAATACCTTGAGATAGAACTTGAAATAACCTCAGAGCTTCAAAAGGGATTGACAGAAGAAGAAATGGCTACCTTTTATAAAGTAGTGAATCATATTAAAGCAAACGCTAAAACACGATAATGCTTTTAAAATTGGTTGATTATATCAATCATTGATAACACAACCTATAATAAATTAACATCCTTTTGGGATCAAACAAATATTGCTCAAAAATATTATATACCGGAAATGCTGATTTTGTTCCGGAGAGTAATTTCAACAATATTTAAACTAGTTTTTAAACCGTGATAGAGACAAATAGTCAATATCATTAGCATGAATTTAAAATTGATGAAAATAAAAATTTTAATACTGACCATTTGTATTAGTTTAATGCCTTTTGTGGTATATTCTGTTACAGACAAACCGGTAACATACAAAGGAGTTGTTCTTGACAAACAAAGCAACCAACCCATATCCCAGGTTTCAATTGTTTCGTCAGACCACGGACAAGTGACAAAGACCAATGAGCAGGGACTGTTTACCATACAGGTGAATCCGGCAAACTCAAAAAAGAATCAACTCAGCATATCCTGCGTGGGCTATAAAACTGTATCGTTCATATTGACGGAAGACAAAAGAGATCTGGAAATAAAACTGGTTCCTCAAATTCAGAATCTTACCGAAGTCACGGTTAAGAAACAAAAGTATCACAACAAGAATAATCCGGCGGTAGACCTTATAAATAAAGTAATCGCCAATAAAAACAAAAATAAGAAAGAGGCATTGGACTTTTACGAAAACGAAAAATACGAGAAAGTTCAGTTCGCATTAAACGATATAAGTCCGGATTTAAAGAAAAAGAAAATATTCAAGCATTTTCAATTCGTTTTTGATAACATTGACACGCTCAAGAATAACGGGAAGAAAATATTACCCGTATACCTGAAGGAAGAAATTTCAAAATATTATTACCAGCGATCGCCCAAAAAAGTGAAAGAAATTGTGACTGCACACAAAGCCGTATCACTGGCCGGATTCGACAATAAAGGGATAGAGGATAATATTAAATACCTTTATCAGGATATAAACATATACGACAACAACATATCCTTTTTATCCACACAGTTTTTAAGTCCGATTGCCGGTACTGCACCCGCATTTTACCGGTACTACATAATGGACACCATACAGACCGGCCAGGATAAGTGTGTGAGAATGTATTTTGGTTCGCGAAACAAGGAAGATATGCTTTTCCAGGGATATTTGTATGTCATGCTGGATGGAAGTTATGCCATAAAACGGGTAGAGTTGTCGGTCAGCAAGGATATAAACCTGAATTGGATAAACGATGTGAAGGTTATTCAGGAATTTGAAAAGACCGAAAACAATAACTGGATGTTATCGTCGGACCAGATATCCATCACCTTCGGTCTTACAAAAAAGAGTCGTGGCCTGTTTGGACAAAAAGTAGTATCCTACAACAATTATCAGTTTAAGCCATTGGGGCAGGAAAACATGTTCAAGGGGCAGGCCATTCAGGTGCTCGACAGTGCAAAACGAAGGGATAATGCGTATTGGGATTTACACAGGCAATTGAAACTTAGCAATTCTGAGGCCGGAACATATACAACTATGGATAGTGTGCAGAAAGTTCCAGCCTTCAGAAGGGCCATTAATCTGGCGACTGTTGTATTGTTTGGATATGAAGACCTTGGAAAATATGAGATAGGCCCGGTGAGTACATTTTACATGTATAACCCGGTTGAGGGGGTCAGGTTCAGGTTTGGCGGAAGAACCACGGATAAATTCAGCAAAAAGATAAACATTGAAAATTACCTGGCCTATGGGTTCATGGATCAACGTTTCAAGTATTATTTAGGAGGATCATGGTCGTTCACAGACAGAGGTTTATTGGACTTTCCCGTGAAATCACTAAAAATGAGCTATCAAAACGAGACACAACTTCCCGGGCAACAGATGCAGTTTTTAATGGAAGACAATTTTCTTTTATCCATAAAAAGAGGCATAAATGATAAGCTTTTTTACAATAAGACGTTCAAAATGGAGCATTTGAATGAGTTTGAAAATCACTTTTCGTATACCCTTGGTTATAAGTATACCAATCAGGCACCGGGAGGAAGTTTACGTTTCAATTATACGGACTATCTGGCACAAGGCAACGACATAAACAGCCTGAACATTTCGGAGTTTTATCTGAATCTGAGGTACGCGCCCCACGAAACTTTTTATCAGGGAAAAACATTCAGAATCCCTATTTACAGCAGATATCCGATTTTTGAGTTGCGATACAACGTTGGATCAAAAGCCTGGAATAATGATTACAATTATCAGACCCTGCGTTTTTCAATCAGGAAAAGATTCCTGCTATCTGTTTTAGGATATTCGGATGTTGTATGGGAAGCAGGAAAAATATTTGGCAAGGTTCCCTACCCTCTTTTGAACATACCTCAGGCTAACCAAACCTATTCGTATCAAATAGAGTCATACAACATGATGAATTTCCTCGAGTTTGTCACCGATCAGTATACTTCATTGCTGATTGATCATACTTTCAATGGATTGTTCTTTAATAAAATTCCAATCCTGAAACATTTAAACTGGAGAGAAATGGTTACGTGCAAGATTCTGTACGGAGACCTGACAAAGACAAACGATCCAAAAAACAACAACGATTTATTGAGATTTCCTGTTGAACCGGATGGTACTCCGATAACCTATACCATGGGTAGAACACCTTACATCGAAGGAAGTATAGGGATCGGGAATATATTTAAATTTTTCAGGGTCGATTTAGTAAAACGCTTTACGTATCTGAACAATCCGAATGTTTCGGAATATGGAATCAGAGTGCGATTCAGATTTGATTTCTAAAACGGATAAAAACAGGAACAATAAGTATTTTTAGAGTAGTCTTGTTTTACTTTATATAAAAATAAAAAATTACAAGCAATTGATTATTAATATGTTAATGCAGCAAAATAATGCCTTGTTATATATATATATATATATATACAAATACTATGACCTCTCCCCCAACCCTCTCCCAAGGAGAGGGTGATAGAGCCGAGGGTTAATGAAGTTTTATTTAAAATAACAGGACATAATAGGCTGCCAACTACTTACGTCTTTTGATTCTTTGTTTAAACAGAAATAAAACAAAACATATCAGAAAAGCAAGGTTAAAACAAGATCATATTGAACATATTGAAACATCTCTAAACTTTATTTGCAACTCTATGTTACTTTATATTTACAACAATACAGAAAAGCGCTTTTTGCTGATGTAAAACGCTCATATTAAAATATGGATTAATGATTTACCATAACAATTACTTATTCGAAATTTTACATATATTATACTAACTACAACATGAATTCAGAAAAAAATCAATCGACAGACGATGTTTTAAAAATCATTTCTCAAGACAGGGGACGGACTAACATTCTCCGGAAATACGAACAAAATGCACTCGCTTTTCTGGTTCAACGGATTCCATCATGGATAAGTTCTGACATACTGACTGCCATTGGTTTCTTTGGAAGTTTCATTATTTTAGCTGGTTTCATTCTGGCGAAATACTATGGCGAAGTATACCTTTTAATAGGTGTATTTGGTTTTCTGGTATGCTGGTTTGGCGACTCGCTTGATGGCAGAATAGCCTACTACCGGAACAAGCAACGGAAATGGTATGGCTTTGCACTCGACATTACCGCCGATTGGATTGGTGTTGTTTTGATGGGTTGGGGATTTGTAATTTACATAGAAAACACCTGGGAAATCCTGGGCTTCTGCTTTGTGATATTATATGGCTGGGAGATGCTGACCACCTTACTTCGTTATAAAATTACAAATAAATATTCAATTGATTCAGGGTTATTCGGCCCGACGGAAGTGCGTATTGTCATTTCAATGATCTTAGTAATGGAGGTCGCATTCAAAGGATCAATTTTGTACTCAGCTGCACTTGCATGCGCCCTATTGTTTATTACGAATGTCATAGATACTAACAAGCTATTAAAACTCGCAAATGATCGGGATATTGAAGAAAGAGAACAGAAGTAAATCAAATGTACTGTTTGAAAGGATATTAGTTTTTGCAAAAGCGCAGGTTTCAGCATTTATTGGCGGGATAACCGATTATGCAATAATGGTTTTCATTACGGAGGTTTTTCACGTGCATTACACCATATCTATTGCAATTGGTGGTATTATAGGTGCCGTTGTGAATTTCAGTCTGAACAGGTATTGGACATTCCCGACGAAAGAACTTCGATACAAAAATTCGATAAACAAACAACTGTTGAAATTTGTACTGGTTGTAATAAACAGCATTTTATTTAAATCATCCGGAACCTATTTGGTTACTACATTTTTAAAGATTGATTATAAAATAAGCCGGGTTATCGTTGACTTGTTTGTTTCTATTGCCATAAACTATAACCTGCAAAGGCACTGGGTTTTTAAAAGTATCAAATGATGTTAATTAAAGATTGATTTCCCCACTCAAAAAACAGACTGCCCGTTACAAAATACCATCCATAAATAAGAATGGAATTTAGTAAGAACGATATATAGCCGGCATAGAATTTAAGGAAAAGAGGGCAAGACAACCTATCATTTTGACTTTTTTCCCTATCTTTGTCGATAACAATCTAATCGTTTCAATTTACTCTTAACATTCAATTTATATGATAACACTTAAGCCTGCATTGGTTTGGAACTTTTTCCATGAAATAACCCAGATACCAAGACCTTCAAAAAAAGAGGAACGCATTATTGCTTATTTGAAGAATTTTGGTGAAAAACACAATCTCTCCACTAAAATTGATGAAGCGGGGAATGTACTGATCAGCAAGCCGGCGACTGCGGGCTATGAGAAAAACAAAACCGTCATTCTCCAATCACATATAGATATGGTTTGTGAGAAAAACAGCGATGTAGTTCATAATTTTGATACAGATCCTATACAGACTTACATAGAAGGCGATTGGCTTAAAGCTAAAGGAACAACCCTTGGGGCAGACAATGGCATTGGCATGTCAATGATGCTGGCAATACTTGATTCAACCGATCTGAATCATCCGTCATTGGAATGTTTGTTTACGGTAGATGAAGAAACAGGGTTAACCGGTGCTTTTGCGTTGAAACAGAATTTCCTGAGCGGCGAAATATTGATCAACCTGGATTCGGAAGATGATGGAGAGATATTTGTAGGCTGTGCCGGTGGAATTGATACGGTTGCAAAACTCACTTACAAAACAGAAAAAACTCCGGAACATTATTTCGGATTTACAGTTTCGGTTAAAGGACTACAGGGTGGACATTCAGGTGATGATATTGACAAAGGCCTGGGTAATGCCAATAAAATACTGAATCGCTTTCTATGGAGCCTGAATAAGAAAATGGACTTACGATTATTCAGCTTCGATGGCGGAAACCTGCGCAACGCAATTCCAAGGGAAGCAACTGCTACAGCCTGTGTCCCTTTTTCAGAAAAAGAAAATATACGTGTACAGTTCAATCATTATGTTCACGACCTGGAAATTGAGATTGGGGATGTGGAGCCGAAGATGAAGATGGCATTGGAATCGGAAGCCCTACAGGAAAATGTTCTCGATAAAAAGACTACAAATGCCCTGTTAAATGTACTCTATGCTTGTCCTCACGGGGTAATTGCCATGAGTCGTGATATGCCGGGACTCGTTGAGACTTCGAATAACCTTGCTTCAGTAAAAATGAAAGAGGGTAATATCCTTGAAATAACCACCAGCCAACGCAGTTCGGTTGATTCGTCCAAACATGATATTAAACAGCAGGTAGAAGCTGCATTTGCACTCACAGGAGCAGAAATATCACACGGGGACGGTTATCCGGGCTGGAAGCCAAATCTTAAGTCTGATATCCTAAGAGTGGCAACAGAGAGCTATGTGAAACTACATAACGAACAACCTAAAGTTCGGGCCATACATGCTGGACTGGAATGTGGCCTGTTTCTTGAAAAATATCCCTTCCTTGACATGATTTCAATTGGACCAACCATGAAAGGCGTGCATTCACCGGACGAGAGGCTAAGCATTTCAGCTACACAAAAATGTTGGGAATGGCTCACAGACATACTGGCATCTAAATAGTTGTCATCGGCGATATGACTTCGAGTCATGATTTTAAATAAAAGCACATTCCAATGTTCTAAGCTGTGGAAAAGTTTGGTGAATAAAAATAAAATGAAGAAACCCAATAAGCGTAAAATCATCAACGACCCCGTTTTCGGATTTATCAATATTCCGAACGACTTTTTGTATGATATTATTCAACATCCGTACTTCCAGCGAATGAACCGCATCAAACAGCTGGGATTGACATCGACGGTATATCCCGGAGCCCAGCACACCCGTTTGCAGCATTCGTTAGGGGCTATGTATCTGATGGGTGAAGCAATTGCCCAATTACGCCAGGCAGGGAATGAAATTACGCCCCCGGAAGCTGAAGGTGCTCTTGCTTGTATTTTGTTGCACGATATTGGCCATGGCCCTTTTTCCCACACATTAGAACACAGCGTGGTAAGTGGCATTAGCCATGAAGAAATTTCACTGTTAATGATGCAGAAGATAAACCTGGAAATGGATGGCAAACTGGATATCGCCTTGCAGATTTTCACAAACGTATATCCTAAAAAATTCTTGCATCAATTAGTCTCGGGTCAACTGGACATGGACAGAATGGATTATTTAAGCCGTGATAGCTTTTTTTCGGGTGTAAGCGAAGGTATTATTGGTTCAGCGAGGATAATTAAAATGTTAAACATTCATAACGACCAATTGGTTGTTGAAGCCAAGGGTATCTATTCCATTGAGAAGTTTTTAGTGGCACGTCGATTGATGTACTGGCAGGTCTACTTACATAAGACAGCGGTTGCAGCCGAGAAAATGTTGATGAACATATTAAAACGGGCTAAAGAGTTAGCCGGAAACGATATAGAACTTTTTGCTTCGCCGGCATTACATTATTTCCTTTATACCGAGGTAAACAAACAGATATTCTTAACCAGTCAGATGGCACTCGATCACTTTGCCATGCTCGACGATTCTGACTTAATATGCGCTATAAAAGTGTGGTCGACACACACCGATATTGTTTTATCAACTTTATGTAAAGCATTTACAAACAGGAGATTATTTAAAGTTGAGATTGGCACTGATGTGATCAAAGAATCCATACGTCAACATTATTTAAAACAATACAAGGAACATTTCGGCGTTAGTACAAGTGAAGCTGAATACTTTATGGGCGATGAAACTGTGAGTACGGATACATACAGTCCTGAGGACGATAATATTAATATCTTATTCAAAGATGGTACCATTAAAGACATTGCGGATGCATCAGATATGTTGAATATAAGTGTTTTGACAAAAAAAGTGGAAAAACATTTCTTTTGTTATTATCGATTGTAACATTTAGGTAGTATTCAGGTTAATACATCACATTAAAGAGTAAAAATCAAGGTAAGTTTTACATGTTAGAGTATAGAATTTATGGTTAATTGAAAATTGTTTAGTACTTTTGCAACCAATTTTTTAATAAGTTATCGAAAAATTCGATTGAAATATGTGCTATCGGAAAATGAAAATGATTGACATAAATACTCAATTTTTAATTGCTCATTATTAATTATTAATTATATATGGAGTTTTCAGCTCAACAAATCGCAGATTTTTTAGGAGGAGATATACAAGGTGATCCTTCCATAAAAGTATCTGACTTCTCCAAAATTGAAGAAGGGAAACCTGGTACATTGAGTTTTTTATCGAACCCAAAATACAGTCAATACATATACGATAGTCAGGCAAGCATCATACTTGTCAATAAAGATTTTCAACCTGAAAGAGATATTCAATCTACTTTAATTCTGGTTGACGATGCCTATCAATCCCTGGCCAAATTGCTTACAATGGTTGATCAGACAAAGCCTAAAAAAACCGGAGTTTCGCCGTTAGCATATATTTCTGTAACAGCAGAAGTCGGGGAGAATGCCTATATAGCTCCTTTTGTTTACGTTGGAGAGCATGTTACAATTGGCAAAAATGCATGTCTTCATCCTCATAGCTGTGTTGAAGAAGGAGCAAAAATAGGTGATAATGTAACATTATTTTCGGGAGTAAAAGTCTACTATAATTGTGTAATAGGCAATAACTGCACATTGCATTCCGGATCAGTAATTGGTTCTGATGGATTTGGATTTGCTCCGTCTGAAGATGGAAGCTACAAAAAGATTCCTCAAATGGGGAATGTTGTCTTAGAAGATAATATAGAAATCGGTTCAAATTCAGTTGTCGACAGGGCAACTTTGGGAAGTACTATTATTCGTCAAGGCGTAAAAATTGATAATCTTGTTCAAATTGCACATAATGTGGAAGTTGGAATGAATACTGTTATTGCGGCACAGACAGGGATTTCTGGTTCTACCAAATTAGGGAAACAATGCATTTTAGCCGGACAGGTTGGAATAGCCGGACATTTACATATTGCTGATGGCACCATATTCGGGGCACAAACAGGTGTTCCAAATAATGTCAAGAAACCTAATCAGACTCTGCAAGGATATCCTGCCATACCGGTGATGAATTTTCACAGGGCTTCGGTAGTTTATAAAAACCTGCCTGATCTGCAAAAGACAGTTTACGCATTAGAAAAGAAAATTCAGGAATTAGAAAATAGAATAAGTAGTATTTCTTAAGAAAGCATGTCGAAACAAAAAACTATTAAACAAGCCTTTACTCTTTCAGGAAAAGGCTTACACTCAGGTTTGGAAATTATCTTAACCTTTGTTCCAGCTCCCGAAAATCATGGAATAAAAATCAAACGTGTCGATTTACCGGAACAACCGGAAATGGACGCTGTTGCAGAGTATGTTGCTGAAACTACCCGGGGAACTGTATTAAAAAAGGGTGATGTTCAGGTGAGTACCATCGAGCACGTGCTATCTGCATTATATGCACTGGGGATTGATAATTGCATGTTAGAAGTGAATGCCCCCGAGTTTCCGATATTAGATGGCAGTGCAAAATACTTTGTTGAAGGTATTCAACAAGTGGGAATAGAAGAGCAATCTGCAGAAAAAGATTATTATATCGTTCGTAAGAAAATAGAATACAGTGTTCCTGAAACCGGAGCAAAAATCACGATACTCCCGGATGATACTTTTAGTGTAGATGTACATATTGGCTTTGATTCTAAAGTATTAAACAACCAGTTTGCTAGTCTGTCATCACTGGACAATTATACAAAAGAAGTTTCAAATGCACGTACTTTTGTTTTTGTACACGAGATTGAACCTTTGGTAAAAATGAACCTTATTAAAGGTGGTGATCTTAAGAATGCAATTGTTATTTACGACCGACAAGTTTCACAAACAGATTTTGACAAGTTGGCCGACCTTATGGGTCAACCTCACCAGGACGCCAACAAATTAGGCTATTTGAATGGAGGAATCAAATTTGCAAATGAACCTGCATCTCATAAATTACTGGATATAATCGGAGATCTGGCATTAATAGGAAAACCATTAAGAGGAAAAGTTATTGCTACTTTCCCCGGACACAAAATCAACACAGATGTTGCAAAAATTATCCGGAAGGAAATACGCAAACAGGATGTTCAATCTCCGTTTTATGATGACACCATTCCTCCCGTATTGGATGTAAACGCCATACGAAAACTCTTACCCCATCGCTGGCCATTTTTAATGGTGGATAAAGTCATTGAAATGCGCGACAAAGTTATTGTCGGAGTAAAGAACGTGACAGTTAATGAGACTTTCTTTATGGGACATTTCCCAGAAGAACCTGTTATGCCCGGAGTATTGATTGTTGAAGCAATGGCACAAACCGGCGGCTTATTGGTTTTACATGGTTTGGAAGAGCCACATCGGTATTCAACTTATTTTTTAAAAATAGACAATGTCAAGTTTCGTCAAAAAGTTGTCCCTGGAGATACGCTTGTATTTCATCTGGAAATGACCGATGAAATTCGTCGTGGCTGCGCATTAATGCGTGGACATGCCTTTGTTGGTGGGAAAGTAGTGTGTGAAGCAGAATTTATGGCACAAATTGTAAAGAATAAATAATACAATAAGCAAAGTCATTGACAATAAAACTGACTGTGAGAGTCTTGTAAACATATAATAACGTAAAAAAATTGATACCCTAATTAGAATGAAACAACCTTTAGCATACATTCATCCTGACGCAAAAATTGCACCATCGGTGGTAATTGAACCATTTGTAACCATTGATAAGAATGTCGTCATAGGCGAAGGCTCACGAATAGGTTCGAATGTAACCATCCTTGAAGGAGTAAGAATTGGCAAGAATTGCACCATTTTCCCGGGAGCCGTAATTGGAGGGGTCCCACAGGACTTAAAATTCAAAGGTGAGGACACGTTGGTAATCATAGGAGATAATACCACCATTCGCGAGTATGTGACAATTAACAGGGGTACGGCAGCCAAAGGTAAGACAGTTGTTGGAGATAATTGTTTAATAATGGCATATTGCCACATTGCACATGATTGCGTGGTAGGTAACACTGTGATTATGGCAAATGCCTGTCAACTCGCGGGAGAAGTTGAGATCGATGATTTTGCTATTCTGGGAGGCGGATGTTTAGTACATCAATTTACACGTATCGGCTCGCATGTCATGTTACAGGGAGGCTCTAAAATTGGGAAAGATGTTCCTCCATTTGTTAAGGCAGGTCGTGAACCACTTTCATATGCAGGAATTAATTCAATCGGATTACGTCGCCGGGGATATACAAACGAACAGATAAGAGACATCCAGGATATTTACCGTTACCTGTACTTATCGGGAATGAATACTTCTCATGCAATTGAACGTATTGAAGCTGAATTACCGGCAACAAAAGAACGCGATGAAATTTTACTTTTCGTTCGTAATTCTCCACGTGGAATCATAAAAGGATACTTTGAATAACAGAGGCAAGAGGTAAGGAGTAAGAGGCAAGTATATTAATACAGAACTTTCTTTTTCCAATACTTACCTCTTACTCCTTACCTCTTACCTCTTTTATTTGTTTCTTATAACATTTAAACTGCATAATATGGACGTTGAAAAAAGCGAAGAAGCTCCTAAAAAAAGCTTGAATTTTATTGAAGCTTTTGTGGAGCAAGATTTAAAGGAAGGTAAAAACGGAGGTCGCATTCAAACTCGTTTTCCACCAGAACCTAACGGCTATCTACATATTGGTCATGCCAAGGCAATCTGCCTTGATTTTGGCATTGCTGATAATTATAACGGCATTTGTAATCTGCGTTTTGATGATACAAATCCGGTCAAGGAAGATGTTGAATATGTGGATTCCATACAGGAAGACATACAATGGCTGGGATATCACTGGGAAAATATCTATTATGCTTCCAATTATTTCCAACAGCTATGGGATCTTGCCGTTGACCTGATAAAACAAGGGAAAGCGTATGTAGATGAACAATCGGCAGAAGTCATTGCCAAACAAAAAGGCACACCTACTGTTCCCGGCATTGAAAGCCCTTTTCGTAACCGGCCAGTAGCAGAGAATCTTGAGCTTTTCAACAAAATGAACACAGGTGAAATCCCTGAAGGAGCCATGGTATTGAGGGCTAAAATTGATATGGCATCCTCAAATATGCATTTCCGTGATCCGTTAATGTACCGTGTAATAAATTCACACCCTCATCACCGCACAGGCTGGACCTGGAAAGCGTACCCAATGTATGATTACGCCCATGGTCAATCCGACTATTTAGAAGGCGTGACACATTCACTTTGTACCCTTGAGTTCGAAGTACATCGTCCGTTATATGACTGGTTTATCGATCAGTTCAAGGATTCTGATTATCGTCCGAGACAAATAGAATTCAACCGGTTGAACTTAACCTATACCGTAATGAGCAAACGCAAAATGCTTCAGCTGGTACAGGAAGGATTAGTAAACGGTTGGGACGACCCCCGCATGCCTACCATTTGTGGATTGCGTCGTCGTGGTTATTCACCTGAATCGATACACCATTTTATTGACAAAATCGGATATACTAAATTTGAAGCACTTAATGATATCGGCTTGCTGGAATATTCAGTCCGTGAAAGCCTGAATAAGACTTCGATCCGCGTAAATGCTGTTATTGATCCCGTAAAGCTCATTATTACCAACTATCCCGAAGGACAGGTTGAAATGCTGGAAACCGTCAATAATCCGGAAGATGAATCGGCAGGAACTCGCAAAATAGCTTTCTCGAAAGAATTGTACATAGAGCACGATGATTTCATGGAAGAAGCACCAAAGAAATACTTCCGCATGACACCAGGACAAGAAGTCCGGTTAAAAAGCGGATACATTGTAAAATGTACCGGTTGTAAAAAAGATAATGATGGTAAGATTGAAGAAATCTACTGTGAATACGACCCACTTACTAAAAGTGGCATGCCTGATGCAAACCGAAAAGTCAAAGGGACACTCCACTGGGTATCGGCAGCTCACAGCTTAACAGCTGAAGTGAGATTATACGATCGCCTGTTTAGCGTTGAGAACCCAACAGCCGACGAACGTGATTTCAGGGATTTAATAAATCCTGATTCATTGAAAGTATTGACCAATTGCCGTGTAGAAGCTTCATTGAAAGACGTAAAACCTATGGATCATTTTCAATTCCAACGTATCGGTTATTTCAATGTCGATCTCGACTCTACTCCGGATAAACTGGTATTCAACCGCACAGCTTCTTTAAAGGATAGTTGGGCAAAAGAACAGGGAAGATAAACTTTATCCGAATTCCAACCATATAAAAAAACCGTTGTAATAACTTACAACGGTTTTTTTATTTAGCTAAACTGTAAATTCTTTTAATCTTAATCAAGTATCAATTTACTTTTTTACTTTAAGCCAACTTCAAGTACTGTGAAGGTTCCCGGTTTAATTGTCGCCCTTGGATGAGGGTTTTGTGCCGTTGATGCCGGAATTTCACCATATGCAGCAGTTGGCAGGTAAAGTTTATGGGTTTTGGTATTCACGGTTATTGTTCTTGCCCCTTTTTGAGTAGACACGTTTTCCAACACAGTGAACGTATTAGCGTCTTTTTCCTGCACGACAGTCATCGTTCCTTCACCATTTGATGAATACGCTCTGTTTAATCCAGGATCGAAAGAAACTCCATCAACACCTTCTCCGATTTTGAGTGTCGTAATCACTTTACCGGTTATATAATCAACAACAACCATAAGCTTATTCTCGCACACAGCGAATAAACGTTTGTTTTTTAGGTCTATTGCCAGGCCGCTTGGTGATTCACCGGGTGCAACCGACCATGTTTGTTCAACTTTCAATGTATTGACATTAATCACACTGATTGAATTCTTATCTTCTATATTCACATAGATTTTACCCGCTAAGCCATTAACCGGAAATTCAGGTTTTCCTATCAATTTAATAGTTCCAATCACTTTATTCGTTTTGGCATCGATCACTGTGGAATTAGAGCTTCTGCCGTTAAACGTAAAAACCTTATGGGATATCGGGTCATAAAGAATGGCATCAGGATTATTACCCGTCACTTTTACCTTTTCAATAAATTTCAATGTCTTTAAATCAGTTATAGTCACCGATGTATCCCGGCCATTACTGATAAACCCTTTATCGAGGTCCTTTGCCAAAGCGATACCGTGAACCCCTTTAGTATCGGGAATGGTTCCGATAACTTTACTGGTAGTAATATCAACCACATTCATTTCATTGCCATGCGAAACGTATATCCTGGAAGTTGCTTCATCCATGGTTATATAATCCCAGCCTCCGTTACCGTCAATATGTATTTTATTAACGATCCGATAGTTTGATTGTGCAGAAGAAAAGCTCACGCAACATAACATCAATAAGCTTAGTGCAAAATTTGCTTTTTTCATGGCGATTAATAAAAAGGTGATTACTTGAAAGTAGTATTATGCTTTTATTGATTTTGACAATTCACGTTCAATTTCTTTAATCAACTCTGATTGTTTTTGCAATTCTTCGTCCTTATTAGTTTCAGCAATTGAATCAATAAGCGTACTTACCGATCCTAGTAAAGATTGAATGTTTTGAAGTACCAGGTCGTTGTCGACAGTTTTTTTATCTACAACAACCTCTTTTTTAACAATAACCTGATGATAGTTTTGTTCTAACTTTTCAGCCATATAATTTATAGCTTCAGCCAGTTCTTTAAACTCATCTTTTGAGGTAATGGTTATCCTGCTTCTAAAATTAGAATTGGCTATTTCCTTTATACTCTCAGTAATCTTCTTTATTGGTCCTGCAATATAGTTTGGAAAATTAATCATAAATGAAAATGTAATAAGAAAACAAATCGCCAGAACTATCGAAAGATTCTTATAAATTCGCCGTATCATTTCACTCACGTTTTCATTCTTTTGAACGATTGATTGCATATTCAAGGTAGATACTGTAAATATTTTTGCCCGTAATTCGTTTGCCAGTGGCAATACATTGACGGAATAATAATTCACCTTATCTGTAATATTATCAATTTTCTGTTCCATCACCAGTGATTTATATTTCAAATAATTCTGTTTGATCGATTGAACTAACTCCTTTTCACCAAACTCCGTAATATTTTTCTCTTCCAGGTTCAGATTTTCTTCAAACTTATTGAATGAAACAGTCAAATTTTCTTTGTCATTGTGAAATTGTTTATTTAAGAACAAAGAATTTACAGCCGTGTTTGTTTCATCGATTGCCTGAATCATATTTTCAGAATAATTGACTGACCTGTAATTGTTCTTAATTATCATTTCAGAACTGTATTTGATGGAGGATATGTAGTAGATGCTCAGAGCCCCTATTAATACAAATTCAAGAAAAAGAAATAGAATGCCAAATAATACTTTTGTTCTGATTTTAAATTTCATGACTGCCTGTTTTTATTTTTTTAAATGACTTCTTAATATTTTCGAAGCAAAGATAATTTAAATATATCAAATGTATAATTTTAAACACAAAAATCCCGCTTGAAATCATTCAAACGGGATTTTTTATTTCATTTTGTATAAAATAACCGATATTCCTGTGGGTTATTTCGAAGAAAGTGCTGCTTCCACCCTGTTGGTAAGGTCAATGAATGCCGCCACATCCAACCGTTCAGGACGTAGGTCAAACAAGGGGTCGGCATACATCGGGTTACCCTGCTCAACCAGTGGTTTTAACGAGTTACGCAATGTTTTACGACGTTGGTTGAAGGATGTTTTCACGACTGCTTTAAAGAGTTGCTCATCACACTTGATCTGCGAAACTTCATTCCGGGTAAAGCGAATGACTGCCGAGTCTACTTTTGGAGGTGGATCAAACACCGTTGGTGGGACTGTGAACAGGTAATCAATTTTATAATATGCCTGCATCAGTACGCTCAGAATGCCGTATGTCTTACTTCCAGCGGGTGCTGCAATCCGTTCAGCTACCTCTTTCTGGATCATACCTGCAAGGCATGGTATTGAATCCTTATTCTCCAGCATTTTAAAGAATATCTGGCTGGAAATATTATAGGGAAAATTACCGATAATGCAAAACTTATCCGGGAAGTAACTCTTTAAATCCATTTTTAAAAAGTCAGCTTCAATAACCTTAAGCTGTGGATAATGAATATGGAGGTATTCCACCGATTCAGTATCAAGCTCCACCGCTGTAAGATCAATCAGCGGATTTTCCATCAGGAACTGAGTCAGCACACCCATACCGGGTCCAATTTCAAGTACCTGAGTTTTCCCATCGAGTACCAGACTCTCTGCTATCCTGCGGGCGATATCCATGTCTTTCAGAAAATGCTGTCCGAGATATTTTTTTGCTTTTACTTGTGCCATTGTATTGGTTGGGTTCTTATGTAAAAAACCGGTTTTGAGGTGATTATTTCTAAAATGACTCTTATAGCTGCATTCCGGTTTGTAAAAAAACTGTATCTTTGCAACGGGAATAAAAAAACCATGTCAGAAGCTTACAAAAGTAACTAATTTAGTTCACAATTCCATATTCTCCCTGTACAAACTCTTTTAAAGAACCAGTTATAATAAACTGAATGAGAAAAATATTCGTATCTACAGGTCAACACATTCGTAGCCTCATTGATTTTTTCTATCCCCCTTTCCGTAAATACATGACCATTCAGTTCTTCCGCTATGGGGTTTCTGGGGTTGCCAATATGATTTTTGACTGGATCCTGTTCTTTCTGGTTTACCATTTTGTGTTACATCAGCAAATGTTACGCATTGGATTTGTTCCAATCAGTTCGCATATTGCCGCTCTCTTTATTACCTTTCCGGTTACGTTCCTTTCTGGTTTTTTACTTCAGAAATATGTTACATTCACTACGTCCGAATTACGCGGAAGGATACAGTTATTCAGATATTTTCTGGTTTTACTGGCAAATTTGCTCTTGAACTACCTGGGATTAAAGATTCTTGTTGAATTTGTTCATATTTTCCCAACGCCTGCTAAAATGATTGTAACCATGTTTACCACCCTGTTCAGCTATTTCTCGCAAAAGAAATATACGTTTAAAAAAACAACTCCTCAAATTCACTAAGCAGGCATTGGAATGGATAGCCTAAGCATTGCTTCGACCGGTAAATTGGCAAAACTTTTCCCTTTTAGAATTACTTTTAAAAGTTGGAAGTATCTGATTCTGCTTTCATCGTACTCATTTTTAGGATATAAACTACTCACATTCAATCACTACGAAGATCTTTCAGATCAATGGACACAAATGCCATTATCACGGGTATGGTGGTTAGCCGGAGTTTTCACCCTGCTTCCATTCAACTGGTTCCTTGAATCCATGAAATGGAAAATGCTGACTGCTCGTATCCAAAAAATCAATACAAGCACTTCTGTAAAAGCTGTGTTATCAGGAATATCCACCGGGTTCTTTACCCCCAACAGGGTTGGTGAATTAGTGGGCAGGATAGCTTATTTAGAACCCGAAAACAGGAAAGCCGGTATTACCATGAGCCTTGTAAACAGTCTGACACAGAATATTGTTATGGCTTTGTGCGGTGTACCGGCCTGTATCCTCTTCTTTATCCATTCTGCAGGAAACTTGCAACCGGAAATCATACATTTTGTATGGATAACGATGGTTGGTATTTTGGTTTTGGGATTTCTATACTTTACGCTACCCCGTTGGAGCAGGCAATTAAAAACAGGCAGATTATTCTTGAGCATGCAGACATTTACTGATTGTCTGTCGGGATATACTTTAAAAGAGTTATCAGAGATAATAGGTATTTCTCTTATTCGTTACGCTGTTTTTTGTATCCAGTTCTATTTTATGCTTCGCCTTTTCAATATTGAATTAACCCCGTTTCAAGCATTATTGGCTATTCCAACCACCTATCTATTTATCACATTCACCCCTTCCCTGGCATTTTCTGAGGCTGCAGTACGCAGTTCGTATGCCGTATTGATTTTCGGAGCATTTTCATGCATGGTAGTAAATATCGCATTGGCAGGTGTTTGTATCTGGGCGGTTAATTTCATTATCCCCATGCTGGTAGGTTCGGCATTGATGATACGAAAAAGCGTTTGATCTGATTTTATCGAATATAAAAATAGTAGAAACAGCTATTATTTATAGAACACAGGCATGATAAACGGCCTGGTCACCCATTTTCGTAGAAAAACATCATACTCATTCTCCGCTCCCATCATCAATCCCCAATTCGCATTGACCTTGAACTCCACGGATCCACCGTAATTCGAGTGAGGATAAAGCGGGGAAATAAACGGCGAGATTGCAATTTTACTTTCACGAATGGAATATTGTCCAAAGAGGTTGAAATCTATTCTGTCGGATAAGTGGATTTTGATATTCCCGTTAAAGCCAACATCATTCATAAAATCATTGTATATATTATACTTAGCTGCATATATCCCCGAAGAAATAACACCGACATCCAGAATATTATAATTATAACTTCCCATAACTAAATTCACGCCTCCTAATCCTATTAAATTGGTTTGGATATGTGAGGTGGTAATGCTGCCGAAGTCGTCTATCTTAAA
>Ga0302209_10000238_pt1 | contig 26440 bp, 15 predicted proteins | sample II_Fen_E3_1_FD_194574 | JGI IMG/M metagenome (GOLD analysis project Ga0302209, IMG submission 194574) | Peat permafrost microbial communities from Stordalen Mire near Abisko, Sweden - II_Fen_E3_1 | ecosystem: Environmental > Terrestrial > Soil > Wetlands > Permafrost | place: Sweden: Abisko...
GGCACAGAAAAATCAGTTGCTTAACGGTGAATATGGTGCATGGCGAAGCCTTGGTTTTCATACCGAGCCTGCAGCTTTTGATGCTAACGGCAAATGGAGCGAAGACCGTGCCTGTCAGTTGCTGGAAAGAAAAATAAAGCTGGCCGAGCAAGCTAAAGACAGTGTTTGTGGACAGTTTCAGTGGGTATTCAGTTCGCACGACAACCCCGGTCGCCGTCAACCCGACGAAGCTTACCGGGCTATTGATAAAGTAGGACCGTTCAACTACAAAGGCCTTGTTTCGCCCTGGGAGCAACCGACGGATACTTATTATATGTATCGGGCCAATTATGTTTCGGCTAAAAAAGATCCGATGGTGTATCTGGTTTCGCATACCTGGCCCGATCGGTTTAAAAAGCGCACCCGAGCTACCGTAGAAGCTTACAGTAACTGCGACAGCGTAAAGTTGTATAATGATGCCACCAACGATAATTATCTGGGAAAGAAAAAGAATAACGGAAGGGGTACGCATTTTATGTGGGAAAACAGGGATGTCCGTTATAATGTGCTTCGTGCTGTGGGTTATGTTGGAGGAAAAGCAGCAGCGGAAGATGTGATCATATTGAATAATCTGGAAAAAGCACCGCATTTTGATGCGCTTTACACGCGTGATCAGATGACTTCAGGTCATCCGATCACTCTGGGTGATCCAGGCTACAATTACCTTTATCGCATCAATTGCGGTGGTGATAATTATACCGACGAATCCGGTCAAAACTGGGCTAAAGATGATAGCACCGTTTCCTGTTCGTGGGCTGGTGATTTCAAGGAATTAAATCCTTATCAGGCCAGTCAGAGCGTTACAAACGATCCGATCCGCGGTACCAGAGACTGGCCCTTGTTTGGACATTTTCGTTTTGGTCGTCAGAAACTGAACTATCATTTTGCCGTTCCCGATGGACGTTATCGTGTTGAACTTTATTTCACCGAACCGTGGCATGGAACAGGAGGTGGCGTGGCTACCGATTGCGAAGGCTTGCGTATCTTTGATGTGGCTGTAAATGACTCGGTGGTGTTGAACGACCTTGATATCTGGGCAGAAAGCGGTCACGACGGAGCGTTGAAAAAAGTGGTTTATGCGAATGTAAAAGGTGGAAAACTGGAAATATCCTTCCCCGAAGTAAAAGCCGGACAAGCAATTATTTCGGCTATTGCCATTGCTACGATCGACAAAAACAGCAAGGCTGTTCACCCTCAACAAACCAACTGGTCGTGGGAAAAGGCGGACAAAGATGTATTGGAGAAAACGCCTAAAGAAATGCTCCCTGAAGATAAAAATGCCCGGACAAGTACTGTTTATGAAGCTGAACAAGCTACAGTGAAAGGAAAATCGGAGAAAATAAGCATTAAAAATAAGGTGGGAATAAAGTTTGGAAAAGCAAGTTCTAACTCCATTCAGTGGAATGTCTCTACCGGATTGGCACAAATTTATGCCCTGCGTTTCAACTATACGAATACGACCGGAAAAGCCATTAAAGTTCGGATGCAATTAATAGCCGCTAACGGAACCGTGCTTCGAAGTGATGATATTACTTTTCCCGAAACTCAGGAAAAATGGAAACAAGTCAGCACTACCACCGGAACCTATATTAATGCCGGAAGTTACCGCGTGGTTCTTTCCGGAGAAAACATGCAGGGACTGGCGTTTGATAGTTTAGAGTTACAATAGTCGTTTTGAGTGGATGATCCGATATTGATCATTCTATTTGTAATTTAGCATGAGTTTGGTCTAAGCAAACTCTTATGAATCAAGGGAAATTAATATTTAAATTCTGAGGGAATTCAATGTAAGTAACCCTATCGATACATTATACCGCTTAATGACTAAACCGGAACTAGAGTATTGAAACAGGTCAATAACATGTATTTATATATTGAACCCCATTCGGGGTTCCTATTTAAGTTTTAGTTTTAACCACGGGTTTTACCCGTGGTTATTCACATTCAAGTCCTTCGGACTTGTAAAACTTTGAAATTTATAGAATTTGATATTTAGCTCACATAGATTCAGCGTGAATTTAATATAAGCAAATTATTTAGAGTTATGTGTTTAATGCTTTAGAATCCCGAAGGGATTCAATATGAATAGCCACGGGTGCAACCCGTGGTATGAGTATAAAATGATTAGAACCCCGAATGGGGTTCAATATCATAGATTTTTATTCCGCTAAAAAATGAGACGAATATTTTTTTGTACCTTATTATATTTTGCTTGTGCTTTTGCTTTGAAAGCCGAACAACCTGACTGGGAGAACCAGTATGTTCTTCAGATCAATCGCGAACCTGCCCGGGCTGCTTTTATTGCTTATGGCAGTCAGTCGGGCGATCGGAGCATGAGTTTAAACGGTGTGTGGAAATTCCATTGGTCGCCAACTCCCGAGGAACGAATCGCTGATTTTTATACTGAAAATTTCAATGACAAAGCCTGGGTCGGTTTTCCTGTTCCGGCCAATTGGGAAGTGAATGGATATGGTACGCCTATCTATGTATCGTCAGGTTATCCATTCCGGATCGATCCTCCCCGTGTAACTTCTGTTCCGAAAGAAAATTATACCACATTCAAAGAGCGTAACCCGGTAGGACAATACCGCCGCACTTTTGTTTTGCCGGCAGAGTGGAAAGCGGAAGGGCAGACTTTTTTGCGTTTTGAGGGTGTACAAAGTGCGTTTTATGTCTGGATTAATGGCAAGCGTGTTGGGTACAGTCAGGGAAGCATGGAGCCGAGTGAGTTTAATGTGACCAATTACCTCCGGCCGGGCGAAAACAAACTGGCTGTGGAAGTGTATAAATACTGCGACGGCTCGTATCTCGAAGATCAGGATATGTGGCGAATGGGAGGAATTCAGCGTGACATAACACTGTATCATACCCCCGATGTCCGAATTACGGATGTAGCGGTTCGTACTGTGCTGGATAAAAAATACGAAAATGCAAGCCTGGAAATAGATCCGAAATTTTCTGTTTTCGGCTCAGCCACCGGCTCGGGCTACAAAGTGCGTGCAACAATAGAAAATCTGGTAAATGTCACTGCTGATGTATCGGACATTCTGAACCTCGACCATAAAGCGGCTTTGATGAACGAATGGAATCCGCAGCGTGGGCCACGCAAGTTCGGACGCTTGAAAGCAGAGATCCGAAATCCGTTGAAGTGGACAGCAGAAACTCCGAACCTATACACATTACTGATTTCTTTGGAAGATTCTTCCGGAAAAGTTGTCGAAAGAGTTTCTCAGCGAATCGGTTTTCGTTCTGTCGAAATTTCGAACGGGCAAATGCTTGTCAACGGTAAACCGATTCGGTTACGTGGTGTAAATCGTCATGAACATGACCCGCAAACGGGAAAGGTGATGACCGAAAAACGGATGTTGCAGGATTTATTGTTAATGAAACAGGCGAATATCAATGCCGTCCGAACCTGTCATTATCCGAATGTACCCCGTTGGTATGAGTTGTGCGATTCGCTGGGAATGTACTTAATTGATGAAACTGATATTGAAGAACATGGTTTGCGTGGCGGACTGGCTGCCGAACCTGAATGGGCTGCAGCATTTCTCGATCGTGCCATCCGACTGGCCGAACGCGATAAAAATCATCCTTCGGTAGTGATGTGGAGTCTGGGCAATGAAGCCGGTTACGGACCTAACTTTGCTGCAAACTCAGCCTGGTTGAAAGATTTTGATCCTACACGTCCCATTCATTATGAAGGAGCGCAGGGGTTGAACGGTGAACCTGATCCGTCGACTGTGGATGTGATCAGCCGTTTTTATCCGCGTGTGGAGCAGGGATATCTGAACCCCGGCGTAAAAACGGATAAAGGAGAAGCCGAACGTCCTGAAAATGCCCGTTGGGAAAGGTTGCTGGACATTGCCCGACGAACCAATGACACTCGCCCGGTGATGACCAGCGAGTATGCCCATGTGATGGGTAATGCGGGTGGAAATCTACAGGATTATTGGGACGAAATGTACTCGAACAAGCGGATGTTGGGTGGTTTTATCTGGGAGTGGGCCGACGAGAGTTTATATAAAACACTTCCAAATGGAAAAACACAGGTTTCGTATGGTGGCGATTTTGGCGATGTGCCCAATCTGAAAGCATTTTGTATAAAAGGGATCGTAACCGGCGAACGCGAACTTACGCCCAAATATTGGGAAGTGAAAAAGGTGTATCAGCCTGTTGCCATTTCAAAGCAGGATGACAAGCTGTTGATCATAAACAGAAATAATCATATCGATTTATCTTCATACCGTTGCGTGTGGACTCTGACCGTAGAAGGAAAAGAAACGAAAAAAGGGGAGATCGTTTTGCCTGCGGTATGGGCGGGTGATAGTGTGCAGGTGACTTCTCCTGTTGCCGGAATGAAAATGCCGCTTGGCGATGTTCGTCTGAAAATTGCTTTTGTGCTGAAAGCCGATTGTGTCTGGGCTAAAAAAGGACACGAAGTGGCGTGGGAACAATTCTGCATTCGGGAAGCTGCGTTGGCACCCTCTGAAATTTCAAATAAGGGGAAATTGAAAATCATTGAAGCGAATAACAGCCTGAATGTTTCCGGAAGCGGATTTTCGGCAGTCTGGAATACAAAAACCGGAACGATGAAATCTTTGGTTTATGCGGGGACGGAAGTGTTGGCCAAATCTGCCGGATTCGAAGACCAACCGGTTATTCAGGCATTCCGTGCACCAACCGATAACGATAAAGGTTTCGGAAGCTGGATTGCCAAAGACTGGAAAACGCAGGGACTGGATTCTCCGAGGGTGGCAGTTGATTCGGTTATCCATTTCATACGAAAAGATGGAGCCCTGGTGCTTCAGGTTTATAAAACTAATTACTACAAAAATGGAAAAATAAGCACAAAAACAAGCTATACAGTAAACTCCGACGGACAGGTTGATCTGGAATGTAGGTTTGATCCCACAGGAAATTTGCCCGAACTGCCGCGACTGGGCATTGCATTGGCACTGAATCCGGATCTCGAAAATTGCAGTTGGTACGGACAAGGACCGTGGGAAAACTATCCCGACCGGAAAAGCTCTACAACCGTAGGGGGTTGGAAAAGTACCGTTACCGGGCAGGCTTTTGATTATCCCCGTCCTCAGGAAACCGGGAATCGCGAAGATATCCGGTATTTAATGCTTAGCAATAAAAAAGGACAGGGCATCCATGTAGAAGCTGTGGAAAAAAGATTTTCGGCTTCTGCCATCCACTATGCCGTTAATGATCTGGCTAATGAAACGCACCAATGTAACCTCATTCCACGTAAAGAAGTTATTTTAAGTCTTGATTGTGCTGTTTTGGGTTTGGGAAACAGCAGTTGCGGGCCGGGCGTGCTGAAGAAATACGCCATTGAGAAAAAGGAACATGTGCTGCACATTAGATTATGCAGTTTTAAATAATTAAATATATAGCAATGACTAAAATTAAAAATTATGCGGTTTTCAAAGCTACAGCTCAGCTTAAAAAGCCAATTGCAGATGCAACGCACACACTGACAGAAATATCTTTTCTGGTGTTGCGTATCACTACCGAAAGTGGTATTGTAGGTGAATCATATCTTTTAAGCTTTCAATACAGCCCGGGAGCTATTGCCGGAGCAATGAAGGATGTAGGTGAAATGGTTATTGGACGTGAAGTGAATGAAACGGTAAAATTCTTCGAAGACCTGAATCATGCAAATGAATATTTCGGATTGGAAGGTATAAACCGTTGGGCACAGGCTGCATATAATATGGCCATGTGGGATGCCTGGTGCAAAAAACTCGGTCAGCCTATCTGGAAAGTGCTGGGTGGATCTCGTAAGCCGATTTCAATTTACGGAAGTGGTGGTTGGAGTTCATACACTCCCGAAGAATTGATTGCCGAAGTAACCGATTATAAGTCACGCGGATTTCGTGCTGTAAAGATCAAAGTAGGTAAACCTGACTGGAAAGAAGATTTTGATCGTCTTCAACAAGTTCGTGCAGCCGTAGGAAACGAAATAGGAATTATGATGGATGCCAATCAGGGAATGACGGTTCCCAATGCATTGGCATTGGCACGGGCAGCCCGGGATCTTAATATACAATGGTTTGAAGAGCCAATTGATCATTCCGATTTTGAAGGATATGCACTGCTGCGCAATCAGGCCGGAATCTCCTTGGCTATGGGCGAACGCGAATATTCAACTTTGCCACTGCGTGAACTTCTTACACGTAATGCACTGGATATTTGGCAACCTGATATCCTTCGTTTAGGTGGTGTGGAAGCGTGGCGCGATAGTGCTGCATTAGCAAAAAGCTTTAATATTCCGGTACTTCCTCATTATTACAAGGATTACGATATCCCTTTGCTTTGTACTGTAAGTAACGGTGTAGGCGCCGAGTCTTTCGATTGGATTGACCCGCTCATTGATTATCCGCTCGAAATTAAAAACGGCTATACACTCCCTCACGATCGTCCGGGATGGGGATTTTCATTTAAAGATGCCTCATTAACTGAAATCTGATATGGATAAACTACAGCAATTATATTCACTCGAAGGGCTTCGGATTATTGTCACAGGCGCTTCGAGTGGCTTGGGTCTGCAGCAGGCCATTAGTCTGGCTCAATGTGGTGCCACTGTTTTCGCATTGAGTCGTTCGGGAAAACCCAAGGTTGATATTAATCAAGCTATTCCTGAAAATGTGATTTTTGATACTATTGACGTAAGTAGCGAAGAAAGTATCCAACATAAAATAACCGAAATAGGTGAGGGTGGAGGCATAGATGTGTTAGTAAACAATGCCGGAATAACGCAACGGGTCAGAGCAGAAGAAGTAAGTAAGGAACTTTGGGACTCTATTCACAACGTAAATGTAACCGGAGTTTTATTGTGCTGTAAACAGGCTTATCCGTACCTGAAAAAATCCGCGCACATCGGGCGTATTATTAGCATATCATCTATGGCCTCGTATCTGGGATTCTCGGAAGTGGTACCTTATTCGTCAAGTAAAGCTGCCGTGTTAGGTCTAACGCGTGGTTTGGCGGTAGAATGGAGTGCTGATAATATATTGGTTAACTCCGTTTCGCCGGGATGGTTTCCTTCCGAAATGTCGCAACAAGTGATGGATGATGACCGTAAATCTAAAATCCTAAATCGTATGCCTTTGCACCGCTTTGGCAGACCGGAGGAACTGGCCGCTATGATTTGTTTCCTGGCATCGCCGGCAGCTACGTACATTACCGGACAGGATTTTAGTGTTGATGGTGGAGCTTTAGCATTCGGATATTGATTAAAGTAGCTGAAAATAATATCAGTAGTTTCCATTATTTAATGAACTGTTTTTCTACGATAGTACACATCTGAATAATGTGTAAAAAAACTTAGTGTACATAGCAAAAGTGTCGTCAGATACTTTTGCTATGTTTGCAATTATCCCGATATTCGTGATAATGCTATGTGTTCTTAGTCTTTTATCTTCTATTCAAAATTGGTGTAAACGATGAGCTAAAACATATCAATAATAAGTATCATTTGCTTAGAATTTAGGATAATCAAAAAGAAAATGGATAGGTTCATTTTGTCGCTGAGATATTAGTAAGTTAAAAATAATTGCTTTGCAAACTGGATTTAACTATTTTTTGTTGTAAAACAAAGTTTTATAAGCATTTAAGCCTTTACAAGAGTATTATTTTTGTTGTTTTTAGTCTTAAATATTTACACTTTTCCAAAAATGGTGTGGACTTTTACTCTATTAGTCCACACTGTTGCGGCAAAAGTCCATACTGTTGAAGTAAAAGTCCATACTGTTAGAGTAAAAGTCCATACTGTTGCGGCAAAAGTCCATACTGTTGGAGTAAAAGTCCGTACTGTTAGAGTAAAAGTCCATACTGTTACGGCAAAAGTCCGTACTGTTAGAGTAAAAGTCCACACTGTTGCGGCAAAAGTCCATACCATTTTTCTAATAGTCCATACCATTTTTGAATTTTTGGGGTCTATCCAATAAGCTTTGTAAGAAAAAGAGAAGTGTTTTCATTCCCCTCATTAAAGATATACTTTTATATAATAGTAGACTATTACTGAAAAATAGATATATTCATTCAGTAATAGTCAATCTCCAAGTTTTGATTTGAAAACATGCAGCATTTTCTTACTCTCGTAAGGTTGTTTTGTCTTGTAATGCCATAGCAGCTATTTCGTCTTTTCGCTTAAAAGTTACTCCTTGATGTTTCTGCATATAGTTGATTATTTGTGCAGCTGCTTGCACCATTTGGGGAGTGCCGCCTATCCGGTCGTGAAAACTGATGGACATTTGCCTACGCCGGGTTTCACTTTCGGCATAGAGTTGATCAAATTCCATTTTTACCTGATTTAGAAATTGATCAGTCGAGAAATTTTTGCCTTCTATCAACATAATATCGTTGCAACGAAGTGTATACGGTACAATAACAAAATCTTTGTTTTTTACCTGAATAATAAAAGGCTCGTCGCGACTCAAATCGTCGATATGGTATTTGAACCCGAGTTCCTGTAATATGTCCAGCGTGTTTTTTCCCCGCCTTAGCCAGTTGGCGTTATAACCTATTGCATCAAATCCGGTTACTTGTTTAATTGCATCCACGCCTTCTTTAATAAACCGTTTTTCTTCTTCGTAAGACATGGTATATTGCGTACTCCAACTCATTCCGTGAGCGGCAGCTTCGTGTCCACGTTGCACAATTTCTTTTGCCAGTGCCGGATTTTTCAATACCGCTGTGCCTACCATGTGCGAAGTAACTTTGATGCCGAGTTTATCCCAGTTGTCAAGCATGCGGGGAATGCCTTCTTTATAACCATATTCATACCAGGTGGCGGCTGGTAAATCAATAAATCCTTTTTGTATATTTTGCGGAAAAGGACTTTCGGCATTGTCGGGTTGCCCTCCTGCTTCAAATTGCATGGAAACCGAAACGACGAGTCTCGAACCATCTGCCCATTTTGTTTTTTTTGTTGTATTCATACTTTTGTTTTTTGATATTTTCGAAATCATATCTGCCGGATTCATCATGCCGGCTACTCCCAATACACCCATTTGTTTGATGAAATTTCGTCTGGAACTCATGGTTTATTTCTTTAATAAGTTATCCAATGCCCAACCGTTATATTGTATAAAATGTAGCAGTACGGCAAAAAAAGCAACATGTATTAGTTGCGACGGGAGTGCTTCCCAGTTTTCAATCATTGCCGTACCGAAGATCAAAGCCATCATGATGAGGGCTGCCAGAAATAATGCAGGTTTGGTGAAGAGTCCTGCAATCAATAATATTCCTACCAGAAATTCGCCAAATGGTAAGGCGTAACTGAACGGAACAACGAGCACTTTGGGTAACATGGATTTATCAAAGCTACTCACCATCCAGTTGCTGAACATTGCCAACTTGGGTAAGCGCACCAATCCGTGACCAAACATACTTGCACCAATGGCAAGTCGTAAAATTAAATAAGTTGTTGTTTCCATATTTTATTTGTTTATGATTTATTTTACGATGCAAAGTTGACAATAATAAACAGGGTTTATTTGTACAATCATTGGATTTATTTGTACATTTGCAATATGGAAATACGAAACTTACATCAGCCTTTTGAACTGGAACTACAGGAGTTGCAAGACTATCAGGTAACCGAACATACCAATACTTTCTTTGAGATGGTATTTGTATTGGAGGGGAAGGGTGTTCAGATCATTAATAATCATCGTTTGCCTTATGCTGCCGATAAATTGTTTCTGATTTTTCCACAGGATTCGCACGATTTTGAGATTTCAACAACTACAAAATTTTTCTTTATCCGGTTTAATGACAGTTATCTGAAAACACAGAGTAAAGACTGGATTCAGAAACTTGAATTCATTTTTCATAATCATAATCATTTACCGGGATGTATTCTGAAGACGGTAACTGACAAACCCCTGGTTCGGTCGCTGGTGGAGGCACTGATCAGAGAACAAACCCATCATGATCCGCAACAGCAGGAGTTTATCAAGCAACTTATCAATACCATCATTACGGTTGCAGCAAGAAATATAACGCTTATTGCTCCGGTGCTTGCCGGCAAAGAGCATGTGACGGATGCTGTTTCGATGCTTAACTATATTCACCGGAATATCTATCAACCGGAAGAACTTTCTACTCAAAAGCTTGCAAGCTATTTTCATGTTTCGCCCACCTATATAAGCGAATATTTTAAAACCAAAACCGGGCAAAGTATTCAGCAATACATTACAGGCTATAGGATGAAGCTGATAGAAACACGTCTTCGCTATACCGACATGCAGATAAATGAAATGGTGTATGAGTTTGGTTTTAGCGATGCCAGTCATTTGAATAAGCAGTTTAAAAAATATGCGGGCATGAATCCTACCGAATACCGCAAGTCGGTAATGGCGAAATGAACCGGATTTTTACATGCTTATCTGCGGACTTATGGGTACAAATACCCCTGTTTTTCGTCTACTAACTAAGTTATCATGCCTAATTTTTTTAATAGAATGAATCGTATAAAGACCTTTACTTTGGCTGTTTTTGCCGCACTCTTTTTTACCTCCGCTTTTGCTCAGAAGTCAATTCCTGTTACCGAACGAATCTATCTTTCCGGTCGTGGGTGTGATGATATGAAGCAATGGGATTTCTTTTGTACCGATGGTATGAACTCTAATAAGTGGACAAAGATCGGGGTACCTTCGTGCTGGGAACTTCAGGGTTTTGGAGAATATCAATACGGTATGCGCTGGTATGGAAAAGCTTTTCCGGACGGTGTTGCCAAAGAAAAAGGCATGTACAAATACGAGTTTGACGTGCCCGAAAGCTGGAGAGGAAAACAGATTTCGATTGTTTTTGAGGCATCGATGACCGATACCGAAGTAAAGATAAATGGTCAGAAGGCGGGTGAAATGCATCAGGGTGCTTTTTACCGCTTTTCGTATGATATTGCCCGTCGATTAAAATTTGGGAAAAAGAACTTGCTCGAAGTCACGGTAAGCAAAGAAAGTGCCAATGCCGGCGTGAATCTGGCTGAGCGCAGAGCCGATTACTGGAACTTTGGTGGTATTTTCCGTCCGGTTTTTCTGGAAGTTAATCCGGCTATGTATATTGCTCAGCTTTCTATTGATGCAACCGCGGATGGCGTGTTTAAAGCCAACTGTTACCTGAACCGTGCCATGGAAGGTGCCAGTTTGAAAACAGTTTTATTTGATAACAAGGGAACTAAAGTGGCAGAATCGGTTTCAGCGCTGAAAGCTGCAGCCGACTGGTCTGCCATTGAATTATCGGTGAAGAATCCAAAACTTTGGACTGCCGAAACCCCTGATCGTTATACAGCTCAGGTTTCGTTGATTGCAAAGGACGGAACGGTTTTGCATCAGACTTCGGATAAATTTGGTTTCAGAACTATAGAAGTGCGCGAAAGCGACGGATTGTATATCAACGGAGTGAAAGTGAATATTCGCGGAATCAACCGACATAGCTTCCGTCCGGAATCAGGGCGTACACTTTCCAAAGCTAAAAATATTGAAGATGTGCTGTTGATCAAAAGCATGAATATGAATTCGGTTCGGTTGTCACATTATCCGGCGGATCCTGAATTTCTGGATGCTTGCGATTCACTCGGCTTGTATGTTGAAAATGAATTGGGTGGATGGCACGGTCATTACGATACGACTGTTGGCGTAAAACTGGTCAAAGAAATGGTGGAGCGTGATGTGAATCACCCCTGCGTGACCTGGTGGAGCAACGGGAATGAAAAAGGCTGGAATGATGAGTTGAACGGTGAATTTCATAAATACGATGTTCAGAAACGTCCGGTTATTCATCCTCAGGGTAACTTTGGCGGTTTTGAAACCATGCATTACCGCTCGTATGGCGAAACACAGGACTACCTGCGTAAACCGGAAATTTTTATGCCTACTGAGTTTTTACACGGCTTGTACGACGGTGGTTTGGGTGCAGGATTGCAGGATTACTGGGATATGATGCGTCGTCATCCACGTTTTGTCGGCGGCTTTTTGTGGGCACTGGTGGACGAAGGGGTAAAGCGTGTAGATATGAACGGTTTTATTGATAATCAGGGAAACTGGGCTTGCGATGGTATTGTGGGACCACATTACGAAAAAGAAGGCAGCTATTTTTCGGTGAAAGAAATATGGTGTCCGGTGCAGGTGCTCGAAAAATCGATTGATAAGAATTTTAATGGCATCTTTAGCATTGAAAACCGGTATGATTTTCTGAATATAAACACTTGCAGTTTTGTATGGAAACAAGTGAAATTTCCAACAGCTGTCGACGAAAAAGTAACGGTGAAAGTATTGAAACAAGGTGAAGTGAAAGGGGCTGATATTGTAGCTCACACCACCGGAAAGCTGAATCTGAATACGACGATTGATCCGCAGGCAGAAGCTTTGTTTCTGAGCGTTGTGGATTATCGTGGAGAAGAGCTCTGGCGTTGGTCGTTTCCGCTGACTGTTGCCACACAGACACCAAAAACCGTAGCCGGTGTTACTCCTACAAGCGAAAAATCGGAAGATAAACTTGTGGTGTCGGCAGGAAAAAACAAATACACTTTTAGTGCTAAAGATGGTGAATTAAAGGCTGTATCCGTGGGTGGTCGCGAAATAAGTTTTGCAAACGGTCCGCGGTTTATTGCCACCCGTCGCGCCGATCGTTCGCTTGATCAGTTCTACAATCACGACGATGAACAGGCACATGCCAAAGAACGTACCTATACCGAATTTACCGAGGCGGCTGTTTTCAAAGGCTTTGATGTAAAACAAGATGGTACAAACCTGATTGTTACGGCTAACTATAAGCTGGGCAATCTGGATAAAGCACAATGGACCATTGCTCCCGATGGAACGATGACGCTGGATTACAGCTATAACTTTAGTGCTGTGGTTGACCTGATGGGCGTGAAATTCGATTATCCGGAGGAAAAAATGCAACACAAACGTTGGTTGGGTAATGGGCCTTACCGTGTTTGGCAGAACCGTTTGCAAGGTCCGACCTACGATATTTGGGAAAATGATTACAATGATCCTATTCCGGGCGAAACTTTTACTTATCCGGAGTTCAAAGGCTATTTTGCCAATGTAAGCTGGATGAATCTGAAAACTTCGGAAGGCGAAATCAGTATTACCAACGAAACGCCAAACTCGTATGTGGGTGTTTACGAACCCCGTGATGGACGCGATAAATTACTTTATACCTTGCCAAAGAGCGGAATCTCTATTCTGAATGTTATTCCGGCTGTGCGCAATAAAGTAAATACAACCGACTTAATCGGACCTTCATCGCAACCTAAATGGGTGGATGGGGTGTATACAGGACGAATTGTGTTGAAATTTAAATAAGACGACCCCTAACCCCTAAAGGGGAACATAATTACTTCGTTCTATTTTAAATATACGTTTATGAATAAGAAGAATATACAAATAAAAACTAATTTAGTTCCCCTTCAGGGGCTAGGGGTGAATTCCCCTTTAGGGGTTAGGGGTTCTTTTTTGGGACTCTTTTTTCTTTTCTTATCTCTTTCCGTTTTTGCGCAATCTTCACTCTATACCCAATTCAAAACACCTCCCGCCGAAGCTAAGCCCTGGACATTCTGGTACTGGATGCACGGAGCTGTATCAAAAGAAGGCATCAAAGCCGATCTTGAAGCTATGCACGAAATAGGGTTGGGTGGGGCTTATCTGATGACGATTCGGGGTGTGGAAGGAAGTACTTATCCGAAATCCGTTGCGCAGCTTACTCCCGCATGGTGGGAGATGGTGCGTTACAGCTTTCAGGTAGCCGACAGTCTGGGTCTGAAGATGGGTCTGCATATTTCCGATGGTTTTGCACTGGGTGGAGGACCGTGGATTAAACCTGCGGAGTCCATGCAAAAAGTGGTTTTCTCCGATACCGTTGTTCGGGGAGGGGCTATCAAAAACCTGCAACTCCGTCAACCCGAAACCGTTCAGAATTATTACGAGGATATTGCTGTTTATGCGTTACCACTCTTAAAGTCAATAGAATTTTCTGAAAATGTTCCAACGTTTAATGTTTATACACTAGATGGTAAGTTGCTTCCCCCCTCTCCTCAAGGAGAGGGGTCGGGGGTGAGGTCTGAATCTCCTTGTTACATTCAATACACTTATGCAAAGCCATTCACCTTGCGAACCATTGAAATAACACCTAGTGGAAACAATATTCAATCGCAACGTCTGGCGGTTTCGGCCAGCGATGATGGTGTACACTTCCGGTTGGTCAAACAACTGGTTCCTGCACGACAGGGTTGGCAGAACACAGGTTTCAACAGTACGTTCAGTGTACCGGCTACAACAGCGCGCTATTTTCGTCTTTCGTGGACACCTGCCGGCAGCGAACCGGGCAGCGAAGACTTGGATGCTGCCAAATGGAAACCAACGTTGAAGATAAAAGCTATCAAACTGAGTTCCGAACCGCGGATAAACCAATGGGAAGCTAAATCGGGAGCGGTTTGGCGTGTGGCAAATGAAACCACGGAACAGGAAGTTCCAACTGCCGGTTGTACACCGAAAGATAAAATAATCAACCTGACTGCGTTTGTTCGGGATGGTAAGCTGAACTGTAAATTGCCAAAGGGCAACTGGCGTATTCTGCGTATGGGGCATACTTCTACCGGCCTGACCAATGCTACCGGTGGCGGAGGAAAAGGACTGGAGTGTGATAAATTCTCTCAAACCGCCGTTCAGAAACAATTTGATAACTGGTTCGGGGCTGCATTTGCCAAAACAGATTCGGCTCTGGCACATCGCGTGTTGAAATTTATGCACATCGATAGTTGGGAATGTGGTAGTCAGAACTGGAGTCCTGCTTTTGCTTCCGAATTTCGTACCCGTCGCGGATATGATTTGATGCCTTATCTGCCTTTGCTGGCAGGTTATCCGGTGGAGAGTGCGGCCGTATCGGAAAAGGTGTTGCGCGATGTTCGTACCACCATTTCAGATCTGGTTTCCGACGTATTTTTCAAGGTAATGCAACACAATGCTGTTGCTTACGGTTGTCAAACTTCGGCAGAATGTGTTGCTCCTACGATGGTGACCGATGGATTGTTGCATTTCAAAGAAGTGGATCGCCCGATGGGTGAGTTTTGGTTGCGTAGTCCGACACACGATAAACCGAACGATATGCTTGATGCGATAAGCGGGGCGCATATCTATGGTAAAAACATTATTCAGTCCGAAAGCTTCACACAGTTGCGTACCAACTGGGACGAAGATCCGGCTATGCTGAAACCGCTTTTGGATCGCAATTTTGCTTTGGGAATTAATAAAGTATTTTTCCATGTTTTTGTGCATAATCCTTATATCGATAAAGCTCCGGGCACAACGCTGGACGGAATAGGATTGTATTTTCAGCGCGACCAGACCTGGTGGAAACAGGGAAAATCATTTGTGGATTACGTAACACGTTGTCAGGCTTTGTTGCAATACGGTCATCCTGTTGCGGACATTGCCGTGTTTACAGGCGAAGAAGTGCCCCGTCGTGCTTTTACTCCCGATCGTTTGGTGCCTTTTCTTCCCGGAATAATTGGCAAAGAACGTGTTGAAGCGGAACAAAAACGATTGGCTAATGTGGGTCAGCCCATGCGCGAAATGCCTGCAGGCGTTTCGAATTCCGCCAATACTTTTACGCTTAATAATTGGGTGAACCCATTAAACGGTTATGCCTACGATTCTTTCAATAAAGATGCTTTGTTGCGTTTAACGAAAGGGGAAGATGGTCGGATGGTCGTGCCCGGTGGCGGTTCTTACAAGGTGCTGGTAGTACCTGCTCAGCATCCGATGAATCCTAATGGAAAAGCCTATGCAAAGGAAGTCCAAGACAAAATTGCCGAATTGAAAAAAGCCGGAGTGATTGTACCCGAACTACCTTATCAATCCGATAATTTTTCGACACTGGGGTTAGAACGGGATGTTATTGTTCCGAAAAATCTGGCATGGACGCATCGTCAGGATGAGAAGGCTGACATTTATTTTATATCCAATCAGGAAAGCACCGCGAGAACGGTGGATGTTTCATTCCGTATCTCCGGGAAAATACCTCAGATACTGAATCCGGTTACAGCAGAAATCAGTAGTCCGGAGCAGTGGAAAGCAACAGGCAACAGAACAGAGATGAAGCTTTCGTTGAATGCCAATCAATCTGTTTTTGTGGCATTCGAGAAAGACGCAAAACAGAATAAGACCGAAGCAAATCCATCAAAAATAGCTTCCACATCTCCGCTGTTAACCCACAACTGGAATGTGTCATTTGCAAGAAATAAACAAACAGTCAGCACCGACAAACTGTTTGACTGGAGCAAAAGCGAAAATCCCCTGATCCGGTTTTATTCGGGAACGGCTGTTTACCAAACCACTTTCAACTGGAATGGAACAGCTCAACCAACATCTCTGAATCTGGGCAAAGTTGGTAATCTGGCCACTGTTCGTATCAATGGCATCGACTGTGGAACAGTCTGGACGGCACCTTATGAGTTGGATATTACCAAAGCATTGAAAAAAGGAATCAACACACTCGAAATAGAGGTGGTGAATACCTGGGCAAATGCCATAAATGGTTCCGATAAAGGGACACCGCCATTTTCCGGTATCTGGACAGACGGTAAATACCGTTTGAAGGAAGATAAATTACTTGAATCGGGCTTAATCGGGCCGTTGATGATTGTACAAAAATAGTTGGGTGCTATGGATAAGTTTGTATAAAAATAGTTCTGTATTAACTGCCCCCAACCCCCTAAAGGGGCCTATTGAAGTGCGATACGTGCGGAAAGAATCAACATTTTCACACAGCAAAAGTCCCCTTTAGGGGATTTAGGGGCGGTTTTAAAATGTATTTTCCGCCCCAAGCCCCTAAAGGGGATGTTAAATAGTATCGTCTTCAAAAAATTAAAATGGTACATTATATTCGTTCCATTACTTATATCGCCCCTTCAGGGCATAAATTGTATTTTTATTTTTACCCCAAGGCTTTGTCCTTTCAGGACGTTGCCATTGGGCTGAGATATAACTGGCTTACAGCCATAAGATCCTGTATTTATCAAAAGAAAATCTATTGGTACGATGGGTGGGCTGTTATGTCGTCAGATAAGACTGACTCTCTGATCATCCCTTTGCCGGAATTGAACAGAGAACGATAAAATGAACACAAAACATACATAATAATATGAACCGAATTAAACTAACTACCATTCTTCTCTTTACGTTGATCTTGGCTCACGCCGAAATCAAACTTCCCGCTATTTTTTCAGATAATATGCTGCTGCAGCAAAACACGCAGGTGAATCTGTGGGGAAAAGCAGAGGCCAATAAAACTGTTAGTATCAAAGCTTCGTGGAGTAAAGTTGCTATTAAAACCACAGCTGATGCCAATGGAAACTGGAAAGCCAAAATAACTACACCCAAAGCAGACGGCAAGACATACACATTAACTTTGAGTGATGGAAAATCATTGACCCTGAATAATCTTATTGTAGGTGAACTGTGGCTTTGCTCCGGTCAGAGCAATATGGAAATGCCTATGAAAGGTTTTAAAAAACAGGGCGTACAAGGTGGAAACATGGATATTCTGAAAAGCACGAATCCGAACCTACGCTTATTCACCGTAAAGCGGAACTCTACTATTCAGGCGCAAACCGACGTGACCGGACAATGGCAGGAAGCTTCGCCCGAAACGGTCAAAGAATTCAGTGCAACGGGTTATTATTTTGGACGCTTGCTGAATCAGATGATCAATGTTCCGGTAGGGTTAGTGCTTAGTTCGTGGGGTGGCTCTTGCGTGGAAGCCTGGATGACCGAAGATATGTTGCGTGCATTTCCGTCGGTGAAAATTCCGAAAAAAGAAGCTGACATCAAAGAGAAAAACCGTACGCCAACAACGCTTTATCAGGCTATGATCAACCCGATTGCCGGACTAACCATCAAAGGTATGATTTGGTATCAGGGTGAAACGAACTACGATCGTGCCGACTCCTATGCTGCTATGTTCAGCACCATGGTAGCCGGATGGCGGAAGAATTGGGCACAAGCCGACACAATTCCATTTTATTATTGTCAGATTGCACCTTATGATTATTCGCTTATTACTGAAAAAGGAAAAGAAGTTGTTAATTCTGCTTATCTTCGCGAAGCACAACTTAAAGCCGAAGCAATGATCCCTCAATCGGGTATGGCGGTGTTGATGGATGCTGGTTACAAAGGTGGTATTCATCCTTTCAAGAAACAGATTCCCGGAGAACGCTTGGCTTTGCTGGCTTTGACAAAAACATACGGACTGAAGGGTGTTGCTTCTGAAAGTCCGGTTTATAAAAATATTGAAATACAGGGCGACACAGTGATAGTCAATTTTGAACGTGCACCGATGTGGATTTCGGCTAAGAACTTTGAATCGAAACTGTTTACGGTGGCCGGTGCCGATAAGGTCTTCCATCCGGCTAAAGCCTGGATTGTGCGCAGCAAAATGTATGTAAAGAGTGAAGATGTGAAGAAACCGGTAGCGGTGCGTTATGCTTTTGAAAACTATGCAGAAGGCGATTTGTTCAGCACCGAAGGCTTGCCTGTGTCAAGTTTCAGAAGTGATAACTGGTGACCCCTAACCCCTGAGTACCCCTAGCCCCTAAAGGGGAACTGAGTTACTCCATAATATTAAAAAGAACTTTTAATCAATATGAAACTTACGGCTTTTTTCAAAGACAAAACTAACTTCCGTTCCCCTTTAGGGGCTAGGGGTACTCAGGGCTTAGGGGGTCTTATTCCCCTTCAGGGGCTAGGGGTTCTTTTATTGTTTCTTTTATTGTGTTCTTTTTCCGAACCCAATTATACCTGGACTTCCCCCTCGCATAATTCATCCGAATCCATGCCTTGCGGAGGTGGCGATATTGGTATGAATGTGTGGGTAGAGAATGGCGATCTGTTGTTTTACGTAAGTAGGAGCGGGGCTTTCGATGAAAACAATACCATGCTTAAACAAGGCCGTTTTCGGGTACGACTTTCGCCCAATCCATTCCTCAATGCTACCGACTTTCGGCAGGAACTGAAACTCAACGACGGGTATGTACAGATCTCTGCCAATGGAACTACCGTGCAGCTTTGGGCGGATGTTTTCAAACCTGTAGTTCATCTTGAGATTAAAAGCGGAAAAAATATTTCTTCCGAAGTACGTTACGAAAGCTGGCGTTATGCCGACCGCCTGATTCGCAAAGGCGAAGGTCAGCAGAACTCTTATAAGTGGGCACCTCCTAAAGGATTGCTTACAACGAAAGATTCTATTGCTGCCTCCGGAAATTCCGTTACTTTTTATCACCGTAATCCGGCCCAAACGGTTTTCGATATTACCGTTGCGCAGCAGGGGTTGGAAAGCGTAAAAGCGCAACTTTATAATCCCATTGCCAACCTGACCTCGGGAGGTAAAATGTGGAGCGATAACCTCCTTTTTGCCGGAACGGAAAAAGGAACTTATGCCGGAACGGATTTTCAGGCCTGGGTTTTCAGGAGCAAAAAAAACTTTGTAAAACAAACGATAAACATAGCATTGCAGACTTCGCAAGCTGTAACGGTGGATTCGTGGCAAGCTGATTTGGCAAAAACAGCATCAACACTTAACCCGAAAACCGACCGCAAACAAACCATTGCCTGGTGGAATGCTTTCTGGAATCGCAGTTTTATCTGTGCGGAAGGTGAAGCGGCTGAGCTTACGCGCAATTACACTTTGTTTCGCTATATGCTTGGCTGTAATGCTTTGGGTACGGCACCGACGCGTTTTAATGGTGGAATATTTACTTTCGATCCGGTATTTGTTGATTCGATGCAGGGCTTTACACCCGATTATCGTAAGTGGGGAGGTGGTACGTTTACTGCTCAAAACCAACGGCTCGTGTACTGGCCGATGCTGAAAAGCGGCGACTTTGATCTGATGATTCCCCAATTCGACTTTTACAATAAGCTATTGAAAAATGCCGAACTGCGCTCAAAAGTTTATTGGGGACACGGCGGTGCCTGTTTTGCGGAGCAACTGGAAAACTTCGGCCTGCCAAATCCCAGCGAATACGGTTGGAAGCGTCCCGACTTTTTTGATAAAGGGTTGGAGTATAACGCCTGGCTTGAATACGAATGGGAAACTGTTCTGGAGTTTTGCCAGATGATATTGGAAACAAAAGACTATAATAATGCTGATATAAGCCGATATATGCCGCTGATAGAAAGTGTGGTTACTTTCTTCGATGAGCATTATCGCTATCTGGCTTTGCATCGCGGACGGAAAGCGCTGGATGCCGAGGGACATTTGATTCTTTTCCCGGCTTCGGCTTGCGAGACTTACAAAATGGCAAATAATCCGGCCAATACCATTGCCGGTTTGCGCACAGTACTGAAAACAATGGGAACGAAGGATTCTTTATTGAAAACCATTCCACCCGTTCCGCTTCGGACGGTCAACGGGAAAACAATGATTTCGGCCGCTAAAACCTGGGAACGGGTAAACAACACCGAAGCTCCTCAACTCTATCCTGTTTTTCCCTGGCATATTTTCGGAGTGGGAAAAGATAGTTTGGATATTGCCCGAAACACCTATTTATACGATACGGATTTGCAAAAATTTCGCAGTCACGTAGGCTGGAAACAAGATAATATCTTTGCCGCTTGTCTCGGTCTGACCGACGAAGCCAAACGCCTGAATAAACTCAAGCTGGCGAATGGCCCGTATCGTTTTCCTGCTTTCTGGGGACCCGGTTTCGACTGGAGTCCGGACCATAACTGGGGTGGAAGCGGCATGATAGGCATGCAGGAAATGTTGCTTCAAACCACCGATGATGGCCGGATACTGCTTTTCCCCGCCTGGCCCCGTGAGTGGAATGTGCATTTCAAACTTCGTGCTCCTAAAAACACCACGGTGGAGGCAGAGCTGAAAGATGGAAAAGTGCGGGTGATAAGCGTTGTGCCGGAAAGCAGAAAGAAAGAGGTAGTTATTATTTTAAAGTAATAAGTAGTTTCCAACGTTATAATGGTATATTTCTATCACATAGCACACATAGAAATAATGGGGGAAAAGACTTAGGTCACATAGTAAAAGTATCTAACGATACTTTTGCATAGTCTGAAATTATTCCGGTATTCGGGATAATACTATGTGTTCTTAGTCTTATATCTTCCAGTTGAAACTAGTGTGAACTATTTATTAATATTCCCGGAGGGAATTTATATCCATAGAATATGCTGGTTTTCTGCCCAGGCCTCTAAAGGGGATGTGAAATACTATCGTATTTGTAATTCTTTAATTTAGCCGATAATGTCGCACCTACGGAACTTATTGAATTCGAAACCATGTAATTCTACCATAATGTCGGTACTTCCGAAATCGGAATGTACCATACGTACCTGTCTTAGCCACGTAGTGGCGATAGTATGGTAGATTCAATTGTTATTTAAGAATAACAGAGCTCCGAAGGTGCGACATTATTTTACAGTAAGAAATACGACATTATATTGTTTCACTTACTTAAGTCCTGCATAACAAAATGAAGATAATCATTAAAAGAATATAAACTCCATGACTGCTGCAGTTACATTTTGCCTACGGCAAACGTCTATTTTGTTGGATGCTTTGACTATTTTTGCAAATAAAACAAAGGCCTTTCGGGAATGATCGCCTTCAACGGAGCCGTCGTCTCTTCTTAAAGAGTGGTCGTCCTCCCTTAAAGAGTGGACGTCCCTTCCGAAAGAGTGGATGTCCCCTATGAAATAGTGGTTGTCCTCCCCAAAAGAGTGGACGTCCCTTCCGAAAGGGGGGACATCGCCCATAAAATGGTCATCGTTGCCCCTTTTGTGGTCATCGTTGCCTGTTTTGTAGTCATCGTTGCCCATTAAATGGTCAACCTTGCCTCTTTTGTGGTCATCGTTCCCCATTAAAGAGGCATCGTTTACTCCGATTGAGCAAAGTTTTACTCTCTACGAGCAATCGTTTACTCCGAATGAGTAAAGTTTTGCTCCCAACGAGCAAATGGAATAAAAAAACAGAACAATATATCATGAAACTAAAACACATTTTCATTCTTGTATGTATTCAAAGTGCTTGTTTTGCACTATCTGCTGCCGAAACTTCCGTTGCGGGGTTTTTCCCTCTGGCTGGCAGTGGCAGGCAGGTATATAACTTTAATACCGGATGGCGTTTTCACCGGGGTGATGTAAAAAATGCCGATCAAACGGATTTCGACGACTCGCGCTGGGAGGTAGTGGCTGCACCGCACACCGTGGAGCTGATGCCTGCCGAAGCCAGCGGATGCCGGAACTATCAGGGCATTGCCTGGTATCGCAAGCGTTTTGTGGTGCCTGCTGCGGCCAAAGGAAAGGATGTGACTATTCATTTCGAAGCCATCATGGGAAAGCAAAAATTGTATCTGAATGGCAAGTTGATCAAAGAGCATCAGGGTGGTTATCTTCCCATCACCATTTCGCTTAGTGATTATGGCGTTCAGGCGGGTGATACCTGTCAGTTGGCAGTGTTGGCCGATAACAGCGACGATAAAACATTCCCTCCCGGTAAACCACAAATAACACTTGACTTCGCTTACCACGGTGGTATGTACCGCGATGTGTGGATGATTTGTAAAAATAAAGTTGCCATTACCGATGCCATCGAAGCCGGAAAAACAGCCGGTGGCGGTGTGTTTGTGCATTACGATCATATAAGTGCCAAAAGTGCCGATGTGTTGGTAAATACCGAAGTGAAAAACAAGGGTTCGAAAGCCAAAACGATTACGCTGGAAACCACACTGACTGATATGGCGGGAAAAATAATCAAAAAAATAAGTTCCGGTGTTGCACTTCAGGCTGGCGAATCAAAGACCGTTTATCAGAAAACAACGGTTACGAATCCAAGGCTTTGGTCGCCCGAAACGCCGAATTTATATCGTGTCAATATCTTGCTAAAAGAAGGAAAGATCGGTCTGGATGGTGGAACCGTTCGTATCGGTATTCGGAAAGCCGAGTTTCGGGGCAAGGATGGTTTTTACCTGAACGGCAAACCCTACGGACAATTGCTGGGCGGAAACCGTCATCAGGATTTTGCTTATGTGGGCAATGCTGTTCCTAACTCCCAACAGTGGCGCGATGTAAAACGCCTGCGCGATGCCGGCTGTGTGATTATTCGTACAGCACATTATCCGCAAGACCCTGCTTTTATGGATGCCTGCGACGAACTGGGCATGTTTATCATTGTGGCTACTCCGGGTTGGCAATACTGGAATAAAGATCCGAAATTTGAGCAGGCAGTGTATGAGAATACCCACAACCTGATTCGTCGCGATCGGAATCATACCTCGGTGTTGCTTTGGGAACCCATCCTGAACGAAACCCGTTTTCCGAAAGATTTTTCGCTGAACTCTCTCAAAATTACCAAAGATGAATTTCCGTATCCGGGAGCACCGGGCGCTGCTGCCGATTTGCATTCGGAAGGAGTGGCTGACAATTATGATGTAGTATATGGCTGGCCTACCGATGAGGGTAAAGCCAAACAATGTATTTTTACCCGCGAGTTTGGCGAGAATGTCGACGATTGGTATGCACATAATAACAACAACCGCGCGAGCCGTAGCTGGGGCGAACGTCCCATGGCGGTGCAAGCCCTGTCGCTGGCAAAATCCTACGACGAGATGTTTCACAGCACGGGACAGTTTATCGGTGGTGCACAGTGGCATCCGTTCGACCATCAGCGCGGTTATCATCCCGATCCGTATTGGGGTGGTATTTTCGATGCTTTCCGTCAGCCGAAATATGCCTATTATATGTTCAAAAGTCAGGTGAACCCCAAGGTGCAGGTGCTCGATGTAGCAAGCGGACCGATGGTGTATGTGATGAATGAAATGACTCCTTTTTCGGATGCTGCTGTCACTGTTTTCAGCAATTGCGACTCGGTGCGACTTACGGCTTACGAAGGTAAATCGTGGACAAAACCGGTGGTGCACAAACAGGGAGCCATACCTTATGCTCCGGTGACTTTCGAAAATGTATTCGATTTTTGGGAGGCGCGTGAGTATAGCTATAAACAAAAAAACTGGCAAAAGGTAAGCCTGCTGGCCGAAGGAATTATCGGTGGTAAAGTAGTTTGCAGCGAAAAGAAGATGCCTTCGCGTCGTTCTACCAAAATCCGCCTGACTGTTGACAAGCTGGGACAATCGCTGGTAGCCGATGGTTCCGACTTTATTATTGTGGTGGCCGAAATAACCGACGATAGCGGCAACGTGCGTCGCCTGGCTAAAGACAATATTGTGTTCTCTGTAGAAGGTGAAGGCGAAATTATCGGCGATCAGAATATTGGAGCCAATCCGCGTGCTGTAGAGTGGGGGAGCGCACCGGTACTGATTCGTTCTACTACCAAAGCTGGGAAGATTAAAGTAAAAGCGCATGTACAATTCGAAGGAACACAGGCACCCACTGCTGCTGAAATTGAACTCGAAAGCGTTCCGGCCGATTTGCCTTTTTGTGCTATGAATGTTCAGGCGGTAAAGGGAACAAAATCCGTTGCTTCGCAAAAAAACATCAAACAACTCACCGATGCAGAGAAACAAAAACTGCTTGATGAAGTAGAAAAACAACAAACAGAGTTTGGTGAGAAAAAATAATTTTTGAACCCGTTTTAAACGCTTTTTTTGAACGCAAATAACGCAAATAACGCAAAATGCGCAAATCAACGCAATTTTATAGAATTAGAATCCTGCAAATAAGATTCAACTTTGATAGTCTTATTTGCAAAAATTTGTGTCATTTGTGTCATTTGCGTTATTTGCGTGCTTTTGATAGAGACTTTTAATCAAATAATCATGAAATCAAATAAACTTTCTTTTTTCCTCAGCCTTGCGCTGGTATGTAGTTCCGGCCTTTCGGCCAAGGTTATTCTTCCTAAAGTTATTGGTCACAACATGGTGCTGCAAAGGCTCAAAACTGTGCCTATCTGGGGAACAGCTTCAAAAGGCGAAAAAGTAACGGTGACCTTTGGTGGGCAGCACAAAGAAACTGTGGCCAACGATTCAGGTATGTGGATGGTAAAATTGAACCCGATGCAAGCCTCGGAACAACCCCGACAGATGACTATTGCGGGTACCAATACCATTGTGCTGAAAAATATTCTGGTGGGTGAAGTCTGGCTTTGTTCGGGTCAATCGAATATGGAATACGCCATGCGCAAGTATAGCAATTATAAATCAAATGTAAAAGGGTACAAACCACCCGAAGATGATTTGAACAATGCCAACAACACCAATATTCGTATTTTTCTGGTGCGCCGTAAGTATATGTCGCCCGATTCTACTCATGCCGGTTGGGATGCAGCCATGGGACGATCGTTAGTTGACTTTTCGGCTGTCGGTTATTATTTTGCTAAAGAATTATATGCTAAACTGCATATTCCCATTGGTATGATTTCGTCGGCAGTTCCGGGTAGTCGTATTGAGCCCTGGATTGAAGCCGATAAAATGAATGTTTCGCCCAAATTGAAAAACGGAAAAGTACTTGAACCGCTTACTGTCGATGGTGGTGATGCGGGTAAGTTTTACACAGCGATGATCCAACCGCTCATTCCGTTTTCTATTCGTGGATTCCTTTGGTATCAGGGTGAGTCGGGTTGTTTCCTGAATGAGAATATCCGCTATGCATACAAGCAGAAAGCGCTTATTGATAGTTGGCGTGCCGATTGGAAAGACCCCAAAGCTCCTTTTTATTTTGTACAAATAGCTCCTTATAATTATTCTGGAGCCAAAGATGTTCGTTCGCATTCTACCGATAATCTCCCCGAATTCTGGGAATCACAGGCATTGGCACTGAAGCTGCCGGGCACAGGCATGGTTACTATTACCGATTTGGTCGACAGCATTGTGGACTTGCACCCGGGTTATAAATGGGAAGTAGGTCGACGCTTAAGCTTGGTGGCATTGAATAAAACCTACGGACTGAAGGATGTGGTTTGTTCCGGTCCAAGCTATAAATCGATGAAAATAGTGAATAATACCATTGAAGTAACCTTCGATAATATTGGCAGCGGACTTAAAAGTCGAGATGGAAAACCGCTAAGCTGGTTTAGCATTGCCGGAGCCGATGGTAAATTTGCACCGGCACTTGCTGAAATAAAAGGAAATAAAGTCATTGTTTCGTCACCGGACGTAAAACAACCTGTATTGGTGCGTTTTGCCTGGAATGAAGCAGCACAGTCTAATTTCGTCAATGGCGAAGGACTTCCGGCTGTTCCGTTCAGGAGTAATAATCCCTGGGAGAAATTATTCTGATTTATCCATTGTAAACTCTTCGATGTAATTTATCTTTGTGTTCGTAAAAGAAATAAGTAATATTTAATGATCTATTTTCCCAAAGTAAAATACAGATAAACATTCTTGTAACTTGTAACTATTTACTCG
>Ga0302209_10000242_pt1 | contig 26155 bp, 26 predicted proteins | sample II_Fen_E3_1_FD_194574 | JGI IMG/M metagenome (GOLD analysis project Ga0302209, IMG submission 194574) | Peat permafrost microbial communities from Stordalen Mire near Abisko, Sweden - II_Fen_E3_1 | ecosystem: Environmental > Terrestrial > Soil > Wetlands > Permafrost | place: Sweden: Abisko...
CAGGTCAATATTGCTGTTTTCGTTTTTAAATTCCTGTACCAACCAGTCGATAATACGGTGGTCAAAGTCATCACCACCCAGGTGAGTATCACCATCGGTCGATTTTACTTCGAATACGCCATCACCTAATTCCAGTACAGAAACATCATGTGTTCCACCACCGCAATCGAAAACGACGATTTTCATATCTTTGTTGGTTTTGTCCAAACCATAAGCCAAAGCGGCTGCAGTTGGTTCGTTAACAATACGACGAACATTCAGACCTGCTATTTCACCTGCTTCTTTTGTTGCCTGACGTTGTGCATCATTAAAGTAGGCAGGAACGGTAATAACCGCATCAGTAACTTCTGTTCCAAGATAATCTTCAGCAGTTTTCTTCATTTTTTGAAGAATGATAGCTGAAATTTCCTGTGGAGAATACATACGGCCATCAATATCTACACGTGCAGTATTGTTGTCGCCTTTCACTACTTTAAAAGGAACACGACCAATTTCTTTCGTCAAACGATCGTAGGTTTCACCCATAAAACGTTTGATAGAAAATACAGTTTTTGTAGGGTTGGTAATGGCCTGACGTTTCGCAGGATCACCTACTTTACGTTCGCCACCATCAATAAATCCAACTACCGAAGGTGTTGTACGTTTTCCTTCACTGTTGGTGATAACGATCGGTTCGTTACCTTCCATTACAGAAACACAAGAGTTTGTGGTTCCTAAGTCAATTCCAATAATCTTTCCCATAATTTTTTACTTATTTTATTTCTTCAGTTATTTCTGATATGTTTTTATACGTTTGCCTTTTTACAAACCATATGCCAAGTGGTAAATATCGCTTTCCTTTCGGGTTTTGACAGAAAACAAGGACAAAGGTTAAGAAACTAATAATAATTCACTGCCAAAAGGGCAGATGTTATGTCCAAACATGTTGATCTGATTAAATTAAATGTTGCATTATCCAACCATAGATTCTCCGGTGTGCAATACGCTATTCGTTTTTAAATATTTCATACCTTTGTACAAAAAAAAACTATGCCACTTGTATATCTGGGATTGGGTACTAATTTGGGGGATAAAGAGCAAAACCTGAATGATGCGGTCATGGAATTGTCACTTGAAGTCGGGAGTGTTATTAGTCTGTCAGCATTTTATACTTCAGAACCGTGGGGATTCAATTCGGCAAATGTATTTTTGAATGCAGTAGTACTGGTGGAAACAAGTTTATTACCTGTACAAGTCCTTTCAAAGACTCAATTGATTGAAAAGAAACTGGGACGCATGGGTAAATCTCTCGCCGGTTATGAGGACAGGTTGATCGATATCGATATCCTGTTATACGATATGCTGATCATTGACCAACCATCATTGATAATTCCACACCCCTTAATCTCAAAAAGGAATTTTGTACTTATTCCGTTAACTGAAATTGCACCTGATTTAGTTGATCCTGTTTCAGGAAAAAAGTATAAAGAATATATTCATAAATAATTATTAATTATTAATCGAATTGTAGTATTCTTCGAGTAAACTTAATGCGTTATCGTAATCTTTTTCAAAAACCAATATCCTTAGTCCTTCATTTAAATCTCCAAAAATCGGCAATATTTCTACCGATTCCTCATTGTTTAAATAGTTTTCGATATTTCTTTCGCGTAATAATTCCTGATCAAACATGGCTTCAACGATTGTTTCGTAATTTTTTAGAGTAATAAGTTTATTTTGCATGGAAATGGTTTTTTAGGGTGTCCTTTTTTTTATATAGTAGATGATGTATTGTTATAACAGATTTATTTTTGAATTTGTTTTGTGAGTGTCGGCAGTAACTCGTTTTAGTTCGCATTTTCAGAATTCTTATGTCAATTGTTTACAGTTTCTTAAATGAAAAGTGTATAACAAAAATGGATATTTTTTCTTACTTTTGCAACTGATTAAAAATATTTATTTCAAGGATGGATACCGACCAATTACCAGATCATATTGTTTATAGCAAAAAAGTCATTGAATTTGTTACTGTTGCTGCCGAAACCTGCTTGTTTCTGGAGCATACAAGCGAGTTCTCTAAAACTGATTTTGTAGAAAAGATAGTCAAAATTCTACCTCTTCTGTATCTGAATGCATCTTTGACTGATATCCCCGAATCAGTATATGAAGATATCCCCGAACGTTTTGTAAATGAAGAGGATTATCAATATGTACGTCAGCAGGTAGAACAATTGCTGGGTTCGGATGATTCCTATCTGGAGGTATTTCATCCCGATATGGCGTTAAGTGATACTCCTATTGCAGCCTTTGTGTCAGAAAATATGGCAGATATTTATCAGGAACTAAAAGACTTTGCGGCTAATTACCAACTTGGGGATATCGATATTATGAACGATGCACTGGTAGCCTGTCTTGATGCTTTTGGCGAACATTGGGGACAAAAACTACTGAATGCGTTACGTGCATTACACGCAGTTCGTTTTAGCGATGGATTTGGCTCTGACGAAACTGAAACAGAAATTACTCCAAAAAAATCAATAGACAGGAATACCTTTCTGAATTTTCAACATGATGACGATGAAGAGTTGACAAATTTATTGTAAAAATAGCTATGTTTAAAACCAAAATAACAAAAGACGAAGTGAATTTATTGCCGGTAGTTATCTTCGAAGGTAAAATAACTGTAGTGGATGAATTGTCTAAAATAGAGCCTGCTATCGAAGAACTCAGAAAAAGTTCTATTGTAGGACTTGATACGGAAACAAAGCCTTCATTTACCCGCGGTACACATCATAAAGTCTCATTGGTTCAAATCTCCACGCTCGATCATTGCTTTCTTTTCAGACTGAATAAAACAAATTTTCCCCCTGCATTAGCCGATTTTCTGTCTGATGAAAGCGTTCGTAAAATAGGACTGTCACTTCGTGATGATTTTAGCGGTTTAAACAAACATCAGATATTTAAACCGGCAAATTCAATTGACATTCAGACAATAGCTCAGAGTTATGGCATCATGGAACTGAGTCTTCAAAAGATCTATGCGATATTGTTTGGAAAAAAAATATCCAAATCACAACGTTTGAGCAACTGGGAAAACCCTGAGTTGTCCGAACAACAACAACGGTATGCCGCCACGGATGCCTGGGCCAGTTTACAGATCTATCTTCAACTGATGACTGAGAAAAAGCTATCCAAAAATGAGATTGAAAAAATGGTGTTCGATAACTTCCTTGAACAAAAGACGCTCAGAGAACAACCGGAAACTCCCCTTTTATAAACAGTACTAACTACAATTTTTCGATGATTTCTATACAACTTAAACCAAAAAAAGAAGAAAGTTTACAACGTTTTCACCCTTGGTTATTTTCAGGTGCCATTCAACGTATTGAAGGAAATCCGGCCGAAGGTGACCTGGTAGAAGTCCTCGATACAAATCGTAATTTTTTAGCCATAGGACATTACCAGATAGGAAGCATTGCTGTAAGAGTAGTTTCGTTTGAAAACATTCCGGTAGATGATGATTTCTGGAGTAATAAAATCAAACATGCCTATTCAATGCGTGTATCCCTTGGACTGGTTGCTGGGGAACGAAATAATACCTTTCGTCTGATTCATGGCGAAGGAGATTCATTACCCGGGCTGATAGTCGATGTGTATGATGATACGGCTGTTATGCAGGCTCATTCGGTAGGCATGCATGAGATTCGTCAGACTCTGGCTGAGTGTATCGTAAACAATGTTCCCCAGGTTAAGAATGTCTATTACAAATCTGAAACAACCCTTCCCTTTAATGCTCCCATTACGCCCGAAGATGGATATTTAATCGGTGAGGAAACCACCGACCTAAGTGCCATAGAGAATGGACTAAAGTTTCATGTCGACTGGCTACGCGGACAAAAGACAGGATTCTTTATCGACCAACGCGAAAACAGATCGCTGTTGGAAAGATATTCCTCCGGAAAATCAGTGTTGAATATGTTCTGTTATACGGGCGGATTTTCAGTCTATGCATTGAGAGGTGGCGCTAAACTAGTCCATTCGGTCGACAGTTCTGCAAAAGCCATTGATTTGACGGATAAGAATGTGGAAGCAAACTTCCCAAATGATCCCCGCCATAAATCGTTTGATGAAGATGCATTTAAATTCCTGAATAATCTGGAGCACAATGAACAAAAATACGATCTGATCATACTGGATCCGCCTGCATTCGCAAAACATCGTGAAGCTATACGGAATGCTTTAAAAGGATACAAGCGATTGAACGCAAAAGCTTTTGAACAAATTAAACCGGGTGGTATTTTATTTACTTTCTCCTGCTCACAGGTCATTACCAAAGATCAGTTCCGGTTGGCTGTTTTTAGTGCTGCAGCCGAAAGCAAACGGAATGTCAGGATATTACATCAATTATCACAACCTGCAGATCATCCTATCAATATCTACCATCCTGAAGGTGAATATCTGAAGGGTCTTGTATTGTGGGTGGAATAAAAGAATGCCTTAATTGACAAAAATGTTGTTATACTGATACTTTTTTGCAAATTATTTGCAGAATAATTTGTTCTATTAAATAGTATTATTATATTTGCAGTCTCAACAACCAGTATTAACCCCTAAATTTTCATTGCCTATTGCCTACAGTTACTTTAAAACCTCAAAATTAAAAGTAATGATAAATCTGAATCAATTAACCGATGATGAATTGGTAAAATTGTATGAGATAGGCAATAATTCAGCGTTTGAAATATTATTGTTGCGTTATAAGTCAAAAGTATACACCTATGTATACCTGATTGTACGCAACCGGGAACTCACCGAAGATATTTTTCAAGACACTTTTATAAAGGCTATTGCAACTATCCAACAAGGTCGCTATACCGAGTCCGGTAAATTTTTGGCATGGATCAACCGTATAGCACACAATTTAATTATCGACCATTTCCGACGCGTCAAAAACGAAAATACATTTTCGGCTGACGCTGTAGATTATGATATTGTAAATAATGCAAAGCTCTCGGAAAAGAGCGTAGACGTCACCTTATCCAACGAACAAGTAATGGCTGATGTGGTACGTTTAATTGACTTTTTGCCCGAAACACAACAAAAAGTTATTCGTATGCGTTTCTTCGAAGATTTAAGTTTCAAAGAAATTGCTGAAAACACGGATGTTAGCATTAATACGGCCCTGGGACGTATGCGCTATGCGCTGCTGAATATGCGTAGAATTGCTGCTGAAAAGGATGTCTCGCTTGAAATAAAATAAACCGGACAATTCTTTTTGATACATAGCATAATCCCCTGCAGGTTTCACAACGTGCAGGGGATTTTCATTTCGTTTAACCAAAAATTCCTAAAACAAATGATACAAAAAACATCTATTGTTTTTGTGTAAATTCAATAGATTATAAAATAAGCAGATTATAAAATAGATGCCCAAAGGATAATGTCTGAGATACATCCAACCATAACCGGGGAATTTGTACTACTGGTATTATTTCAATGGAAATGAAAAATAAGATTTATCAATCACAATACTCATATTATGTCCGGTTTGATTTACAGTTATTCCACCGATGGCACTTAACGTGGAATTATTCATGGTGATCGATAAGTTGGTGCCATTCTGGATATAGTTATTTCCGGATATGGAATTTAATGTATTTATAGAATTTAAGGTGTTATTATCTCCTATCTGAGAAATGTTATCGCTTTCGCCCTTGATATTATTCTGTACGAAATCTTCCACCCTGTTGTTGTTCCCTACCTGTTGTACAACCAGATTGTTATTATTGCCTATTTGATCAGCCTGTATGTAATTGTTGCTTCCCTGTTGTATCGATAGGAACTTATTGGATATGCCATCTTGTGTACTAACCAGGGTGTTATTATTCCCGCTGCTGAATAAACCCGTGGAGCCTGCATTTAGTTTCAACATTGTTGGAACTAATACCCCCGTAAGTGTATTTTCAGTGTTCTCTGAAGAGAAACTGGTTGCTAAATAACCTGCCTGAAAACTAAATAATATGTTTTGATTTCCCTTTTGGGTCAGGTCGACCTGGTTGTAATCCCCATATTGGAATGAGTTGGACGAATTGGGTGAAGATATCAGTTCGATTTTCTCGATTTGACTGAGTTTCGCCGTGTTGTAATTTCCTAATTGGGTGATGCTTGAAATGTTTAATTGTTCCGCATTCAGTTGCAGGGTACCTGAACTTTCAACTTCGGATGTCGAAATCTGCGGGATATTTACTTGACCTTGTGCAGTGAATACCTGAAACAAACATATAAATACAAATATAATAATTGACTTTTCCATTTTATATCTAGATAAAGAAGTCCTTTGAATTTGATATTAAATAAAATGATACTACAAACTCTGATTTTTTAGATTACTTCTACAGGTTTTTTTAATACGAAACATGATTTTTGAAAAGAGTCACCGGATAATTTATCCGGTGACTTTAATAGAATTTTATTTATTATCGTTGAGTTACTTCAAGAATGTCAGCTTTTCCTTGTTCTGTAGCTTCAACTGTTTGTTCATCACGAGTTGATTGTTCGATTTTAGTTGTATTTGAATTTCCTGCTTGATTAGAATATGCATAAATATGATTACTGCCTTCACGAGAGTCATAAATACTACTTTGAAATACCTCAATTGTGCTATTATTTCCGTATTGCCATGATTTACTCTGTTCATTACCTCCGAAAACCGGGTTGACTTGTTCTAAAACAACAGTATTCAAATTAGATGTACTAAGTTGTGTAATTTCGCTATCATTTGTTTCACCATACTGACTGAGATTTGCATGATTATCATAACCAGATTGTTTCAAATAAGAATTGGTATTTGAATTCATTGCAGAATTAACTCCACTTGTCGGGGATCCTTGAACTAAATTAAATATTCCTCCGCTGCCCGATTGAGTAGCATCTGATATATGTTTACTTACATCATTAGAACTATATAATATATATCCTTTTTGAGTCAAATCGATTTTACCTGAAGTTCCGTATTGATTAATCAAAGCATAATTTTGATCTGTTAATCGTTTAAATGTACTTTGTACTATTGTCGCACCATTGTTATCTCCACCTTGCTGAAGATCTAATGCATTATCTTTTCCCAACTGGTCTATTGTCAGTGTGTTCCAACTTCCATTTTGTGTGGCGTAAATTTTGTTTGCACTCAAATTCCACCATGCATCCTGGGTAATCGTAGCAGAATTTCCATAACCACCCTGTGTTAAGTAAGTAGTCTTTTGTGCCTCAATAAACCCTGTTGCCAGTACCATTACGATAATAAAACTTAACTTTTTCATAATTTTATTTAACAAGTTGTTTATAAATGTTTTTTGTTTAAAAATAAATTATTTATTTGAGATATTCTAATTTGATTGCTTTTCCCTTTTTGGGTGATAGTCACTTCGGATGTCTGATCATTCTGATGAATGGTAACCGTATTTCCTTCGCCCGTAACCCTTATATCTATTGGCTTTTTGATAAAATTCGGTGTTGTTGCCAGCACCTTCCCATTCAGGATAATTGTATTCGACCTACCGACCATCTTTATTGAACACCGTGTGGTGTTACCCGGGGATGCCCTTGCCGGTTTAATGGCGGTGCTGTCTGACCTGGCAATATCTTGTAGGTTCGACCTCCCGTATGCTGATAAATAAGTTGATGAGTATAGGGTGATTAAAAGAATCAGAAAACTCCTGTAAAGTTTATTCTTCATGGTGATGTGTTATTTAATTCAAGTTTAAGCTTTAGGTATTCAACAATTCCGAGCCCACTTTTTTTAGATGGATTCAGTTTTATTTATCAATCTTGAGATCGGTTGCTAGGTGTTAACAGGAAAATAGTAAGGTTATAAAGCAGTGAATGAAATTTTTAGAACCTTTATAAATAACAATATTTACTGTTCAAATATAAATAGTGTTATCCATATATGCAAATCGAATTTTTCTAAATGTGAGCCTTTTGGGCGGAAAATGAGAATAAACAGCATATAATGTTACTAAATGACATATTTATATGACTAACTGTAATCGGAAACAGACATCTGATTTTAATATTTTTAGAAAAAGAAAAACGGTATATTAAGTCAATTCAATAATCAGTCTCTCATAAACTTAAATCTACATACCTTTTTTATATAATAAATAATCCCCGGCAAGCTTCATGACTTGCAGGGGATTTTAGTTGTTAACTAAACAAAAGTCTTATTGTAAATTGGGCTTACAATAAATACTTTTTTTTGCTAGTATTAATTAGTCTCTAAACGATATGGATTTTAGAACACTTGTCCGAACGGTATAGCAAGAAAACTAATATAACCACCAAGAGACTTTGAAGCCCGGGAATTACTTTAACGGAAACGAAAAATAAGATTGATCTACCACTACCTTCATATCTTTGCCTGTTTGTGTAACCTGGATACCTCCCGGTGAGTTTATCAAATCACTGTTCATTTCCAAAGAAAGATGGGTACCTGTCTGCATAATTGTATTACCAGCTCCCGACATTGAGGCTATATCCGATTTCAGGGTTAAGTAATCACCTGTCTGAACAATCTTGTCGTAAAGGACCAGGCTTGTCGTATTTTCCTGTCTGAAATCTGTTATCGTATTATTTGACCCTTTTTGCAAGGCCAGTAGATAATTGTTGTTACCGGTTTGTTCTGCCGAAATTGAATTGTCCGAACCTTGCTGGATAGCCATAATGGCATTATTGTTACCGGTTTGGGTTAATGTCATCTTGTTACCATCACCTTCCGGGGTAATAGCATTGCCAGCTATAAGTAATTCTACAAAACCGGTTGGAACTGCAGTTTGGTTGTCCTGTTGACTCCCGGTCAGGGTCGCGAGATAACCAAATTGAAAACTGAGCAACAGATTACCACTCCCTATTTGTCCAAGTGTTAACTCGTTTGAAGTACCCGACTGAACTGTATATACCTGATTTGTTATCTCGGGACTTACACCACTTTGTTGATTGATAGTGGTCGTGTTTTGATTGCCTGATTGCTGTAACGACACGTAATTACCCGTATTGTAGTTTAAAGTCTGGAAACCCAGTATATCATTGATACCCGGCAATGAGATCTGTTGGATAGCTTCATTGGTATCCGGACCCGTAATGTTGACTATTTCCTGTGAATATAGGGAAAATAAATTCAATATTAGAAATAGTATATAGAGATTGGACCTTTTCATGATTCTATTTAATAACCCCGACCCATAATGGATCGGGGAGTTTATCGTATTTGATTTTTGAATACAAATACTTCAAATCATAAATTTTAATTTTAGTGCTGATTTACAATTGCTGTATTTCCATTTCCAATTTGATTTACTGACTCAGTTGCAGTACTAACGACTTGATAAGAACGAACTAAATTATCATTTCCAGTTTGATTTACACTTAAATAACTATCATTGTTATTTATAGCATATTCATCAGCATTTAAACCAACAACTTTATTTCTCAATCCATCCTGAGTTATATATGCTTCTGAATGATTCCCTTCCTGATATATTTTCGACAGATTTCCATCTGATAATCCCGCAAGACCTGAATTTTGCTTTTGGTCAATAAGAATTGTTCCATATGTCCCATTCTGATATGCATAGGCATTATTAAAATTCCCACTACTGTACATTGTAGCATTATTGTTTGTTCCATACTGTTCTGTTTTTTGATAGGAGCCCTGGCCTGTTTGACTTTGATAAGCGGTATTGTATGTATTCGTTTGTAAAATATCAGCATGACTTGGATCGTTCCATAATGTTACTAAAGAACTAAATTCTTGAGTAGCATTATTGTTTGAACCATTTTGATTAATAAATGCTCCCGCATATCTTACATTTTCACCTTTAAAAACCTGATTAGCATTATTCCAACTTCCAATTTGGGTAACATTCCCAACTAAAACACCAGTTTTTTCTCCAGTTGTTTGTTGAACGGATGTATTATTATTTCCGTTTTGAATTAAATCAAAAGTTGAGGAAGTCTTTTTACCATACTGAGTTCCAGTATTATATTGTCCTTGTTGATTTGAAGTGAAATTCATGCCACCAGATGTCCAATCACCTGATTCTTGATATTGGTTCATAGTATTTACATCCCCAATTTGTGTTGCAGTAGCAATGTTTTTTTCAGTAGTTGTACCCCAAACATTGCCAGATGCAATCTGAGTAATATTAATTAAATTTCCGTTTCCACCACTTTGAGTGGCAGTTGCAATATGATCAAATGGCCTTTCTACTGCCGGATTGCCAACAACTTTTTCTGTACTTTGTGTAATGTTCACTGTATTAATGCCAGTTTGATCAACATTAGCAATTTGTGATGATGGAGGTACTGAGCTATTAGATGTTTGATTTATAACTGCAGTTTGTGCCATTGCTATACCTGTAACAAATACCATTGCTAAAATAAAATTAATTTTTTTCATAACTTTAGTTTTTTAAATGATTATTTTTAAAATCGTTAGAAATTATTTTTGAGTAATGTGAATTTGATTATTTTTCCCTTTCTGGGTGACTGTCACTTCGGATGTCCGATCCGTCTGATGGATAGTAACTGTATTCCCTTCGCCCCTAACCCGTATGTTATTTCGTTTTGTGGTGGAGTCCGGGGTAGATACCAATACCTTGCCATTGAGGATAATTGTATTCGACTGACCGTTCATTTTTATTGAACATTTTGTAGAGTCACCGGGGGAAGCTCTTGATTCAGGGGATGCCCTCGCCAGCTTGATTGAAGTGGAGTCTGATCTGGCATCACCTTGCCGGTTCTGCCTTGCGGAAACTGAAAAATAATTGGTTGCGTACAGGCTGATTAGTAGAACCAAAAAAAAACCGTAAAGATTAATCTTCATTATATGTGTTGTTTTATTCAAGTTTAAATTTCATGGATTCAGCTATATGATCCCGCTTTTTCAAAAGCATTCACTTTTATTCAACAAACATGAGATCGATCGGTTAGCTGTTGACAGGATAAATCATCAGGCTGTAAAGCAAAGAATGAAAATTTGATAAACTTTAAAAACAATAATATTTCGCTGTTCAAATATAAATACTGTTATTTGAGTATGCAAACCGCATATCTTAAAACAAGAGTATAAGCAGTTGAAAATGGGTGTAAGTTGCATATAATGTTACTAAATGACATATAAATAGGATTATATGTCATTCGTAACGGACAGCCGATTGCATTATTTCAGGAATCTGAAGGCAGGAATTTTAATAGAAATTTACTAATCACTGATCACTAATTACTAACCCGTTAATATCAGATCATCTTGAATTTTTCCTGTAACTCTTTAAAAAAGGTACGGGTGATGATGAGTGGATTTTCTTTATGGAAGGGAGGAAGCAACTGGCAGTCTTTACCATCGATATTCCACAGGTAATCGAAATTGATAATGTGGCTTTGATTAATCTGGATAAAAGACGATGAGTAATTTATGATGTCTTCAGCAGTTGTGTTGTGTTTTAAATGCAACCGGTTATTATCGTTTAAGACGACGGTCCATTGCTTCTTCTCTTTTTGATATTCGAAATAACCTATTTGGTTTGTATGCAATTTATGAAACCCTGTTATGGTTGCAATAAGATAAGTCTGTTCAGTTCGATTAACTGATGTCACGTAATAATTATTGATACCCGGAGTGTGTTCCTTCGATACATGATTAAAAAAACGCTTGATGACAAATTTTATTTCGTCCTGTTCAAACGGCTTCATCAGGTAATCAAAAGCGGAAATGCGCAGTGCGTCCAAAAGATATTTTTCGAATGCGGTATAAAAGATGACATGCATGGGCCATGTTATCTCAGGGCTGATATCATTCAGAAGCTCCAGTCCGTTTTGAAACGGTAATTCAACATCCATAAACAGCAGGTCGGGGCGTTGATCCAGTATCAGTTTTTTACCTTTTATAGAATTTTGTGCATTGCCGACTATCAACAATTCGGTATATTCAGCGAGCGATCGACGGAGTTTATCAATGTAAAGGGCATTTACATCAATGATGGCTACCGTGTATTTGTTGTTTTTCATATTTTTGGTTCTAATTAAAGATACTCTTAACAGTATGAGGACCATACAATTTATTAGTTCAAAACTTAAACTCCAAAGAAATTCCAAAGAAACTTTATAACACGCTTTATTAAATGAGTTGTAGTTGAAAATGAGTTTTTAAAACTCTAAAATCACTGAAATACTTCAGTCTGTCATTTGTTATTATGTGATTTTAAGTTTTAAATTATTTTTTGATTGAGTATAGAAATGTTTTTAATCATTTGAAAATGAGAAAAAATTATAACACAAAACAATTCAAAATGTTTAACTAAATGATGGATTATTCAATAAAAATTCATAAGATTTTAATACTGTTGTTTTTAATTTATTAAAACGATACGTAAAGTCAGGTAGCAAAAGAATCCGCACATTCGATTGGTTTTTTCTGAAATTCAATCATCGGACGATAATTATAACAAAAATATGGAATAATGAGAATCAGTCGTCCTCTAACTTATTATTCCCAGCTTCACCTTTTCTTCACTGTGGGAGTGTCATTAATAAAACGCAGAAAGCGAAATGCCTGCCTATCCAGTTGAACCGGAATGATCGTCTATAAAAAATCATCCCTTCTTTAAATTTAAATCCATTATTATTGTTCCCCCGTTCTTTTCAGGGTTTGGTTAGTCCAGGGAGTGACTGTTTCCCTTATTTCCACACTGGTTCCTTCATTTTGCAAAATAGGGCATTTTTTCGCTAAGTGCTCTGCATCATCTAAATCTTTTGCCAGAATGATAATATAGCCTGTAAGTGATTCGTTTTTTACTATGTAAGGTTCATTCTTTATGTTGTTATATGGTCGAACAACTCTTCCGCTTAAGGCTAAATGGTTGCCTCCTTCAGCCAGTTGTCCTCTGTCTGTAATGTAATCCATCCATTCCATCCAATCGACCATTTCCAGTTCGATTTGCCTGGGTGATGGTTGAGTTTCCGGGGCAGTAATATCCATTCGGAACAGCAATACAAATTCTTTCATTTTTGTTAATGTTTTAGTTTGTGGATATTATGCATTTGTAAAACGAACTGTACATTGCCCGAAATCATTTCTCCGGCTGTGTGTTTTATCTCCCTGCAACATGATTTTTTTGCATTCTCCGGTATGATTCCTTCATTTCGTTTATCGACCGGAAAAGATTTGATAACCGGTTTTCATTTATAGGACAATCCCAATGTTCCGGAAACGCAATCCATGTACTTCTATGGAAGTATGGAAGTCCCCGTTTAATTATATTTTCGTATCTAACAATCATCAGGATTAAACTGTTCTTGTTTCTGTCATTAAACTCTGACTTTATCTGCACATTTGATAATGCTCTACTTTTATTATCCGTGCTTTCCTTCCGGTGCCCGATACTAAAATTCTACCAAAATGTCATTTCAATACTCCTTGAATCAACCAATCCACTATTTTATAAAACCTGAGAATAATTAGAACCCAAATGATGGTATGAATCAGTTTCTGATTTATGATGCTCCTGTGGTATTCCCATTCAATACCTCTTTTATTATTAGTCTTATTCCCTTTTTCAAAATAAAACTCCCTTTAAAAATGAAAGACAAAAGATATAATGATTTAAAATAGTCCTTATATTTACTATCTTAATACTATATTATATCCTTATTACAACTAATTTATAACTTTATTTTAATAAAATGGCTGTAAAAAGGGAATAAAACAATATAAAAGGAATACCCTGATGATAATAAAATTTAACTTATAATCTGGTGGCTGATTCTCCGCTTAAAGTTGTGCAAAAGAAATTCAACATTAAAAGATTTATCTGTACTGGACGCAAGAATAATTTGTATTCATGCTAAACGGTACTAACGATCCTGCCAGGGTGAATAAAACCCTCACTATCTAAAAAAATCACAATTATGACATGAATCGGCTTTATCCTGACGAATCGGATAATTTTTAGAATGAACCTGCGTTAAATCATTGCGTTTTGACTCAAGGTAAAAAGGTTGCTGACGGTTGAAGATGAACTTTTTTTAAAAGATCATTCTATGTTCCAACATGCCCGGAAATTTAAAAAGAATTTTTTTGAAGTCTCTTTTTTAAGAAAGAGACAAGAAGTAACCCTGCAGATTCTTATGAATTCAGGAGAAAATCTTTGGTGTTCAATAAATAATTATAGAAAACATATACTATTTTGCACACGATTCCGTTTTAGATTTATAATTCAAAAAAATTATAAAGTGCCTATGCAAAATCTTTCCACTTCACCAAAAAAAACTGATTTAAGTTCTGAAAAAAGACTTGATAACCGTCCGCAATTACAGCCTAAGGAGGCAACATTGCAAAAGATTCTTCAATTTGCTTCTACCTACAGGGCGGAACGGGTAAGCGAAAATCAGTACGTAGAATGGTATTTAAATTAAAAAAAGAGACTTCCAAATAACTGGAAGTCTTTTTTTTGTTATATTTGCAAATTAAAAAAGATATATTAACAAAAAAAATTAATGTCTTTTTTCAGACTATCATGAAAAAAATAATATCTCCTTCCTTATTATCAGCCGATTTCGGGAATTTACAGGCAGCCTGCGAAATGATTAATGCAAGTGAAGCCGAATGGTTACATATTGATGTGATGGATGGATCATTTGTTCCAAATATATCATTCGGATTTCCGGTGTTGGAAGCAGCAAAAGCGTATTGCACGAAACCGCTTGATGTCCATTTGATGATTGTTCATCCTGAAAAGTATATCTCCCGATTTGCAAAGGCAGGAGCCTCTATTCTTACTTTCCATTACGAAACAGTGGAAAATCCGCTGGAAGTCATTGAACTAATCAAAGCTGAAGGGATTAAAGCAGGCATAACGATCAATCCGGATGTGCCGGTAAGCGTGTTGGAGCCCTTTATCGATAAAGTGGATTTAGTATTGTTGATGACAGTTTTTGCCGGTTATGGCGGACAAAAGTTTATGGAAGAAAGTTATGGCCGGATTGCCGAATTAAAAGAACTGATAAAAATAAAAAATGCTCACTGCGTAATAGAAATCGATGGGGGTGTCAATGAACAAAATGCCTCTATGTTATTTGCAAGTGGTGTGAATGTCTTAGTGGCAGGAAGTGCGGTTTTCAAGTCTGCCGATCCTAAAAAAACGATTCATAATATGTTAATCAGTTAGCTTATGGAATTTTTGCAACGAACTCCTTTTTTCCGTTTGTTGTTCCCGTTTATCATTGGTATTATTGTCTGCCAATATGTAGAGTTCCTGCACTGGACTGTATATGCATTATTCAGCTTGTCTGTTTTATTGGTAGTATTGTCGTTTGTGATTCGAAATCCAACACGGCAATTTGAATTCCGTTGGCTGTTTGGCTGCGGAATGTTTTTTTTTATGTATACCCTGGCCTGTGTAATATGTTCCAACCGTGAAAAGGAAGAAGCATTCGATCATTTACATCAAAAAGGAATGTACAGGATAGAATTGGTATCCTCTCCGGTTGAAAAGACAAAATCCTATATGTGTAGAGCGGATATCCTGCAATTCTACAGCATATCCGCCAAACCAGCTCATGGTCAGGCAATTATATATTTTCAGAAAGACAAACTTGCTTCCCAATTAATGGTTGGTGACAGGTTGTTGGTGGAAGCCGAATTTTCGCCACCGGCCAGAACTTTAAATCCCGCAGGGTTTGATTACACAGCCTATCTGAAACGACAAGGGGTAGGAGCGACTTGTTATATCCGGATAGGCAGCTGGAAGTTTACGGATAGAAATACAGCATTTTCCATTCGAAGAACAGCTGATTACTGCCAGAAATCGCTGCTGGATATCTACCGTAAATTTCACATCAGTGGTGATGAATTTTCGGTGCTGGCTGCCCTGACGCTTGGCTATACCGATGACCTGCAACCTGACATTCGTGCAAGCTACAGTGCCACCGGTGTGGTTCATATCCTCTCGGTGAGTGGAATGCATGTCGGTGTGGTGTATGTAGTCATGGCTTTCCTGCTGGGATTTATGAGTAAAAATCAACAACTAAGGATTTTTAAAGCTTTGTTTATCATGTCGTTTTTATGGGGATATGCTTTTTTGTCAGGATTATCGCCGGCTGTAATCAGAGCCACCCTGATGTTTTCGTTTGTTGCTCTTGCCACCTGTTTCGATCGGAAGTCCCAAATTTACAATACAATTTTTATGTCCATGCTGGCCATGTTGATCGTCAATCCAGACTTTTTATTCGACGTCGGGTTTCAGTTAAGTTATGCCGCAGTTTTGAGTATTCTCTTTTTTAAACCCATTGTGGATAAACTCTACCAACCGACCAACAGGGTGACACGTTCTATATGGACGCTGTTTTCAGTTTCATTGGCAGCTCAATTGGGTACTACCCCTTTTACATTGTATTATTTTCAACAATTCCCGAATTATTTCTTACTGACCAATTTTATTGCCATTCCACTTTCGAGTGTGGTGATTTATCTGGCTATGGGGCTGTTGTTTGTTTCTTTTATTCCCTACGTTTCGGTATGCGTCGGATTTCTATTGAACGGATCGGTCCGTTTGTTGAATTATGTGATAGTGACCATTCAGAATCTGCCCTTTTCGGTTTCGCACATTTCATTGGATATCCGGCAATCAGTAGTCCTGTTTCTGGCAATATTTTGCTTATCGGGATATTATTTCAGTAAGAAAATCACACCCCTGATTGCAGGACTTGCATCTCTTTTACTGACCTGCATTTTCAGTGTCGTAGTAAATTATCTAACCCTGACATCCAAACATATGATAGTCTATGCCGGATATAAAAACACGCACATTAGTTTTATAAACAGGAATCAAAATTATATCTATACGACTGATTCTCTTGAGCTAAAGCGAATCGCTACGCCGTACTGGCAAAATCAAAAGCTGGATAATCCGGTTGTTTTAAAAAAGAACGAGTGGTACAACAATGGTTTTGGATGTTTTGAAGGAGTGAGACTATTGATTTTAGAAAGAACATTTTTAAAGAAAACCACTACCAACAGACCGCTCGATCTTGACTATCTGATTATTGGCAATCGTTTAAAACCTAAAATGGAACAGATAACCGAATGTGTTCATCCGCGTAACATTATTGTTGATACCAGCATTTCGAAATGGTATGTCAATACCATAAGACTGTTTTGTAAAAAACAAAAGATAGGATTCTATTCGGTGGCCGAGCAGGGAGCTTTTATCCTGAACATTAAAGATTAACTTTCCAACTCTAAAATATCTCACAGAATCGTATTTTTTTGCTACTTTTGCATTTAAATTAAAACAAGACAAATGATTTCAAAAATTATAGCCGAGGAACTAATTACCAAGGTAAATAAAGCGATTGATAATGTAGATAAGATCGTTATTGTGGCTCACATTGGCCCTGATGGGGACGCTATCGGATCATCGTTGGCTTTATGGCATTATCTAATGACTATTGACAAAGAACCTGTAGTAATTGTTCCTAATCCTTTTCCTTCATTTCTGTCGTGGATGCCCGGAGCAGAGTGTATCCTTGATTATGAGAATTCAAAAGAGAAAGCGGATGAGTTGATCGCTGATGCTGAATTGATTTTTACCCTTGATTTTAATACGGCCAGCAGAATGGGTAAAATGGCTGATGCGGTGTTAAAGGCTCCTGCCGACAAGATATTGGTGGATCATCATTTACATCCCGATACCTATGCAAAAATAAAAGTGTCCTATCCTGAAATCTCCTCAACAAGTGAATTGATATTCCGGCTTATTTGTCGTATGGGTGATTTCAATATGATTAATCTTGCCTGTGCCGAATGCATTTATACAGGGATGATGACCGATACCGGCGGATTTACCTATAATTCGAATAATCATGAAATTTATGCCATCATTGCTGAGTTGATAAAATTAGGTGTTGATAAAGATGCTATTTACAGAAAAGTTTTCAATACCTACTCGGAAGACCGTTTACGGTTGATGGGATATTGTCTGTTCCATAAAATGAAGGTGTATCCCGAATATAAGACTGCACTCATTACCCTGACCCTAAAAGAACTGTCGCAGTTCAATTATGTAAATGGTGACTCCGAAGGATTCGTCAACATTCCCCTTTCGATTGCGGGCATTGACTTCTCTGTTTTTATGCGTGAGGATACCGATAAAATTAAAATTTCATTCCGCTCACAAGGCACTTTCCCTTCGAACAAAGTAGCTGCCGATCTGTTTCATGGAGGCGGGCATTTGAATGCGTCGGGTGGCGAAAGTTCTACTACACTGGCAGAAGCAGTCAAAAAATTCGAAGATGCCTTGCCTGATTATAAAGACTTTTTAGAATAGAGTGTGCACGTAATTTAGAGTCTTAAATAGATAATTCTAAACACTGATTCCAAACGCGGAATACAGAACGCTGAACGCTGAACAAATAACTTCAAACTCTCAAACTAATGAAATACCTCATTATACTTGGCGATGGCATGGCAGATGAACCGATTGCCTTTCTGGGAAATAAAACACCCCTCCAGGCTGCAAATACTCCATCAATCGACAAAATAGCCGTATTGGGTAGAAGCGGAATGCTGGATACTATCCCTGAGGGCTTTTTACCCGGAAGTGAAATCGCTAACCTGAGTGTGTTGGGATATGATTTAAACAAAGTGTTCGAAGGCCGGGGTTCGTTGGAAGCAGCGAGTATGGGAGTTGTAATTGAACCCGGCGAAATGGCCATGCGGTGCAACCTGGTTTGTATTGAAAACAAAAAGATAAAGAATCACTCGGCAGGGCATATCAGCAATGAAGAAGCCCACGAACTGATTCTTTTTTTGCAGAAAGAACTCGGGTCGGAGGGTGTGAATTTCTTTCCGGGAGTATCCTACCGGCACTTGTTTAAAATGAAAGGTGGAAATAAACATCTGAAGTGTACTCCACCGCATGATGTTCCAGGAACACCTTTTGCCGACGTCATGATTCAGGCAGAAGTCACCGAAGCGCAGGAGACAGCTGATTTCTTAAATGAACTGACCTTGAAATCACAAACCCTGCTCGAAAACCATCCTGTTAATTTAAAACGTGCTGCAGCAGGAAAAGATAAAGCCAACAGCATTTGGTTATGGTCGCCCGGATATAAACCTGAAATGGATACCTTGCTCGATATGTACCGGTTGAAAAGCGGGGCAGTTATTTCGGCAGTCGATCTGATTAAGGGAATCGGAGTCTATGCCGGATTGGAGGTTATCGAAGTAGAAGGGGCTACAGGTCTTTACAATACGAATTACGAAGGAAAAGCTCAGGCAGCCATCGAAGCATTACGCACCAACGATTTTGTTTACCTGCATATCGAAGCCAGTGATGAAGCAGGACACGAAGGAAATGTAGAATTGAAAATAAAGACAATAGAATATTTGGATGATCGCATTGTTAGACCCATTTATGCTGAAGTTTCAACATGGAAAGAGCCGGTAACCATTGCTATACTTCCTGATCACCCGACACCCTGTGTGTATAAAACACATACGAAATCACCGGTACCTTTTGTAATTTATAAGCCGGGTTCAATTGCCGATGACGTAATTGTATACGATGAGTTTGCTGCCTTAAAAGGAAGCTATGGTTTGCTCAAAGGAGCTGAATTTATGAAAGAATTAATTGGTAGTAGGTAGTAAGTAGTAGGTAGTTGATAGTAAGTAGTAGGTAGTTGGTAGTCGGAAGAAAGTTGTTGATAAAGTTTGTTAGTAATCAGATAACATGACACTTTACTTGGGTATAAGCCGATTGGAACGTTGGAGAAAATAAAAAAATATGAAATATTACAGTACGAATAAAAAGGTAAGTGGCGTTAGTCTTGAAGATGCCGTGGTAAAGGGATTGGCGGAGGATAAAGGTTTGTTCATGCCCGATTCGGTAAAAGTGTTGCCACAGTCGTTTTTTGATACCATTGAAAATCTGTCGTTTCAGGAAATAGCCTACACGGTTGCGGATGCCTTTTTTGGCGAAGATGTGGAAGCTGTGGCATTGAAAAAAATTGTATATGAAACACTCAATTTTGATGTGCCATTGGTGGCTGTTGAAGAGAATATTTACAGTCTGGAATTGTATCATGGTCCTACCATGGCATTCAAAGATGTAGGAGGGCGGTTTATGTCGCGTCTGCTGGGTTATTTCGTACAAAAGCAACAGAAGTCCATGGTGCATGTACTGGTGGCAACATCGGGCGATACCGGAAGTGCAGTGGCTAACGGTTTTTTGGGAATAGAGGGAATTCATGTTTACGTACTCTATCCAAAGGGATTGGTCAGCCCGATTCAGGAATGCCAGTTTACCACATTGGGCCGGAATATCACGGCGCTCGAAGTGGATGGTACATTTGACGATTGTCAGGCGTTGGTGAAATCGGCTTTTATGGATAAGGAGTTGAATGCTCATATGAAACTGACTTCAGCCAATTCAATAAATGTTGCACGCTTTCTTCCTCAATCATTTTATTATTTTTATGCCTATGCTCAATTGAAGAAGTTGGGTAAAGCAGATCATATGGTCATGTGTGTGCCAAGTGGAAACTTCGGAAATATTACTGCGGGGCTTTTTGCCAAAAGAATGGGATTGCCTGTGAAAAGATTTATAGCTGCCAATAACAGAAATGATATTTTCCTGCAATACCTGAATACCGGCGTGTACACTCCACGTCCTTCCGTATCCACCATTGCTAACGCTATGGACGTAGGAGATCCGAGTAACTTTGCCCGTGTGCTTGACTTATTTAAGGGCTCACATTCGGCTATTGCCAAAGAAATCAGCGGAGTCAGTTATAACGATAACGAAATTGCCGAAACGTTGAAAGTTTGTTACAATGAAAACGGATACCTGCTTGATCCGCATGGAGCCTGTGGATACCGTGCATTAAAAGAAAACCTGCAACCAGACGAAACCGGTGTGTTCTTAGAAACCGCCCATCCGGCTAAGTTCCTTGAAACAGTAGAAAATATCATTGGCGAGAAAGTGGAAGTGCCTTTGAAATTGAAGGAATTTATGAAAGGAGAAAAGAAAAGTCTATCGGTGACTAAAGACTTTACATCGTTTAAAAAGTATCTGTTGAGTTTAAAGGCTTAAACAGTCTCACGCTAAAATACGAAATCCGCAATATGACAGAAGTCATTTGCGGATTTTATTATAATGAGAAGGGTTTTTTACTAATTGGTACCAACGGTTTTCGAATAAAAGAATCGATTTTGAGGTTCCGAATTGAATCCTGCCGGCCTATTCGCTTTAGAAAGTCCTCCCAGTTCATATTCCAGGGATCCGTCTTTCTGCCGGGTGCTATATCGCTGTGGCGGAGTACATATTTAATGGGATAACGGCTTTCAATATCTTTTACCAGAGCCGTCAATGAACGGATTTGCAGTTCAGTGGGTGCTTCGCCAACCGAATCCATCAGTTCAATGCCTATAGAGCATGAATTTGCTCCCTTTCGTCCATCCGGAAGACTGCTTTGACCGGCATGGAACGATACGTTTTTTTCTTTTACAAGCTGGTAGATAGTTCCACCTCTCCCGATCACGTAATGTGAACTCACATGATACAACGAAAATTGTTTGATAATCAGGTCAATGTCATAGATATCACCGCCAGAAGCGTTATATACAGAATGCACAATGATGACATCAATATTCCTTAGTTGGGTGGTTCGCATACCAAAACTAACTGTTTTATCGACAATATTCAGTTTGGTCTGGCTGCTTACAGTAGAAAAGTTTAAAACGAATAATAAACTGATAATTGTAATTCGAATGTTTCGATTCAGATTCATTTTTATATTTCAAAAAGTCCTTTCAATTTTTTTAGTGAGTACCCCTTAAACTTAAAAGTGGCTTCCCTTGGTCCAAAATAGAAACGGAATAAAAGCTCTTTTGTGTTAAGCAATGAATTCTTTATTTCCGGAGTCAGCCTGACAATCAGTTTGTCTTCATACCAATTGTAATTATTTGATTTGGATGCAGATTCAGTCTTAACACTGGCACTATCTTTTACTGTAGTAGTCGTAGAACTGATTTCATGTTTTGTTTTATACTCTGTTCCTTCGTTTTCAATTTCCAGGTCATAGTTTTTACCGTCAGCTCTTACATAACACTTTGGTTCCATATTAAAGCTTGAAGTGGAACGTGAAATGACAAAGTAGACATTTGAAGTTTCGCCGGCTGTAGAAGTGATGCGTTCAAATATAATATTTGCATTCTGAACCGGAGACTGTTGCAGGTATTCGTCAGGCATCAATGTTACTTCAAAGGTACTCTTTTTAGTGTTCTTAAACTCATCCACTCTGGTGATATAGGGACTGAACAATAAGGAGCAGCTACTTAAAGTGAGGCACATTACAGCGGCCAGTAAGGTGTTTTGTGTTTTCATATGGATTGTATGATGATTGTGATATACAAAATTAACAAAATTATTGGATTGATAATCATAGATACCGAATTTTACAGGTTTTATTCCTACATAAACAACCCGTTAAAATACATCCAGATGACATATCTTAAAAACTTTCCAATAAGCATGTAAATAGCCACTTTCCACCAGTTGCATCTGAAAAACCCGGTAGCAACAGCAATAACATCCCCAATAAACGGGACGAATGTGAAAAAAGCCAGCCAATCGCCATGTTTTTGAATCCTGTTGGCAAAGCTTTCAAGTTTTTCTTTTTTGATGTGAAAGTATTTTTCAATCCATTCAATTTTACCCAGCAACCCTACATAATAACTCGTCATGCCACCCAGCCAGTTTCCCAGAGTGGCTACGAAAACACAGGTCCATGGATCCAAATGTTGAAGATAAATCATAGCTGAAAAAACAACCTCTGAGCTAAAAGGCACAACAGTAGCGGCTAAAAATGAAGCAATAAAAAGTCCGAGATAACCAAGTCCGGTGAGTCCTAACATTAAAATATAAAGTATTTAGATATAACAAAAGCAATATTTATCAGACAGAAAACTACAAAGAGGATACCATAAAAATTGTTTTGTTTCAGCGTTAAAGGGTGAGAAAACAACATAGAATATACTAATGCAATAAACGGGAGAAATGAAATGAATTGATTCCTGAATAGGAAAGCCAATACAATAAACGTAAGGAGCATTAGAAATAAAAAATTAAGCTTGTTACGTGTATTAATAGCATCACTGTTTGAGACGGAATACATTCCGAAAATGCTTATCAGCATGACAATCGCAATGGATGCCGAGTAAATCATCTCAGACAGGGAAAAAGTTGAAAAATTGTAATCGATATTTAAGTACACATCGATTTGTTTTGTAAGGTCTAAATCAGGATTAATCATAAACCGGACAGATAGATAAAGTATCCATGGAGTAAGAACTCCAAAAGCGGAAGCTAAAAATGTCCTGAATGAAAAGCTCTGAAACATCATAAACCCAATCCAACAAACCGGAATTACGAAAATAAGCGGATTTATAAACAGGCTGCCAACACTGATTAAAAAGCTTCCCATAAAAGCCTGCTCAGAAGCTTTCCGGTCGCGTGACAAGGTGAAGAAATTAAAAAGAGCAAAGATAAACAGAGTCAATCCGAAAAGGGAACCAATCATTACGTGTGTTTGATTCCAGGTACTCATCAATATCAGGAAAATTAAAATCGGCAAAAATGTACGTGTGCGGATAATGGTAAAACGGTTGTTGATTTGAGCTATCAAAAAAGCATTCAACAAAGTGAGGGATATACAAACTAAATTCAACAGGAATGAATTTAGTGAAAATATCGATTGCAGACTTACATCCAGGGACGTGTTTTGAGTCACAACTGTTGAATAGGGTGCACCCACATAAGCCGACATCCAGATGACGAAACAGGATCCTACTAAAAATACAGCCAACGGTATACTCGGAAGGATAAGATTTTTTAAAGAAACCCGCATTTATAATTTACAATTTATATTTTTGGAAATGAGAATAAAATAATTTTGCATAACCGGGTTTTACTAATCCCGGTCTGCAAAATTACAAATAATATGCTGATATAAACAATCACCTGACCCGGTTGTCACACAACTTTAAAAATAAAGGTGCGATCTACTTTATTATCAGGCGATTTGTTTATTCCGATACTGATACTTTATACCGGGAAGTTGAATGTCCCTGGTAATCAACTATTTTAGTCCCCGTTTTTTTAATAAGGCATCCGCATTTGGAGTATTTCCACGGAACTTAATATATAATTTCATGGGGTCATCAGTGTCGCCTTTTTCGAGAATGTTTTTACGGAAAGAAGTGGCTACTTTTTGATTGAATATATCCCCTGTTTCCTTAAAGGCCTTAAAAGCATCAGCATCCAGTACTGCTGCCCAGGTGTAACTATAATAACCGGCACAATAATCGCCACTGAAAATATGATTGAAATAACTGCTGCGGTAGCGGACAATGATTTGCGGAATCATTCCTATTTTATCCAGAGAAGCTTTTTCAAATGCATTTACATCAAAGTTGGCTGTGTCTTTCATACTGTGATAATCCATATCAAGAATTGATGCTGCAATCAATTCAGTATTTATAAATCCCTGATTGAACGTTCCTGCCTGTTGTATTTTCTCCATCAGTTCCTTTGGCATCATTTCGCCTGTTTTGTAATGAATGGCATAGGTTTTCATTACTTCCGGTTCCCAACACCAGTTTTCCATCACCTGCGAAGGCATTTCAACAAAATCACGTGCTACATTTGTTCCCGACAGACTTGGATACGTGCATTGAGTCAGTAAACCATGAATGGCATGTCCGAACTCGTGAAACATAGTTTCTACTTCGTCCATATTCAGTAAAGATGGTTTGGTGGAAGTCGGTTTGGTAAAATTACCGACATTACAGATCACCGGACGATGATTTATCCCATCTTTCTTGTATTGGTCGGTAATGTTATTCATCCAGGCACCGGCACGTTTGCCTGCACGTGGGAAATAATCGGTGTATAATATTCCAATCAGTGATCCATCGGCATTGCTGACTTCAAAAACTTCCACATCAGGGTCGTAAACAGGCATGTCGCTAAGCTTTTTGAATTTCAAACCGTATAGTTTGGTAGCAAGTCCAAAAACACCCTGACGAACATTCTCGAGCTTAAAATAAGGTCTTAATGCTTCTTCTTCCAGGTTGTATTTTGCTTTGCGCAATCTTTCGGAATAATACCACCAATCCCATGGTTCCAGTTTCTCGCCTTTAACCTGAACATCCATAAGCTTTTGCAGCTCGGCTGCCTCTTCTTTGGCTTTTGCCACTGCAGGAGTCCAAACTGTTTTCAATAAATCATAAACTGCTTTTGGTGTTTTAGCCATGGTATCGTCCAAAATAAAATCGGCTGAAGTAGCAAAACCAAGCAATTGAGCTTTTTGAGTGCGCAGCTTTATGATTTTATTGATAACCGCTTTGTTGTCGCTGGCATTATCGTGGTTGGCACGGGTGGTATATGCCATTAACAATTCTTTTCGAAGTTCCCGGTTGTCACTGTATTGAAGAACGGGAATAAAACTTGCTTTTTGAGTCGTAAAAAGCCATTTACCCGGCTTGCCAGCTTCTTTGGCTGCTTCAGCCGCTGATTGCCTGACGCTTTCTGGTAAACCTGCAAGGTCGGATTCTTTATCAATTATTTTTTTGTATGAATTGGTTTCATCCAGCACATTTTTACCAAAAGCCAGTTGAGCTAAACCAAGTTCTTTGTTTATTACCCTCAATTTTGATTTTTGATCGGCATTTAATGCTGCACCGCTTCGAATGAAATTACGATGGTATTTTTCGAGTAATCGTGTTTGTTCGGCAGTTAAACCAAGTTTCGCACGGTTGTCATACAAGGTCTTTACCCGGGCAAAAAGCCTTTCATTCAAATAAATATTGTCATTATGATCCGATAGGACAGGAGTAATTTCAGTGGCAATTTTTTCCATTCCTTCATTCGTGTTGCACGAATACAAATTGAAAAATACCGAAGAAACTTTTTTAAGGAGCTCACCGCTAAAATCCAATGCGGCAATGGTGTTGTCAAAGGTAGGTGCTTCTTTGCTGTCGGCAACAGCATTTACTTCTTCAGCATGTTTTTTGATACCTTCCGTAAAGGCAGGCATATAATGCTCATTCTTTATTTTATCG
>Ga0302209_10000246_pt1 | contig 25686 bp, 22 predicted proteins | sample II_Fen_E3_1_FD_194574 | JGI IMG/M metagenome (GOLD analysis project Ga0302209, IMG submission 194574) | Peat permafrost microbial communities from Stordalen Mire near Abisko, Sweden - II_Fen_E3_1 | ecosystem: Environmental > Terrestrial > Soil > Wetlands > Permafrost | place: Sweden: Abisko...
TTGATTGCAGAAGCACTATTGGCAAGGAAACCATCGGATGAAGTTAGGTTATTGTCTATAGTCCATGAAGTGCCATCTACATTATAGATATAATAATTGAGTGTTCGATGTTTCCAGTATTGAAAACCATTCAGTACCCCCTGTGATATATAGATTTCATTGGCTTCCGGTGGTGTTGTTGTGAACCCGGAAACCAATAAAGTTGTAGGAGTATAACCAAATCCGTCTATGGCAAAAGTATAGGGGTTTTCGTTCGAATCATTGTTAGGGATTGAAATTGTGGCAGTACGATTTCCTGTGCCGGTTGGTGCAAACCTTACAGTAAAGGTGGTTGATCCCAATGCAGCTATAGACGCTGCCGGAGCTGAGGTTACAGTGAATTCAGTAGGATTTGCACCCAAGAAACTGATAGCGCCAATGGTTAAAGCTGCCGAACCTGTATTTTCGATGGTGAAGGTACGGGTAGCATTGCCTGATGAGGGAAGCGCTGCTCCAAACTTAGTATAATTGCTGAAAGAAGTAGAACCACTACCAGAAGCAATGGAAGCGCCGTTTCCCTTTATATTGATTTCGGGATTGACTGTGACTTCTGAAACGGAAATATCTGGGGTACCACTGGCCATATCAGTCCAAACAATACTTTCAGCAGTTGGAGAACTTGCCCCTGAACTATCATAAAACAATACGTAATCATCAGGAGTACCACTAGGACCATCGTCATGATATATCGTGTTGTTATCAATAACCCAGGCTGATAAATCGGGCGAATACCATATGTAATACGACAAGGTTTCATGCTTCCATGCACTATATCCATTAGGCGAAGTACAAGGTTTATAAATTCCATTTGCATCGGTATAGGTTGAATGAGTTCCGGAAACCCGTAAGTCAACGGCAAAAGCCGAACCCGTAAAAAAGGCTATCAGGCAAAAGGCTATTAGATATTTCAATTTATCGGATAAAAATTGTTTTATAGATGACGAACCCAGCATGTTTTTAATCCGGTTTTGCAGAAGGTCATTTTGGCCTGTTTCATGCGGGTTATTGATTGAGTAAAAACATGCTTGTTTCATAATACCCATTTTTTAGTTTTTATTAAAGAAGGGTGTCGCCATAGTGACACCCTTCTTGTTAGTTGAATTTAAATATTAACTTCTTGTAATGTTAAGTGTATAATCCTTCTTGTCGGTTGCAGAGGCAGTAACCGTTACAACAATTGTGTAGATACCTGCCGTAGGCATACTTAACGGATATCCGGTTCCACTTAGCGTTAATGGTGTTCCATTGCATTTTACAACCGCCGTTGATATACCCTCAACGGTTATATAAATGATTACATTCGTTGTTGCTTGAACATTCAATGAATATGGACCAACATAATCACGCGAAAACACAGGCGAAAATGCAGGATAAGACCCTCCTTTCTTTACCTTGAAATCACTAAGATATGCTGCTGAACCTTTGCTTACCTGGATAGAATAAGTTTGCTTATTCCCTGTTGTGGCAGTAACTTCAACCGGTATAGTTACTCCTGCTCCTATTGTGATTGCTGCAGAAGGTTGTCCACTGACCACCGCAGTACCGCTTACTTTAACAGTCGCTTGTGGGTCTTCAACGGTTGGAGTAACAGTTACTGTGGTTACATTAACAACAGTTTTGGCTGTATAAGACAGCGTTGCTTTATCGAATGCAGGGTTTAATGGTACAATCGCACTGCTGTTATCCTTCAAGATAAGTGTATTCAAATTGGCGCTTCCCTGACGGGAAACCGTAATGACATAGTTTTTCTGTGCGCCCGAACCATCGGTAACATTAACTGTAATGGTGTTACTGCCATAAACTAAAGCAACGGCTTTGGGTTGTCCGCTTGCAACAACAGCCCCATTTACTTTAATCACCGCTTGTGGGTCTTGTGCTGTTGGTGTTACATTAATGCTTGCAACACTGGCATCGACCGTTGCAATATATGCCAATGTGTTCATATTAAATGACGGAGTTAATGTTCCTGCACTAATTACCAGATTCGTCAATATGCTACTGTATGCCTGGTACAGTTCGAACTCAATGATTGAGGTGGTTACGGTGTTGCCGCGCAGCCCTTTGCTCACAAAAACGCGATAGTAGCGGTAGGCTACAGCATTGAAAGTGCGGTCGGTCGATGTAGCCGAGTTGTTGGTTACGCCGTCGATATCGTACCACGCTGAATTGTCGTTGCTGCCTTGCAGTTTATAGTCGACATTGGCATAATTTGAATTGCTCCACACGTTGTTTGGCGAGGTAATGATCGAAGGATGTTTCACCACCCAGCGGTTGACCATATAAAGTGCTCCCGGATTGACTTCCAGCCATGCCGGAATGCTGTCGCTTACCCATCGGTTCGAAGGAGCCAACGCCCCATCGACTGCTCTAGAAGGTATGTATGGCAAAATGGAGTTATTTGCCGTCATTGGTTTATTTAAAGCTATATTTCCCATTGTAAATTCTTTAATTTTGTGTAAATAATATTTTATTATTAATCGTGTGTTGGGTATATTCCTCCCTCATAAACAATGTAATAGTTCATTCCCGGCTGAGGTTCTTGCCCAAGCATGTTGGGTACAGCAAAAGTAGTTCGTCCGTCGCCACCATAATTAGCTCCTATCAACGAGAATAAGGCCGTGTAGGGCGCAATATTTAAAGTCCGTCCGTCACAAAGTATTGTCCACATGGGATTAAAGCCGTAAGGCAGCAGGAGTATTGTTCCTAAAAAATAATCCATATCTTTTTATATTTTAAATTGTTATTACTCACGTGTTGGATAAATGCCAGATATACATATATAATAATTCATCCCTGCTACTGGCGAGTCGTTAGTCATGTTGGGCAAGGCAAATGTGGTTGAGCCATTACCGCCGAATTTATTACCAATTAAAGAGAACAGGGCATTGTTTTGTTGTACTTGCATTACCGTGCCATTGCACAACATCCATCCCTGGGGTACAAACAGGTATGCGAATAGTTGGATATCTCCTAAATAATAGTCCATTTTAATTTCATTTTAAATTAGTTGAAAATTACTTTTATTAGTTTCTTGAAGGATAAATGCCATTAAATGCAATGTAATACTTCATATACCCGTTGTGGCGCGATGCACCGTTCAGGTTAGGCACACAGAAATTGGTAGTACCGTTTCCGCCAAAGGTAGTGCCAATGAGGGAATACAGCAACTCGTAAGTTGTGATGTTCAAGGTTTGCCCGTTGCATTCCAACCAGTCGGAAGGAGCAAAAGGGAAGGCAAAACACATGATGTTTCCGATGAGTTCATCCATAATTTTAATGTTTAAATGATTAATGTTTCTATTTTAAGATCTGACTTATATCCGCTTTAATTTCTTTATTTATTAGCAATCAGCAGCTCCACAATTTTGTCGAGCTTATCGGTGTGATTGCTTACAAAGGTTTTCCCGGCTTCTTCCAATGCGTGCATATTTTCGGGCGTTGCCAGATCCATAGCACTGCTAGCTGTACCCACTGTGGGTTCAAGCCTGAAATAATTGGCCAGATTGGTGGGATCGACAGCTCCAAACATCTGCTTCAACTCATAATGTACCGTTTCGGAATTGCCAGACATTAGAATATTGATTAACGGTATCAGCCATCCTACTATACCCCATTTTTTTGCTTTGCTATAAGGGTAAGAATCTCCCTGAGATCCAGTTCCGATGGATATCATAATCATTTCCGTTGCATTAGGATAATCGGGTTTTTCGTTACATGCCGGAATGCTGCTGAATTTAATCGTCCGGGCTTCGGCATAAGCACACATCGACGGGTTATTGGCAAACATACCGCCATCTACCAGATAAAGTGGATTGCCGTAGGTGGAATGAATCTGTGCAGGTTTAAAATAAGTTGGTGCAGCCGAAGTAGATCGGGCTATATCGCGCAGCCTGAAATCGCGGGTTTCATTTTTGGTGGTATCAATCTTATTAAAGAAGATGGTTTTACGTTGGAAAATCTCATACGAAGTAATCAAACAAGGTTTCAATGCATCGCTTAGCTTTGTATCTTTCAGATAATCCGACAAAATTTTCTCTATGTTCCTGACCGGATACTTTGCTTCGAATAAGCCAAACAGATTGAGAATTTTACGTCCGAGAGGAATTGAAAAGATTTCTTGTCCATTCTTTAAATAGAGGTCAACTGCATCCTGAGCACTAAATTTAGGTTTCCCGTTTTCATCGGGGGTAATGTACATGCAGGTTAGAATGCCACCGGTACTGGTTCCGGCCAGCAAATCGAAATAATCGGACAAACGAGCATCCGGATTGTTAGTTCTCTCCTGAAGTTGTTCTTCGATATAAGCCAGTATCACACCGGGAAGTATTCCCCGTATTCCGCCACCATCGATAGATAAAATTGTTACTTTTTTCATTGCTTAAATAAGTTCTCGGGTAGTTTTGTTTTCGCTTGTAATTGATATTCAGTTGTAGTAATCTTTTGTAAAGACCTATGCTGAGACAAACTACACTCAATTGCAGGCTTTTCACCCTGTACATACCAAAATTCAACTTGTTGAGCTTCTTGTCTTCTAAAATCACAATACTGTTTCGGTAAAGTTATGCTTGAATCGTTATCGGAAAGCATTTCGTCGCCAAAAACTGTTACCGTAGTGAAGAGTTTTAAAACAGGGAATTCGTCTTTGGAATCAGGAATAGTGAGCGTTTTTCTATATAATGAGCTATCTAGCCTGTATTTGTTTACGGTAAATATGTTCCCTAACGAAACCCGTTCAAAAGGAGGCTGTTTCGTTTCGTAATACATCAGCCTGTCCGTTTCCATTTTCGGATTGGTAAGGCTGGCATCAATGGATATTTCTTCGGGAATGAATATGCAATCGTCTTCAAGTTGGGGAATCAGATGTTGCATAATCGCCACTTGAGGTTCGCTTTTAAGACAGGCAAGCATAGTCTCCGAAATTACAATGTCATAATGTTTGGTAACAGTAAATGTGGTAGCATCGGTACAATAGAAATCACCTATAGATTTGCCGAGACCTAACGTTCTAATCAAATCATGTAAAGCTATAAGCGAATTGCGGTTGATGTCGAGCATATCTACCTTAAGCTCTGTAGAGTTATAAAGTGGTAAAAGAGGTATTAAAAGCGTACCATACGGACCTGTACCTACATAAAGTATACGGATAGGTTTATCTGCTGCTTGCGATAACTTTTGAATAATGGCCTTGTTTATACCTCGTAGAAATATTGCTGTTCGTTTCATTTCGAGCAGGCAGTGCGCTGCAGCAGCGGTTGAAATGGCTTTGCCCGAAGGAAGTAGAATATCTTTATCCTGATTAATCGCATCAATCTTTACTCCGGTAATATGACTGTAAATCTTGTAGATTTTATCTACTGCCAGCTTCATTAGCCCTGCGTTATCACCGCAGTCTAACAGTAGTTGTGTATTCTGATTGAGTATTTCCAGCAAAAATTGGTTGCTTTTCATTTAATAAATTCTACGCATTTAAGTTTACAAAGAAACAAACATATACATAACAACCGCTTATCAAATGGTACAAAGTGACTGTACGATTTGATAAGTTGAATAAAATTAAGGTATATCTGAATTTACCGGTAATGTCCTCCCTACTATAACTTTTATATGATAAGTTCACCAGTCATTGCCCAGTATTTATCTTGTCCATCAACCATTGCAGGGAAAGCCGAAGCTTCCTGTTGTAACTTTTTCCAGAGTACTATTGCAGCATCAATGTTCAACGATTCTATATAGGACAGAGTTATTTTTTTCATTGTCTTGATTGGGTTAATGGCAAAATCATCCGATAAAGCTCTCCAGCCACTAGTTATTAATCCTGCGGCATTTTCAACGGCGGCATCATACGATTCTATCGCGGCCTTAAGGCCTGCAAATTTCTCTTTACTAGAAAGTACCTTTGCATCAATCTCTTTATTGTCATTCAAAAATGCAAGTACCTGATCGGATAATTTGGTCATCTTAGTTGACATGGAAGTGGTATCATCCGATAGCTTTTTTAGTAGGTTGATACTTTGTTGTTCTACTTCCTCGGTCATAGCCGACTTGCTTTTAATCATCTCCTTTATCAATTTGTTTAGGTTACCAAAATCAGTTACGGCGGTAGATGCATAGTTTGCAACAGATTTCGACATATCAATCAAACCATAAAATGTTTCCGATTCCCAGAGTAATGCACTTTTAAGCAATGCAGAGAAACCCGGCAAATTTGTCATAAAGTTTCCGCAAATTTGTGCACCTCCTTTTATGTCAGCTATACGAATATTGATTACTGTCCAATCGTGTGCGGAGATGGTGAATATCTTTCCAAGCGAATCGTTTGTTAGATTAGTCATTTTTTTTATTATTATTTGTTAGAAAATCGCGAGCTTTTGCTGTTGAACCAATAGCTGTGCCTTCAAAATACATGGTTATTTTACTTACGTTGGAATAATCGACACCCGGATTATTTTTTAGTAATGATATGCTCCATTCGCTGAAAGGTGTAGGTTGAAAATAGGCGTATGCCACTTCCTGATCCACCTTACCATCAAGCTCTACAAGACCAAGTTTACCATCTTCAAACTCCCAGTCTTGCTTTTGCCCCTGATCGGTGACTCTGTACTCAAACATACGGGTAAGTTGTTTACTGTTGAACTGATAATTGGTTTTGTTATAAATATCCCGGTAATTGCCAGCAGTCGTAATCATAATCTGCACGGTATTTTTATCCGAATCGAACGAAATTCCTTCGAGCCAGATACGGATGGTGTTTAAACGAACCCGGTTGAATCCCCTGAATTCTTTATCATCCAATGGTACTACCCAGGTAGTTTCTCCTGTAATTTGCAACTTTTGGAGGATGGAAGAATCGGTAACTTCGTACAAGACATTTTGCATTACCTGTGGAGGAGGATTAAATTGTTCGAGAGCAGTAGTCGAATCCATCGTTATTTTGGTGATATCATCTATCCCGGCAGTAAGATTACTTACCTTATCAACAATCTTCGGTTGCACGGACGAGTGACGAAGTGCCCAATAAAAGTAAGAAGCCTCATAAAACTTTAATGCAGAAAAAAGAGAGCTTTTACTATCTAAATACTTTTGATAAAACTGTTGCATCATCGCCAGAAGCGGCTTTTCACCTTCCTTCAATTTATCAACCATTTTCTGAAGATTTTCCTGCTTTTGTTTTGCATACTGCTGTTGAAAGATAACTGATGCAACTTCCTGACCGGTAGTAACTACAGCTAATTGTGATGTTGCAAGAGTCTCCCCATAGATCACCAGTATGTCAAGTGCTTCTTTATACTCGGCGGCAAATTTAATCTCTTTCTTTACAGATTCTTGCAATACATTGTCAGCTCTCAGTTTAAATATATCCCAAGCATCTGTACTGCTTAAATCGGAATCGGTACTAACATTATTCATCTCCTGAATAATATCCATTTGTTCTCCGGCAGAACTTAGTTTTTCAGCCACTTCCTTTATGGCTTTTGCGAACTTAAATACTTTCTCTAAATCCTCAATTAATTTTTTCAGTGTTGACATGACTTCAGCAAGTTTATTAGCCTTTTCAGTCACTTCTACTGTTGTTCCGGCAGCTTTGGCTATCTTTTTTATTGCCTCAATTGTGTCTTTCGCTGCGACTCCCCCTTTGGATTCATCGCCTGCAAACATTCCTGCAATGGCTCCTCCGAAACTTACCACTTCCAGCGAAATACTTACAATTGCCTCAATAACTTGTTTCCGTTCATAATCAGGGATACCTATTTCCTTAAATTCAGCAGCACAACCATCTACAACCCGTTGTTGGTCATTGAAATTTACTTGTGCCTTCTCGGCAGAGTTTACCGCTTTGTTATAATTATCTTCGGCCAAAATCAATAATTCCTTCACATAACTGATTTCACTTTCTGCATTCGCCACCATCGTTTTTGCCATAGCAATATTTTCGTCGGTGAGCTTTTGTTGTGTGCTTAACTGCATGTAATCGCTCTCGTATTTAGCGGCATAATCTCCAAAGGCTTTTGCCTGAGAAGTATATACTTTTGCAGTAAGATAAGGGACAAATACAGCCCCGTTGGCTTTCGCATTGATTTGTGAACTAAGTAAGGTTGCCAAACTAGAGCTTCTGTAAAAGAGGTCTTCGAATTGCTTTGTTTGTGCTGCCCAGCCTTTTACCCATAAGAATATTGATAGAGCCAGTTTTGGTTCCTGATCGTATAACAAAGACCCGAAAATAAATGCATTGTTCAGGTACAATTGCATATCGTCCGGTAATACAAAAGCAATTCCCTGCTTAAGTTGAATTTGCTGACTGAAAGGTACTCCATCAGCAATTCCTATTGAGATACCCGGCACTATATTATCCTGCGTTATTTTGAAGATAACGGGTTGTTCGGTACTGCTTTTAGAAGTCAGGACAGTTAATGTACCTGTTATTTCAACGGCAAACAGAACTAATCGCGGGTTATTTAGCTGATAGTCTATTAGTAGTTTAGCACTACCTTCCACCTCTATGCGACGTGCATAAATAACCAAGCTCCCTGAATGTAATAACCAAGCAGTAAAATCGGGTATTACCAGTACATCGGCATAAATAGTTATCATATCCGGTGTATAGCCTGACTTACGAATACTGTCTTGAATGGTCGACAGATTTTGATACATACCACGGAAAATGGCATTATTTTCACCTACGTTGGAGCAGGATGCATCGGGGACATTGCCCTCTGTTTGCAAATCGTTATAGAAAGACGACCAATCCCTAGTAGAGTTAAATTTTTCTCGGGTTAAAGCTTTCATTTCTTTTCTTCTTCAACAGTTATATATGCGTGACGCCGGTACTCGTCAGCTTCTTGTTCCACGTCTTTCCATTCTTTTTTAGCCGATTCCACACCTAGCTCCATGAGAATGGGTAATGCCTCTTTAATATTAGTTTTGATTTTCTCGACAATACCATCCAGTTGTTTGGCAAGTGAATCCCACACCTTTTCTATCTCTTTTATTACAGGAAGAGCATTGGTCAATGAAGCTGATATACTTGTAATTCCCATCTCAATGGTATTAATAGTAGTCATTAGCAAAGTTGCCATCTTTTCTTTCTCATTTAGATTTTTAATCTGTTGTTCGGCAGCACGAATAGTTTCGAGTGCTTTAGTAGCTTTATCGCCATAAACACCTGCTACTACTGCAGCGGATACCAAGGAAGGGATAATCAAATCAAACCACATAGTTCCAACCAGATAGACAGGTGTTGTGGCTGCAACTACAACATCATAATCATATTCGGCATTAGCAGCATCTAATATCTTTTGTTGCGCTTTTATTTCTTCAATAATTTTCTTTATTTCTTCACTTTCAGCTCCATATTTTTTATAATAATAATTAACTAGACCGCCTTTCCCATCATCTCCACTTAGAGCTTCTTTATCCTTTTCACTTTTCTGAAAGAAAGCTTCAATTTTTGTATGTACAGAATTAGCATTTCCCTGATATGTTGCAGCATTTTTAGATAATTCATTCAAAATTGCTGTCAGTTCATCTTTTGATACTTGATCATCCGGATTTTCATAAAGTTTTTCAGCTAAGGGTTTAATTGGGTCATAGTAGGTTGGTACCAAAAGGGCATAATTATAAATATCGGAGGCCAGAGACACACTTGCTGGGAATGTTTTTTCTTCCCACCCTTTTACGTGCGTGTGTATGTCAGCATAAGCATCTGTCAATTTAGAAAAATCACTCATATCTTTCGGGGCTCCCTCTCCTAATGCTTTTTTTAATTCATCAAGATTAGTAGGCAATCCCAAAGCTTCTTTTACATAAACCTGAATTTTAATCCATTCGGGAGAGGAAAGTGAAAAACCTGGGCCATCGGCTATAGAAGAATGTGCGATTGCCCGTGGGCCAAGACTCAAAGATGCAGTTTTTGTCATAATGAATTAGTTTTTAATGATTATTCTAATCCAAAGTATTATTAAAATTTACTTCGGATTTAATTGATTTATACGTCATTCGAAATAGGAGCAAAGCTTCTCTTAATGTTTGGTTCGCATTCTTTTCAGAATGGCTCAACTAAACCCCGACAAAAATCACTTGAAATAAGTAATGTGTAAGATGCAGGAAAACTCAGCTCATATATCACAAAATTTCCGCAACGAAAATAGTTTATTAACTACGATTCGCTTTTATCAATCTAAACATAAATGCGTTGTCAAATTGATAAAAACGGGGGTTTAAAATAAGAATGTTGGAATTGGGAGGGTATTTTTGATAAATGCGGGCAATGCATACAAATGAGGTTTACACTTCAGTGCATTTTCGTTGCATTTTTACCCATGCGGCGGGAGTTTCGTTGCATAACAGTTTGAACTGACGGGTAAAGTTAGATTGTTCGGTATAACCGCATTGCTGAGAGATTTCTACAATGGATAGTTGCGGATTTTCAATTAATAATTGCTTAGCATGTTCAATTCGGAGTGTGTTAATGAACGAATTAAAGTTCTGTCGCTCATTTTTATTCAGCAGGGTTGAAAAGGTAGTACGGTTAGTATTAAAAAATTCTGCCATATCATTCACAGTAACGCCTGATTGTAAATATAACTTTTTATCAATGATATGCCTCTTGGCTGTGAGCCAATTAAATCCACAGAATTTTTTCTCTCCGCTTATGATTTTTTGTACCGGATTACGTTGTGTCAGGTCTTCAATAAATTCAGGTTCAAGTTTCTTAAAAATTTCCTCGTACTGCATATACATAATGGCAAACAGAAAATAATAAATGCAAAACAAAACAGTGAAAATAGTGTCTATAAGTACATCCTTAAACAAAGAAGAAATGATGGACATCAGACCTACCATCACCGCCATATAAAAATTCTTTTTTGCCCATTGCGGCTTTAATTGAATGGTATCGGAATAGTACTGGTTTAAATATTGAGTATAACGAACGGAAAGTTTCTGAACCATGCTGTTGTAAAACACAATCTGGAAAATATTAAATACAAGGAGCAACAATCGAATAAAGATCGTCGGGTGTAAAAGTTTTGAAAAGAAATCGGGGATGGAAGTACATACCGGGTCACCCAAAAAAGCAGCAAACACTCCATACAAAATTATCAACAACGATAAAGGTAAAATGTTATAATAGAGAACCTTTTTCCGTGCAAAATTCTTCGGTGCATAGAGCGATACCAACGCATAAGCAAAAATAAAGCCTTGCGATGTACTAATAAGAAGTACCGGAAATGGAAAAACATCGTCGGGGCAATTTCTAAGTCCAAAGAACACCATGCAAAAAACAAGAAGTGACAATATCAGGTAATTTGCTGATAAAATCCTGACGGATATCCGGTAAGTTTTTACTGTTTCATATTCGGGGATATTAAAAGCCATCAAAGTTACACCCATTAAAAGGCATATTATGCCCCAGGTAAGCGTAACAATTGAATGAAGAAGTTCTATGGGAATATTGAGTTTCAGGCTCATTGTGTGCACGAATCAATTTTGACTTCAAATGTAGCAATATAATCGGAAAAATTATCCGGGTTTCTTTTTGAGTTACCTGATTTTTGATTTCGAGATCAGACATATTAAAACAATAAACTATGTTCACTATGTGTCCAAAATACAGCATTATATTATTTCGAGCACTTAGATGTAATAATCTCAATAAAAAAGAGAGTAAATTGATTCCTCGCCAACTTACTCTCTTCATTAGAATCAGATAAATTAATCCACCTTTTTGATAGAAGTGATATGTGCTTCTCCTTGTAACGGTTGGTAAATCTGAATGATAACTGCTTCATTCAATGCACCTGGATATACTACTTGAGAATTAGCAAAGAAACGATAGTTTGTTCCAGATACTACTTGTGTGGCAACTGCCAATGGACTGTATTTTACTCCAATTAAACCTTTGATAACTGAGTCAAATACTTTTTTGGCATCTGCCGATAGAGTTGTGCTGTAAGGAGTCCAACCTCCTGGTAAATTTGTTCCCATTTTAATTCAGATTAATATTTAGATACCTACTCATAACGCTTTTCGGTTTCCACGGTGGTATTTTATACGTTGCTACCACGAACGTATTACTATTCTTTAAGCAGATAGTGCGCACTATCTGCTTAAAAGAACAATAATTTTATGGCGGTAAAATTAGTGGGAAGAATCTGTGTGTCACTTATCAATAGATACAAAGTGAGCGTACTATTTGATAAATTGATAGTTTTTTAATGGGATGAAAGTGGGGAATGATTAATCTTCTGGAAGAGAATGGAGTAGCTATATGGTTTTAATGAAAATTGCTGAACGGATGAAGACGTGCTTCAGGTAAATAGAGTATTATCTATTTACCTGAAGCACGTCTGTCAGCGTTTATTTTAATTCATACTATATTCGGGCGATTCGGATTGATAAGTCTGACGCCACACTGAGGGCGATTCGTTGGTAATAAGTTTAAACTGCCGGCTGAAATTGGAGGGTTCGCTGTAACCAACCAATTCGGAAACCTGACTGAGGGAATATTCGGGATAACTGGTGAGCAGGTTTTTAGCCTCCTCTACACGCAGTGAATTAATCCACAGATTGAAGTTCATACCCTCTTCATTGTTGATAAATGTAGAAAGGGTTGTTCGGCCAATTTTGAGATATTGAGCCATATCCTCTATATTCACTCCCGGTGTAAGGTAATATCTTTCAGCAATAATCTTATTTTTTAGTTCATCCCACACAAGTCGTTTTTTATTGTTAGGTACCTTATCAGTAGAAGATCCTGGTGGATAAATTGCCGGTTCAATATAGATAAACTTACTCGGATATTGGATGTAATAAATACCAAAACCTAAGTAAAAGAAGGTATAAATAACTGTAAAGATAAATATCCATGTGCCTGCGAACATGAAGCAGGATAGTAAAGCCCCAATCCCAACCGAAAGCGCTGCATAAAAACTATATTTGATCCATGGAAGGTACTGGTTGGAACACTCCGAAAAATAGTTAGACATTTCACTGCCAAATAATTTTGCCTGGCGAAAAAATAATCGCGTCAGATAGACTAACTGGAAGATATAATAGAACAAAAATAGCTCTCTGATAATTATTACGGGATGAAATTTGTACCGGATGAGGTCGGCTATTGAATATATCTGGAGATTTCCCCAAATGGTACAAAATATTATATATAGTATCGTCAGGACGAAGACAGGTGCTAGCTGTTTATAGAGATAGTTTTTGGTAACAAATCGAGGGTTGATTAGTATGACCAACGATATTACAAACAAAGTTGCCTGTAAAGATGCAGTGACGAGTGTATCCATCGATATAATATTTACTAAAGACAAATTAAAAACCATGACAAGCACCTTGACCATGGCCAAAGTTATATATCCGCCCGCTAAGAACCGAAGGGAAATCCGATACTTATTTAAAGTCTCGGTTTGAGGAAGTGGTAAGGTGAGAAAAACAACTGCCAAAGCTATACAGCCGACAATTAATGTGATGTTGATAAATAAAAATGGATAATGTTCCATGAATGGATAGGTTAGATAAATAAATAAGCAATTATTGAATGTGTATTTAAAGTGTTACCGGAAATTAATATAACGTATAACAAACTCGTTTGATTCAATATTCAATATTCCTACTTTTAGCTACAGGAAAATAAAGAAAATACTACAGTCGTAAACAAAAAATTAAATTTCATATTACAAAAATAAACTAAAATGCTACAACAACCAAAAAAAAGGTCAAAAATAATTGAGACAATAGTTTTTGTATCTATCACATAATGAGAATATTGAAAATATATTTATAGTAAATATTAGGACAAGCCTTTTGGAGATGAAAAAATGAATAAAAAAAACAGGTTTTTTATGGTATGCATACTAAAATAATGTCGTTAATATTTAATCTCTACAGGACTTGAAATTTTATTCAAATGCCCCGAAAGTGCTATTTATCTAAGAGGGTTATTTCCGGAATATGGTATAATCCTTTTAATGAAAATAGAAAATAAGTATTAATAACAGAATTGGTAGTCATGATATAACGGTCGTATTTTTGATTTATCCGAAGTCTGTATTGAATATACATACTGTTATTAAAGCCCGTTTGATTAGTGTTGTTATCCTGATTGTCTACTTGCAGCGGGCATTCAATATGTTTCAACGCAAAAACTCCCCTTGAACTACAGGTTCAAGGGGAGTTATATTCGGAATGCGACTTTAACTCGCGTCCCGAATTTGATCATTTATTTGCTTGTAATCACAAGCTGTTGCGTTGGCAATCCTTCTACCGAAGCTTTCAGCGTAATGTTTCCGGCTTTACCGTTGGTTTGCACAATGGCCAGGCACTTCCCATAGAAAAGATGGCGTTCATTCTTCTTTAGCGATACGTGGTCGTTTTGATCCCCGTTATCAGTACCGATAATGCTGCCTTCACCTTCGACAGAGAATTTTACGAGTTTATCAGCCAGTGGAGAGGCAACCCCATCTTTATCTAAGAGTTCAACCGTTACATAGGACAAATCGTCTCCATCGGATGATATGGTAGGACGGTCGGCACTCAAACGTATGCTAACAGCTTCTCCTGCTGTTTTTATTTCCTTGGTCAGTACTTCTTTGCCCGCTTTGCGCGAAACAGCTTTTAAAGTACCAGGAGTATAAGGTATGCGCCACATAACATGCAAATCATCGCCTTTCTTGCTTCGTTTACCCAGCGATTGTCCATTGAGATACAATTCTACTTCATCGGCGTTATTGTAGTAAGCCCAAACATCTACAGTTTGTCCGGGATTCCAATTCCAGTGTGGATATATATGTAACACGTTTTTAGTTGTCCATTCGCTTTGATACATATAATAAATATCTTTAGGAAATCCCGCTAAATCTACTATACCAAAGAATGAGCTGCGGGATGGCCACCAGTAAGGAGTCGGTTCACCCAGATAATCGAAGCCGGTCCAGATATATTGTCCGGCAACGTGGTCATATTTTTTCACAAGTTTCCAGGTTGTTTCGTGAGTAGATCCCCAGGGAGCACGGCTATTATCGTAGGCAGAGCATTTTTGTAACGGGTTGTTGAATGGTTTGTCCCATCGTTCCGGCCAAATATTTACACTATCCGAAGGCATCAGATAAAACCCGCGGGATTGTAAAGAAGAAACGGATTCGGTTACGAAGAAAGGCGTTTTTGGGAAACGGTCGGTTATTTTTTCGAACTCATTTTCATGATAATTAAATCCGATTAAATCCATTGATTCTGATTTAAATAAAGGGTTATTATCTTCAGTTCCATTACATGCGGCAGATACGGGGCGGGTTGGGTCTGCATCTTTTGTTACATCAACCAGATGTCTGGTAAGCAAGGCGAATTTGCCCAGTCTACCGAGCCGAACATCTTCTGTATCGGCAACCTTTCTGTTGTTCAGCAACACATTGGCTGTTTGTAAGTCCATTTCTTTTGATGCTCCTTCTCCCCACTGTTCTCCCACTTCATTACCTATGCTCCAGATAAAAACAGATGGATGGTTTCTGTCACGCTTAACCATGTCTGTTAAATCGCGTACGTGCCATTCGGCAAAATCGCGGGAATAATCATTAATGGTTTTTTGTTTCAGCCACATATCAAATGCTTCGTCCATAACAATAAAGCCCATTTTATCGCACAGATCAAGTAATTCTGGTGCTGGCGGGTTATGCGATGTACGAATTCCGTTACAACCCATCTCCTTTAATATCTGTAACTGGCGTTCGATAGCACGGGTATTAACTGCTGCGCCGAGTGCCCCTAAGTCGTGATGATTGCAGACTCCATTTATTTTTACCCGCTTGCCATTGAGTATAAATCCTTTTTTTACATCAAATTTAAACGAACGAATACCCACATTGGTAGCATATTCGTCGGTTTGACGGCCGGCAACATAAGTGCGCGTAACCAACTTGTAAAGGTAAGGATTTTCAATATTCCACAACTTAGGATTGCTTACAATAATTCTTTGAAGATATTGTTGTGCTACTCCTGTATTTACGTACAACGGACCGTCAACTTTGCTTATCAATTTTCCCTGAGCATCGTAAAGGGATTGTTCAACTCTGACTGTTTTAAGATTTTTGTCATCGTTTTTAATTGTGGTTTGAATGGCAATCTCGGCACTGGTGGCTGTGACTACAGGTGTGGTGACATAAGTCCCCCAATGATCGACGTGGACAGGATTAGTGGTAGTTAACCATACATTTCGATAAATACCCGAACCGGAATACCAGCGAGAGTTAGGTTGTTTAGAATTATCGGCTTTTACGGCAATAACATTGGAAGCTCCAAATTTGATATAGGGAGTCAAATCATATTGAAATGAAGAATAGCCGTACGGACGTTTTCCGAGTGAAGTACCGTTAATCCACACTTCACTATTTCTGTACACACCGTCAAAGCCAATAAATATCCGTTTGTTCTTATCCTTACTATCTACAGTGAAAGTTTTCCGATACCAGCCTAATCCGCCTGGTAAAGCTCCGCCTCCCGGACTTGCCGGAAAGTCTTTCCCAAAATCAGATTCAATACTCCAGTCGTGCGGGAGGTTAAGTGATCGCCATTTAGAGTCGTCAAAAGACACCTGAGATGCATTGAGTGTGCTATCGGCTAATGTGAATTTCCAGTTCTTGTTAAAGCTTTGAACTCTGTTGATTTCTTTTGTAGAACCAGCACCCCATACAGTAGCGCAGAGCAAGATAAAAATCAAAAGCGAATTAAGTTTTTTCATGGATTGATGTTTTTTTATTGTGATATTAAAAGGCATTTTTGATAATCTTTAATGCCAGATTTTTAAGGCGTTGAATAATCAACGCTCATAACGAGCAAAGTACGAGAAAATTTTTGAGCTGTCAAAGTATTATTGAAACAAAATGCTGTCTGCACAGGTACATCGGGTTAACAATGAGGGGTGAAATCTGATAATTTGTTTAAGGAGAGAAAATCAAATTATTGAAAACAAAAAATGGTGAGAATAAAGCTCACCATTTTTTGTTTTCAATTGAATTCTGTGCTTATTCAACACTGAATTTATACACACACCATTCATCATACTTTTCGCCCGGACGAAGAACCGGACTTGGGAAATGAGCAATGTTCGGAGAGTTTGGGAAACCTTGTGTTTCGAGGCATATAGCTTCCTGACGGTCGTAGATTTTTCCTTCTTTACCTACAATTTTATCCATCCAGTTGCCCGAATAAACCTGCAATCCGGGCTGCGTGGTGAAGGTTTCCATCTTACGTCCGCTGGTAGGGGCGTAAACAGTACCTGCCCAAGCTAAATCACCAGCCTGATCTTTAATGATACACCAGTTGTTATCAATTCCCCAACCCGGAACAAATGCTTCGTGATCCACACGTCCGTCAATTACCGTAGGTTTGCGGAAATCGAATGGAGTGCCTTCCACCGGACTGATTTCACCCGACAATGCAAACGAATCGTCTAACACGGTATAGAAGTCGGCGTTGATTTGCAATTGGTGATCGCGGATGGTTCCGTTTCCGGCACCTTTCAGGTTGAAGTACGAGTGATTAGTCAATCCAATGATGGTTGCTTTATCGGTAGTAGCTTCATAATGAATTTTTACTTCGTTTTCATCAGTCAAAATGTAGGTACAGGTAACTGTCAGATTACCAGGGTAACCTTCTTCGCCATCGGGTGAGAAAAGTTCCAATACCAATTCTTGTTGCGAAACGGATTTTACAGTCCATACTTTTTCGTTGTAGCCGTGAATTCCACCGTGCAGAGAGTTCGTTCCGTTATTTACAGGAAGTTGATAGTCCACTCCATCAAGTGTGAATTTACCATCTTTGATACGGTTGGCAAATCGACCACAAACGGCACCGAAATAGATTTCTTTTTCGATAACTTCTTCCAACGTGTCGAAAGCAAGCACCACATCGTCGAATTTTCCGTTCTTATCAGGAACCATCAGGCGAATAATTTTAGCACCATAGTTGGTTATGTCAACCGACATACCATTCTTGTTGAACAACGTATAAAGCGATACGGGTTTACCGTTCAACTCTATTTCTAATTCTTTTACTGTTTTCATATTTATTATTTTTAACCACAAAAGGAAACAAAAGAAACACAAAAGTTTTGTTTATCGTGGTATTTGTTGTTTTAAATAATAGTTTTTCACAATATATCATCTAAAGAGTTTTCGAAGGAACTGCTAAATTGTGAAGATGTTCGAATTCTTCTTTTGTGTACCTTTTGTGCTCTTTTGTGGTTCAATAATTTATTCAGGAATACTTTTATAAAACTCATTTACATATGTTGTTTGACCATCATAATATAAGCTTTCCACATTAAAGTTAATCATTAAACCTTTAGGTGATTCTAAAAGATTCATATAATTAATTAGTTTGGCAATATGAATTGGTGCAACTTCTTCAACAGATTTAATCTCTAATACAAGAATATCTTCAATTAGAAAGTCACACCTAAAGTCAATATCCAAATCAAAACCTTTATAGTTATATGGAATTTTATATTCTGATTTAAAAGCTATGTTTCGTAATTCAAGTTCTTTTGCCAAGCATTTGTGATAAACACTTTCCAACAATCCCGGACCAAGTCTTTTGTGAACTTCAATGGCTGCTCCGGTAACTTTGTACGTCAAGTCTTTTAAATATGTTTTTGTTAACCCCATAGTTTTAAGATTTAAAACCACAAAAGGCACAAAAGATACACATAAGTTTTCTTTTGATGAATTTCTTTTGTGACACTTTTGTGCCTTTTGTGGTTCAATAGGTTCTTACAATTTGCAAGCTCCGTCGCCAATTTCGGCAATATAGAACTCAGGTTTGATACCTATTTTAGCTTCGTAAGCTGCACCTACTTCTTTGATAAATGTATCGATAGCTTCATCTTTTACCAATGAAACGGTACATCCGCCAAAACCACCACCGGTCATACGTGAACCGATAACACCTGGAATTTTCCATGCTTCTTCAGCCATGCAATCCAATTCGGGACCGGTTACTTCGTAATCGTCGCGCAACGACACGTGCGAAGCATTCATCAGTTGACCAAACAAAGTCAAGTCACCAGCTTTCAACGCTTTTACGGCATCGCTGGTGCGTTGAACTTCACCTACCACGTGGCGGGCACGTTTGCGAGCTATCGGGTCAGTAATGGCCGATTCGATAGATTTGAATTCAGCTTCAGTCAATTCAGCCAGATATTTCAACGGACGAACTTTGTTCAATTGTTCTACAGCCAGTTTACATTCAGCTACGCGTTGGTTGTAAGCACCTGAATCCAGTTTGTGTGGACTGTGGGTATTTGAGATAAGAATTTTTACACCTTCCAGCTTCACAGGAACCAATTCGAATTCCAATGTATCACAATTCAGGTGAATGGCATGATCTTTTGCACCGTTAGCAGACGCAAACTGATCCATAATACCGCAGTTTACCAATGCAAATTCGTGTTCCGATTTCTGACCGATTTGAGCCAATACAGTACGGTTGAAACCTGTTGCCAATTGGTCGTTGAATGCAAATGCAGTAACCACTTCCAAAGCAGCAGACGAAGAAAGTCCGGCACCATTAGGTACATTTCCCCAAATAAGTAAATCGTAACCTTGTGTGATAGCGATACCACGTTTTACAAATTGTGCAATAACACCCAGCGGGTAATTTACCCACGATTTATCAAGTGGAGTAGTCAACTGGTCGAAACCAAGCGAAATGACTTCAGGTTGATTTAACGATTTGAAGTTCATCACCTTTTTGTCGTTCTTAGCCAACAACAAATAAGTACCAAAACTCAAAGCACATGGAAAAACAGAACCACCGTTATAGTCGGTGTGTTCGCCAATAAGATTTACACGTCCCGGTGAAAAATAAACGGCCTCAGCAGTTTTGCTATAAGCCGATTGGAAAGCTGATTTTAATTCTGGCACTGTCATTATTAAATTATTTTTAATTGTATTTTGTACATTTATTCATTAGCTCACAAAAATAATGTAAAATAGAGTGAGTGATAAGGATGAAATCATGTTGTAGAACATAATTTTTGAAAAATAACATGCATTAAATTACGGTTAAATTCATAATTAATTATTCTGTCTGCTAATTATTTAAACTGAACAGATTGGACACAAAAAAGCCGATACAATTTTACATTGTATCGGCTTTAAAATTCAGTTATTTATGTTTCAATCTTAAATGAGACTGTATTGTTTTCGTTGAAAAAAATAATAACAAGCAGTACCAACCAGCGGAAAACAAAAAACTCCGGTAATCAGATAGTTGATAGGTATATGTGTCATGTTAGCCATCAGGTTTTGTAACAAGCCGGAACTAATTCCGAGTAAAAGTGAAATAGTCATTCCAACTATGGCAAAACCCCAAACTATCCAGGTTCGGTCTGTCTGTTCAGGAAGTCTCTGAGCAACTCGTCTGGAAAATCCGTTATCGGTAATTTCCTGTTTCTGGTCACTGAAAAATTTCTTCAGCATAATGTCTGTTTCGTTAGTTTTCATATCCTACTTGTTTTAGATAGACACTTAATTTTTCTTTCCCTTTCAGGATATAGGTTTTTGCCGTTCCAAGTGGGCAATTCATTATTCGGGCAATATCTTTGTGTGTTTTATCCTCCATATAAAACAATAAAACAGCAGTTTGTTCTTCTTGACGCAATACTTTTAACGCTTTGTGAATATCCATTTTTTCGGCTGAAAATTCGTTGAGCGTTTGATGCTGATAATCTATGATGTCGTTGTCTATGTCATCATAATGCTTTCTGGCTCGGGTAGAATCATAAAACACATTATAAGCAATTCTGTAGAGCCACGTAGAAAACCCCGATATTCCTTTGAAAGTGGAGATATTCAAATAGGCTTTGATAAAGGTTTCCTGTGCCAGATCGTCGCTTAACTGACTATCGCCCATAGTCAGGTTCAGAAAGAACCGACGTATGGACGATTGATATTTACAGGTTAATTTGTCAAATGCTTTTTTATCTCCAAGTAATGCAACCTGTGTCACCCAACGGATGTCCTCAGCGTTGCTCATCGCTGTTTCCGGTTGTATTGGTTTTAGGTTTTTCCAGATAATGAACCAGCAGATATCCAATACCGACAAAGGTTGGAACGATACCGACTATCAGACCATTTGTGTGACGCATTACAACAAATGAAATGAGTATTGCTATCCCAACAACCAACCACAGTATTCCTTTTTTCAAATCAGAAACCGGATTGGTTTTCTTTGGCTCATCAAAAAAATGATCGGGAACACTTTGCCCCATTTCTAATGATTTGGTGTAAAGATCGTAGCGGCGTTTGGCTTCTTCTTTCTTTGACATCGACGTTAGATAAATAATCAGGGTAACAAAAACAAAAGGTAAAACCACAATTAAAAGCAGCTGAAACGAGCTAAAAGGCATTTCTTGACGACTATCTTTCTCTATTTCTTTTTTTCTAACTTCTAATTCTTGCTGTTTTAATTCCAATAATTGATCCGGACTTAGTTTCGAGAGCATTAGGGAATCTTTCCTTTGTTCCTGAATTTCTTTGCTGTTATTGATAATCTCGTGTTTAAGGCTATCTATATTCACAGATTTTTCTGCAGCATGTGCTCCGACAACCAGTGTCAAAGCCAGTAAAAATAATCCAATTTGTTTCATATTCGTAAAATTATATGGTAAAACTTCAATTTGTTTTCTGATTAGACGAAACGAGTGATTGATTTGGATTTAAAACCGAAAGAAAAGTTGATATTTAACTATATCGTTCAATATATACATATTTTTGCGCTTGAAAAAGCCCTTCTAAGTGGGATGAACAATTAAATGTCGTATATTCATTCGTGACAATTCATATTTCCACAAATTATTTCTCGAATTAATTTGTGGGAATTCGTGCAATCCGTGGTTTTAAATAGTCAATTAACCACGAATTTCACAAATTTACACGAAAGTGAAAGAATTAAGAGATACGACTTTATATAGTTTCAATTACTTATCTCTAATATCTGCGCGTAACTGAAAACGAAAGTTTGGGAAATAATAAAACAGGCAAAGAAACTCCGACAACCAATGCCAGCAGTATAAATAATGTCGTCATCCCGTTGTGAAAAAAGTCCATAATAAATCCTTGATTTTTAACCGAATCTGTACTTTGCATAAATTTGATCAGGCTCAAAATGGTTCGGTATGCAAACAGACCCGGGATCATAGGCAGAAGCGAAGGAAACGAAAAAACCTCAGCAGGACAATGGATAATACGGGCAAAGAAAATACTTAACAGTCCGATAAGCGTTGCAACTATAAATGTTGACACTGAAATATCCATCCCTGACTGTATGAACGCGAACCGCATCCCGTGTCCAATGGCAGCCAGAAGAGCCGATATTAAAATAGCCTTGCGTGATGGATTAGAGCTGATAGCAAAACCAATAGCAGTTACTGCTGCCATTACTCCATCAATAATAATTAATTGAATCATTTCTGGTGTTGTCATAACTTATCTAATCCTAATAATAACATTGCGGAAAATAATCCAATAGCAGTGCAAGCAATTAAACTTGATGCGTTCACCAATCGGGAGATGCCCGTAAGTATGTGCCCTTCAATAATATCTAAAACAGAATTTATCAATGGAACCCCGGGTGTGTGGTACAGAACACAGGATGCCAATGCAATTTCGGGGGTATTTCCTAAATGAAAAATATATCCCATTCCAGCAATAAGACCGGCAATAAACGCACTGGAAGCATAGATTACCAAATGATTGACATGTCGGATCATCATTTCCTGACGTACAAAAAAACCTATCAAAGTAGCTAAGAAAACTAATCCTACAGCGTATATGTCGCCTTTAAATAATCCACAAAATGAAGCATTAGCAAATGAAACCAGCATCAGAATGAGCCATCTTGAAACCCGTTTCTCAGAAATTATCTCATGAAAACGTTCTTTTACTTCTTTGTACGTTAAGTGTTTATCGTAGGTATCCCAACTCAGCGAACTTAGATTCGAAACAAATTTGTAGTTGATTAATAGCGGTTTTGTTTTTCGGTTTAATGTGAGTCGCTTTGATTCATCATCTTTACTGGTGATGGTCATCATGATGCTCAGTTGAAATACCGATAAATCAAGTTTATAACCATAACTTTCGGCCATACGCGACACATTCTGTAAAATTCGCATCGTATGAGCGCCTGAGGTCATAAGCTCGCAAGCTATATCGATAAGTAAATCAGCTATTTGTTCAATTGAAGGTAATTTGTCTTCAGGTTTGTCAGTCATTTTTATAATTAATTGTAATTTTGAACATTCTACGATGCGAATTCAAAGTAGATAATAACTCAAATATGTTTGCAAAGATATTAGAAAACGATGGACTCTGAAAGTTCTGTTCGTTTTTTTGAGATGAAATTGGTTTGGGGGCTTTTCTGATGAACTAAATTTGTTCTTAAATGTTTTGTGAGCAAAACACAACTTGTAAAGATGAAGACCGAAAAATTTGATGTTACCGGTATGATGTGCACTGCATGTGTTTCGCATGTTGAGAAAAGTGTGAGCAAACTAGACGGAGTAAAAAATGTCAATGTCAATTTACTGACAAACAGCATGACCGTTAGTTTTGACGAACTGAATCTCAATACCGTTTCTATCGAGAAATCGGTTGAAGAAGCTGGCTATGAAGCTCACCTCCGGGTTGATGCAGCTAATGTTACTACCAGCAAAGAACCTAAGATTGATTTTGTGAAGTTGGAACAGGATGAGATGAGAATGCGTTGGTGGATTTCGTTAGTTTTTCTGTTGCCGTTACTCTACATCTCCATGGGGCATATGCTGGGACTGCCGATACCACATACTTTTCATGCCACAGAAAATGCATCGATTGTTGCATTCACTCAGTTTCTGCTCACATTGCCCATAGTTTTTGTCAATAAGAAATATTTTCAAAACGGATTTAAGTCCTTGTTTAAGGCTGTTCCCAACATGGATTCGCTGATTGCTATCGGTTCTTCGGCAGCTATTCTGTATGGAATTTTTGCAATTTATAAGATAGGCTATGCGTTGGGTCATGCCGATATGCAAATGGCCGCAAGATTTTCTGAAGATTTATACTTTGAATCGGGTGCCACTATACTAACGCTTATAACACTGGGCAAATACCTCGAAGCTAAATCGAAAAACCGTACTTCGGACGCTATTACACGATTAATGGATTTAGCTCCGAAAACCGCCGTGGTCATCCGAAACAATGAAGAAGTGGAAATTCCAGTGGAGCAGGTTTTGGTGGGCGACGAGGTGGTTGTTCGTCCCGGGCAACGTATTCCGGTGGATGGAATTGTAGAAAATGGTAGCTCATCGGTAGACGAATCTGCTTTAACCGGTGAAAGCATCCCTGTTTTCAAAGAAAAAAACGATACGGTTCTGTCTGCCAGCATCAATAAATCGGGATTTTTTACATTGAGAGCAACGAAGATAGGGAAAGATACTACGCTGTCGCAGATTATCAGTTTGGTGGAAGATGCGTCATCTTCTAAAGCTCCCATTTCTAAACTGGCCGATAGAATAAGCGCGGTTTTTGTACCGGTGGTTATTTCTATTTCTTTGTTGTCTATAGTGGTTTGGCTTTTATTGGGCTATCCTTTCGATTTTGCTTTGTCCATAGGCATTGCCGTATTGGTTATTTCCTGTCCGTGTGCATTGGGGCTTGCCACACCCGTGGCTATCATGGTGGGAACAGGCAAAGGTGCCGAATATGGCATCCTGATTAAATCTGCCGAATCGCTGGAGAGGGCACAAAAAACAGATACAGTAGTACTCGATAAAACCGGAACGATCACCGAAGGAAAGCCCCGCGTAACAGATATTTTTAGTTCAAAGTCTATATCGGATTTAGAATTGTTGGCTATTGCAGCATCGCTCGAAAAACTGTCCGAACATCCTTTGGCGGAAGCTGTTCTGCTCGAAGCAGAGAACCAAAAAGCAGAGATTCTGCCTGTTGAAGATTTTCAGGCTATTCCCGGTCAGGGAGTTGAAGGCTCGATGAATGGAATAAAATACTTTGCAGGCAATCATAGATTGATAAATAATCGGGGACTCGATTTTCAGCATTTTAATGCATTGGCCGATAAACTGGCCGATGAGGGTAAAACGCCTTTGTTTATAGCCAATCAAAAAGAGATACTGGGCATTATTGCTGTTGCCGATACGCTTAAAATTACAAGTAAAGAGGCTATTGATAAATTTATAAGCATGGGCATGGATGTGGTAATGCTTACAGGTGATCATGCTAAGACTGCTAAGGCCATGCAACAACAATTGGGTATCTCCACAGTAATTGCCGAGGTACTTCCGCAAGATAAGGATAAAGAAATAACGCGATTACAGGCTGCCGGAAGAAAGGTGGCAATGGTGGGCGATGGCATTAACGATGCCCCGGCATTGATGCGATCCGATCTGGGTATTGCCATTGGGGCTGGAACCGATGTGGCAATTGAATCGGCTGACGTGGTGCTGATGCGTAGCGATTTATTGGATGCTGTAACTACTATTCGACTAAGCAAAGCGGTAATGCTGAATATCAAGCAGAACTTGTTTTGGGCGTTCTTTTACAATATCATTGGTATTCCATTGGCTGCAGGTGTGTTTTATAGTGTGCTGGG
>Ga0302209_10000247_pt1 | contig 25685 bp, 30 predicted proteins | sample II_Fen_E3_1_FD_194574 | JGI IMG/M metagenome (GOLD analysis project Ga0302209, IMG submission 194574) | Peat permafrost microbial communities from Stordalen Mire near Abisko, Sweden - II_Fen_E3_1 | ecosystem: Environmental > Terrestrial > Soil > Wetlands > Permafrost | place: Sweden: Abisko...
ATCCCCGAATCGTAATGGTTCGGGGTAAATAAGTAAAGTTATGAATACGAAATTTATAGAGGATGGAGAAATTGCACTTATAACTACTGATAATGGTAGAATAGTTCAATTAGCAATGACAACCGAACAGCACCGAGCATTAAGCATGGTATTGTCCGCAATGACAAAAGAAGAACCATTAGTAAAAATGGGTGAAGATCACGATTTAGTATTGAAATCAACAGTTAAAACGTTTAAATAAGCCATGAAATTAAGCCCGCAATCTATCGCCAAACTACTCGACCTTGACATCGACAACGTAATTTATAAAATTACAGGCAAACAAGCAATTTCCACTGATTGGAAGTCAAGGATAAAAGAACGTGCAAGCATTCGTAAACAATACAAAAAAGAACTGTACGAATTAGAATCATTACCACGCTTTGAAAATTCAGATGCAATTTCATATCAGAAAGTGTGTATTCTACGTGAGTTAATTGATCAATGTAACCGCTATCCGGTCATCTTGATGGTTAAAATTATCAGATGCAAACCTTGTGTTGAAAAGATTAATTTTGTTGGCGATTATCTTTATTATGATATGATCATGTCGAAAGAAAATCAAATTCTAATCAAAAAGAAACTTGCTGAATGTCATTTAGAAACTATTGGTAATGACAAAACTTACGAAGAATGGCAAAATCAATCGGAATAACCTATTGCAAAGACTGCCCAAACGGTGGAGAAATAAAAAATTTTCTCGTTAAATGTAAGGTGGATGGCAGCCTTAACCATAGTGTAGTTAATTGTAGGAAAATAGTAGCAAACATCAAATAATTTTACTATCTTTGTGCTTACATAATTGCGGGTCGAAACAGAGCAATTTACCTTTTAAGCCCTTTTCGGATGATGTAGACTTCGACCCCTACAGATTTTGTTAAGGGCCTTTTTTTTTATTCTTATTATGGAAGAAATAGAAATTTGGAGAGACATACCTGAATATAAGGGTTTGTATCAAGTTAGTAGTTTTGGCAGAATAAAAAGTTTGGAAAGGATAGTATATTATAAAAACTCAAACTCAAAAACAGTATCAGAAAAATTTTTAAAGTCATCGCCAGACGCATACGGATATTTATCATGTTGTTTAAGCAAGTTTAGAAAATCAAAAAGAATAAAGGTACATAAAATGGTATCTATTTCGTTCTTGAATCATAATCCGTGCGGAATGAAATTAGTAGTAGACCATATAGATGGGAACAAGAACAATAATTCGAAGTCAAATCTTAGAATAGTTTCGAATAGAGAAAACGGCTCTACTTGCTTTAGAAAAAACAGTGAAAACTATTCGTCCAGTTATGCGGGTGTTTATTGGAATAAAGATGCAAAGATATGGAGGTCTCAAATACAGATAGAAGGAATATCTAAGTATTTAGGTGGATTCGTCAATGAGATAGATGCTCATAATGCTTATCAAAACGCATTATCAAAAATAACTAATATATTATGATCCAGCTTCGAGATTATCAAACCGATATAATTAATGAAGTTAAAAGTAAGTGGTCAGATAAAAAGAAAAGGTTAGTTGTCTGTTCTCCGGGAGGTAGCGGTAAAACTGTAATGTTTAGTTATATGGCTAAACAGTCGAATCAAAAAGGTTCTAACGTTTTAATACTTACTCATAGAGAGGAACTTTTATCTCAAACTAACGGTACTTTGGTTAAGTTCGGAATAACCCCATCCATACTGGCTGATGGAATTAAACATCCTCCGACCGGAAAAATACATGTAGGAATGGTCGAAACTGTAATAAATAGACTTGATAAGCCAGAATGGATTGAATGGTTTAAGTCAATTGATCTAATTGTAAATGATGAATGTCATATGCAGGAGTTTAACCGATTATTTGATTTCTCATCAACGAAAGATAAATTTATTTTAGGTTTCTCTGCAACCCCAAGTAGGTCTGGGAAACAAAGACAGCTTGCTAATGACTACGAAGATATGGTAATGGGCTTAGACGTCCAGCAGCTCATTAATATGGGCTATTTAGTACCGGATAAGTACTATTCAATACCTGTTGATATGAAAGGAGTTTCGGTAGTTAAAGGGGAGTTCGATGCCTCTCAAATGTTTGATAGGTATAACAAACAAGAATTATATTCGGGAGTTATTGACAATTGGAATCGAATATGTCCAAATACTATAACGTTAGTTTTCTGTTGTAACATCCAGCATTCAATTAATACATGTAAGTCTTTTAACGATGCGGGAATAAAAGCTAAGTTCATAGTTTCTAATGTTGCAAAGCCAAAAGAGTTAAAAGAAAATGCTTCTAAAGGAGATATTGCAAAATATAACATTAAAAAGTTTGAATATGAAAATTATATTACTAACTTCGAGCTCTTTTCCGGTAAAAGAAAAGACGTGATTAAACAATGGGAGGATGGTGAGTTTTGCGTTTTGATAAACTCTGGCATAGCCACTACTGGTTTTGATTTTCCTCCTATCCAAACAATAATACTTGATCGGGCTACAATGTCCGAAAACCTTTGTCACCAAATGATAGTCAGGGGATCGAGAATCTTTAAAAACAAAACTCACTTTAACTTATTAGACTTTGGCGATAATTGTTCAAGACTTGGATATTATAGACAACAAAGAGAATGGTCATTAACTCACGAGGAGTCAAAATCGACAGGTCAAGGTGTCGGTGCAGTAAAAGATTGTCCAAAATGCGGAGCTTTAATTCACGCTTCATCTCGAATATGTAAATACTGCGGCTATGTTTTCCCAATCACTCACGAACAAAAAATAGTAGATTTAGTCGAAGTAAGTTATTCGGAAGCGGTAAAAAAACTTGAATCGATCAAAGATTATGAAATTTACTCGGAAGCGAAAGGGTATTCAAAAAATTGGCTATTTAGGCAGGTGTTTATTAAATATGGAAAGGATGGGTTGATTGAATATCAAAAGATGCATAATTTAGCAGCTAATTGGCCGTACGTCGTTATGGCTCGATATAAGGCGCAGGGGATAAGAAACTAAAACTAAAAAAATTATGATACAACTAATTAAAGGAGATTGCCTAATTGAGATGCAAAATATACCTGATAAAAGTATTGATGCTATTATTTGTGACTTGCCATATGGAGTATTAAATAAAGGAAATAGCTCGGCTAAATGGGATTCTGTAATTCCTTTTGATAAATTATGGAGTAGCTATGAACGAATTATTAAAGATAATGGAATCATAGTTTTATTTGGTCAAGGGATGTTTACTGCAGACCTATTAATAAGTAATAAAAAATTATGGAGGTATAATTTAGTATGGGATAAGGTCGCCAAAACTGGGTTCTTAAATTCAAAAAGAATGCAACTTAGACAACATGAGGATATTTGCATATTCTATAAATCACTACCAACATATAATCCTCAAATGGTAAAATGTGAACCTCATAAAAGAAATCACAGTAAGGGAAATATGTTGAACCCACAAAAGAATAGCTGCTACGGTAGTTTTGTTGAGACTCCAACAATCGTATCAGATGAAAATTTTCCTACTTCAATAATATCAATACCAAAAGAACACGAAACTGGAAAGTTTCATCATCCTACTCAAAAGCCTGTACTACTTTTAGAGTACCTTATAAAAACATATACCGATGAATTGGATGTGGTGTTAGATAATACGATGGGAAGCGGAACAACTGGGGTAGCTTGTAAGAATCTTAACCGTTCTTTTATTGGAATTGAAATGGATGAAAAGTATTTTGAAATAGCAAAAGAAAGAATCGGACTTTAAATCAAATCATTATGCCAAACTTAATCGCAACAGCCAAATACTATATTTCTCTCGGCTACGCCGTCTTACCAATCAACAAAGAGAAAAAGCGACCATCAATAGAATCTTGGAAAAGACTTCAGAGCTTTATACTCACGTCAGAGGAGGTTGACAGAGCATTCGATGGCGACTTTAATATCGCAATTATTTTTGGCAAAGTATCAGGAAATTTAGAGTGTTTAGACTTTGATAATCACCTTGGTAATGCATCAAATCTATTTTCTACCTTTAAGTCAATAATTGATACCTTTAACTTACCATACGAGACTACCCGAAGCGGTGGCTTCCACGTTTTTTATCGATGTGAAGAACCTATCGAAGGCAGTAGGAAATTAGCAATGGCTTATGATCCTGTGGCAGGTAGACCTACCGCACTAATTGAAACGAAAGGTGAAGGCGGTTATACTATTGTCAATCCATCCGATAATTATATAATGCAGGCTGGTTCTTTTTCCGAGATGCCAGTTATTACTAAAGAGGAACGTGATTTTATTATCGCTGAATGCCAAAAGTATAATGAGATAATTGAGAAAGAGTATGAACAGCCAGCAAGAGTTACTGAAACAAATAACTATGGTGTAGGAGACAAAGTAGGTGACAGATATAATTCATCGTCTCATGCAGTCAATGAATGTAGGCAGCTATTAATTCAAAACGGTTGGACATTCGCTAAGGACGGCGTAAACTGCGCAAGACCCGATAAAAAATTATCCGATGGAATATCCGCTACATTAGGTAAGGTTGTGTCACGGGCAGGAATACCTCAATTTTATGTGTTTAGCTCCAATGCACATCCTTTTGAAGAGAATCGAGGTTATACACCATTAGCGGTTCGTACTACATTGGCTTATGCCGGAGATTATACTCAATCGGTTATTGAACTTGCAAAAGAAGAGGGTACGTACAAAGAACCGAGAGAGATAATGAAAACTATTAAGCGAGTTGAATTTCCACCTATAAAACCAGAGATGAAAGATGATAACGTAAACATACCGAACTTTATTCTTGAAACAGAGAATAAGATAAAGAACATTGATTCAAGGATTACGGGAGAAGAAAAAACTCAAAAGAAGATTCCGAGAATTGATTACGCAATGAACTTTTTGGACTCACTATATGATTTTCGTAGAGATGTAATAACTCATAAAATCGAGTATAAACCGAAAGAAAGTTTAAACGATTGGGAGTTATGCGAATCGAATAACTTATATCTTGACCTCCAGCATAACGGTATTGATTTTCGCAAGGATGCAATCAAGTGTTTAATAGGTTCACGATACGTTCCGGATTATAATCCATTTGAAGCGTACTTTAATTCTCTTGCTAAGTGGGATGGAGTGAATTACTTCGAGTTGTTGGCTGATTATGTAGTTACTGATGATAGGCAATTCTTTGTAACAATGATGGAAAAACAATTTGTTAGAGCCATCAAATGCGCCTTAGATGATAGCTTTTATAATCGTGTAGTTATGGTATTCGAGAATAGAGCACAGGAAACAGGCAAATCCCGCTTTATACGGTACTTAAATCCATTTGGTGACAACTATTACACAGAAGAGACATTAACAGGCGACAAGGACACGCAAATCACTTTAACGGAAACATTTATCTATAACCTTGATGACCTTGATGATTTTGATAAGGTTGGAGGATTAGGTAAATTGAAAAGCACCTTGGCAAAGTATTCGGTAAATGTCCGATTACCTTATGGAGAACAAAAAGTTAAGATGTATCGTAGGTGTTCATTCTTTGGAAGTTCAAACAGGACAGAGTTTTTAAAGGATGATCTTAATACCCGATGGATTATATTTAAAGTAAAAATGCTTGATATGAATTTATTCAAGGAATTGGATATTCATAGACTTTGGGAACAAGCATGGCACAAGTATCACAGCGAGTATTTTGAATGGGATTTGACAATAGAGGAAAGACAAAGACGTGAAGAGCGTAATTTACTTTACAAGGTAAGCGTACTTGAAGAGCAAATCTTAGCAGAGAATTTCAGAGCACCAATTGACAATCCAAATAAGACACTTACACTAACTCAAATTTCAAAAGGCATAGCTTTTTATGCTGGATATGCAAGAGTAAATACAGACCTTACACATATTCAGGATATTTTGGGTAGTATGGGATTTGAGCCCGAAACAAGGCTAATAATGAATACATATATTAAAAGTTATCACATTGAATTAATGACAGAAACAGATATAAATTTATAAGAATTATGAAAAAATTAGAGGTAGGTAGCGTTATATTTAAAAGACACTACTCAAAAATAGAAATGGTCGGTATGATTGATAGAGTGACAAATAATATTGCATATATTGGCAATTCGGTAAAATTCAGAAGAGATTATAACGAAGACTCTAAGTCGGTATCAATAATTCCTTCTACGTTTAGTTCTGCGTGGTATTTTGTCCCAAATGAAACCGATGTTTTAGACTTTAAAAAGCAATCTGTAATAGGCTTTGTAGTAAATTTTGACTACAATAAATTATCATATGATAAAATCTGCGATATTAAAGATATAATTAAACGTACAGAATTATGACCAAACACCTCAACCCTCTTCCCCAAAACATCCACGTCATTCAGGAAGAAAACAGCACAGTAATTCAGTACGATGCAATATGCGAAGGTAAACGAAGGTTCTGCCAGTACTTCTTTCCTGGATTATATGAATTTGAGAGTATTAGAGGACAAAAAATCACTTTAAAAGAAATATAGATATGACAAAAGAGGAAGAATTAAAAAATGTTTGTAGTAAGGCTTTTGAATTAGCTAAATATGCGTTCAGGGACAAGATAGACAAAACTGGAAAGCCATACGTTGACCACTTATTTAGAGTGTCAAGAGGCTGCTATGTTGGAGAGGTATGCATTCCTGTCTATGAATCAATAATAGTAGAGTCTGCCGCCGTACTGCATGATATATTAGAGGATTGCGAAGAGTGGAACGAAAAATCACTTTCGTATATTTTCCCTAAAGAGGTTTTAAACTTAGTTATTATTCTAACGAAAGTAAAAAACGAAAATTATTTAGAAAGTTATATACAAAGAATATCCGAGAATAAACTCGCATCTCGAATAAAACTATCAGAATTGCGAGATAATATGGATTTAACCAGATTAATTGAGATAACGGACAAAGATATTGAGAGAGTTAAGAAATATCATAAAGCGTATAAAATTTTGGAAAAATGCATATAACCGAACAAGGTCGCTCCTTACAGCAAAAGCACAATAATTTTAAAGATGATTGTGTAGCACTTTTAATTTTAGTAGTATTAATAATTTAATATTATATGTTTAGATGAAAACAATTGATAAATTAAGCAATGATGAATACGAAACGGTAATTTCACAAAATAAAATAGCAATAGGAAATAAACCGCTATCAGAGATCACAGCAGAAAACGTAATGGATATAGTTCTTCTTATCGGAGCATGTCCGTGTCTTGATTTTTGGAATAAGCCAATAATAACCGATTTTGATAAAGAAACGTTTAGTGATACGGTTGTTATTGACTATCATAGTACAAGGATAGAAGATGGAAGAGAAAGCAATTATTATACATTTTTCTTAACATTTAGAGATTTTAGTTTTCACTACACAAAAAATTATGAGGTTTATCACAAAATGCAAAAGCATCATAGCCAGTATTTAAGGATAAACGTATTTAAGTATTTAATTCAGCAGGGATTTGATATTCCTTTATATTAATAAATAAAATAAGCACCATGTATTACAACGAAAATTTTTATCACGAATTATCCGACTTAGTAGCGGATATTGATTTAGACATGCTCAAAGCAGGCGACACCATCACAGTGGAAGATTGCGATTTAGAGCCGATAGGAGTATTATCAGTTGATTTATTGACCGAACTACTTATGGATAAGTGGGAGGATAGACAATCGGAAGACGGATTAGAATATGACAAGATAGAAAAAGTCATTAAAGAAAATATCGACTTTGATAAAATTAATGAGTTGCTTCCTAAACTTTACTATCCGAACGGAAAAGAAATTACTTTTACTTATGAGCAATTAATGGAGGCTTCTGAATGAAAACATATATTAGCGGACAAATAGCAGGTTTAGAAGTAGCCGAATTTAAATATAACTTCTATGAGTGCCAAGATATTATTAACCACAAATATGGTGGTGAATGGATTAACCCACTTGACATTGCCCCTATTTTCGGAATTAAGAAGTGGTTATTTCATATGGCGGCAGATTTGTATCAACTTAAAAAATGTACGCATATAGCAATGTAACCTAATTGGATTCATTCAAGAGAAGCTCTCATAGAGTATTTCTTTTCAAAGTTTATTTTTAAACAGCAAATCATTTGGTTATGAAACCGCTAAGACTTGAAGATTTAGATAATAAGACGTGGGGCGAAATTATCAGATATTATAAACCTGATGCAACAGATGAAGAAGTTGAATTTATACTCTGGGAGAAAACTTGCTATCCAATGGATAATTTTACAACTATCGAGCAGTTAAATGTGCTTTTTAAAGCTGAATGAAAAACTAATCCCCAACTACTCATCTCGAGCTGTTGGGGATTTTCAAATCAAACCAATTATGAAAAAGCCAAATCTTAAAATTTAATTCCCAAACTAACCTCGTAACCTTGTTGGCTGAAATTAGTTATATATTTTGCACCAACTCCTATATTTTTTATGTAAATTCCCGCTCCAGCACCATAATAACCGAACGAATTATATGAAGCGTTTATAAACGGAGTAAAGGTTTTTTCTCCAGTTGCTTTTTTAATAGTAGATACCATTTTATTGTAAGTGTCATTCCATGCTTTAATGGTAGAATCTTTCTTTGCTACTAAATCACCGATATACTTTCCTTGTTTATTGCATTCATAAAGCTGTATCGAGTCATTATAGGACTTAATACCCATATGGTAGACTAATTGCTCCTGTGCGGTTAATGCATTCCTGCAAAGAGACGCAGAAGCGGTATCTTTATCTGATGCTTGTGTTGCTGCATTAGCAGATTGATGGTAGTGAGTAATAATAGGTTTTAAACCATCACTTATTTTTTTGTGTAAAGATTGAATTACTTTAGACGAATCAATTAATTTCCATGAATACTGAGTATCTAAATAGTCTTTTTGATTCAGCAATGCCGTTTGTAGTTGAGTAGTAGTTATCAGATTATCAATCTTTTTATTTGATAAAGTACTTCTGCCGATAAAAAAGCCAGCAACTAATATCACTACTCCGATTATGATTAAATATATCGTTTTCATGTTACTGGAGTATTAGGCTTTTGATGTGATTGAGCGAAGAATCCAAGTACTGCCGATCCCGCTAAAATATACCATTGGTATTCTGTGTACCATGTAGGAGCAATAGCTGTTGATGCCGTAGTATTAATAACTCCTACAGCAGCAATTATACCAATTGATAAGTTACGAATAACGACCCAAAATAAAGGGGTTTTAGCCTTTAATATGGCAAGCCATGTGATAAATAGTTTCTTCATTTTAGTATATTATAATAATGATTAGTCAATTCAATTCTTTCTTGTAGTCCATTCGTTCCGCCATTAACCCGGTACGATAAAGTGGTTATTGATTTTTCATTTACTTCAGTACACAAGCTCCATAAGTGTCTATTGTCAAAGTAAAATTTTGCTGATTCAAATGGGTATTTTGTAGCGATGATAGATGGGTCGCTTTTTATAGCAGGGTCTTTAATATAATTAGAGAATAAGTCTTGATTATCTTTTCCTGTTAATTGAATCAATCCTACACCTCTATGTTTCCAACCATCTCCCGATAACTCGTTTCCATTGCCCATACGGTTAGCATAAACCTTGTTGGCTATTTTTTCTGGATTACGTTGATATAATGGTGCAGAATCTTTATTAAAGTACTTAGGGAAAGTCCCAAGCAATCCTTGTGATGAGTAGTTTAAATTTTCCATTACAGCAGTAAATCCGGCGCTTTCTACATGGCATTGACCCATAAAATGAGCCAACATTTCGTTAGATTGAATATTAAATACTTCCTTTATTTTAAGAAGAGTATTTTTTCCTATAATACCATCTGGAACTAATCCGTGTTTAGTTTGAAAGTTTTTTATTACGTTCATTTCGTTTCCATTTTAGATAAAAGCTCTCTATATTTCATTCCAATAGGGCAAGTAGTATCCCAGTTTTCACAACCGTAATTAAGCACTCTTTTATTTTGAACGAGCAAGCCTTCAAGGTCGACAATCTCCATGTCTTTTTTAACTATTTCATAACGGTGTTCGTTATCTCGTTCTTCAAGTTGCTGAATACGTTTATCCTGTTTGTCTATTCTCTCAAGTAAATCGTTACGCTCTTTGCGATAAGCCTCCATCAACTCCTTAATGTTGTCTATTTCTCCGGCATATCTTTTTTGTTTAAAGAAAAGTATTCCAAAAACAAAAGCTGATATACCAGCTAAATACGGAAGTATATGAAGGATAAAGGCTAATACCGATTCAACTATTTTGAGAATATCCATGACTTTTTAGGTTTTATATTATATTTTACTTCTAATTGCTGCAAATTTCTAAGAGAGTCGATAAGAATACCGTATTCGCTAACGTCCATGCTATCACACATCCCATTTTCGACAGATTTGGCTATCCTCCTCAATATCTCAACTAACTTCTTTTTTCTTGTGTAATCCATTTTCTTTTATTGCGATTATAGTTGATAGTATCAATGAAAGAACCGAAATTATTAAACATATGTATATATAGTAATTGATGTGAATTCCAAAATTATATAATGTTTCTAAAAGAAGAACAAGAGACATTGAAATTATCAACAATCTATGCCAATAACAAAAACGAAGATTACGTGATAGAATAAAAAGTATAAGGTTTATATAAAAACTCTGCCCTATAAGAGGGTATAATTTTGGATTCTCTATACCAAAATTACTACCCAACATTATAAAAACTATATATAAGTTCATAATTATTGGATAGTATTTTACTAAACAAATTAATGCTCTCTTCATGGTTTTGGTGGGCAAGGTGGCGCGTCCCCTCCTCCTGTTCTTGGTACATCGTCTTTATTTGCCATAATAATTTTTTTTAATGTTTCACAAATATAATCAATTATATCACAATAACGAAATTTTTATAATATTTTAAACATTTACATCATTCCAGAGCCAATAACTCCCATCCCACATAACCTGTACGCAATCGCCTTTAGCCCCTATTATAGATGCTGACTGTGAATCAGCTAATAATAATTGCCTTCCATCTCCTGCAATTACGTTTACATCATATATTTGATTTCTTCTTATTCTTATGATTTGTCCTATATAAGGCAGCGATGGTAAAGTAACAGATATGTTAGATGTATTATAGCAACTTATTATCGAATCATACATTGTAACTGTATAATTTGAAGTGATAGATTTTACGGATAAAAATAATCCGTTTGCTTTTAGTTTTTGAAAATAACCGCCAAATGTAGGGGATGGATCGGAATTACTATTATTTGCATCTCCATAAACACCACACAATGTAGCATTACCTATAGTGTCTTTTTCTACGTTTCCAAATCCAAGTCCAGCTAAAGATGCTTTAAATTCTATGCCAGATGTTAAAGGCAAAACTTGAGTCTTCCCACTATTTGCTATAATACCATCCACAGATATTTGGGCAACACTATTCGTATCTCCTTCTTTTCTTGTGCTTATTATTCCTGTTGAGCTATTTATGGTTATTATTATATCTCCATCGGAAACTGTTTTCCTAAATTCCATATCAATAGACCCATCTGCCAATGCTTTAAATTTACCATTAGCTGCATGGATTGAACCATCTTCAATAACTTTAAAAGGAGGATTATTTGCCTCTTTTGTTCCACCTATACCAATTATAATATCATCTTCTGGAGTAGATGCACCATTTAACCATGCACGCTCTATTCCTTCTGCATTTTTTATAGAAATATATCCTGATATTAAACCATCAACAAAATTAATCCTACCACCTATCTCTCCAGTATCTAAATCAACATATGCACCATTACCTTGTATTCTACCTGTAGTTATCGTATTTCCGTTTATAAAAGTAAATCCATAAGAAGTATAGAACTGCCTCATGTTATCTACCACAGAGCCTAAAGTTCCAATTAAGTAATAGTAAAAATTAGTCCCTTTAGTTTTATATTGAGTTTCAGAAAATATAATCTCTCCTGATAAAATAGAAGAATCAACAGGACATTTAAAATAACAATAGTAAGTATTTGCAGTTGGTATAAATTCTCCTGATGTTATATCCCACGATCTGGGAGTTTTATCTGTTACTCTCCCATTAGTCCATCCTATCCAATTAGGAGTATCTGGATGCGATGAAAATTTAACGCCTATAACTGAAAATTGTTGCGAAGCCGTACCCGCCAATAACGAGGCTGTCTGTACCGTTAAAGGCTGAATTGTCTTTGTATAAAAATCGCCTTCTGGATCAAAAGCCATATTTATAGCTTCCTGTGTCCCACGAAATGTTTTAGCCCGAAACATCGGAGTAGTAACTCCACTTTGTTGTAAGTAAGTTTTGTTATTTATTACATCATTTTTAATAGCTTGATAACTACTTTGGACATATGGTAATTGAGAAATAGCTATATTTTGCTTATACGGAGAAGTTATATTTCTTTTTAAAGTAATTATTCTATAGTCTGCATCAAGTCCTAATTTTTCATTATAAATATGTACTACTTGTCCTTTTTTTAATCCAACCGAATTATTTGTAGCCCACACCTCATCAACAGGACAATCGTATTGATTTTGGTCAAGTGAAAACTGTGCAAGATATTCAGTAGCTTTATCAAATAGCCTTATTTCTGCTTTCTCTACATATGATTGTGGCATATATAAATCAATCAAAACGTACTGGTCAAATTGACTCATACCGTAAACAGCAGATGGAAGAATAGAGTCAGTTGAGTCTTGAATTTGACCGATAGTAAGCTCGTACCCTAAATTAACTCCCAATGATAAAGCGTTTGTAATAGGGAATTGATAACCAGCCATATTCCCTGTTAGAAAACTAACTTTTGGAACAGTACCATCAGCCATAATATATTTTGGGTCAAGTGGATTGAATGATAAATTAGCATCAATAAATTTATATTGACTTATAAATGTAGTAATAGTACCTTCGCTTAATTTCCAATTAGTTCCGACTACAGGAGTTATTCCTGTACATGATACGACACAATCAAAAGATTTACCGCTTAAATCTAAAACTTGTGAGCCTGCAAGGTATGCGGTAAGTGGGTTATAATCCTCCGTTGCATGATGTAATTCAGGCTTAATATCATCGAATGTTACAACCCCTTCTAATGGGTTCTGTAGGTCTATATTTAATGAGTCGATATAATACCTATTTGGCAGCATTAAACGATTAGAACCATTCCTATATGTTCCGTATAGGTTACTTGTAGAACCTAATGCTACAAGTCTTGTTATCTTACTTGTTCCGCTTACTTCTTGTTTAGTAATAGACGTTAATCCGTTTCCTTGTTCTAATTGAATAGTTGGCGTAGTAATGTAGGCTAATTTATTAATATTAATCCTAAAATTACTTCCATCCATATCAATCCAATGTTCTGTCTCAAATAAACTACATATAGATGTCAATGCTCCTAAACAAGTAGTATTAGAAAATGCTTGTGTTAATGGATTTGCAGCTAAACAGTCTCCGACTACCCAATGTTGATTAGGTCTTGCACGGTTCATATTACTTACAAGTAACTCGGCATATCCACGAGGAGTTAGAATAGATGTAAAGTCAAATGCAGGAGCGGTATTTACTACAGTCCAATCACTTCCTTCAACTGGAGCTACACTTGTATCTTTTAAGCATAAGTACACTACATTAGTAATATAAACATAGTTTCCTATTACATAATTTCCAGCCGTATATGCCGGCACCTTTGTCCAAAATTCACCTTCGACTAATGCTATTCCTGACTTTGGAGTATCATAAATAAATCTCCATACTACATTAGTATCAGATTGAACCACACTCCCTTTAACATAAATAGTTTTTACATCGTATTTATTTATAATAAGTAATGTCGTATCATCGGATAGCTCAAAATTAACCTTATCTAAAAATGCTCGTGGTGATTCAAACTTTAATGTATATGAATAACGATTTGTACCGTTTATTGCGATAGGTGCAGGCTTATCCATTAAAGTATATCTATTCCCAAATAAAGTGACGTAATCACCCGCATCAAACGAGATCCAACTATTAAGTTCGAATTTAATAGATGCATATTCCTCGTTCGATATTTGAAATAAAACTTCGGAATCAGTTGATTCGTGAGCATCTAAACGGATTTGGTTTGATTTATCGTAGATTATCATATATTTTTATTTTAGGGTAGTGAGTTGTTGTAGTCACTACCTATTTGTTTATAAACTTAAAACATATTGAATCCCCGAAAATTGAGCATCTGCAAGCTGATAGCAACCTAATAGAAAAGGATGTAAATCACCATAGTACGTATTTTCTGGAATTATTGTCGTTTCGTTGGGGATTCTTGAAATACCTTGTAAGCCATAGCCACGTTCTCTGTCGATCCAGAAAGCTACAGGCGCAAAAATACATTTTCCAGACACTCCGTTCGAACGTGGAACTGAAAATTCTACGTCTAATACGTTATTGTAATCGATAATTGTAGACTTATATGCTCCGTTAACACCCATAGGAGGAACTCCGCAAATTACAATTTTACAATTTGGATAGTCACGCCAAACTTTTGTAATAATTGTGTTTATGTTTGCAATATATTGAGTAGTAGTATTATGCTGTATAGCCATATCATTTGTTCCCAATGTAATCATAAATACATCAATGCCTAATATAGGATTAGCAGCATAGGTACCTGCATTAAGTTGTGCTATATACCATAACAAGTCAACATCTGCACCGCCTGCGCGTCCTACATTCCAAAATGGATTTGCTCCATCGAAACCATCGCTTTTAAATCGTGAGGCAGTTATAAAATTATCAGTAAACCATCCGCTTCGACACTCACTTTTTATCGTTCCAAAATTGTGAGGATTATTGGCATTTGCAGCCGTGTTTGTTACCGTCCCAAAAAAATTGATGTTTGCACCGCCCAATGAAACTGAATTAAAAAATAAATTTTGAAGTTCTCTAAATGAAATACCCCTGTTGGTTATACTATCTCCAATTGCTAAAATATTAAGGGTGCCGCTTCCGGCATTATTTGGCACACGTTTAACAATTGAGGTTTCCAATTTTCCAAAACTTTTACCTGCATGACTTTTTTGAATAGCCGTAATATTAAAAGTCCCGGTTTCGGCTTGATTAAAACAATAGTTGAATCGACCTCTTTTCTGATATCCGTTTTGTTTAAGCTCAGAAGCAATAAAAATTTTACTATCTAATTCCTTTTCATCAGATATTTTTCTGAGAGCATCGGTATAAATATTTAGTTCAACTCCATTTGCTACAGGGATTATAGCAGGCAAATAAATATCAGATACGTTTAAAGGTAAAATTGATAGCGTTTCAAGATTTTTACGTAGCTTGAAATTTGCTATTTTCTCAGTATTTTTAACGCCAGTGTATGTTAGTATATTAACGTATACTTTTTCAACAATAAATGAAAAATCATTGCCTACCATCACCCCTGTAGTAACCGCCTTAATGTAGAATTTTGCCTGATTAGTGTATGCGTTTGAGCACATACACGTAATCTTTGCAATAAGTATGTTATTAGGGACATCCAATGAAATCGAAGTTGTACCTGTTAATCCACCCCCGTAAATTGTATTAGTAAAATTTCCAAATAAAGCAGGATTATAATTAACAAGTTTTATTCGTGCGATAATTTCAATCGTTTCACCATTTAGCTCAGAAAAAACAGAGTCATTTAAGAAATCTGGAAATATATTAATATAACTTCCATTTCCTGTATATCCTATTGGAATTGTTAGACCATTTATTATGCCTATTCCTCCGAGTGCTGCTGTTGAAGTAATCTTTGCAGGGATAAACTCAATGTCTGGGACAATCTTTTCAGGGTCAACTGATGAAATTTGAGCAGCTAAAGAAGCGGTTATTTTAGTAATTTGAGAAGCATAACTATAAAATAATGGATTTATAATCATACGTCCAGATGTTGCTGTTGTAACACCGTCGGGTATTTCATTAAAATCAAGAAGTAAAATAATATCTGGTGCAATATCAGAACCTTGAATAGCGTTTGTACCTAACAGGATTACTTCACGTACTCCCGATTTATTTGATATTGTAGTATTCCAAGAAAATGCTGTTTCTGTACTGGTAATAATATCTTTACGTAAAAATAGAAACTGTTCATTATATGTAGTAAGGTTTTTTCCAATAGCTTTGATCACGTATTGGTAGCCTTCTATTGCAGAATTTATCTTAATTGACTTTACAGCTTTTCTAAGTACACTATTTTCTACAAAACCAATTAAATTTGAAGAGAATAAAGTTACTTTATCAGGATTAAGTATTTTTGTCCATGCAACTCCATTATACAACATTCTTGTACCAGCCGCTAATGAAACACTATTTATTGTACATGCTTCAGTTGATGTGTATACATTTCCCTCTGTCGCTACAGTCGTACTACCTGCTTTTACAAATCCAATGAAAGTGTAATTTGGATTCAATGCTCTGACAGATGCAAATTCAGCTGCAAATGCTTTTGCTAAATTATCAGCCGTTTTATTTTCCCAATTAGTATATGTTACCCAAGATGATAAATCATCATTTATATTTTGTTCTGTCACCCAAACTCCTGCACTCGTTTCATATGTAATAACTAAACCTTTTTTCTTTACCGGGATAGTAGCAATACGTGCTGTAGAAGCTGTATGAAACGTGCCTTCTGCTACAGGGAATTGAGTTGTTACATTAATGAATTGTGTATTCGATTTTAATTCAAAAGTATCAGTCGCACTCTTCTGACTCATAGATACAGTAGTATCTTGCCCTGTTGTCTGAACGGGTAAAGAACCCAAATATACCCCTCCATCCGCCCAAATAGAACTATTCCAAAAATACCAATGACCATTTGCATTAACCAAGTAAATGCCTGTTGCTCCGGATGGATATGCAGAATTTAATAATGCAAATGTTGTATATGATCCCTTTGGACTTCCCCCTGCATTTGCGGCTGCATTTGCCGCATCCCTTGCCGTGTTGGCTTCAATTACTGCTTCATTAGCCGAATTAGTAGCTTCTATCGCTCCTTCTATAACTACATTCGAGGTAGCCATTACATCTATCGGAGTGGTTTTAAGCGGAACTCCAGCTCTTTCGATAAACAAAGTTTCAGTACCGTTAAGAGTTCCAGCAGATGGTAAACTCGATATTTTTATTCCTTCTGAATCAGCCATGTTATAGTTGAATTTTAAAGTTTATTTCTGTTAATAAGTAAATTCCAGATGATGACATTAAATATGATATAGGATTATCAATAGGATTATTTTCTCTAACTTTTATCGCAAATAAATTATAATCTCTATAATAGTTAAAAGATGAACAATCAAGATATTCAAACACATATGTTTTGTCGGTTAAATCATCAAAAAAAGAAAGTTTTTGATTTGACTTTACAAAGCCAATGAAAGTTTTGTAATTTATATAAGAGTCGCAAAAGAATTGTAGAGTTAATTCTCTTTGTTTGAATTTAGGAGCAGATAAAAGTACATCTATTCCATTCCTGTCAGACCAATTATTTGAAATCCTATCTTTTATATCAGGAAACTTCATAAGTTCATTATAAAAACTATCTTTGACTAAAGATAGCCCCCATGATTGGAATATATTATTTCCGTTGATTGTTATCATCTATCAGTTGGATTAGCTTCTCTAAATTTAGCTATAAATAAATTATGACTTCCAAAAGTATTAAAAGATGAACATGCCATATATTCTAACTTTAATGTTTCGTTAGTTAATGATACGTACATATTAACTACTTTTTGATTGACACAGTAAGTAAGAAAATCATAATAGTGCTGATAAGTATCACAAAGGAATGATAATGAAATTTCTTGCGATTTAGTAAATGCAGGCTCAACAGAAACTACTACCCCATCCGTATCGGGATAATCGCCAACTATACGGTCTTTTATTCCTGCATCTTTCATTATATTGGAGTAGAACCCATCTCTTGCAGGCCCTAATCCCCATGTAGTTGATATGTCTTGACCGTTTACTGTTATCATAATACTTTTACTCCGTAAGTCTTTATATCTGATAAGATGCTTTTAATTCCAGCTAAATCACGAGTATTGCGGGCTATCTCTGCAACATCATTGAATGCAATTTGTAATATTCCTGCCTGCCCTTGCAAAGATAATAATAAATCTGAAACATTGTTACCAATTTTAGATAAATTTATATCCATATTAGCAGTATGAATACGAACCGCACTGAATTGAGCCGTCAATATATCGGCAGTTGGTTGATCCATTCCTTTAATAGCGGAAGTCAATGAATTTTTATTGTCGGTAGCAGTTCCTCCTAATGTACCCATTCCTGCTGCCGTATAGGCATCACTAAACGTTTTCCAATCTATTTGAGCCTGTGTACCAGCAGCGAGTAATTCAGCCTTGAACGCAACCATTTCGGCTTGCATTGCTGCTTCTTTTTGCTTATCATCTAATTTTGTGTTTGCGAGTATATCTTTTATTTTTTGCTGTTCGGCTGCCAATGTTGTCGCAAAGTCCATATTATAAATAATGTCCTTGACCATTTTTGTAAATGAATCAGATATATATCCTGTAACATCATCAGCCCATTGAGTCATATTGTCTTGGTCGGTAACTAATGAGTCCATGATATTACTTCCTAACTGACCGAATATGCCGGATAAGTATGAATCTATTTCATCAAGGTAGGATTGGTACGCTTCGTAGTTATCAACCATTGATTGTAGGATAGATTTCTCCGAATCCTTTATAGTTGAGCTTGCCAATGCAGCTTTTGCAGCTACAATATCGAAACCTTGTATAGTTGAATTTATAAACGAAAATGCGGTAGTCCCGACTCTTGTATCTCCACTTTTTAATGCCTTTAATGACGAATTAAAATTATCAAGAGCTTTATTCATTAATCCTATCTGTGCTGTTGCCTTACCAAATACGTCATCACCAAATATATTGCTAAATTTTTTATCGGTCATTGTAGCATATGCCTCTAAATATGCCTTTTTAACTGCTATAATTGAGTCAAGTTCTTTTTGTGCTTCTTCTTGACGTTTTTTGGATGCATCAGAGAATAAGGATGCAATTTTTGTAGCTACAGTTATAACGGCAGATATTACAGCCAATATTACCGATGCTTTTTCAACTACTTGTAAAGCCCCTGATGCGGCAGTGCTTGCCGTAGTCCATCCTGTTATTGCTGATGTTACAAATGAGCCTATATCGCCAATGGATGAAATTATACCCCCAGCTACACCTCCGATAGAATCTCCGACCGATGATAGTTCCTTAGATAAATTTCCATAGGATTTTACAACTCCATCAAGTGATTTTTTCCCATTATTTTGAGCAGTAGTTACATTATTCTCTGCATTTGCAACTTTATCGGTAGCTTTTGCGACTGCCAACTTTTGCTCAACGCCTGATATTACTCCTACCTTTCCTTTCGAATCCTTTCCTAATCCAGATTTTGCAAATAACAGTTCAGACTTAGAGCTATCTAAATCTTTTTGAGCAGTTTTTAAATCTTCCGCACTATCTTTTAATGCCTTGAATGGATTACGCTCAATAAATCTGTCTGTTATATTCTGAATAGTCTTTGAGTACTCTTTAAAGTCAGTTACACTCATAGTTCCAGCCGCAGTCCGTTTGAGTTTTTCCATTTCCTCCATTAACTTTTCTAAAGTTGCAGTAGAAACATTATTTAAATCTTCAAATGCCATCGAGTACTCAGGAGTAGATTTTAATTGGTCGAAAGATAACGACATCAAATCCTTTGCCTTGTTTACATTAGCCTGAATGGTTGCTGAATCAATTTGTCCAACAAGACCCATGTCGCCTTTTTTAGAAGCACGTTCCCTATCTTGTGCTAAAGCTGCTAATGTGTCGTTGTATTTTCTTTCTATTTCAGTTTTTTTAGCTGTATAATCACCATATTCAAGCAATTGCTTTTCAAGTAGCACCGATAACTTTGCATCGTTATCTTTTTGTGCTGAGTCAACTTCACTATTGTATGTAGCTAATGCTTCTTTTGCGGTTGATAGTGATGTATTAATTAATTCAACAGTCTTTGTCATTCCACCAGCAGTTGCTTGGCTTAAAAGTGAAGTATATGCTGCAGTAGTTCCACCAGCACCTTCTCCAACGCTCGAAACTTCAGGTGATTTTCCACCTTTAGGATTCATGTTAAGAAATATATTCCTAACATTTTCCTGCTCCATTTTAAGAATCTTAGCTTTTTCAGCAGCTAAAGCGGTCATCCTCTTTTCGAAATTATTTTCCTGCTGTGCTTTTTCTTTAGCATAGCCAGCATCCATCGCATCAATAGCGGCTTGCGTGGCATCGGTTTCTGCTTTACTTTTAAGATTGGCTAATTCGGTGTTATTAGCACGAATTGCTTCTAAGCGTTTTGCGGCTTCGGCTGCTTCACGTTTAAGAACTTCAGCCGCTTTTGTAATAGACTTTGCTTGACGGGTCTCTTCGTACGCAGCTAATTCCTTATCGGCTTGTTTTATGTCCGCATTATTCTTTTTGTAGATGGCAACTATTTTTGGGTCGACACCTGATGTATCTCCAGAGTTAAGTTTCTTTTTTGTATCGGATGCGATTCCATCTAAATTTTCTACAGCGTCTTTTCTTATTTTAGTCCAGTATTCTTTGTTTTTGTTTATCTCTTCTGCCTGACCTTGATTTTTAGATGCAGCGTAATCTGATTTATATTTATTATAGTCTTTTAAAGCTAAATTATATTGAATTTTTAATTGGCTTATATCTGCATTCAGGACTAATTTTGCGGGATTTGTACTGCCCGGCATATCAGCTGGGAATTTAGCTAATTGGTTTTGCTTAGATAGCAATTCTGTTTTTAATCTATTAGCTAAATTTTCACGACCTAACAACTCAGTACTATAATTGACGGCTTTTGCAGTTTTGTTTTGTAAATCAACCGAATTAGCAGCCTTAAGTTGTTGTAGTGTCATATCCCCAATTACGGCACCAAAAATATCATGTAGTACTTGATATGCTTTAGTCTGTTCAACAGTACCATCCAATGCTTTGTTTTTAATCTTATCAAGATTCTCGCTAAACATCCTGTTTTTCTTTTCTGCTTGCGATTGAATATCATCTAAAGCGGTTTTAAGCTTCCTTTGAGCTTTTTCTGCTTCTGTTGTACTATCCGTTAATGCCCACATTACCGCTACGAGGGTAGTAACTGCTACAGCGATTGCAGTATATGGATTAGCCATCATTGTAGCACTCAGAGTTCTGAACATAACAATTAATCGTGCTTGTGCTGCTGCAAGTAAATCTGTTCCTGCTGCTGCACCAACTTTTGCGGCTGTGTCAATATTTGTGGTTAGAGTATTTTTTATATTCTCTGCCGAACTTAATTCCGTTTGAGCAGTAGTCAATCTTTTAGATGTGAGTAACGTATTTTCGGTAGCTACAGCTTCGGTAGCCGATACTATTTCCGCTTGTGCGGACACAACAGCAGCCTCAGCTTTTTGTACCATTAGAGCTATCTCTGCCCTTACAGCAGCTTGATATTCTACGCTACCAACTATCAACCCTTGTTTTACTATTCCTTGAGTAGTTTCAGCTGAAATTAATGTAGCTAATGAATTTGCTTCAGCTATATTGGCAGCAGCAGCAGACATATTCGTGCCAAGACTTGACACCATTTTAGCTACTTGGTATGTCCCGACAGCAGTCGCAGCAACAAGTATCGCCTCTCCTAATGCCTTCCAATTAGCAATAGCAGAACCGACTAATTGAACAGACATATTAATGAATCCATCGCTACTCTCACCCATATCCTTCATGGCAAGAATCCATTTATCCTTGACATTAGAAAGTAATCCAGCAGTAGTGCTCATCATTTTTTCAGAGAATCCATAATATTGACCTCCAGCAGAAGTCAATGATTCGATTGCACGTTTTACATCCTCAAATCCAACAGCTCCCATTTGTGTCATTTTCTTAATCTTTGCAGGTGTAGTATCCATCACTTTGGCGAGTGCTTCGTAGATAGGAATACCAAGATTACCAAACTGCATAAGAGTACGGGTATAAACTTTACCTTCGGTTAATGATTTACCGTAAATGTAGGCTATTTCTTTGATAGGTTTACCAGCTCCTGCCGCAACATCAGATAGCATTTTAATCTGACCAACCACATTATCAGCACCAATACCAAAAGCCATCAACTGTTTAGCTGCTTCGGTAATATCATTTACTTGTAATGGGGAGTTAACAGCAAATTGTGTCAGTTCATGCATTATTTTAGCACCTTTTTCAGCACTCCCAGCAAATGAATTTATAGCAGTTTGTAGAAATTCAAATTGGGTTTTTACAGTTATTATCTCACTTGCAAGATTTCTAAATATACCAACTGAACCATAGGCAAGCATAGACCCAAAAGCATATTTAAATCTACGTTCTAAAAACGATAACTGTTCGGTACTTGAAGCTACATCTTTTTGAATTCCTGCAACCATTGGAGCTAACGGACTATTATTACCAACTTGCAATTTAGCTGCCGATTTGCTTATCTTTGACATCGATTGGTCATACTTAGCAGTGAAATTACCCAACTTAGTGATTTCCATATCAATGGTTTTACCAAGAGTCTCTATTTGAGTCTTAATGCTTGAAATCATTGATGGATCGACAGGGTTGTCAAATTTTACTTTTGAAGCAGCGATTACCTTGCCGTATTTTTGAGTAATCTCATCTAATGCGGCAGTAACCCGATTAGCAAGGGTGGTAAATATCTGTATGGCTTCTTGCTGATTAGCTCTTAATCCTGAATTGTCAATTCCTGTAGCCCAAAATAGTTCGTTGGTGTCCATAATTTTATCCTCTTATTGTACCTGTTATATTCATTTCTTCTTTTACTTCTTCGGTATTATTCATACTGCTATATTCAGTCATCATATTTTGCAATAACGTCCATCCCATTGACAACGTATAGTCCGGTGTAAATCCAAAATTTTGATTTGCAATTACGATAATTTTTGTGAAGTCATAGATGTCACATATCTTTTCTCTGCGGCTATTAACCCCGCTCTTGTTTGTAGGCTCAACCTTTGGATTAAGTTGATAGATTTCAGAAAAGATTTGTTACCCATTCGATATAGAGTCCCGATAAGTAGTGCCATATAGTCATCTGATGTAGCGTCTTTCAATTCCTCGCCAATAATTATATCTACTATGTACTTTACATCTGAACCATATTTACCAAAGAACTCAATAAAATCACTCATTCTTCCATTCTCTATACTCTCTTGTAAGCCATCCAAATCTATTTTGGTTATCTTTGCTACATACGGATGGATTTGTATCATCTGTGCCATTGTAACTGGTCTAATTAGCCAATCCTTATACTTAAAAGGTAATCGAAGTATATTCTCCGAATCTTGTAGTAAAAATTCTTCTATTGTTTGATTTTCCATAACTAGTTTTTAAAAATAAAGGGGAATATTCCTATCCCCCTCCACCTTTTAATGATACGCAAATTTATTTTTTAAAATGCTGGACTAATCGCATAAGAAAACCCATAACCACGATTTCTCATTACGTTAAATGTAACCGTAAATGGTTGTGGTTCTGTGCTCTTACCGTTAGCACCTGACCATGAATAGGTAGGTTTAGCGTTGAATAGCTCAACTATAATAGTTTTACCATCAGAGTTTTTACCTGTAATTTTTACATATTTATTTACTGCTGAAGCTGCTGCCGAAGCTCCAAATTTTAACTTATCAGGAGTAGTACCTGCTGTCCCTGCCGTCAATGTTGCAGGAGTAAAATCAGCGATAGTAGCTGCTGTTGCGGCTGCTAATCCCAACACTGCTTTCTTAGCACTTGGAGTTGTCCTTACGTTGTAAGTTTCTCCATCTTCCGTATAATCCGAGGTAACCGATTCTTCGGGGATATCTAAACTGAAAGTCCCTTGTTTCAACTGATCCGCTGTAATAGACTCCAGTGTAGTCGGTAATGTAGCCGAGCTTACATCCACATCTGCATATTCGCAAGACACAAACTCTACGATATTGATAACACCACTTGTTGCTGCCATAATTTTATTTGTTATTAATAATTTATTGTTCTTATTTTGAAAGTTGTGACAGTATAGTTGCTGTCTAAGTTATCTGTAAAAGGGTCAACGTTTTCGTTGAAGTTTATTTGTCCTGATGTAGCCGAGAATGCTTTTAATTTAGTTGAAATAGTTTTACAGTAATTCTCCACGCTAATCATATCTGCTATCCCTGCTATTTTAGGAAGATAAAGTAAAATTACTATATCATTGGTACTGCTAAGAGATGTTTTCTTTATTGGAATATATGTCAATACAAAACATTTTCCTGTTTCAGCATCTTTCTTTACCTCTTTATATATTGGAATAAGAAAAGAAGATAGAGAAGTTTTTAGCTGATTAAGTACATCAAATATCGTATTGGTCATATAATTGCCGTTTTTATAATATCAAAAACATATCCTACATCGGGTTTAAAATAATCTAAAACCGTTTTTCCTCTTGACTCTACCGTTCCTGCGTATGGTGCTGCTGCAAATACAATCCCAACAAGTCCAATTTCAGGAATATGAATACCATTAGGTAATTCTGATTTACCAAGGATAAATTTTTCAAGAGCATTTTGAAAGTCCATAATACCAAGTGCGGGATCTTTGCCCGAAACTGCGCTTACATCCCATCTTTTAATCTCTTCTCTATCCTTAATAATTACAACCCCAACCGATGATTCAAGCTCTCCTTTTATATTCATGTAGGTATGTCCTGAACGAGCCTTAGCAGCTATCTCTTGACATATATCGAATAATGCATCCGTTAACTTACCTTCGTCAAAAGCAACCTCGATTTTTTTATTAAGCCTGCTAATAACTTGTGGTAACGTCCACTTTTGCGTCATTTGACCCACAATTCTATATTTAAACTTGTTGGAAAATTTGAAACAATAACTCCCTCGCTATTATTACAAGTCACTTCAGAGCCTATTTTAAAATCCAAAGTCGAAGTGGGTGAAACAAATAATTTGTACTTAACCTCGACAAAAGAACCCGCATAATTTACTTTTTCTCCACCGATTGTCGGTTGATAATCTGCAAAAAATGGTATATCTACTCCTTCGCTAATAGGATCACCATTTTCATCTAAAACGGGTTCTCCTTTTATTGTTGCTAAAAACGAATATCTTACCATGAGCTTCCAGTTACTATGATTCCAACATTAGGTTCGATATAAACTATACCTACCGAATTTAAAATAGCCTTACCCATATTGTATAAGTACGACCTTGATTCATTTGATATAGTTTCTGATGTACTCCCTTGTTTATAATCTCCTGAAATAGCCTTACCGATCATACCTAATGCCATTGATGGCTTATTATCCTGAGAACCTTCTACATCTATATCATATAAACCCAACGTAAGGGTTGCTACCGTTACGTCAGGGTTATAAGACATATATGCTTGTATGTTGGTCATTATGCAGTTGCATTGGTAACTAAGATACTCATTTGATCCATCAATGTAGGAACGCAAATAGAAGACAATTCACTTTCGATAGTTACCTTACCTCTATCGCTACG
>Ga0302209_10000263_pt1 | contig 24891 bp, 18 predicted proteins | sample II_Fen_E3_1_FD_194574 | JGI IMG/M metagenome (GOLD analysis project Ga0302209, IMG submission 194574) | Peat permafrost microbial communities from Stordalen Mire near Abisko, Sweden - II_Fen_E3_1 | ecosystem: Environmental > Terrestrial > Soil > Wetlands > Permafrost | place: Sweden: Abisko...
TAAAATACTTAACCGGGAATGTACCGGTAACTGTAGCATCTACTTTTCCACCTTTTACTTCAAGTGGGCTTGGATTACATTTAAATAAGCTAGGATCTAATGCGGTCAAGTCTTTGCTACAAGAACTGAAGACTAACGCAAACACCATCGAAACCGCGAAAAATAATTGCTTTTTCATAAAGTTGTTTTTTTAATTATAAATTATTTAATTTCTACTTTTGATTATTCAGACGGCAAATATACAATCTTTCAATGAATTTTACCTTACTTTGCAAACGATTTTGACATTTTTTGTTAATAGAAACTCAAAAACCTCACTATTACTGTTATAACAACTTTTTAGTTCATTTGTTTATTATCCTAATTTTAATGAAACCACTATTGTATAAAATTGAACAATTATTGATTTTCTTACATTATCTTTCTATCTTTAAGGTTATTAACTTTTTAAAGTTGATTCTATCTTTTTTGTTTTCAGGGACACGTTTACATAACGTTCTGAATATTTATCCATTTTTTATTTCTGTTGAAATAACCGACTTTTGTAATTTACATTGCCCTGAATGCCCTGTTGGAATCGGAAGAATTTCAAAATCTGACAAATCTTCATTTAATTTTCCATTATTCAAGACATTAATCGATGAATTAAAACCGAAGCTTCAACACGTTATTTTATATTTTCAGGGAGAACCCTTTCTGAACAATCAATTTATTGATTTTATCCAATACACGCACCTTGCCGGTATTTACACCTCTACTTCAACAAATGGACAATTTCTAACTAAAAAAAACGCCAGGGAAATTGTGCTTTCCGGATTGGATAAGATCATTATTTCAATTGACGGGAGCACACAACAAGTTTATGAAACGTACCGGGTTGGTGGATCTCTACAAAAAGCTCTTGAAGGTATAAAGTTGTTAGTTGAATGGAAAAAAAAACTCAAATCGGTTACTCCGTTCATTGAAATACAATTTCTTGTGTTAAGATCCAATGAACATCAAATGAACGAAATGAAACAACTCACAAAATCGCTGGGTGCAGATCGTTTAACTTTTAAATCAGCTCAACTTTATAATTTTGAAAATGGTAATAAATTATTGACAACTGTAAACAGGTATGCACGTTATAAAAGAACAAAGAACGGAAAGTTTGTGATAAAAGGACGTCAATCCAACAGCTGCTGGAGATCATGGAGCGGAGGTGTGATCAATGTCCACGGTGAAGTATTGCCCTGCTGTTTTGATAAATCTTCACAACATTCTTTTGGAAATATCCGTATGAATCCTTTTTTGAATTGCTGGCACAGTGCTATAGCTTATGAATTTAGAGGTAGCATTTTAAAAAACAGAAAGCAATTCGAAATGTGCAGGAATTGTACAACCTGAATACATTTACTATTTATTCATCAGTCAAAAGCTGGAATTTAGTATATTTCAAGTACTGTTTTAGTTTTATATTTTACTTTAAAGTTAAACTCCACTTCTTCCGGAGGGATACACTGATCGCCATTACAGGCCATAAATTTCAGTATTCCTTTAATAACAGTACCCTGTTTAATATATTTGATTTTTTGGACAAAAACCACCTTCGTGGAAAAAAAGGTAATATACATTTCGAATGCCTTATCAAAAGCATGTACCGGATCATTCAGTTCTATGACTTTTCCTACTAAATCATAATCTGTGCCAGGAATAAATGTAAATGAGGTAGGTATCGGACCGCCGGAATCAATATACTGAGAGTAAATATGCCAACCGTCATTTACGATTGCTGTAAAGGTCAATTCAGCTTCATGATTTTCTTTATTTACAGTAACAAAGCTCCATTTTACTGGAAGTTCTCTTTGACTAAAACAATTTGAAGATAGTATAATCAGGAAAATCAGGAAAATTTTTCATTTCATTTCAGAGAGTTTAAAATTTATAATTCAAAGTAAAAAACGATGATGCTTCTTTTATTTTAAGATAAAAAAGCACTTGCACCTTTCTTTCCTCACCAATACTCTCTGTAACTTTTTAGAGAGTAGGTGAAGGGGTTAAGTTATTCATTACGATAGTTCCAACTTATCCTTTAAGCCAATATTTAGTTTCTGCTGATAATTGATTTTTGACGAATTATTGTTTTATTCCCTGCATTTACCCGAATGAAATATAAGCCCGTTTTCAGATTTATATTTGACATGTTGGCCAACCCGTTGGTAGTAGTCAAAGCTTGTTTTTCAATAAGCATTCCGGTAAGATTATAAACTTCAACAGTAATGGCAGTCTCTCCAGGAGAATTGATTTTAAATTCACTTGAAGTAACCACTAATGTTGCTCCATTATTATTTAGAATGTCGGCTACTCCTGTATTCGTGTCAATCGTACCTTTCACTAACCCGGACACATTTCTTTTGGTAAAGCCGGTACTGCTCCACTTCAGAGAAAGCGATTCTGTTACCTGGATTTCAAAAAAATCAAGGGTAAATGGATGGTAACCTGTACGGAGCAGTATGCTACCTGATGTTTCAGGTTGACATTGATTAGCAACAACCTGGACACCATCAATCAGGAATCGTGCTCCATCATCGGCAGTCATATAGAAATTATATTCACCATCAGCAGGTACTTTAATATATCCAGAGTAATGTATCCCAAAATTATCGTTTATTCGACCGGGAATTGCCAGGCTAAGAGAACTCATCGTACCGGTTTTTACAGCAGTAAGTTTACTGAAATCAGGCACAGAACTCCAGGTACCTTCGTAATAGCTGTAATCAATCACGTTGAGTATATCCTTCAAGGCAACAGATTTATGAATAAATGTAAAACTAATAATGTGCGGGGTAGTGATTTCTGTAAATATGTATTTCGAAACAGCTCCCTGCGAGACTCCATCAACAATACAATCGGATACTTCAAATCCTTTTACGGGGGTTGCCAGAAATACCTGTGAAGTGTTTAGTGGGTAATATCTCAACCCCAACGGACTGACGAAACCCCCTGATGAACGGATTGAAGTAATCCCGACGTCTGTTGCACTTGTGCTGCCATAAGTGACTGAAATGGTATCACTCACCGCACCGATATTTCTAAATTGTAATCCTGAACTAGCGGTATTCCACCAGCAGGAAAATGGATAAGTCAGGCTATTCGTACTTCCTGCTTTAAAATAATCAAATGTATCACCGTTATTCACTCCATTTTCGAGCTGATACAGCTTATCAGCCTGAACAACAGATATTTTATAGTGTTGTTGTTCTGTACGTTGTTGATTTGCATTGTTTGGGATAACACTGTCAATATGCCAGATAAGTACACCTTCACCTGGCATATCCACATTTCTGAATGGCTTTTTACGCGCTTCCATAATGTACATTTCTCCTGCCCGGTCAGGATTACGGTAAACATAAGTGTTCCAGCTATTGGCGATAACTTTTAATACTGTATTATTCGGTAAATTATTTAATAAAATCATATCATTCCATCCGGCCAGATACCTGAAGTATGGATTTGGGGGCATTGGATTACCACTTGGTGCACCTTTATTATCTGAATTTCCACTGGCCATAAGATCGAATTTACCGCAACCATTCGATCCTCCATTCGAACCATCAATATCATATGAATCCGGCCACCCGAAAAGCATATGACCCTGTTCATGACAAATACCCCCCAAATGCATTTCAGTCGTTCCCAGCTCGGATATTTGATATGAAGATGTATTCACCCCATCAAACGTACGACCGTGCCCGCTTGAATGACCCCATAATCCATTTGCACCGGAATTGCCGACAAATTGAAAACTTAGTGCTTTTATATTCTTATTGGCATCAACAGTAAGTGTCGAGAAATCAAAACCTTTCTTGTCCAACCAGTTCAATGCAGAGTCAAGGAGTTCATCACAATGACCCGATCCGCCATCAGTATCATAATACGCAAAAGGCTTAGGTGCTTTGTAATAGGTGGCCGACACACTGGTATGTACATTTACACGTCCTTGCGATACAGCTGCCCAGTAATCATGAATGGAACCATTGTCGTGGTATTTTTTATACCCTACCTGATTGAAAAAACTATCAACTCCATCCCTGGTAAAGAACGCATCTCTATCAGCAAATTCAATCAAAACCACCAGGGCCTCAATTTTTCCGGTGGTAGTGCTTACTGATTTAAGAATTTTGGATGGAATAAAGTCGTTTTTTTGCTGATTGATGCTACTTGCGTTCGTAAATAAAAGCAATAAGAAAGGAATAAAAAAAAGTAGTCGATTTCTCATCTGGTAGTAGTATTTATTTGTTATTTCTATATTTTATTTTTTTTGAATTATTGAAGCCGATACTATTGAGTTTTGGTACTCATCCCAGACAGTTTGTACATTTTGGCCAAGGATTTGCTTGAAAGCAGCTTCCCAGGTAAAAGTTTCCATATCGCGTGCAGCATGATTTAATTCAATAAGGAAAGTTGGCTTTTTAGTTTGTTTGCACCAGGACATAAAAAATCCACTTGTTTCGTAACCAGAATTCCAGTTTCGCCCTTTTTTAGGATACCTGGCAGGTGTCCAGTTGGTAATTTCGGCACGTACACCATCAGCTTCACCTTCTATTAATCCCCAATTCGTTGATTTTCCATCATATTCACCACAGTTTTTTGGTGAATACTGATATCCATGAGTTCCTTCATGAGAAAGTATACCCTGTATTTCTTTCAACAACAGGTTGTAGCTATTCCCGTTTTTATGATAGAAAGAAGCAACATATTGAGCACTTACACCTATTGTTATACTTGTTGAATCCCCCCATTTCGAGGCTACTCCTTTTGGATCGTTTTGCAATATCAAATGAAGGGAAGTAAAATTAATCCTCTTGTCTTTATTATCCGAATAAAGTTCTTTGCAGACTGCCAGACATTGGTTTTTCATCATTTGGGTTACATCCGGAATAGCTTTGTGGAATATCGCAGAGCCCTCCAACCCTGTAGCATCATCTTCGAAATCAACTTCCGGAAATACAAATCCCGCCCAGTCATTTTTATTCTCCCTGATATGAGTAAATGTGGTTACAACATTTGAAAATACAGGATTATTCTTTAATTTCAAAGCACTTACCCTGTAATAATATTTTGTTGCTGGAGTAAGCCCTGAATTTGTATAACTAAGTTTAGTTCCTTTGACCTGTGCTATTTTAGAATACTTTTTTCCGTCCTTCGATCTTTCAATTTTAAAAGAAACTCCATCCTCCAACCCGTAAGTCCATGACAAATCAATCTGACTTCCCGAGACGGTGGATGCACTTAACACAATAGGTGTAACCGAAGAGGTCTCTTCTGGTCTAAACCCAAAAAGAAAAAACAAACTGGTTGCTGCAATAAAAACAATGGAGGATTTTAAATTTTTCATAAATAATTTTACGAGAATAAAAAAAATGGTATTAAGGTCGGTTAGTTAGTTTATTAATTTAAATGATAATATTTAGGTATTCATGAAAGTCTATATGTTCAAGAATACCCTTTCTACCAAAATGCCGGTGATTTTCCGACAGGTCGTAATGTACCGTCCGCTTGATCGGAAAGTACCAAACGCTCCTTTTTCTCTTTTCAATTTCACATTTACTTTGTTTATAGACATTGAAGATAATCAACCAGAATAATCTGTCTATATCTTTGTAATCTGTGGACAATCTCTTTCTTAATTTCTTTCATTATAAAATAATCTGTGGAAATTAACCTTAACAGTACAGCAAGCGGATAATCATATTAATTTATTTTGTCATTGAGAAAGGTCTTTGTTCCTGAGTAAACAATCTTTTTTTGTTAGGTTTTGCTCCCAATACAAATTCCAGGTCACCACCATCTACGATCTCTTTTTGAGTGATATAAGCCTTTGGAAAGTTTTTCCCATTTAATGACACCGATTGAACATAGATATTTTTTGGAGTGAAATTTTTAGCCTTTATGGATAGCTTCTTTCCATTTTCCAATCTTACCGTCATTTGTTCGAAATACGGAACTCCCAGGACATATTGATCGGTACCCGGACAAACCGGATAAAATCCCATGGCCGAAAGAACATACCAGGCAGACATTTGCCCGCAATCATCATTTCCACAAAGTCCATCTATCTTGTTTTTATATTTCGAATCCATGATCTGACGAATGCGGAATTGCGTTTTCCAGGGTTCTGAAGTCCATGCATACAGGTACGGAATATGTTGACTTGGTTCATTCCCGTGTACATAATTCCCGATAAGTCCTTCTTCCGTTACATCTTCCGATTCTTCAAGATATTTTTTGGGTAAATGCATCGTAAATAATGAGTCGATTCGTTGTATAAACCGTTTATCACCTCCCATCTGTCCAATTAATCCTTTCACATCTTGAGGGACATAAAATGAATAATTCCATGAATTACCTTCTATAAAGCCTTGATCACTCAGTCCCAACACATCGAATTTAGGTTTCCAACTGCCATCTTTCATTTTCGGGCAAACAAAACCAATCCTGTTGTCAAATAAATTTCTATAGTTCATTGCTCTTTTAAAATATGTTTTAGCTATGTCTTCCTGTCCGATAGAACGGGCAAAATTGGCTATTGTAAAATCGTCATACGCATATTCAAGTGTTATTGACGCTCCGCTTCCGTTTACTTCCAGTGGCACATATCCTCGTTTCAGATAGTCATCAATTCCATCATAATACTTCAGGGTAGAGCTATTGATCATTGCCTTTAACGCTTTTTCTTTGTCAAACTCTATTCCTTTGACAGCCGCGTCAGCAAGAACCGAAACTGAATGGTAACCAATCATACACCAGGCCTCATTACCCATAAGAGACCACACCGGCAGAATTTTATGGACACTTTGTTCGGCATGCGCCAACATAGACTTCACAAAATCAGTATTTCGTTTCGGGTTAATAATATTCATCAGCGGATGAAAAGCACGGTAAGTATCCCAAACAGAGAAAATGGTATAGTTGGTAAAACCTGTTGCCTGATGAATATTCTGATCTACACCACGGTATCGGCCATCCACATCCATATACACCGATGGATTAATCATGGTGTGGTATAAAGAGGTGTAAAATACTGAAAGTGCATCGCTGTTTCCTCTAGCTGAAACAACCGAAAGTTCATTTTCCCATTTATCTTCAGTTTCTTTTCTAATCTGATCAAATGATTTACCTTGTGCTTCTTCATTCAGATTTGCCAGTGCTCCTAAACAATCAACCGGTGAAAGTGCCACTTTTACTTCTAACTGTTCACCTTCTTTAAAATCGAAATCGAAGAATGCAGTAATCTTCGTTCCCCCCATTTCCGGGAAATTATTTTCGGGTTTAAACTTACGCCAAAAACCGTTGTAAACAACTTTCTCTGCATTTTTATGTCCGTAATTCCTGAAGGATTTCGAAAACGAAATAGCAAAATGCGTGTAATTTGTTCGTGCCCATCCTCTGGTAATGCGATAGCCTGTCAGTAAAGAATCGTTTTCTACGCGTAGGTTTGCCCAAATTACTTTTCCATCATAATTATAAATGCCCTGCACAAGGTCGATAATCACATGTGCTTCCCCCTTTGGAAATGTATACCGGTGAACTCCGGTACGTTCAGTAGCCGTCATCTCGGCTTTAATACCATAGTCATCCAATATGGCGGTATAATAACCCGGTGATGCATGCTCGGTTTTATGTGAAAAATGCGACCGGTATCCCGATCCACGTACAGTTGAAATACCAGGAACAAGTTTAAGCTTCCCGGTAGTAGGCATAATCAAAATATCACCTAAATCAGCATGTCCTGTTCCGTTCAAATGGGTATGACTGAAACCAACAATAGTACTGTCTTCGTATTGATATCCTGCACAATACCGGTAAGCATCTTTTTGATAGACACCATTTATGTTGTGTGGTATAAGTTCTGTATCCGGACTCAGTTGAACTAATCCGTAAGGGGCACATGCACCGGGGAAAGTATGACCCATTGATTTGGTTCCCACCAGCGGTTTAACGTAATCAATCTCCCGGGATTGCGCAGAACCTGAAGCTATCGCTACCAGGCATGTGCAAAGAACTAACATCTTTTTCATCAAACTGAATTTATTTAATTTTAGAAATAGAATGTTTTGAATTATATTTTCATCCGACAGTTTATTTCCTGATAACTTTAGAATCATTATTTTACAGCATTTTTTTAAATTTCATAGTCTGTGTGATACTGCTCAATGAAGGTGGAACACTTTCATCTGCAACTGCCCTTTTGTAGTTTGGGGTTTTACTCATAACAAAATGAATTTCTGCTCCATTTCTAATATCATCGAATGTTATATAAGATTTATTATATTCTTTTCCATTCAGAACCATTTTCTGAATATAAACATTCTTTGTCGACCAGTTTTGTGTTGTAATTTTTACCTGTTTTCCATTGCTCAGCGTCATAGTAATTCCGGCCATAGAGGGTGACCCTATATTATAAATATTACTGGAGGGAGCAGTTGGATAAAATCCCATGCAATTAAAAATATACCAGGCCGACATTTGTCCGCAATCATCATTTCCGCTTAAACTGCCCGGCTTATCGCCATAAAAAGAATCACAAACCTGACGTATCAATTTTTGACTTTTCCAGGGTTGTTTTAAATAATTATACAAATAAATGACCTGATGACAAGGCTCATTTCCGTGCCAGTAAGCACCAATTCGTCCGTGAATATCCTGAGCTCCTTCAATGTCATCAGGAATCATCATGGTAAACAAGGAATCCAGATGCGTTTCAAACAACTTTTCACCTGCCTCATTGATATAACCCTGTACATCTTGCGGTACATACCAGGTATATTGAACAGTCAAACCCTCTGTAATGTCACCCCAGCCATTCGTTGAGCCAGGACCGGTGTAGGCAGATGGTGTAAAAGGAGACCGCCAGGCACCTTTCAAATCACGGCCTCGCATATATTTGGTAATCGGGTCAATAAGATTTTGATAGGATAATGATCTGTTCAGGAAATATCTATAATCAGCATCTTTATTTAGTTTTTTTGCAGCCTGTGCGATGCAAAAATCATCGAAAGCATATTCCAGTGTTTTGGATACTGACTCTTTTTCTTTATCAAATGGCACCCAGCCCAATGAAGCATATTCAGGCAAACAATCGTAATGAGGATTTAATGCAGTTTTTTTCATTGCTTCAAATGCTCTCTCGTAATCAAATCCTTTTACATCCTTTACTATCGCATCAGATATCACGGATACGGCATGATAACCAATCATACACCAGGTTTCATTTCCATAAAACGACCAAATGGGGAGCATGTTTTCAACACTTTTATCATAATGTGCCAACATGGAATTGATGACATCTGCATTGACTTGCTGTTGAACGAGATTAAACAGAGGATGTAAAGCTCGGTATGTATCCCATAACGAAAAAACAGTATAATTGGTAAAACCTTTTGCCGTTTCAATATTCTTGTCAAGTCCTCTGAATTGTCCATCAGCATCCTGAAAAATAAATGGATGCAAAAAAGCGTGATAGACAGATGAATAGAAAGTGGTTTTTTGTTCTTTATTTCCAGTCGCCCTAAATTTGCCTAATTCATTATTCCACTTATCCTCACCCAACTTTTTTAACGAATCAAAATTTTCATGATCCAGCTCTTTTATATTGATTAATGCACCATGAGAGCTTACCGATGATATTGCTGTCTTTACACTGACCTGCTCCTGCGCATCGGTTTTAAATGTCAACCAGATTTTTATATCCTTGCCCCATGCTTCTTTATTACTTCTAAAACGATTGGTATTATATTCTACAGGCTTTCCGTTTTGAACTATTCCGCATTGGTTGAATGCTTTTGAAAATACTGCAGCGAAGTAAACATGACGTTCCGGACCCCAACCTTTCACCAGTTTATATCCGGTAATTGTCGAATCATTTTCAAAACAGACATTGCTCCATTCACAAGTGTACCGTAAAGTATGATTTAAATCTATCATTACATAAGCACTATCTGATTTGGGATACGAAAAACGTAAAATACCACTTCTTAATCCGGAAGTCATTTCAGCTTTTATACCCTCATCGATGATATCAATAGCATAATAATTGGGAGAAGCCCATTCCTTATCGTGAGAATATTTAAACCGGTACCCTTGTTGATAATTATCAGCAGTCCCCGGAATAAATTTTATTTTTCCAACTCCGGGACGAAAAAGAAAATCTCCTAAATCAGGGATTCCTGTTCCACTAAGATGTGTCAGACTAAAACCCATCAGTGTTTTATGTTCATATTTATACCCTGATGCCACATCGTAGTCATCATTGTCGGTATCCGGACTGATCTGTATACCACCAAACGGGATTTGAGCTCCCGGATACGTATTCCCTGAACCGGATGTGCCAATAAATGGATTTACAAACTCCACAAAGGATTCTTTTACAGCAATCGTACTCATCTCTTTTGTACTCGTATACGAACATGCCAATATTGCAAACATCATCAGGTAAATTGAATTTTTCATCTTGTTTTATTTTTTGATGTAATATCATTTAGTTAAATTCTATCAATCAGAATAGAATTAAGTTACTTGAACAAACTAACGAACTGTATTTTTTGAATTCACATAACTTTAATATCTTCAAAATTAGATATATTAAACATTGATTTTCATTTGTTTAGGTACTTTTTTAATAAACATGTTGTTTATTTATTATCAGTGAACGAAGTTACTAAAAAAAACCATTTTTAAAATATCTTTTACAATTAAACTAAAACGATGCTTTATATTCGAATCTATCAACTGCTCTGGTTGCTTATTAACTATTGAGTATTACAAACTGGAGTTAAATAAATGTACTTTAAGCCAGAATGGGAATTGATATGATAAGGTTTAATTACCAATAATAAACTTTCATATCGATCATTACTTTCACTCATCCATTTGTGGAGATTAAACTTCAAATAAACAGCATTTAACACCAGGACACCCTATTCAAATAAACAAATGTAAGTCATTGAGTTATATTGCGAACCACTTTTCACTATAAAAAAAAGACCCGGAAATAACTTCCGAATCTTTTTTTATAGTGAATTTACGATTATTTTAATTATTGCCCATTTATGTACATGGGGTTCTTCTCTTTTCTTCCTCCCCATATTTATCACAATTTATAGGAAATGGTCAGGTGTATTATTTAAAAATTGCTTTAAATATATCGTTCCCGTTTGCAAAAATAAGTAATCCGAATAACAACATCATACCCACTGTTTGCGCGTATTCCAGAAATTTTTCATTCGGTTTTTTCCGGGTTATCAACTCATAAATCAGAAATAGCACATACCCTCCATCCAAAGCGGGAATAGGCAGGAAATTCATAAATGCAAGAATGACCGATAGCAATGCAGTCATAGACCAAAAGACCTGCCAATCCCAGATTTTAGGAAACATTTTACCGATACTTCCAAATCCGCCAAGTTGTTTTGATCCTTCTTTCGTAAATACCAGTTTAAATTGTTTGACATAACTGGTGAGTGTTTTCCAACAATATTTGACTCCTGCAGGCATTGATTCAAAAAAACCATATTGAACATGATTGATAGCCAGATAGTCAGCTGGTGAAAATGGACGGACACCTAATTTTGCTGTTTCATCCAATTGTACTTTCGTCATCATGACAGCCCCCTTGCGGATATAATTTAAATCAATTTGTGTATTGCGTGACGCATCCAACTCTTTTACAATGTCCTGATAAATAGTTAGAGGTTTTCCATTTATACCGATTATACTATCTCCGGTTTGCAGATTGACTTTAGCAGCAGGGAAACCCGCAGAGACTTCATCTATTACAAAAGGGAAACGCTCTGATATAAGATCCGGTTCACGTGCAGCCAATACCTTTTGTGAAAAATCAGCCGGCATTGTCAAATCAACCAACTGGTTGTTCCTTGAAACGGTAATGTTTTGTTTGCCATCAATCAGTAATTTTTCAATGACATCTGAACGGTAAATAGTAGGGACACCATCAATTTTAACGATATTATCTCCGTTTTTGAATCCATAATTCAACATCACGTTAGAAAATTCCAATCCGTATTTTGCATTTTTAAGCGGTAAAAAGTCCTGTCCCCAGGTATATAAAACCGCCGAATAAATAACCATGGCTAAAATAAAATTGACCAATACCCCACCAATAATGATAGGTAACCGTTGTGCAACTGATCGGGATCGATATTCCCATGGTTGTGGTTCGGCACTCATCTGTGACAATTCAGTTGTTTCATCAACCATGCCGGATATTTTGCAATACCCGCCCAATGGCAACCAACCTATGCCCCACTCTGTATTTTCGGGATATTTACGCCAATCACCGTCCTCTAAATCCTCCAAAGGAATGAGCTCCATCATTGGTTTACCTTTTGTATCATGCATGGCATCACCATCAGCATCTAACTTCGGACGTTCGTTCGCCGGGATATTTTTAGCAAAAAACTTAAAATTCCATTGTCCGTTTATCTTTTTCGCCCGTATTAATGAGAAGTTGGGATTGAAGAACATATAGAATTTCTCTACGCGCACTTTGAAAAGACGGGCAAAAGCAAAGTGTCCGAATTCGTGTAAAACCACTAGAATTGATAGACTAAGAATAAGCTGTAAGGCTCTGATCAGAAATGTTTCCATAGGGAATCTTGAATTTTTTGACTATTGAATTATTGTGTTTATATCGGGAAATCAATTAGTTGAACCCGGTTTGATTTTAATGTGTTCTGTTTATAAATTCTGTTAGTTGCAATAAAAAATTAGACATCAACACAGTTTAATATTATATTTTTTCCATTAAGAAAAGGTATTCGCGATGAACATCCTCGCTATTAATCCATTCTTTAGTAGTACGCATGCTGCTCATTACATTTTTTTTATAATCAATCAGTTTAACAGACAACAATTTACCTGCACTCGACAGAATATCCAGCAATTGTTGTTTTGTTGCCCTCCCTCCGGAGCTATAGGATAACAGCAAATAATGTGCCTTTGTTTCTTCGATTAACCTTCTTAAAGCCTTCATGGCAAAAAAATCACCGGTTTCACTTTTTCTAAACTCTTCAAAGACAGAAGCCGAGAGTTCGTCCCTTGAATCTTCCCTTCGGTTTGCTTTCCCAAATAGACAGGGTTTATCATGCTGAATGATAGTAGTCCACAAATGGTAATAAGAAGCATAACGCACTCTGCTTGGCGGCATTTTTTCGTTATTCGAGCCATAAGGAGGATCTAAATAAGCTAAATCGAACCGATGATTCGACACCATATTAAAAATATCTTCCCGAAAAACAGTATTTTTACCTTGCAACGTAAATCTCAATGGTAACAGCATTTTTAAATCATTGTATGAACGGGGTGACCACTCTGACAAATAGGCAGCATAATGACCCAGCGTGCTGTCAACTTTATCCAGCGCATTTATAAGACTGGTTAGCATCACACATTTATCCTCCCATGATAAATGCAGGAGATCAATTTCATCCCGTATAGCATCCAGTTTCATTGTATTTTTAACCTGAAACGGTTTTTTCAATTCAGTTTCTGCTCCTCCGTAATTTCCCGTAAACCACCCTTCCACGCCTTTAAGATGATTGAGATAATCAATTAGTTGTTGATAATAGGTATTCGATTGGCTTGAAATCAAATAACAGGTTGCAAATACTTCCGACCAGACTGCAATGTCGTTTGCTGTCGTCGAATACCCTTTTTGAGCAAACGCCTGCGACACTCTGGTTGAACCGCTGAAACCATCAAGTACGGTATCAACATCCCTGAGGTCTGTTACCATTTCAAATATGTACGGTAACAACTTTAGTTTTGAACCTGCATATTTAATACCTTCGGTTTTGGGTATTTCCATCTTTCAATTCAAGATTTAAACGCCATACTTTACCTTCCCGTTTTTGCATGAATATGTTTTATATCAATTCTCAGCACCTCCATGTTGGAGTAATAATTGTCCGATTTCAATAACTTTTCCTGAATTACCTTATTATCATTTTCTAAATGATTTAAAAGTATTGTCATGCCATGTTTCTTATCTTCCAGATCATTCAGAAAAAAGATGTCTCCCCAAAAAACAATAGTCTTATAATTATGAGCACATTCATCGGCTACATACCCACCATCCTCAATGATCGTGGCACAAATTCTGTTGTTTGTTTTAAAAAAATCTACTTTTAAACCGTTAGGAGCACAATGAACATATAAAGACCTTTCTTTAGCATCAAATCCATAACTTAATGTAACAATGTAAGGTTCATTATCCCTACACATTGAAATTACTACAAATTTGCCGTTTTGCAAAATATCATTTATATCACTATCTGATATAATTTCCCTGTTTGGCCTGTTCTTTAAATGATATTCCTTCATAGCCAGTATCTTACTTCTTACTTCTTACCTCTTTCCTCTTTCCTCTTACCTCTTTCCTCTTACCTCTTACCTCTCATTCCTCACCTCTCACTCCTCACCTCTAACCAATCATCTCCTTAGTAAGTATTCGTACAATGGCATCTGTTTTCACATAATCATCATAGCACGGTTTTGCAATAAATTCGGATTTTGCCAGAACCTTTTCTATGATATCACTCATTTGCAGAAATCCAATCTTATCTTTTAAAAATTCGGCTACAACAATCTCGTTGGCTGCATTGAGAATACAAGGCATATTTCCGCCTTTCTCCATCACATAATAAGCAAATGCTAAATTTCTGAATCGTTCCTGATCCGGCTTTTCGAATGTAAACTGCGAACAGGCATCAAAATCGAATCGTGGAAAATTAGTTTTAATACGTTCGGGGTAAGTAAAAGCATACAGAATCGGCAATTTCATATCCGGCATCCCGAGTTGAGCCTTGATGGAGCCATCAACAAACTGAACCATAGAATGGATAATGGATTGTGGATGTACTACGACCTGTATCTGTTCGGGTGAAACTCCAAAGAGCCATTTTGCTTCGATAATTTCAAATCCTTTATTCATCAGACTGGCCGAGTCAATAGTCACCTTGGCACCCATATCCCAATTGGGGTGTTTTAATGCCTGAGCACTGGTAACATGTTCCAGTTCCTGCATGGTTTTCGTTCGAAACGGACCACCCGAAGCTGTCAGTATCAATTTTTCTATCGGGTTATTGCCTTCGCCGGCAAGGCATTGAAAAATAGCGGAATGTTCTGAATCTACCGGAATAATGGGTGCATTATAGGTGGATGCCAGTTCACGAATCAACTCGCCTGCTACCACTAATGTTTCTTTATTGGCCAGTGCTATTTTCTTACCGGCTTTGATCGCATTTATCGTTGGTTTCAAACCCGAATACCCAACCATGGCTGTTAACACAATTTCAATGGGTTGCATTTCGGCCACCTGAGCAATAGAATCGGCTCCTGCAAAAACTTTTATCGGTAAATCGGCCAGTGCATCTTTTAATTTTTTATAGTGATCTTCATTTCCGATCGCCACCATTTCAGGTTTAAATTTACGGGCTTGTTCAATCAACAAATCGACATTGTTATTTGCCGTCAGTGCATAGACTTCAAACAGGGATTCATTTTCAGAAATCACTTCCAAAGCCTGTGTACCAATTGATCCCGTAGAACCTAAAATTGCTATTTGTTTTTTTTGATCGTTCAGCATGATAATAATTTAAAATATTATAACTTCTTCCGGATCGACAGGTTTGCCTTGTTTCCATAATTCAAAATAAAACTGACTGCCGGCCTTTTTCCCTGAAGCATCACCGGTTATAGCAATGCTTTCGCCTGCTTTTACCTCATCTCCCACCCTTTTTAGGACACGTGTATTATTTTTATATATAGAAAGATAATTGTTTTCATGCTGTACCTGTATCACCCATCCATAATCAAACGTAAAGGCAGCATAAACAACCGTACCACCCAGTACACTGACTACACTTTCGTTGGATGAAGTAATCAGGTAAATACCGTATTGTTTTTCAGCCAGATTAAACGATGAGGAAACGACCCCGCTCGTCGGTCTGAAAAACACGTACGAATTCTCGTTTGGTTTGGTATCTATACTTGCAAGATTATATTTTTCTTCTTTCTCAAATTTCTCAACAAAGTTTTTTTCTTTGTCTGATTTCTCCATTAAAATACGGGCTCTCTGCTTTAAGGCAATAGAATCGAGCGATGCAATGGAGTCAACGTCCATTTTACCGGTAATAATTCCCTTAATGATATCCAGATATCCTTCCTGTAAATCCACCTGTTGAACCAGAGAGTCGGTTCGCATAGATTCCTTTATAATACTTGTACGGTTTCCCGTTTCACCATATCCCGGCAAATAATGACTTATTGGGGTGGTAAAAATAAGAATGGTCAGTAAAATAAAGGTAAAAACGATAAAGCTGGATACCAACATAAAGACACTGAACCTTGACAACCGGACATGCCACGATTCTTCCAGTGTATTTTCATTCAATATCGAAACCCGGTATTTAAACCGCAGTTTCTCTATAAAAGGTTTGAGTTTGTTCGTTTTCTTTTTCATTACAACATCATTCTTCAAGCCAAATGCGTACAAAAGTAGCGAAATTCAATTCATAAACAAAATGATATATCCCTTAGATGAAGGAAAAAACCAATTCAGCGTATCTGATTCTTTTTATTGATCTCTTTATTGTTGATTTTTATTACTTTTGCCAACAATTAGAACAAAAAATAACCAAAATATGAAACGAATCGGAATTCTTTCGGACACTCACGGGATGCTTGACGACCGCATTCTTGAACATTTTGCCAATTGCGATGAAATCTGGCATGCCGGCGACTGGGGTTCTCTGGAAGTTGTGAACCGGTTACAGGCTTTCAAACCTCTCCGCGGAGTATGGGGTAATATCGATGGATTTGATATCCGTTGCCTTTTTCCACAACACAACCGGTTTATGTGTGAAGGCGTAAAAGTGTGGTTAACTCATATCGGAGGGTATCCGGGAAACTATGACCCATTGGTACGGCCTGCCATCTATCAGCAGCCTCCTAAGCTTTTTGTCTGCGGTCATTCTCATATATTGAAAGTTCAACACGATAAGAAACTGGATTTATTGCACATTAATCCCGGGGCAGCCGGTAAATATGGGTTTCAGAAAGTTCAGACCCTTATCCGGGTAGAAATTGACGGTGAGAAAATTCAAAACCTTGAAGTCATTGAACTGCAACCTAAACAAGTTGAAAAGAGACAATAAACAAAATTCCTTGTCGAATGTTCGGCAAGGGATTTTGTTTAGCTCTGTTTTTTTGTTTGAATTGCGCAAACAATTTTCAAACTTAGTTGTTTAAAACCAAAATTCAAATCCGGTTTTGAATTTAGATGATTTGATTTAGATTTCTATTACATTAACCAATAGGTTTTAGATTCGTTTTGGATTGGTTTTGGATCCGAGGCTATTGCCATATATCAGTCACTTAACATTCACTTAATCGTCATATATATGCCATATATCTATAAAGGTATTTGGCATTTATATTGATCAAAAGTGGATGTACTATTATAAGCAAAAACGATCCAAAACCAATCGTAAAACGTTCCTAAACCATTCGAGAGTCATTAACAAGCTGAATCCTTTATGAAAACAATCATATCACATTCTGACAGTACTTATTTTCAACCATCTTGAATTCAATGAGATGCTCAATTCGATCAAAGAATTGCATAAAGAACAAACAGGGACAAATAGTTACTGAAATCAGAAAGTATACACCCAGTCTTTTGGAAAATGTCAATGGCCGGCAGTTTTTTCTATTTATCATTTCAGGTCAATCAATCGTCTGGATCAGGGTATTTAAAATACAATGGCCTATCCCGGCTCACTAGGAGAAGAGATAAGCCAATAGTTCTAAGATAATATATATCAATTAATTTCGATTCCGGAATATTGGAATGTCAGAAAAAGGGACAATAAATTATTTTACTCCACCCATCAACTTTTCTAACCATTTTGAAAGAATAAAAAGAATAATGGCAGCTACACCCGACATGATAACAAAAAGAATAAAGAAATCATAAAGATTTACGATATGATATCCTAAGATATTTTTTATTTTACCGGCTTCAGGATAAAGTCCACTGAGCGTACCTGCAAATTTATTGGCAGCAGCATTGGATAAATACCATACTCCCATCAATAATGAAGCAAAACGTACCGGAGCCAGTTTATTCACCATCGACAACCCGATTGGTGAAAGACAAAGTTCACCCATGGTGTGTAACAAATAAAGACTTGTCAACCAAAGCATGCTTACTTTTACATTCGAATCGACACCACGAACACCAAAGGCAATCACCAAATAACCCATTGCGAGCAAGAAAAGTCCGATAGCTTGCTTGAAAGGAGAACTGGGTTCCATGCCACGTTTACCAAGAAATGACCACAATAATGCAAAAAGCGGAGCCAGTGAAACGACAAATATCGCATTAAATGACTGAAAAGCAGAAGCAGGCATCACCCAACTAAAAATACGGCGGTCGGTTTGTTCATCTGCAAAGAATGTAAGCGAAGCTCCGGCCTGTTCGAAAGCAGCCCAAAAGAAAATAACAAAGAATGCGATGATATAAATTACGAATATACGTAACCGTTCTACTTTGGTGAGCGACTTATCTACAATAATGAATACAGGAATAACTAAACTCACAGCAAAGATTGATGAACCAATCCAGTCGGCTCCACTAAACAACGATAAAGAAGCATCACTAAAAGAGCTGAAATTGACAGAGAAAAGAAAAAACAGGAATAAAAATCCACCCAGGGCATAAACGATGCGTGATTTAGAATTTTTTGTCAGAAGCAGAAGACTAATCTCTTCGTCAGTTTTTACTTTTTTTACAATATATTTATCAGGCGATAATCCTATTTGTTTTCCTTCAGGAGTACACAGGTATTTGTTTTTTAATAATTCGAAAACTATAACACTGACCAGCATGCCTACCCCAGCGGATAGGAAACCCCATTTAAAGTCACCCGGATTACCGGTATCACCTACGAGTCCACACCATAACGGAGCAATCGCGGCACCAAGATTAATCCCCATATAAAAAATAGTAAAAGCAGAATCCTTTCTACTATCACCGGGAGCATAAAGGTGACCGACCATAGTAGATATGTTAGGTTTAAAGAAGCCATTTCCCAGGATTAAAGCTCCCAATCCGAAAAACATTAGAAATTTAGCTAAGTCGGCATCTTTATAATAACTGGCACTTACAAACATCAGGAATTGACCTAAAGCCATTACTATTCCGCCCCATAATATGGAACGTCGATTTCCCCAATAACGGTCAGCTACATATCCACCTAAAAGTGGAGTCAGGTATACCAGACCTGTATAACTTCCATAAATCTGAGCTGCAAAACCTTTATCGAATAAAAGTGCTTTAGTGATATAAAGCATAAAGAGTGCACGCATTCCGTAATAACTAAAACGCTCCCACATTTCTGTGACAAAAAGAAGATAGAGTCCTTTTGGATGGCTTAACTTCGGTTCGAAAGTTGACATAACTTAATTGTTTATATTTGAAGTTGACTACAAAAAAAAATTGAACCCTGAAAAATCCAGCGTTCAATTATTTCTGACTTATTGATTACTTTAAGAGCACAAAAGTATACAATTTGATCGAAAGATCAGACTTTTTAGACCATTAAATATTATTTTTATACAATTCCATTACATATTATTTTTAAAAAACCATTTAATTCAGGATACTAAATTTTATTCGCAAGGAATCTATGCCTTGAAAAGTCATGTTAAATTATTGGTTTATAAACAGATTGGGATCATCAAATATTAGCAGTATGGACAAAATCCAATTAGAGTTCCCATATAAATCAGATATCGGAACTAAAAAGTATTTATAGTCTTTTGTCAACTGATATTTACCGGCGAATAGCTTTTATACAATTTATGGGTATATCAAAACGAATTTAGATACTACAATTTCATTTAATACTTCATTTAAGGATTCTGGGTTGAACGCCCTCCACTGTCATCACAACAGGCAGGATATTTCCATTCGAATCAAAATTCATCTTATCGATGCAGGTAACTCTTGAATTCCCATCCGTTTCATTTAATGGGCGGCGGTGATAAACGATATACCAGTCATCTGTACCGGGGATATTGATTACTGAATGATGACCGGCTCCTGTAGCAATCTTAGCATCCTGTTCAAGTATGGTGCCGATTCGGTTGAATGGTCCTAATGGTGTATTTCCAATGGCATAGGCAACGCGGTAATCGGGACCTGTCCAGCCACCTTCGGACCACATGAAATAATACTTATTGTTTCGGCGAAACATAACCGAACCTTCAACATATCCTTTTGGGGTGATTTCTTTAAAAATGGTTCCATCAGCAAACGGGATAAATCCCTTGAAATTATTTTTAAGCCTGACAATATTACAATGACCCCAGCCACCGTAAATCATATAATACTGACCATCGACATCTTTAAAAACGAACTGGTCGATAGGCTGTGCGCCATTATAGAATTTATCCAGTAGTGGTTTACCTAGATAATCTTTGAACGGTCCTTCGGGTTTGTCAGAAACTCCGATACCAATGCCACCAACAGAATTATTGTTTTGAATATCGTTTGCACCGAAGAATAGGTAGTATTTGCCTTCCTTTTTGATAATAGCCGGTGCCCACATGGCTTTATTTGCCCATTTCACCCCGGTTGTGTCAATAATCCGGCTGTGTTTTGTCCATTTCACGAGGTCGGTTGACGAATAGGCATCCATATAAACCTGTTTTTCGTAAGGAGCTGAGTAAGTTGGATAAATCCAGTATTGATGATTAAATATTGTAGCTTCCGGATCGGCATACCATCCCGGGAATACAGGATTTCCTGCTGTTTGAGCCTGAACATTGCCGGAAAAAGAGAGGAAAAGTATCGCTACCTGTAAGAATGAAAACAAAGTGAAAGAAAGAAGAAACTTATTTATTAATTTTCTCATAGTAAAATAATGAATGGGAATAGTTTAAAAATAAAAATAATAGGAGTGAATTTATTCTGACTGATAGACATTTGACTAATCGGACATCTTTCCTAGAAGGTTACTTCAAGAGAAGAAACGATATATACATTTTTTCATTTTTCATGAGGCAATCCTGAAATAAAAAAAATATAAAATCAATTTAATGCTATTGAACTTTTATGAAACGACAGGAAACAATGCAAATATAAAATAATATCCTTTTAAAACGACACAAATGACTGAATTAAATTTAATTAATTGATCAGCTAAACTAAAAACATTCATATTTGAACTGATCTGTTAATCTCCTTTTGTCAATTTTGAAAGATCGATGATCCGTTTATCGGATGGCATTATTTTTTGAGTATCAACTTGTACATCCGGACTTTCGAACCGGGTGATGAATTTAGGTGAATAGAATTATAAAAAAATTCAGCAAGTAGCCGGGAACTAAATATGGAATTTATTTAATTGAGTTTTACATGTAGGTTATCCGATACAACAAGTATAATTAAAATATATTTTCAATTTTGTGTTGTATAACATAGAATTATTTATATCATTTATCAAAAACAAGTGTTTACTTTACACTTGTTTTAAAAGAAAAAGTTATTTAGCCGGGTAAAAATACATATTACTTTGTATATTAACCTTTTGCATACCTAACTAAAATTATAAATTTATTCAATACAATAAATGAGTGCAGCATTTTATCTAAATAAAGATACATTTCTGGTAGCAGTAGACTGCATAATTATTGGTTTTCGTGATAATGATTTGCATATTTTGATTGCCCGCAGGCCCTTTGAGCCTTTCCAGGGAGGTTGGTCATTGATGGGTGGTTTTGTGAATGCATCGGAGAACATAAAAGAAGCCGCTAAACGGGTGGTGGGTGAATTTACAGGAATTGATGATATCTATCTGGAACAGGTGGGTGCTTACGGTGATATCGACAGGGATGTAGAACGGGTTATCTCAATAGCCTATTATGCTTTGGTGGATATCAATAAATTCGACACTTCTCTGGCTGAAAAGTATGATGCCAAATGGACGCGGATGAATCAACTTCCGGAATTGATTTTTGACCATAATAGAATGGTGAAAGATACCGTAACTTTACTGCAACGCAGGGCATCGGTTAAACCAATTGGTTTTAATTTACTTTGTGAGCAATTTACATTACCAACTTTACAAAGTTTATATGAATCAATTTATCAGGAGGTTATTGACAAACGTAATTTCAGAAAGAAACTGCTGAATATGGACATTCTGGAGAAATTGGATGAAAAAGACAAAGGATCATCTAAAAGGGGTGCTTTCTATTATAAATTCAACAAAGAAAAATACGATCAGTTAATAGAACAGGGGATGCATTTCTCGCTTTAATTTTTTTGATATTTTAAGTGTATTACGAACACATATTGATTACTAAAAACTAATAAGACAACATGTTAGAAGCATTAAAAAAAGAAGTATTCAAAGCGAACCTGGATCTGGTAAGACATGGACTGGTATTATTTACCTGGGGAAATGTCAGTGCCATCGACCGAACGACCGGGCTGGTAGTCATAAAACCATCGGGTGTTTCATACGATGAAATGAATGAAGAGGATATGGTGGTAGTTGATTTGGATGGAAAAATAGTGGAAGGAAAACTTAAACCGTCTTCGGATACTGCCACTCATCTGGTTTTATACAGATCATTTCCAACACTTGGGGGGATTGTACACACCCATTCTACTTACGCCACTTCGTGGGCACAGGCCGGAGTTGACATTCCTAATATTGGAACTACCCACTCTGATTATTTCAGTGCTGCGATTCCCTGTACCCGTGATATGACCCCACAGGAGATCGAAGGAGAGTATGAGCTTGAAACCGGAAACGCGATTGTAGAACGGTTCAAAGACCTCAATCCTGATTTTATTCCCGGAGTACTGGTAAAAAATCATGGTCCATTTTCCTGGGGAAAGGATGCACACGATGCGGTACATAATGCTGTAGTGATGGAACAGGTAGCAAAAATGGCTTACATCGCATACGGAGTAAATCCTGAACTTACAATGAACAAAAATCTGATAAAAAAACATTTTTACAGAAAACACGGACCGGATGCATACTATGGTCAGTAATTGGTTGATTGGTTAATTGGTTGATTGGTTGATTGGTTAATTAGTGATTGGTTGATTGGTAGATTGGTGATTATAATCATTCAATCGTAAATTGTAAATCGTAAATCGTAAATTGAGAATATAACATGAAAAAAACTTTTCTTTCTTTTATGTGCCTGATGGCATTAGTGGTAACGGGGCAAACAAGTACTTCAAAAATTACCATTCATGCCGATCAGGGCAAAAATGTAATTAACAAAGAAATTTACGGACAGTTTGCCGAACATTTAGGGACTTGTATTTATGGAGGTATCTGGGTAGGCGAAAAATCACCGATACCCAATACAAAGGGATACAGAAATGATGTCCTTCAGGCTTTAAAAAATTTAAACATACCGGTTCTCCGTTGGCCGGGAGGTTGTTTTGCCGACGAATATCACTGGATGGATGGTGTAGGTCCGGGAGAAAAGCGGCCTAAAATGTCAAACAACAATTGGGGTGGCGTAATCGAAGACAATAGCTTTGGCACGAATGAGTTTTTCAACCTTTGTGAATTGCTGGAATGCGAACCTTACCTGAGTGGAAACGTGGGAAGCGGTACCGTTGAGGAGTTGGCCAAATGGGTGGAATATATTACTTCAGCCGGTGATAGTCCAATGGCGAGATTACGTCGGATTAACGGACGTGAAAAACCATGGAAACTGAAATATATCGGCGTTGGTAACGAAAGTTGGGGTTGCGGAGGTAACATGACTGCCGATTATTATTCCAATTTATATCGTCGTTATTCAACATATTGTCGTGAATATGATGGCAATAAATTATTTAAAATAGCAAGCGGTGCCAGCGACATCGATTATAATTGGACCGAGACTCTTATGAAGAATGTGGGAGACCGCATGCAGGGAGTTTCATTACATTACTATACTGTTAAAGGGTGGAATGGCAGTAAAGGTTCGGCTACAAAGTTCGACAATTCAGAATATATGTGGACAATGAATAAGTGTCTTGAAATTGAAGATGTCCTGAAAAAGCACATTGCCATTATGGACAAAAACGATCCTCAAAACAAAGTAGGCTTAATGGTTGATGAATGGGGCACCTGGTGGGATCAGGAACCTGGATCACATTCTGCTCTTTATCAACAAAACACAATGCGTGATGCTTTTGTTGCTGCACTTACATTGAACATTTTCAACAAATATACTGAACGTGTAAAAATGGCAAATATAGCCCAGGTTGTGAATGTTCTTCAGGCAATGATTCTGACAGACGGACCCCGAATGGTTTTAACTCCGACCTATCATGTCTTTGAAATGTATAAAGCCCATATGGGAGCTACAAATTTGCCTCTGGATATACAGTGCGACTCACTGGTTTCAAACGACAAAAAATTTGCAGCGATCAGTGCATCTGCTTCAAAAGACTCAAAAGGAGGAATTCATATTACCCTTGCCAATATTGATCCGGACAAAGACCAAAAGATAGTGATTACCCTGGGAGGCATTAAAAATGAGAATGTTACCGGAACCATTCTTACAGCAAAAACCATTGATACCTATAACACTTTTGAAAATCCTAGAACAGTAGTTCCCACAGTTTTTAAGGGTGTAAAAGTAACTAAAGACGGTCTGATAATTAATGTTCCGGCCAAAGCGATTATATCTCTTGAAATACAATAAATTACAAATCAAACTAACTAATAAAACAAACAATATTATGAATTACAAAGATTTAGAAGTATGGTTCGTTACAGGAGCTCAGCTTTTGTACGGAGG
>Ga0302209_10000265_pt1 | contig 24830 bp, 15 predicted proteins | sample II_Fen_E3_1_FD_194574 | JGI IMG/M metagenome (GOLD analysis project Ga0302209, IMG submission 194574) | Peat permafrost microbial communities from Stordalen Mire near Abisko, Sweden - II_Fen_E3_1 | ecosystem: Environmental > Terrestrial > Soil > Wetlands > Permafrost | place: Sweden: Abisko...
ACTGATAGACCTCTTTTGCATTCTCGTGTAACCGGTCCTGCACATATACCTTTTTTTCACTATCACGGGAAAAGGCCACATTAAGTTTTGTCAAGGTCCCTGATTTCAGCAGTTTTTGCCATTCAACTTGATATAGAAATTCAGTTTCAAAATTTCTGTTTCCGAAGAAAAGCCAGTTTTTACCATGTTTGTCAGCCAATGCACGGTGTTGTAAGAATGCACGGTATGGCGCAATTCCGGTTCCTGCCCCTACCATAATAATGGGCGTTTCATCATTTTCAGGCAATCTGAAACCCGGGTTTGATTCTATAAATACAGGTACCTGTTCATCTTCAACAGCCAATTCCGATAGAAAAGTAGAACAGGTCCCACGTTTATTGCGACCGGAATTAATGTAATCTACAACCCCGACAGTCAGGTGCAATTCTCCCGGGAAAGCTTTAGGGCTGGAAGATATGGAATAGTATCGTGGTTGCAATGGGCGTAATAGATGAATCAAATCATTCGAAGTTACGGTTGCAGGATAATCCTGAAACAAATCCACGATATCCCTTCCTTCGAGATACGCTTTAAACAAATTGGTTTCCTGTGATAATTTCAGAAGCTTATCATTGGGGGCAAAAGCCAAAAACCGTGTTACCACATCGGTAGTAATCTTTGATAATTCGACATCATGGTTTAATGCTTCATATAGAGACTTTGATTCCCCTTTTACTATTACTTTTTCGTCAGGTGACAGTCCTGTTATTTTTAGTACTTCATGTATTAAACCGGGAGGATTCAACGGCAACACACCTGCTGCATCGCCCGGTTCGTACTCTAAACCGGTTGCTTCTTTTGTATTGAGTTCAATGTGTAAAGTCTGTCTTTTTGAACCTTTTCCATGAAGTGAAATTTTTTCAAATACCGGTGCTAAAAAAGGATTTAACTTTGTATGCGATGCTATTTTTCCAGATTTCCCTTTCTCAGGTTTCAAAACCATTCTATATTTTGGCGTATCTACAGCGTTCAAATTCTCTTCCCCATTAAATCCGGCTAATATATTTTTTAATCCTTTTTCAAAAAGTTCTTCATAATCAACATCGCAGGCAACTAATCCGGATATACGTTTACCTCCCAAAGTTTCTAATTGTACGTCAAAATCTTTTCCTGTCTTACAAAACTGAAAGTAGCCGGAGTCGCCTAAGGCTATAACAGCATAAATGAGTGTTTCCAGTTTTGGTGCACGTTTGCTGTAAATGAATTCATGAAGTTCGCGTGCAGCAAAAGGTGGTTCACCTTCACCATGTGTGGATACAATGATAAGCAAATTACTTTCAGTGAGTAAATCATGCACATTATACTCTGCCATATTTTTTAGTCTCACCAGAAACCCTTGTTTTGTTGCTTCAGTCTGTGCTTTCAGTGCCAGCCCTTCTCCATTTCCTGTCCGTGAGCCAAACAATATAGTCAAAACAGGTTGTGAAATTGTTGAATCAATCGTGTTTTGACTGATAGTTTCTTCTTCATCTGAACCATGAGCCAGTAATCCTTCCAGATAACCGGATGCCCAAAGAAGTTGATTCTGGTTTAGGGTTTCAGTAAATTTTATAAAGAGATTTTTCTGATCCGCAGATAATAATCCTGTTTTATATAAACTCATTCGTTTTTTATTAAAGTGTATAGACTTCTCAAGTCTTAAATTTCATAATCTTTTATTACCGGTATTTCACGACCTATATTAATTTTATTCCATATCCGTTCGTGAAAATAATAAAGTGTGAATTTTGTCAGTATTTCCACTCCACTTATAGAAATGGCAATAGTGAATTTTCCGGTAATCAGATAAGAGATTACAAATGTGTCAATAGTTCCAGTAATTCGCCATGAAATTGACTTCAGAAGACTTCTGTAATTTTTATCTTTCATGGGTGAATAGTTTTATATTTTATTTTTTACAAAATTATACTAAAACGGAAAGTCCTACCATACCTGAATAGAGGTAAATTTATACCCTAAACAGGGTATAAAAAACATATACCACTAAGCATCATGCTATTACAACTTACCGTACTTATTCCCTATTTGTACATATTACAATTTATTACATTAAAACATCAAAAAAGAGGCATTTCTGAATTACCAGGCCTCTTTTTCTTAAAAACACATCAAACAATTTATTGTTTTCGGATAATTACCTTCCAGTAATCTTCCACTTGTGTCACTGAGATTATTTCATGTCCTTCGTTTCGGACTGAACCCGGTACATTCTGAATAGGTTGTCCGTCGTCGAGCCAGATTTCAAGTAAATCGGTCGATTTAAGTGATGACAATTCAATTTTTGTTTTTACAAAATTCATTGGACAGGCTACACCTCTAAAATCTTTTAACCTGATGTCAGCCTTTTCAGCAAGTACTTCAATTATTTCAGAAGGAACTTCAACGGGTTTTTCTTCCTTAATCGGTAAAACTCGGGTAGTTTTAAACTGAAGCGAATCGTCCATACTGCCGTACAATTGAATAACCGCATTCGCCAAAAGAATTACTTCGGTTCTTCGATTGGTAAAATCAGTTTTTGGCACTGTAGCAGCAGTTCTTACAAGGTCTTTAAATGAGCTGCTGATCAGTCCTTCATTGATAAATTTTCCAATAAAGAGTTCAAACGAACCTGCAGTTGTTTTCGGTTCAGCTCCTTTGGTCACTAAAAGCATACGGGAAGAAGAAAAAAGGATCTCAAAAAGTATTTGTTTGATTTTATTTGCATCCGTTTCTACTTCCAGGTCCTTGATTCCTTTATGAATAAAATTTAAATCCACATCAATCATATCAAACAATCCTGCAGAACATTCAGCAGGTCCTTTATTAGCCACTGAAAAGAGTTCATCACTTCCCCAGTCGTAATAATAATTTTTATCATCTTCAAAGGATGGAACATCCTTGTATTTTTCAACCAGTTCTTTGATTGTAGTAACGCCACCGGCATCCAAATAGTTCCTGAAAGTCGGGTATCTATCTTTCACATTGATATAATCCGCCAAAATATCTTCCGTAAACTGTGGTAGATCTTTAGCACTTATAGTTCCAATCAACTCACTTAACCTAGGATTAAGTCCTTTTGCTGCTCCCGCATAAACATTATAAGCAGCATACATTCGTTCCTTTCTACCCACTCTTCCTGAAAAACCTATATCCGACCAGATTTGCTGGGCACAAGAATTCGGACAACCTGAGATGTTGATTTGCAAGTTACTTACCTCATCCAGAAAGAGGTCACTTTTACTGAGTCTTTTCCTCAACGCCAATGAAGCACCTTTTGAATAACAGATACCTAAACGGCAGGTATCAGCTCCTGTACAGGAAACAATATTATTAATTATCCGTGGAAGTGATATATTTAATTTCAAATCATTCAGCAATTGGAATACATTAGGCAGAAAGGTTTCGGGGATATTGCGCAGTTGAAGTTGTTGACGGGCAGTGAACCGCAGCACATCATTTCCAAAAGCATCCGCAAAATCAGCAATTTTAAGAATGGTATCGCTGTCAGTATTCCCGTTTACGAAAGAAACGATAGTTGAAAACAAACCGGGTTGTTTTTGTGAAACGACGTATCTTTTTTTCCAGTCACCAAATTCCATTGAATGATCAACAACAGGATGGAAAGAAGGTGTTGTATATATAAATGCCAGATTACCCTTTTCAAATACTACATTTTCCTTTTCCTTAATTTCATTATAATACCTGAAGAATAATTCCCTGGTCTTTTCGGCACCTTCTTTGTAGAATATATAGCGGATACGGGCTTTATGTTTATTTTTCCGGTTCCCGTGGTTATTAAAAAAACGTTTAGCGGCAACTGCAATATTGATTAATTCTGCCTCTGGAGCAAAATCAAACAATTCCCATCCAAGCGTTGGATTAGAAGCCACTGAGCCACCTAAATAGACTTTGAAACCCCGTTTGCCATCTTTGATTCTAGCTACAAAACCCAGATCATTAATAATTGCAAAATCAGCATGGGTTTCATGGGTTGAAAATGCTATTTTTAGTTTACGTGGTAAAGTAAACGAATCGGGCTGAGCAATCAGGTAGGTGGTAAGATCCACAGCATAGGGCAACACATCAAAAACCTCATCGTTACTAATCCCGCTATTTATATCAACCAGAAAGTTACGCACAGTGTTCCCACCACCCCCTTTGGAAGATAATTCAACCTTCTGCAATTCGGGTAAAATGGTTTTAACCTGATCAATACTGATGTTATGAATCTGAATTTCCTGACGGGAAGTAATGTGCAACAAGGTTGAATTGTGACTCCTGGCAGTCAATGCCACTTGTTTTAATTGCTCCGGACTGATATAGCCGCCGGTACATCTGACCCTAACCATGTAAGAGCCATCCTTTCGTTGCTCGTAAATACCCATTGGAACACGTGATCCTTTGAATTTTACAGGTTCTATCGTCCCTTGATTATAATCATCAATCAGCGTTCCGAAGTAAGCAATATCAGTGGTGAGCGAATCTGGTAATTTGTACATAATTTAAGTGAATATAAGTCCGGAAAATTTGATTGGCTGATTAGTTAATTGGTTGATTAGTTAATTGGTTGATTGGTTGATTGGTTGATTGGTTGATTGGTGAATTGGTTGATTGGTTAATTGGTTGATTGGTTGATTGGTTAATTGGTTGATTGGTTGATTGGTGAATTGGTTGATTGGTTTATTGGTTGATTGGGTGATTGGTTGATTAGTTGATTGGTTAATTGGTTAATTGATTAATTGGTTGGTTGGTTGGTTGATTGGTTAATTGGTTAATTGATTAATTGGTTGATTGGTTGGTTGATTGGTTGATTGGTTGATTGGTTACCGCCTATTTGTAAATCGTAAATTGTAAATCGTAAATCATAAATTCTTCACCCCCTTTTATGCAGTCCGCATTCTTTTTGATCGGGGTTTTCCCACCACCAGCGGCCGGCACGGATATCTTCCCCCGGTTTTATGGCACGTGTGCAGGGTTGACAACCTATGCTTGGGAATCCCTGATCGTGGAGCTTGTTATATGGCACATGATGCTTTCTGATATACTCCCATACTTCATCCTCTGAGAAATTAATGAGTGGATTGAGTTTGATAAGTCCGTTATTTTCATCCCATTCTATTAATTGTACTGCCTGACGGGTAACAGACTGTTCCTTGCGTAATCCGCAGATCCAGACATCGAGCCCCTGAAAAGCACGTTTCAATGGATCAAGTTTACGAACACGGCAACAGGCTTTTCGTTGATCAATTCCTTTATAGAACAGGTTCACACCTTCTTCTTTTACCATTTTTTCCACAGCCGTAAAGTCAGGAAAAAGTACTTCGAGATGAATGTTGTATTTGATATTCGTTTTATCAATCAGGCTGTAGGTTTCAGGAAACAGGCGACCTGTATCCAGTGTGAAAATACGGGTTGATGGATCAATCTTTACAATCAAATCGGTCAATACCTGATCTTCTATGCTCAGACTCGATGAAAGGGCTATCTTTCCTGTATATTCCGATAAAAAGTATTGGAGTACTACTTCAGGAGACTGTCCTTCAAATTGTTGGTTCAGTTGTTCTATTTTTTCTTTCATAATAATTAGTCTTTAACCCTTTAGGGGTTTGAGGTCTCTCTTCTGCTTAAATCGTAAATGTTTCATCTTCCAGATTATGGACAATCATTCCGGCACCAACTGTTTCGAATGTGTTTTCATCAATCAGCACAAGACTTCCTGTGATTCGGTTTTCACCATACGAATCATATTTCAGTGGCTTGAGAGTTTTGATGGAAATATGTGCAATATCATTCATTTTTACGGTTTTGTCATCAAGGATATTTTCAAGGGTGTTTATGTTCACCTTAAAATGGATTTCTTTAATGATAGCTCTGGTTTCTTCCGTTGCATGACGGATAATATATTTACCGCCTTCGTTCAACGGACGGTGATTCAGCCAGCAAACCAATAGCGACACGACAGCACTTACAGTTGGTTTAGGTTCAGAATTTTTTACAATGATATCGCCCCTGCTGATATCGACATTATCGGCAAGACGAATGGTCACCGACTGAGGAGTAAATGCCTCGTCCAATGCCTTTTCACCTTCATCAATAGCAACAATTTCCGACTGAGTGTTTGAAGGAAGTATTGTTACAGCATCTCCTACCGAAAAGCTTCCACCCGAAATACGACCTGCATATCCGCGGTAATCGTGGAATTTATCACTTTGTGGGCGGATAATATATTGCACAGGAAAGCGGGCAGGTAATTTGGTCTCATCTTTACGAACAGGTAGGGTTTCGAGTAAATGCAACAATGTTTCTCCTTTGTACCAGGGTGTATGTACCGAAGCATCCACCACATTATCGCCATCTCTGGCCGATATGGGAATAAAGATGACATTCTTTAGTTTCAGAATCAAGGCTATGCTTTCATATTCCTTTTTTATATCGTTGTAAACGGTTTCGGAAAAATCCACCAGGTCCATTTTATTGACTGCCACGATAACATTTGGTATTTGCAGCAACGAGGCAATATACGAGTGGCGTTTACTTTGTTCAATGATGCCATGCCGGGCATCGATCAGTATAACGGCCACATCGGCTGTGGAAGCTCCTGTAACCATATTCCGGGTATATTCTATGTGCCCCGGAGTGTCTGCAATAATGAATTTACGTTTTGGAGTGGCAAAATAACGGTAAGCGACATCGATAGTTATGCCTTGCTCCCTTTCGGCACGCAACCCATCGGTCAATAAGGCAAGATTGACTTCATCGCCGCCACCCAATCGTTTGCTGGCATCTTTTACGGCCTGAAGCTGATCCTCAAAAATGGACTTGCTATCGTAAAGCAACCGTCCGATTAGTGTGCTCTTGCCATCATCCACGCTTCCTGCCGTACTGATTCGCAGCAGTTCCATGTCTAAATATCCGGATGTATCTTTTTTTTGAATTGACATATTTTTTTCTGTTGATGTGTTGATGTGATGATGTGATAATGTGATGATGTGTTGATGTGATGATTTGTTGATTACGTTGTGAATTCCATCATCAATTGTAAATCGTAAATAATTAAATTGTAAATTAAAAGTATCCCACTTTTTTCCTGTCTTCCATAGCTGCCTCCGATCGCTTGTCATCCGATCGGCCTCCACGTTCAGTAATGCGTGAACTGGCAATTTCGTCAATAATCTCCTCGAGGGAGTCGGCTGAAGACAGGGTCAATCCTGTACAGGTAATATCCCCTATGGTGCGGCAACGTACTTTCCGTATTTCTACAGTCTCAGTCGGTTTCCGTGGAATGGCGTCAAGTGCAGCATACCAGATGCCATCGCGAGTAAAGACTTCCCTTTCGTGTGTATAGTACAGGGAAGGCAGCGGGATATTTTCCTGCAAGATATACTGCCAGATATCCATTTCAGTCCAGTTACTGATTGGGAACACCCTAAAATGTTCACCCAGTTGTTTTTTACCATTAAAAATATTCCAGAGTTCAGGTCGTTGGTTCTTAGGATCCCATTGGCCGAATTCATCCCTGTGTGAAAAGAACCGTTCTTTTGCACGGGCCTTTTCTTCATCCCTTCGTGCCCCACCAAGAGCGGCATCAAACTTATATTTCTCAAGGGTATCAAGCAATGTTACAGTCTGCAGTTTATTCCGGCTGGCAGAATATCCTTTTTCTTCGACTGCCCGCCCGCTTTCAATGGATTCTTCGACAGAACCCACAATTAATTGTGCCCCTAACAATTTTACCAGTTCATCGCGATAGGTGATCGTTTCTTCAAAATTATGACCTGTATCAATGTGTAAGAAAGGGAATGGAATAGCTGCCGGATAAAACGCCTTGTAGGCCAGATAAGCCATTACGATTGAATCTTTTCCTCCTGAAAACAGAAGGACAGGCTTTTCAAATTGTGCCGCCACTTCCCGCATGATAAATATGGACTCGGACTCTAATTCTTTGAGATGGGTTAGTTTATAATTGCTCATTTGGTTGATTAGTTAATTGGTAAATTGGTTGATTGGTTGATTGGTTCCGTGTTCCGTGTTCCGTGTTCGTGTTCCGCGTTCCGCGTTCTGTGTTCCGTGTTCCGCGTTCCGTGTTCCGTGTTCCGTGTTCCGTGTTCCGTGTTCCGCGTTCCGTGTTCCGTGTTCCGCGTTCTGTGTTCCGCGTTCCGCGTTCCGTGTTCCGCGTTCTGTGTTCCGTGTTCCGCGTTCCGCGTTCCGTGTTCCGCGTTCCGCGTTCTGTGTTCCGTGTTCCGCGTTTCGTGTTCCGCGTTCTGTGTTCCGTGTTCCGCGTTCTGTGTTCCGTGTTCTGAGTTCCGCGTTCTGTGTTCCGTGTTCCGCGTTTCGTGTTCTGGGTTTATAATTCTATTCTGGTTGATTAGTTTTTGATCTTTAATCGTTGATTAGTTTTTGATCTTTAATCGTTGTTCTTTGTTCTTTGTTCTTGGCTCTTTGTTCTTGGCTCTTGGCTCTTGGCTCTTGGCTCTTGGTTCTTGGCTCTTGGTTCTTGGTTCTTGGTTCTTGGTTCCTATATCTTTTAAATGGTAAATGGTAAATGAAAAAAATAGTAAATGATTTAATCAACTAAAGGCTCCCTCCAGGTATTTTTTTGTCAATTCCTGTTTTGGGTTATTAAAGACTTCATCGGCAGGACCCGCTTCGATAACTTCGCCCAGATACATAAAGACTACATGATCGGCAATGCGTAATGCTTGTCGTAAAGTATGCGTCACCATGATAATGGCATAATCCTGTTTCAGTTCTACAAAAAGCTGTTCAATGTGTTTGCTTGAAATTGGGTCAAGGGCCGAAGTCGCTTCATCGGCTAATATAAATTCAGGTTCAACGGCTAAACCCCTGGCCAGGCATAAACGTTGTTGTTGTCCAATAGATAGCTTTGAAGCCGGTGAATTCAACCTGTTCTTTACTTCCTCCCACAATCCAACCGCTTTCAATTGTTCCTCTACTATTTGATTTAATTTTTTCTTTTTATGTTCACCATGCATTTTACATCCAAAGGTAATATTATCATAAATGGACATGGGAAGTGGGCAAGGACGTTGTGACAGCAAACCCATTTTTTTTCTGATTTCGGTTATTTCGGTTCTTTTATTAAAGATATCGGTACCGTCAACCAAAATACTTCCATCGTACTTTACTCCTTCTGTATCATCAATCAACCGGTTAAAAGTCTTAAGCAAGGTCGATTTACCACATCCCGAAGGACCAATTATACAGGTGATCTTTTTATCCGGAATCTCTATATTGACATTTTTAAGAATATGATTCTTTTGTATATACACATTCAGATTACTAACCCTTAAATTGGCATTTCTGATTTTATATACTGATTTATCAGCCTGAGCCTGTGATTTTTTGATGGACGATCTGTTAAATAAAAAGTTACTAAAAAACAGACTGCCCAGACTTCTGTTTTTAGGGGCAGGATTGCCAAATTGAAGCGTTTCCATCATATTTTATTTTTAGAGAAATGAGTAGTAATTACCCTTCCTGTTACACTGATTACAAGTACAATAAATATCAATATCAAAGCTGCCGAATAGGCGCGACCCTGTACATCTGCATTCGGACTACTCAGTTGAAAGAATACCGATAAGGGCAAAGTAGCTGCAGGTTGGCTCAATGAAGTTGGAATGCTATCGGTAAACCCAGCTGTAAACATGACGCCTGCAGCATCACCGATTGCTCTGCCCACTGATAATAAAGTGGCAGTAGCTATTCCCGGTGCTATCTGACGCAGCACAACTTTAATGGTTTCAAGTTTCGTTGCTCCCAACGCATAGGTCGCATCAAGCAGGTCTTTGGGCAACTGCAGGGCAACTTCATCCATCGACCGTATAAATATGGGGATGATTAATAAAGTAATCACTAAAATACCTCCACCCAATGAAGTATGCATTCCTAAGTAAATCATGATTGTAAATGCAAATGCACCGTAGACTATCGAAGGAATTCCAAACATTATATCAAAAGCCAAACGAGCTATATAGGCTAATTTAGAGTCTTTTTTCAAAAACACATTGAGATAAAAAACGATAGGAATGCTCACCAGCAATCCAAGGAAAGTAGAACCAAGAACAATATACAAAGAACCCATAATTGCATTTAGGATTCCACCACCCCCGCCATTGTAATAGCCGCCCTCTGGAATTTTGCTTATCATGTCCCAGTTGAGCGCCGGTAATCCTCTTCTCAAAATGGTGTATATGATATTAACTACAAACCCGACCACCAGGAGTGCAAAAACTATCATCACTGATTTGGCAATTTTTTCTTCTATAAATTTGAATTTCATCTTTCTCCTGATTTTAAATCCTAACCACCTGTTGATTTCAGTAATCTTGAACTAACTATAAACTATAAGCATCTTACTACCAACTACCAACTACCGACTACCAGCTACCGACTACCTACTACCTACTACCAGCTACCGACTACCAGCTACCAGCTACCGACTGTCTACTATTTACTACTTACTACCAACTACTTACTACCGACTATCGACTATGAACTATCTTATAAATGACAGCTCTGGATGAAGCATTAAATATAAATACCACAATAAAAAGCAAAAAAGCAGCAAGCATCAATGCCGATTCGTACATAGGTACTGAGAGCATCTCTCCGTAATTATTCGCAATAAGTGCAGGTAACGGATAACACGATTCAAATAAGGAATGAGGTATTAGTGTTACATTTCCACACACCATTAAAACGGCTATCGTCTCTCCCAAAGCACGCGAAACCGACAAAATAACAGCAGCGATGATACCCGGTAATGTTTTACGGATGATCACGTATTTACTGGTCTGCCATTTGGTAGCACCCAATGAGAGTGAAGCATCCCTGAATTCTTTTGGAACAGCGGAAAATATTTCAACAAACAGGCTGATCAAAAGAGGCAATATCATGACCCCCAATACAATTCCTCCGGCAAGTGTCGTATATCCTGTTGAATATTCCACAAAATGTGGAGCCAGTTTTTCGGAAATCCAGGGAACTATAAACAGAGTACCCCATACACCATATACAACTGAAGGAATCCCTGCCAGAATATCCAATGCTGTAAACACCCATCTTCTGATATACGATTTAGAGTATTCTGTCAAATAAAGGCCTGTAAACAAGGCAACCGGGATAGCTAAAACAACAGCGATAACAGTTACCCAAACAGTTCCTGCAATAAAAGGCAAAAATCCGAATTCTCCTTTACCCGGTTTCCATTCCGATGAAGAGATCAAATGCCAGAAGCTGTTATGTTCAAAAATAGGAACAGACTTCAGGTACAATCCAAGTCCGATAAATACGACCAATAGGATGGACGTTACCGTAATGGTAAACATCAATCCTCCGGCTATTTTATTTTTGACAATTCTATTCAGCATTTGATATTCCTGTATCGTGAAACTATTTCAGTTTTGCAATTCCATTATTCAGTTTACTTTTCGGCAAACTGATATATCCGTTTGGAACATTGTATTTTTGTCCAACAGTCAGGATATATTTCAAAAATTCTTTAACTACCGGATTCGTAGGTTTGCCATTCGATACCAGATATAAATCACGTGCCGGAGGTGAAGGATATTTTCCCTGTGCAATGGCAGTAATAAGCTGGTTTGAGGTTGTGTAAAAGTTCTCTGCAGCATCAATTTTACCGTTTTTGTTGATATCAATCGGTAATACTAAAATTCCAGGATTGGGTCTCTTGGTCTTTAAATCATACGCATACGCAATATTATTATAACCTATGGCAACAGGATCTTTTTGAACTGCCGCTGCTACACCCGGATCACCGAAAACACCCGTCCCCAACAAGTCTTCCTGTTTTTTATTCCCTAAATATTTTGCCCAGGTTTCACCGGCACCACAAGCATCGGAGCGGTTATAAACGTGTACCGGAATGTTTGATTGAATGCCCAGTACATTTCCCCATGTTTTATATTCTCCGGTTACAAATAGTTTTATAGCTGCTTCCTGAGTAATTCCTTTGGCTAAAAGTTCTTTTAACTTAGGATTTTTTGAATTGATCGTTGGTACCACGGCATCTTTAGCCACTGCTACAAACCAGGCACCTTTTGCAATTTCCTCAGGTTTCAATTCCCTTGATACCATGCCCAAATCAACGACTTTAGCCAGTGCATCGGTTATTCCTTTTCCTGCACCTCCCCCCGAAATATCAATTTTGACTTTGGGGTGTAATTTTCTAAATTCTTCCGCCCACTTAACTGCCAATGGATAAAGTGCAAAAGCACCTGAAAGTGAAATCTGTCCTTTTAATTCTTTCGACTGTGCCTGAATCTGAATGGGTAATCCGATCAGAATAGCGAACAGGAAGGTAAGCGTTATAATCTTTTTCATATTTTCACTGTTTTTACGTTAGAAGCTAAGTAATAGTTGAGCAACCAGATAGTCACTGTCAGGTTTAGAAGTATCTTTGTTATCTTTATGAGTATAATTCGCCTGAAGCCTTGTCTTTGGTGTTATCCAATAGTTTAGCCCGACTACATAATTTGTTATAGATGTGCTTTCTGTTGTTTTATCATTTTGATAAAAATCATATTTCAAAACCGGTTGTAATTTTTCAGTTATAAAATATCCGGCCGATACATAATAGCCTAATGCATTTTTTAAATTAGCCTGAGTAGTTCCAATTTCTCCAGCAACATATTCAGCACGAACTAATAATTTACCATCGTCATATCTGGCACCAAAACTCGTCCTGTTTCTGTCATATTTAGCAGTTTCTATTCCATACTGCCCTTTGTAGTAGGAAGCATCGAAAGTCAATGTACTCAATGGATGAATCAGTAATACTCCAAAGACATCTTTCGTTTTATTGTTGTCGGTGGTGTTAATATTATTTCCATTTAAGAGTCCTACTTTATATTCAATCAGGCTATAACCTTCTTTTTGCAGGAAACTTCCATTTAATGCCAGGCCAATATCCCGTCCACAGTTATTATAATCTGTGATCAATTTACCGATAACCTGTGAATTGTCTGATGTTTCCAAAGTTGCCGGTGAATACGGGTTCTCCAACGTATAGGCCGTTTTAAACTGTCCAGCCTGCAAACCTATAAATTTAAAGGGTTTCCATTCAACGTAGGCATCTAAAACTTTGGGGCTTGTTGCAAAATCCAACTGTATCCGATAACTTAATTGTTTTGTTGCATTGCCTTTAAAATCCAAATAGACACGACGTACATCAAAGCCGTTTTTGCCTGTACTATAATTGGCTGCTTCCGTTGAGTATTGATAACGTACATTGACTAAACCACTGATTTTGGGAAGAAAACTGATTGCTTTTTCAATTGTTTTTAAACGATCGTCTACTGTAGATGAAATCACCTTAATGCTATCCTGCGCATTAATAATTTGAGTAACACTTAGAAAAAAGAATGAAATAAAGATTGTATTTTTAAAAGTCATAATTCGAATAATAAGTGAATGGTTTTTAATAGAAGTTGTTTGTTTTTGATTGAGTTTAATCTTTTCAACAACATCGACACATTCGACTATTCGCGTAATTCGTCAACCAAATTTCTTCACATCCGGGGGAAGAATAATTTTCTGCTAAAATTTTCTGATCTTTGTTTCTTTTCTTCATATAGTTTTTACTTTACGTTTAATAAAACCATCTCATCATACCAGGTTTGTCGGTTACTGAATCAACAGTATTTGACTCACATTCAATTTGACATTGCAAAATTAGAGCAATCGATGAAATTCTACCATACCGTTGAGGGGGTATTTATATACCATATACAGGGTATAAAACAGGACCTTTTAATTTAATATTGCATATATATTCATAACACCGCATAAAAGGGGTCTATCCTTAACAGGACAGACCCCTTTAATTCAAATAAATGATCCGATTTAAATTTTATTCATCTTTTACTCCCCTTATCTCCGAACCGGCATCTTGTCAATTTATAGCCGGTAGAAGTTCCATTAGTAGTCCGGATCTATATAAATACTAACTTATAACGGACCCTATTTGGCAGGATTAAACAAGTATAAAGTATTCGTTTAATACTATTTTGTAATTCATAATCAATTAGAATACCGAAAAAACATTCTCAACAACCAATCTAGGAAATCACAACAATTATTTATTCAATGTGAAATAAAGATTTTGTGAGATTGGGATATCATTATTTTTGACAATTACATTTACTTTCCATTCTCCTACCATAGAAAAATCAAAACTACCCGTATAGTGTCCATTTCCGATATTTTTTGTGCTAATACTGGTATGAGCTGCATAGAACATGTCCACCATTTCAGGATCAAATTCAACCGTATAATTATCATCTATTGTCCATTCCAGCAAGCTTAAGTTTTTGTTAAGTAAAAACTCAATATTGTTTATACTCCCATTTACTGTTGCTTTCACTAGTGTCAATTCAAATTTAGTTTTATCGGCATTTATTGAAGTAAAAGTATTTACCAGTGATGGAGTGAGATCATCCACCGTAATATCGAAAATTGCTTCACCTTCTTTGTCATATTTATGGTTGTGAACATGAATTCCTAATTTCCAACTGTCATTTATATCAGAGGCCTTTATAAAAGCGATTGCTCCTGGGAAAACACCATTTACAGATGTTTCATCCGGATCTTCTACAGGACTGGCTTGTGCTGAAGTTAAAGTTCCGGAAACTGCAGTTACTACCGGTATAAAATTTATATGAGCGCTCAATATTTTCTGTTTAAGATTTAATGAATCATACACTACAACAGTGAGTTTATTATATCCAACAAAAAAATTTTTTTTACCCCATAATTCAACTTTTGCTGAAGCTCCAAGAGCATAGCCTTCCTTCAGTTTTGTTAATCCTTCAAGTGTATTAATTACCGGTTCGTTTATCACACTTTTACAAGAATATAAAATTGCAATAATGATAAGTAAAATTAAATAATTGATTTTCATATCCTATTAATTTTAAAATGTGCATATAAACAATAAACAGGCAAGCTTTAACTCAATAATGAATCGAAATTTCGCCTGTTTATTTAATTTAAATATATGGATAATTGATTATCCCTTTTAATTTTTAATAATATTAATAACCAGGATTTTGTGTGATTCCAAGATCATTTCCGGATAGTCCTTTCGGAATTGGGAAACGATAGAATTTACCACTCACATTATCAGTTTTTGAATGAAGATGCTTATAAATTTTAGCAAAGAATGGATAATTTGTAGCACTTGATTCAGCTCCAAATTTTGCGGTGATGGAGGCTACATCTTTATAATCTGCTTTATAATATTCGTAAGTTGGAACGTCTGTAAGTACTTTACTTACTAACTTATGCCAACGTGTGAGGTTAGTCCAGTGTTTTTGTTCAAAGAACAACTCCAGGTTCCACTCACTTTCCAACTGATCTTGAGTTAGCGTACTATAAGTACTTACACCAGCTCTTGTACGTAGTTGATTGATAACTGTAGCTGCATCTGTAGTCTGACCCAGATAGAACAATGCTTCTGATTTTATAAGCAGCACTTCCGCATAACGTATTTCAATTCTGTTGATATCATTAAGTTGCCCTGCTTCTGAGCCTGGTGCAACCTGAGGATAAGTTGTACTTCGGTGAATCCACTTTCCAATACGTGGAGAAGTAACCGGGAAACTGTAATTGTAAGCTTTATAATCACTTGCCTTTGTAGGTGTTGTAATAAGCGGTTCATCCTGATTATACAAAGTATTTAAGATAGAAAAACGTTTACGTTTATCGGTATCTGAGAAAAGATTCAACAAGGTTACGTCAGCAGGTCCGATATGATTATCTTGCAACAGGTCGAATCGGAATGTAAACGGACAATGAGTCTGATGATTACCTTGAACATCTATACCATCTCCATCATGATGAATGGTAAAAATGTGTTCAATAGAACGATCTTCGGCAGCTACTCCAAAATTATTTTCGAAATTGCTTTCTAATGAATAGTTACCACTATTAATTACCTTATCAGCAAAATCAGCAGCTTTTTGTAATTTGGTTTTATCCCAGCTTGTTGCAGTCGGATCGGTTTTGCCTGCAGCAATAGCAGCTACCTGACTCTGTGAAAGAGGATTGCTTGCCCAGCTTAGGTAAGCACGTGCAAGTATTGCATTGGCTGCGCCCTTACTCGGATTGGAACGAATCTGGTCATAACTTGGTAAATCTACTTCGGCTTCTGTCAAATCCTTTACTATTTGAGTGTATACATCATCAATGGATCTACGGGTTGTTTGAACTGAAGTTGTAGGATTGGTAGTCAAGATAAGAGGCACTTCACCCCAAAGTTGTGTCAGATATAAATAGCCCAAACCACGAATGAATTTGGCACGTGCCCTGGCTAAACTGATTGTCTCCTTCGATAAATTATCAGACACAGAACTTGAATCCGCTTTGATTATCGTACGATTTGCTTCACCGATACTTACATACAAATAATTAAATATTTTAGTAGGGTACCAATTGTTTACGTCAGTTTTAAATAAACTTACCAAAGGTCCATTTTGATCATCAGCACCCTCGAAACTGATGGTGCTTTCGGTTTGAGATTCAATCAGAAACGAAAATGATGAACTCAATCGCTGCCAGGGGGAATAAGCTGCACTTGCTGATGCCAATGCCTGCTGATCGGTTTTCCAGGGAGAAACTCCTGTAATCGCCTGAGGGTCGTCTTTTTTACTGTCGCAGGAAGACAATAAAACTGAACTGGTTGCTATAGCTATAAAAGCTATCGATTTGAAAATTTGCTTCATACTTTTTAAATTAAATTGTGGATATTGAATTGTGGATATTGAATTCTATTTTTAAAAAGAAATATTTGCTCCTACCATTAATGTTCGTGCCATTGGATACGATCCCAAATCTACTCCTTTGGCAACTTCAGGGTCGTACCCTTTATAGCCTGTCAGGGTGAGTATGTTTTGAACTGTTGCAAAAAGCCTTAGTTTTAAAGGAAGCCTGGAATTCACCAGCGTAATTCTTCGTAACGTGTAGCCCAATGTTACAGTTTTGAGTCTCAGATAAGATGCATCTTCAATATACCGGCTGTCCAATTCCGATGAAAGAGGAGAGTCAGTTATGCGTGGAATTGTGTTGGAGGGATTTGATTCCGTCCAGGCATTTAATAATGCAGCCGAAGCGTTATAGGCATCATTCGGACTCTCAAGATAGCGTCTCAATAGGTTGTAGACTTTATTTCCCTGTGAACCTTGAAGCAAAACAAATAAATCAAAACCTTTATATTTGAATGTTGAAGATAATCCGTACGTAAATTTGGGCTGAATGCTGCCCAATACAACCCGGTCATTCGCATCGATATGCCCATCGTTTTTTGTATCTTTAAATTTAGGATCTCCCGGTTTAGGAACCGTATATGCCGGTGTAGTCGGTAACTTAGAAACATCATCATTCTTTTGAACAACCCCATCGAAAACCAGTCCATAAAATGAACCCAATGATTCTCCAACACGCAGTATATTTACACCATCTATTATATCTCCATCATTATTTAATTTTGTAATTTCATTTTTATTTTTGGCGATATTGGCTGCAACAGACCAACTAAGTTTTTTCTTTTCTAAGAGTATGGCATTGACCGAGAATTCTACACCTTTATTTACTACATTCCCGGCATTTACCAATTGTTTATTCTCTTCACCCAGTTTCGCCGGTATCAGTAATAATAAATCGGATGTTTTTTTAGAATAGGCATCGACAGTAGCAGTTATCCGGTTATTAAAAATTCCTGCATCCATTCCGATATTATATTGTGTGGTAGTTTCCCATTTCATGTTTGGATCACCCGTATTACCTACCTTGTAAGCCGTTTTTCCATTATATTTAACTACTACTAAGGTCTGGAGGTAATCAATGTCACCAATTTCCTGATTACCAACGCTTCCTCCACTTACACGTAGCTTTAAGTTGTCAATTGCAGATACATCCTTTAAAAATCCTTCATCGTTTATATTCCAGGACAATCCGATAGATGGAAAAAGACCCCAACGATGTACAAAGCGAGTGGAATAATCACTACGAATAGTGGTTGTTAAGTTATAACGCTTTAATAATGAATAATTAATTCTACCCAACATTGAATATAGGCTACTATTGGTAGAACCGCTGTAGGGAGTAATCCCATAAGGATCTCCATCCTGAAGGTTGTTGTACCCTAATGACTCATCTGTAAAGTTCGAACATATAGTAGAAAGATAATTTGACTTTGTTTCCTGATCTGTGAAACCAGTCAGAATATCAAAAGAATGAATACCAATTTGCTTTGCATACGTCAATGTGAATTCCGACAACAGAACCTCTACTTTTTTATTTCCTATTCCTCCAATACCAATTGTAGATAAACCAATAGCCGTATATCTTGGAGAAAAATAGTTTTGAGTAGTTTGGCTAATATTACTTCCAAAGTTCAGTTTTGCTATCAACCCATCTGCTATTTTATATTGTGCATAAAAATTGCCCAGAAATGATGTATTAATAGTTTGTGCCGTACTATTTTTGAGGTCCGACACAGGATTTGCAGTCTTACTTCCTTCACGCAGATAGGCATATTCGTATGGGTTGCTGTAGTTATAGGTGTTATCACTGTTGTATATGGGTACAACCGGAGGAATATATAAAGCATAAGTCAGTGAGTTGGCAATTCCCTTCGAATAAGGAGAACTGTTGTAGTTCACCCCTTCAAAAGTGGTAAGGCTATTCTGGGTGCTTTTATTTCCAGTAAGTGCTACGCCGATTTTAAAACCAGGTAATACTTCTTTATCATAATTCAACTTTCCGATAAAACGTTTTAAGCCGGAGTTTAAAATAACACCGTCCTGGTTGAGATAACTTCCTGAAATGAAATATTGCGATTTATCATCTCCCCCACTGATGGAAAGAGAGTGATTTTGAGATACTCCTGTTTGCAACACAGCATTCTGCCAGTCATAACCAGTGCCGAGCTGATTAATTTCGGCATCAGTATACCCGGGTTTGTTCAAAAAATAATCCTTTTGCAATCGGGCCCATTGTGAAGCGTTCATTAAGCCCAGTTTTTTGGAAGATTCACTCCATCCAATTGAATATTGATAGTTGACAGAGTTTATTCCTTTTTTCCCTTTTTTGGTCGTAATCATGATAACTCCATTCGATCCCCGGGAACCGTAAATGGCAGTCGCGGATACATCTTTCAATACTTCGATAGATTCTATATCCGAAGGATTGAGCAGATTAAGTGGATTAGATTCACCCTCGATGGCGCCAAGGCCTACTTTTGTTGTTGATTTGTTGCTAAAGAACAGAAAACCGTCAATGACATACAAGGGATCATTACTTGCATTAATGGAATTTCCACCTCGAATGCGTATGCTTGCCGGAGATCCGGGCTGACCTGAGCTCTGCGTTACATTAACGCCTGCAACTGCACCCCCCAGCAGAGCATCCACAGAAGAAGATACGTTGTATTCCAAATGAGATTTCGAGACTGTGGCAACAGAACCGGTAAGTTCTTTCCGCTTCTGTGTTCCATAGCCGATAACAACCACTTCACTGAGTTTATTTATATCCTCGGCAAGATAAATGGTTAAAAATTCATTCTCATAGACTTCAATTTCCTGATTTTTATAACCGGTACTTGTAACACTCAAGGTTCCAGGAAGGCTTTTTGTCTTTATACTAAAAGATCCATCGTAACTGGTAATAGTACCTCCTTGAATTTTTTTTAGTCGAATAGTTGCTCCAATAACAGGTGCTTTTGTATTCTCTTCAAGGACTTTCCCTTTAATCTCTACCAGTTGGGCAAAAGATGAAAAAGTGAATAGAACTGCAAACAGAAATGTACTTCCAATTTTGCGAACGGAATAAGCTGGAAACGTTTTGCCGCTTCCAAAAATAAATGGTAAATTTGCCATACAATTTTTAAATTGTAGCGGACGTACCCTCAATCAGTTTGCCGACGGAGAAGGGGGGCGTTCGCTTTTTTTTATAATAACGATTTTTTTATTTCAAAGGAACAAGAATTTTTCTTGTTAAACTACTGACTTGTTCCACCAATTCGTGTTTGTCTTTTTAGAAATTCATCCAGTTAATTAAATCTACGTCCACTTGTCAATACCCATTTAATGAACTCCGGGATTTTCTTACCGATTGTATGTTGTTAATAAAAAAACACCTTCCTTTTTTAACCTGTTTATCTTAAAATCTAAATCCGCTGAAAGAATGTCTTTGTTTTTATATAATCATTTCATAGTAATCTTAAATCTAAAAAATGAATATAACAATCGGTATGTCAGTCCATAAAGACCTGATAAATTAATACAGATTGAACAGGAAAGTTTTATTTAAAATTTTATTTTATGTTTATGTTTCTATTTAATAAAACACCCTGAGCAGGAAAAAGAAGTAGTAAAATCAGCAAGACATGCTACAGCAGCACATTCGCATTATCAGAGAATGATTGGAAAGAATATCGGATGAGAAAGTAATTTTCGTTAATGACATTAGTTGATTTTCAAAGGATGGAAAAAGAAATTGCCAGACAGGATTACCTTGTAAGATTGTTTGTAGATGATAAAAAATAGTGGGAATCATATATTATCTGTTCTATTATTAATATTATATCTGATTAGATACCTGAACTCGCTATAAATAAAATTATCTTTCGACAATGCAAAAATAGTTAATGAGTTTTATATCCAAAATACCCAAAACAGGGCATTTTATATACCATGTTTACGGTATATTTTTATTTTTTTGCATTTAAACGGTATAATATTTCAAATAATAACTGAACTGTGTTAAATAGTGGATTCCTATTCATAGTTAAAAATCACACATGCTAACAATTAATATTCAGAGACTTCATTTGCAATGATAAAATAATCGACATCAATCACCTGGTGAAAATCCTGTATATCATGTATAGAAATTTACCTTTTTGTTCTTTGAAAAACATAAAAGGAATTTTTCAGAACCTGAGAAATAAGAAATGGAGTACATTCAAAAAATTAAGTAATTGTAAATAATGATTAAGAGACTTTGAATGATAATTATCAATAGCTCCTTAAGGAGCTATTGATAATATAAACTACATTATTTAATTACAGCCAAAGCCTGTTCAAGATCTGCTTTGATATCGTCTATATTTTCGATACCAACTGATATGCGTAATAATCCGGGTTCAACTCCGGAAGCTATTTGCTCTTCGGGTGAAAGTTGTTCATGTGTGGTTGCTGCAGGATGGATAATCAGGGATTTGGCATCCCCAACATTGGCGAGATGGCTGAGTAATTTCACGTTATTGATCAGCGTATCGGCATTGATAGAATCCCCTTTTACTTTAAAAGTTAGAACAGCTCCTGGTCCTTTTGGAAAGTATTTTTTTGCCAGTGTATGATATTTACTACTCTTGAGTCCCGGATAATTTACATATTCCACTTTAGGATGTTTTTCAAGCCATTCGGCTAATGCCTGTGTATTCTGGACATGTCGGTCCAACCTGAGTGAGAGCGTTTCGAGGCCCTGAACCAACAGGAATGAATTGAAAGGACTAATGGTATTTCCCCAGTCGCGAAGTCCATCAACACGGGCACGGATATTAAAAGCGATATTACCAAATGGCCCATTTGTCCCAAACACATCCCAAAACACCAGTCCGTGGTAGCTGTCAGAAGGTTCGGTAAACGACGGGAACTTTCCGTTGCCCCAGTTAAAATTTCCGCCATCCACAATCACACCACCGATAGACGTTCCATGACCCCCTATCCATTTTGTAGCCGATTCCACCACAACAGAAGCTCCATGTTCAAGAGGACGGAACAAATAACCGCCGGCTCCAAATGTATTATCAACGATTACCGGGATATCGTGTTTTTTGGCGACCACTGCTATTGCATCAAAATCAGGCACATTCAATTCCGGGTTCCCTATTGTTTCAAGATAGATAGCTTTGGTATTTTCATCAATCAATGCTTCGAATTCTTCCGGTTTATCATCTTTAGTAAAACGCACTTCAACACCCAGGCGTTTGAATTGATGTTTAAATTGATTGAAAGTTCCACCATATAAATGCGAAGTAGATACAAAATTATCGCCGGCCTGAATGATGTTATTCAGAGCAATAAACTGTGCCGATTGACCGGATGAGGTAGCTAACCCACTTACGCCACCTTCCAATGCAGCAACGCGCTTTTCAAACACGTCTGTCGTAGGGTTTTGTAAGCGGGTATAAATGTTACCAAATTTGCGTAATCCAAAGAGGTCGGCGCCATCTTTAGCATCATCAAATACATAGGATGATGTTTGATAAATTGGTAATGCACGTGCATGTGTTGTCCCATCCACTACCTGACCTGCATGTACCTGCAGAGTTTCAAATTTTAATTCGTTTACTGCCATAACTTTTTGATGATTTAAAGAATTATTACTTTGTTCCTTTGATTTGATATTCAACACTTTTGCCAATGCTTTTTGAAATGCGATAGAAAAACCAGCCATAATTTTATTTTTAGGGGCAAGAAATAAGAAGTAACAGGCTAGAATAATTTGTCTATTAAAATCAATCCCTTGCGTTGTTAATATTTTATGAATTAAATAATTGAAGTAGATAAAATTTATTTTAGGTTGTCGCGATTCACATCGAAACAACCTAATAATAAATTACTAAATAGAACTAACTAATCATCAACTAAAAAAAGAAAAATAGATGTATTATTACAAACTCAAATTACTGAACTCCTTTTTTATATATTTATAATTCAGAATGCTCTGTAATTCAAAGCTTCGAGTCATTATCCAAGGTTCATGTAAAAAAAACAGTTGACCGAATATACGACCAACTGTTCTACTATTTATTTTAATAAATACAAAAAATTGGTTCAACATCGTAACGACATGAAGCAACACATATTCATATTCATATTTATTTTTACTAATTTCATACTTATTCCGTTTAATTAAATTTAGTTCGAAACCTTGGTTAAAATTGAAATATTAATCACATTTAAACTTTACAAAAATACGTCAACCGCATAAGTCTTGAAATACCTTAAACAGGGCATTTTATATACCCTGTTTATGGTATTTTTGGATAAATAGTCATTTATGTATGACTCATCTTAACAGGAAGAGTATTTTTGGTTTGCAAATCAACTTCGCGAATAGCATTAGAGTTTAGCGTGAAAAAATGATTTCGAGAGACAACACTTAACTTCAGCACTCTATATTTGATAGTCAACGAAAAAATTCTCAACCTGTCCAACGACTTTTGCTTCGCCACCACAAAACCTTTTTATAAGAAACAACAACTCGGATACCGCATTTTCTATATATAAAAACGGGGTATTTGCATTTCCCTGAACGACAAGGAAAATGTTTTTTGTGTCGAGTGTAACTTTGGTTTTATCAATTTGCTTAACGTCCAGATAACAAATAATTTCGTTGCTATCGTCAATATAAGAATATTCACCCGCCCGAATGGTCTTAGATTCTGTTTCTCCAAGGGGAATGAATTTTTCAGTTCCATCGGTAAAGCGTAAATGAACATTTCCATCAATCCGATCCCAGTCGTGTGCTCCTAAAGCAAGTTTATATTTCACGGAGATGGTATTATAAATATCGACCAACAGGTTAATGCGTGGGATATCCCCTTTTTTGGATAATAATTTATACAAATTTTCTGATGCCGAAAGGTTTTTACGATTTGGGGCACCCACTGCATCATGCAATTGCCGGAATCCTTTAAATACATAATCTTCTTTTATATCTACATTTTGGCGGATATAATTATAGGTTTGATACACTATTCTCCGGCTGTAAATTTCAAAATCCGGATTAGAGGGTTGATTCAGGATATTCTCAACTGTCAAATAAATAGCTGTCAAACCTATGGTTCGAACTTCGGGATGAATTATTAATTGCCTTTGTAGTGCCATCTTTTAAAATTTTACAATCAGTGTATTGAATCAATATCAAACGGTGTAACCTGGTATACAAAATAGTTCAACCAATTGGAGAACAACAAATTGGCATGTGAACGCCAACGCACTACAGGTGATTTATCAGGGTCATTATCCTTATAATAATTTTGTGGTATCTCAATCGGCAAGTTTTTAGCTTTATCGCGTTTATACTCGTTGTCGAGTGTTTGGGGAGCATACTCCGAATGACCGGTAATAAATATTTCACGTCCTTCACGAGCCAGCATGGCATAAACTCCGGCATCATCCGATTCAGATAAAATGGTTAGTTCAGGAACCTTTTCAATTTCTTCACGTCTAATTCCGGTATGCCGGCTATGAGGTGCATAAAATAAGTCATCGAAACCCCTGAAAAGCGGATTCAACGGATCATTCACTTTATGTTCAAATGCTCCAAACATCTTTTTTTCCAATGTATATTTAGGAACATCATAATAATGATACAATGCTGCTTGCGCTGACCAACAAATAAACATACTGGATGTTACATGCGTTTTTGCCCAATCGAAAATTTCAGTAAGCTCCTTCCAGTAAGTCACTTCTTCGAATTCAAGAAGTTCTACCGGAGCTCCTGTGATAATAAATCCATCATATTTGTGGCTTTTAATCTGATCGAAATCAGTATAAAATTCACGGATATGCTCAACAGGAGTGTTTTTAGAAGTATGACTTTTTAAACTGATTAAATCGAGTTCCACTTGTAACGGAGAATTGGACAATACACGCACTAAATCGGTCTCAGTAGTTATCTTAAGAGGCATAAGATTAAGCACTGCTAATCGAATAGGGCGAATGTCTTGTTTAAAAGCACGTGAGGCACCAATTGCA